>JAABUX010001602.1_pt1 | contig 33818 bp, 27 predicted proteins | sample 5561851 | NCBI WGS metagenome assembly JAABUX01 (sample SAMN10711883, study PRJNA513361) | rock metagenome | isolation source: Antarctica rocks | place: Antarctica: Victoria Land, Richard Nunatak red sandstone | collected 2016-01-03
CCGGATCAGCAAGGAGAACGCCCCGGAGAACTTCGGCCTGCTTCGTCGGCTGGCGTTGTGCCTGCTGAAGAAAGAGGGCACGTCGAAGCGGAGCATCAAGGGGAAGCGGCTGAGAGCCTCCTGGGACCAGGGGTATCTCCAGCGAGTATTGTGCGGAAATGCCGGAAATTAGGTGCGTTTGCCCTGGGGAGCGACCCCTGCGAATCATGGTAGTTGTGCAGCGCGATCCCGATCTGCTTCATGTTGTTGACGCACTGGGCGCGCCGGGCCGCCTCTCGGGCCGCTTGGACGGCGGGCAGGAGCAAGGCGATGAGGACAGCGATGATCGCGATCACCACCAGCAGTTCAATCAGCGTGAAACCTCGACGCTTCGACGGCATGAATGCGAACTCCGCTTCGGGTTGTTCATCAGTAGATAACATCACGGTGCGAACCGATCGTTTCCCGCTTCTTCAACCTCTCCTCGCGAAACCCTTTCCATCCCCTCCAGCAAAATCCCGGCGTGTCCGACGACCACCGGACAAGTCCTTCCCCATGAGCGGTTTCATGGGGTATTCCCAAGCTCTTGACGAGAATTTCATGCAGCCGAAAGTAACGGAGCGGTAGCCTCGCTCCAAGCGAATTGTTTTATTTTCATCGGAAAAAATCGTAAGTTTCTCGCTGGCAAAGTGATATATGGTATTATTATTTGTTAAAAAATAGATAATCTTCATGTCGGCCAGGGGGGACTTTTCCGCCTCGGAGTTCGGGTCGAATAAACCGGATGAGTCGCACGTCTGGTCGACCGAGGGCTTGACCCGACCACTTCTTGGGATCTCCCGCGACCCTTTCATCGAAGGACGAAGCATGACCGCCCCCTTCTGGCTGGTGGCTGGACTCGCCTGCGCGCAGTTTGGCGAGATCGGATCGAACGCCCAGAAACCGATCGAAGACGCGCCGAGGCCGCGACCGGCGGCGAGCCGGATCGTGGCCGTGACCGTTTATCAAGGGCAAGCCCTGGTGACCCGAGAGGTTGGCATTCCCGAAGGGGAAGGGGTCGTCGAGGTGGTCGTCACCCCTTTGCCGGCGGAGACCGTGGATAACTCGCTCTATACCGAGGGGTCGGAGGGCCTGCGCGTCCTCAGCACCCGGTTTCGGACCCGAGCCGTCAAGGAGGATACCCGGCAAGAGGTCAGGGCCTTGGAAGAGTCGATCAAAAAGTTGGCGCGGGATGCCCAGCGACTCCAGGAAGAGGCCGTGGTGCAGGAGAAGGACCTCCAGTATCTCAGCAAGCTCGAAGGGTTCACCGCGACGACCCTCAACGGCCTGACCGAGAAGGGTCGGCTCGATGGCGAGGCGATCCTGACCTTGAGCCGGTTCGTCATGGACAGCCGGGGGGTGAAGTCGAAGCTTGGAGGCGACCTCCGGCAGTCGCTCCAGGCCAACGCCGAGGCAAGCGACTTCGCCAAGCGGCAGCTCGCCGAGCTGTCGTCCGGTACGAGTCGGGTCGAGCGCGACGCCTTGATCGTGGTCCAGAAGACCCGGCGCGAGGCGGGGTCGGTCCGGCTCGGCCACCTCGTCGGCGCCTCGAACTGGTCGCCCCAATATCGCCTCCGAGGCGCGACCGACGATGCCCCGGTCCGGCTCGAATACCTCGCCGCCGTGGTCCAGCAGACCGGCGAGGACTGGCCCGGGGTCCGGGTCACGCTCTCCACCGCCCGGCCGTCGCTCGACGCCGCGCCCCCGGAACTGCTCCCCTTGAAGATGGACGTCGCCGGGGCCAGGAATTTCGGCCCGATCGACGCCAGCGACGACCAGTCGCAGCGGATCAAGGTCGAACTCGGCAAGCTCGTCGACATGCCGTTCAGGGCGGGCGCCTCGCTCGAAGAGGTCGTCGCCTACGTCCGAAAAGCTACGAAAAGCTCCGCGTTTCCTGACGGCATCCCGATCTACGTCGACCCGCAGGGGTTGCAGGACGCCGACAAGACAATGGCCTCCACCGTGGCGATTGACCTCAAAGGTCTCCCGCTCAGGACGACCCTCCCTCGCCTTCTCGGCCAGATCAGCATGCAATACGTGGTCGGGGACGGGCTGCTCACGATCACCTCCATGTCCTCTCACGATGAATCGGCCGATCAGGGCTGGATGATGGGTGGTATGGGCGGCGGCGGGATGGGTGGTATGGGCGGTGGAATGGGGGGGAGCCTGGGGCTGTCGATGGAACTGGCGCAGGCGTCCGGCGTCGCGATGCTCAACCGGGCGGCGGCGAGCACCCAAGCCCGGGAGATGCGCGTCGGCGACGAACCGATCCCGGGCGGCGATTCGGGGGCCGAGAAGGACGGACCGAGCGTCAGCTTCACGGTCGAAGGGGCGCTCGGCGTCACGTCGAGGCGCGACCCGCAGTTGCTCGAAGTCGGCCGGATCGAGCTACCCGCCGAGTATTACGCCAAGGCCGTTCCCGTCCTGACCCCTCGGATCTATCGGCTGGCCAAGCTGACCAACAAGAGCGACATGGTGCTCTTGCCCGGCGAGGCGACGGTCTACGTCGGGACCGAGTTTGTCGGGCGAATGAAGCTGCCGCTGGTGGCCTCGGGCGAGCCATTCGTCGCCGGGTTCGGCGTCGACCCGCAGCTCCAGGTTTCCCGGCGCCTGGTCCGGAAAACCCGGACGATCCAGGGGGGCAACCAGGTCTTCTCTTATGAGTTCCGGAACAACCTGAGGAACTACCGACCCGGCCCGGTCAAGGTCCAGCTTTGGGACCGGCTGCCGACCCCCGAAGGGGAAGCCGTGGTCGTCAACCTCGTGAAAACCTCCGCCGACCTGAGTGCCGACGTCCTCTACCAGCGAACCGCCAGGGCCGACAACCTGCTCCGCTGGGACCTCGAAGTCCCCCAAGGCACGGTCGGCGACAAGGCCCTGTCCGTCACCTACGAGTTCCGCCTCGAATACGCCCGAGACCTCCCCCAACCCCGGTTCCTCTCCGGCGGCCTCGGCGAAGCCCCGATCGGAGGCGGTGCGATGGGAGGCGCGATGGGCGGCGGCTTTCAATCGGTCAACCCGGATCGCCGCTAAACACCTACCGCCCCGATCGACCCTGAAACAAGGCGATCGGGGCGGTAAAGGTGGATCGGCTCGCCGGACCTCAGCTTATTGCAACCCCGAAGCCGGGGCAACGGCCGGCTGGGCCGTGGTGGGCCTTTGCGAGCCGAGGGGGCTGGTCCGGCGGTTTTCGGGGGTGGCGGGGATGCGGTCGACCAGTTCGTTGGGGCGGTCGGCCCGCTTCAGGAGGTCGAAGGCGTCGTAGAGTTCGCCGGTGGCGGTCTTGGCCTCGAAGGTGAGCTTGTCGCCGTCGATCTTGATGATCTGGTAAAGCTGGGTGTCCTCGGCGGCCCGCTTCATCCAGTCGACCTTCTGGAGGTCGTACATCTTGGGTCCGCTGACACTCACGACGTAAACCGTCCCGCTTTCGCCGTTCTGGACGTTGGTGCCGCTGGCGATATTGTCGTAGACGCGGAGGCCGCTCCGGGCGTAGGTGTGGTCGTGCCCTTGGAGGACGAGGTCGACCTTGTACTTGTCGAACACCGGCTGCCAGAGGTCGCGGACTTCCTTGTTGTCGCGCGACACGGCGGCGGAGTAGATCGGGTGGTGGAACGTGACCACCGTCCATCGGTTCGGATTTTTGTTCAAGACCTCTTCGAGCCAGGGGACCTGGGCTTCTCGGCCCTCGTTGGAATTGAGGCTCACAATTCGGGTCCCCTGGAAGTCGACGAAGTAGGCGGTTTCCTTGAGCCCTTCGGGGCCGTTCTGGGGCAGGGCGAACTGGGGCTTCCAGTGGGGGGAGAGCATGGCCTTAGCGACATATTTGGTCGGGGTGAAATCCTTGCCCGCGAGCCTGGTTTCCTGGGCGAGCTTGGCCTGGGCATCGGCGAATACCTTGGCCTCGGCGTCGCGTTCGGCTCGGGGTCGTTCGTACTCGTGGTTTCCGGGGGTGGGTATGCTCGGGACCATCCCGTTGACCCAGCCCCCGGCGGCGAACCACTCGCCCCACTCGGCGTCGTTGGTCCCGTGGTCGACCAGGTCGCCGGCGTGGACGATGAACTTGGCCTTGGGGGCGTCGGTGTAGGCGCCTCGGATCACCCTGGACCAGAGCGATTTGATGTCGTTCTGCGCATCGCCGAAGTAAATGAACGAGAACGCTTCGGGCTTGTCGCTGGCGGTCTTGAAGTGGAACCACTCGCTCCAGTTCACCCCGTCGCCGACCCGGTAAGCATACAGGCTCGACGGGTTGAGACCATCAAACACGACCGAATGGAAGTGGGCCGCGCCGAGGTTCGTTTCCAGGGGCTGGGTGGCGGCGGACACCGATTTGACGCTGTCGACAAACTTGGGCGCGGCGCTGGCCGGGGCGATCTGGGACAGGGCCTTGCCGACGGTGGCGTCGGTTCGCCAGGTGACGGCCTGGGTCGTCGACGGGTCACCGGTCCAGGTGAGGATGATCCGGTCGGGGATCGCCGTCGGCTTGTGCGCCGTGGCGTCGGCAACCTTCACCGGGGGATGATCGTGCTCATCGTGGGCGAAAGTCGAGGCGATTGCGCCAAAGCCGAAGCAAAGTCCGGCGCACGCGAAAGTCCGAAGTCGAGACGGTTGGAGCATCATTCTTGGTCCTGGAGGCAAGGGGTGTCATTCGATTTCCGGGAGTTTCATGGATTGCACATTACAGGATTGCAAATTGCAAAGAATCTTTTAGATTCCCACGAATTCCGGTGAAGAAGGACAGATTCCAAATCGCAGATCGCATAGGAAAATCAATGCCGGAAATAATCTGCAATCTGCAATCTGCCATACTTCTGGCGTTGTACCATCCCGAGTCAAAGCGCGTCGGCCGAGATGACCTCGCCGCCGGTGATGGTGCCCAGGGCTCGCCAGGCGGTGCCGTTGATCGTGGTCTTGATGAACTTGACCGAGCCGTCGCCGAGCAGGCACTCGACGCCTCCGGGGTGGTAGCTGTCGGCGGTCAATGCGGCATAGACCGGACCACCTTGATTCTCGTCGCTGGTGACGAGGTCGTAACTGTTCGATGGGTCAAGACTGGCGACGATCACCTTGGAGTTGGGGGTCAAGGCGGTGGTCACGCCGCTGTTGAAGACGCTGCCGTTGGTCCAGGCGATGTGGCCTTGCTGGACGCTGGTGACCGCGTCGCAAGTCGGCGCGATGCTGGCGATCAAGGTAGGGGAGCCGGGGACGTCGGGGTAAGTGTTGTAGGTCAAGGTGCCGAGCGACTTGCAGTGGCGGAACTCGTAGTGGCCGATCTGCGACTCGGAGAAGAACAAGGTGTTGCTCAGGCCGTCGGTCATCTGCGCGATCGACTTCGACACGTTGGGGCTGAACGGGGCGCGGTTGATCGGGCCAAGCTCCTCCCAGACGTACCAGTCGCCCACGTTGTTGCCGTAGCTGACCACTCCGGCGAACTGCGAGTCGGTGTTGGGGGCCGGCCCCTGATTGGGGTCGCTCGGGCAAAGGAATGTCTTGACGGTCGACTGCTGGATCGTCGTGTTCGGCGGGTTGCCCGGCTTGGTGGCGAAGTTCATCGAGTTGAACATCGCGTTCTGCTCCAGGAACGGGGCCACCCGCGCCAGGACGCTCCAGTTCGACTTGAACTGCGGGACCTTGCTCCCCGACTCGACCCCGGCGAGGACCGAGGTCGGCGGGAACGCCAGGTTGGTGCTCTCGTAGTTGTGCAGGGCCAGGCCGATCTGCTTCAGATTGTTCGTGCATTGCATCCGACGGGCCGCTTCCCGAGCCGCCTGCACCGCGGGGAGGAGCAAGGCGATCAAGACCGCGATGATCGCGATCACGACCAGGAGCTCGATCAGGGTGAAGCCGCTTCTTCGCATCGGAGCCTCTCGAAATCAATTGCGTCACAAAAGGGGGCATCTTAACGACCGCCAATTTTAGGGGTCGGCCCGACCTCGGAGGTGAAGGCGAGGTTAATGATTTGCGAAATATTCGTTCAACTTCCAACTTCTCATCCGTCGATCCACGCTGCGATGAATGGTCTCGGCCCACTCGGATGTCGCCTCGATTGACGGGGACGGGGAGGCGCGTTAAGTTTTCGAGGAGTTCGCCGAGACTCCCCCACTTTTCGAGAAACATGGTCCGACCGATGGCCCGGCTCGCCTTGTTCCCGCTGGATCGCCCCGAAGTCGCCCCGTTGGCGATCACGCCCCGGCTCCGGAACCAACTGGTCTACTTCATGTCGGCCCGGAACTCGGTCGGGTTGCCGGTCATGGGCGAGTCCGACTACTGGTTCGCCGCCGACGAGGTGGCCAAGTGGGTCGACGACGGGGTGTTCTACCTCGTGTCGCCGCTCGACACCGACACCATGACCGAGGTCGAGCTGTCCGAGGAGCAAGAGGCCATGCTCGCCTGGCTCCACAAAAACCGGATCTGCCACGTCCGCCTCGACGGCGAATAACCCGGCGGATCGGTCCTAGCCGTCGCGGAGGCTTAGGTTATGGGATCGAAGTGAAGTCCGTGCCGATCGCCTCCGAGTTCTTGGCTTGATCGAGCATTAAGCGGCTTGATCAAGCCGCTCAGGCTTGGTACAACCGAGCCGATCCTCATTCCACGGCGGATTGATGATCGGCTTTCTCGTTGTCGAGGATCGGACGATGGCGGTTCGTTTCGCCTGTGCCAACTGCGGAAAGCATCACAGGATCTCGGACGGGCACGCGGGCAAGCCGGGGCGGTGTGGTCGCTGCGGCCACAGGTTTATCGCCCCTGGATCGCCGGTGCCGGCACCTTCAACAGTGTTCATGCCGGTCGCCGTCCCCGATCCTTGGGATGACGACCGAAGCTCGCGTTCCCGCCCGAGCGGACCATCAAGCGCCATCATCGTTGGGGTTTTGCTCGGGATCATCGCCCTGTTCGTGATTGTCGATTTCCGCGACCAGATCATCGCAATGATCCCGGGAGCGGCGCCAGCCCTGCCGGCAAAGGCTCCCGTCGCCCTAATCGCGGCCCGCCAACCGAACCTCTTGCCAGACCCCGCCCCGGCCCCACTGTTGCAGGTGGACTGGTCGCGGGCGTTGACCGTGGCGCAGGTTGTCTTCTTGGCCGCCTTGATCGTCGTCGGTATGATCGTCCCGTTCGCGGTCCCGCCGATCCTCTCGCGACGAGGCTACCTCTCGGTCAGTCGGTGGCTCATCATGGGAGCCACGGTGGCCGTTCTCGCGATGGGCAATACGCTCCTAATCGTGGCCTTCTCTTCCAAGATCGAGGGTATCGCTTTTCATTATGCGATGATGCTTTCCCTTCTGGTCTTCCCGTTCTACTTCTCGTTCGCCGGTTGTCTCCTGGCCGCCGCGATCCATCCCAAGACGACTGTGTGAGTCCGGAGCTGACGTACCCGGACGCGATGCCGTCATGAGCCTGTCGTCGAAGTCGAACGCGCGGGTGCCAGGCTACACCGTCCATCGACCTGACCTCGGGATCGCCTAAGACTCCTGCCAGGAACGGGTTGGCACTCGGCGATTGGCCATCCTCGATGAGTTTTTGGACTTATCATAGCTCATTCATAAAAACCAGACATGATAGGCGATCGCCCCTCGAATCCGCCAGAAGACCGACAAAGGCGGGATCAAGGCCGAGGTGATGATCATCTCGGCGATGTGGCCGGGGCGCTTCGAGGTGTGTTTAAGCCTCGCGGAGCAGAACCGGGCGATCAAGGCGAACCAACCCCCCAGAGCTAGGGCCGCGAAAATCCAAGAGCCGACCACACCGGCCAGGACGGCGACCGCCAGAGTGAGCACCGAGGCGTAATAAGACCAAGGCGGGCCGGGGCTGATCCGGTCCCTGTACAATGCCGGGAAGTTGCGGTACAAGAGTGCCTCGAACCGGCTCTTTCGCTGCTGGGCGAGGCTGATCCCCCATCGTCCGGCCCGGACGGGGTGGACGACGACGGCATCGGGCGCAGGGGCCACGTTGAAGCCCGCGGTGATTAGGGCGAATTGCAAGTCGCTGTCCTCGCGCCAGGCTTGGGTGAACCGCTCGTCGAACCCGCCGACGGCGAGCAAGGCTTCGCGTCGGCAGAAGGCGTTGGCCGTGGCGAACTCGGCCCGCTCCAACCCGGTGGCGTCAAGCTCGTAGTCGGTCGGCTCGGGCGGGATCGGCACGACGATCCGGCCCCTGAGGGCGTCGGCCCCGGTCCGGTCGAGGGCCGCGACCCCTTCGAGCAACCAGCGACGGTCGGGGATGCAGTCGTCGTCGGTGAAGGCGATGATTTCCCCCATCGAGGCCCGCCAGCCCGCGTTCCGGGCGGCGGCTGGCCCCTGGGTCCGGCTCACGGCCAGGGATCGGACCGACACGGGGGCGAAGGCTGGCGCGGCGTCCTCGGCCTGGGCTCGGGTGGCGTCGCTCGCGGCGTCGTCGGCTATGATGACTTCCCACTGGGCCGGGTCGAAGTCCTGATCCTTCAAGGCGGCCAGGCATCGGGCCAACAAATCGGGGCGGCGGAATGTGGCGACGACGACCGAAACTCGCATCGGTCAGGCGTTCCCGGTCGCGGTCGGCTTTTCGAGCAGGAACGAGCCGATCACCAGGGCGTCGAGCGGCGAGGTCCAGAACGACTCGACGGCATCCCTCGGGGTGCAGACCACCGGCTCGCCCCGGGTGTTGAACGACGTGTTGACCAGGACGGGGACGCCGGTTTTGGCGTGGAAGGCCCGGATCAGGTCGTAATAGCGGGGGTTCTGGTCGCGTCGGATCGTCTGGATTCGGGCCGTCCCGTCGACGTGGCGGACGGCGGGGATGAGGTCGGCCTTGTCGAGCCGGACGTTGTCGACGAAGAGCATGAACGGCGAGATCCGGGCGTAGGCGAACCAGTTGCTCGCCTGCTCCTCCAGGACTACGGGAGCCACCGGCCGGAAGTCTTCGCGGTCCTTGATCTCGTTGAGCCGAGCTTGCATCTCGGGGTGGATCGGCGAAGCCAGGATCGACCTGGCGCCCAAGGCCCGGGGGCCGAACTCCATCCTCCCCTGGAACCAGCCGATCACCTTGTCCTCGGCCAGGATCGCGGCGGTTTCCCCAGCGATGTCATCGAGCTTGCGGTAGGGCAGCTTCGACCATCGGAGGAAGGTTTCGATCGCCTCATCGTCATAGCTCGGGCCGAGGAAGGCGTGGTCCATCGTGTAGATCTTGTGCTCGGCCTGACGTTCTCGGGCGTCGACCCAGAGCGCCGCACCTAGGGCGGTCCCGGCGTCCCCGGCGGCGGGCTGGACCCAGATCCGACGAAACGGCGAACGGTCGCGGATTCGGGCGTTCAGGACGCAGTTGAGCGCCACCCCTCCGGCGAGGCAGAGCGCGTCGCACTTCCCGGACGCCTCGTGGAGCCACTTGGCGAGTTCGACCACGGTGTCTTCGAGGACGACCTGGAGCGAATGCGCGATGTCGAAGTGGTTTTGCTCGGTCGGCCCCCCCCGGAGCCGAGCCGGGCCGAACCGCTCGACGAGGTTCGGCCGCTGGATGGTGTATCGCCCTTCGGTCCCGAGTTGGATGATCTCGCGGAACGCATCGACATGCACCGGCTTGCCGTATGACGCCAGGGCCATCACCTTGTACTCGTCCGACGACCGGAGAAAGCCGAGGTATTCGGTCACGTTTTCGTAGAGCAAGCCCAGCGAGTGCGGCATCTCGACCTGGCCGAGCCACCGGAGGTTTGTCCCTTCGCCGATTGCATAACTCGTCGCGGCCTTCTCGCCCCGGCCGTCGATCGTCATGACGGCGGCTCGGTCGTAGGGGGACGGCAAGAACGCGCTGCCGGCGTGGGCGAGGTGGTGGCCGACGTAATGCCAGCGGAACTTGCCTCGGCCTTTGGCGTCGCGGAACCGGGCTTCGAGGTGGTGGGGAGCCCCGTCGATGAGTTGGCCGGGGGCGTTGGTGATCGACGCCAGGAACAGCGGGTCCCAGGGGGACTCGAACCCCTCGATCGTCACCTGATGCGCCGGGTCGAGCGGGATCGGGACCGTCGCATCCCGGAGATGGCCCGCCGAGCCGAGCAGCGCCGGGTCATACGAGTAGGCGACGTGGTCGACCTCCGCCAAGGTGATCCCGGCCTCCTTGAGGCAATAGTCGATCGCGTGGAATGGAAGCTCCCAGGTTGAGAACGGGACCGGACGCTTGCCGTGCTTGATGTGGGTGAACCGTTCGTCCTCGGCCGCCGCGATGATCTGGCCATCCTGAACCAAGCAAGCGGCCGGGTCGTGGTACGCGGCGTTGATTCCGAGGGTGAACATGGTTCAAAACGCTCCTTGAGGGGTCGAGGTCAATGCTCGCCCCGGGGCGGGGAGCAAGAAGTCCTTGAATCTGGCCCGTTGCGCCTCGCCTTGGAGTCCGAGAAGCTCGCAACACTCCTCGAAGTCCTCCGCCCTTTGAGCAGGGAGGAGAAATCGCTGTCCGGGATCGGTGGATGCCGCCAACGTCCAGATTTGGGGGGGACGACCGCCATCCCCGACGTGAAAGAACAGGAGATTTCCAGCCTGGCAGGCGATGATTTTGCCGAACGGTTGTTTGATGACGTGAAGGTTCCCGCCTATGTTCTGATTCAGGCTAATGACCGTCCGGTCGAGCAAGGAGCGGATGTCCGCCCCAAGGCGAAGTTTGTTCCAATGGAGATCAAGAGCCATGACACCTACCTCCAACCAAATCGATCCCGGAGGCGTCCTCGAATCCGCCCGAAATGTTCCGCCCCCCACTCCTCGGCGCGAAACCAGTAGCCGCGTCCCAGGCCGTAGACCATCGCTTCATAAGACGCTTCATAAATATCATCGACGCCCAACCACCGGGAAACAAGGTTAGCGACCGGCTCGATGAATCCATGGAACGATTCGTGGTAGGCCGTGTCATAGAGGACTCGTTGAACAGAATCGCCAGTCTCCTTGGCAACTTCTCGAATGGCGGATCGATTCAATGAGATCCGGCCATCCTTCCACTGGCCCGGAGCGATGAGCCGTTCGTCGAGCACCACCCGAGTAGACAATTGGTTTGGCAAAGCATTTCCCGGCCAAGAGCGCGTCGATCACGGGTGGATTAGACCGACGAACGGGAATGGCGGGCAAGCGGCGTCTCGACCGGCCCGGGCCAAGGCGATGGCGGCGTCGGCGACCTCGTCGGGGGGGACCAGGCGGAGGCAGTCGTGGTGGCCCTCGGGGCAGAGGCTCTTGTAGCAGAGCTTGCACGGGACATCATGGAACAAGACCCGGTGGGGGACCATCCAGGGGGTGTGCTGCAAGTTGGTCAACGCATAAAGGTCCACGACCGGCGTCCCCACCGCCGAGGCGACGTGGACCGGGCCGGTGTTGTTCGACACCAGGACCGGGGCGGCTTCGACCAGGGCGGCGAACTCGGCGAGGTCGAGTCGACCGGCCAGCGAGTGCGTCGCGCCGTCGACCTCGCTCCGGATCGCGTCGACCAAGGCGGCTTCCGAGGCGTCTCCGGTGAAGATTGGCCGGAAGCCGCCCTGGATCAAGCAACGAGCGGCCCGGGCGAACAGGGCGGGCGGGTAGCGCCGAGAGGGGGCGGTCGCCCCGGGGTGGATCACGGCCCAGTCGGTTTGGCCTTCCATCCCCAGAGCTTCCAATTTCCGACCGATCGACGCCCGCGCGGCTTCGGGGACTCGGAGCGACAACCGCTCGTCGACCGTCGTGGCCCCGATGGTGGCGACGAGGTCGAGTTGGCGTTGGGCCTCGTGGCGGATCGTGGTTTCGGGCTCGGTCTCGGCCACCCGGTCGGTCAGGAGTTGATACGGGTTCTCCCGGCAGTGGGCCAGGCGGAGCGGGATGTCGGCTAGGTGGCACATCAAGGCGGCGGGCAGCGGGTTCTGGCTGTACACGGTGAAGATCGCGGCGGCGTCGAACCGGGCCTCGCGGAGCCGGTCGATGAAGGCTCGGTCGCTTGAGCCGTCGGGCTTGGCCCCCGTCGCCTTCATCCAGGGGGCGTCGTAGGTGATCGTGGCGTCGATCTCGGGGATCAGGCGCGAGACGGCGGCTCCCGAGGGGGAGGTCAGCAGGGTGATCGACCGCGAGGGCGGGCCGGAATCGCGCAAGGCCCGGAGCGCCGGGGTGGTCATGAGGACGTCGCCCATCGCGTCGAGCCGGACGCAGAGGATTCGCTCGGCATCGGGCCAGGTCATGCCTCGACCCCCGGGCCGACCAGGGGGGCGGCGACGTGCCCCGACCCCGACCAGATCCGCTCGATGATCCGGGTGGTCGATCGGTCGGCGACGAACGGCAAGATCCGGACCTCGCCGCCGAGCCGATGCACCAGGGCGGCTTCGGGGAGGCGATCCAAAGTGTAATCTCCCCCCTTGACGAAGACGTCGGGCCGGAGGGCCTCGATCAGGCGCTCGGGGGTGTCGTCGTCGAAGGGGATCAGGTGGTCGACGCAGCTCAGGGCGGCCAACACCTCGACCCGGTCCTCCAGCGTGTTGATCGGTCGATCCGGCCCCTTGAGGCGCTTGATCCCCGCGTCGGAGTTCACCCCGACGACCAGGACGTCCCCCAGCGCCTTGGCCGCGCTCAGATAGGTGACGTGCCCCCGGTGCAAGATGTCGAAGCATCCGTTGGTGAACACCACCCGAAGCCCTCGGCGCCTGTCCGCTTCGAGCCGAGAGGCCAGCGCCGCGAGGTCGCCGGTCGGCTTGGTCCCCGGCGCGACCTTGGCCAACAAGTCGCCGACCGAGCAGGCCACCGTTCCTTCCAATCCCACCACGACGGCGGCGGCGGCCGATGCCAGTTCGGCGGCGGCGGGGGTGTCGGCCCCGGCGGCGAGGGACAAGGCTAGGGTTGTCAAGAAGGTGTCGCCCGCGCCTGCGGCCCGGGAATGGTGCTCGGCCCGGGCGTAGGTCCGGTAGGGCGCCCGGTCGCGCTCGACGACCAACGCCCCCTCGGTGTCCAACGTCACGGCGGCGATCTTCGCGCCGGTCAGCTCGAAGATCCGATCCGAGGCCGACGCGATCCGCTCGGCGCGGCCCAAGGTCGACCCGGCGAGCCGATCCCAGCCCAAAAGCTCGGCCGCCTCGCCGTAGTTCGGCTTCACGGCGGTCGGGGCGACGTCACGGTAGGCCGCCAGGTTCTTCGAGTCCACGACCAAGACCCGAGGGCTTTCCCGCCGGAGCCGGGCCAGGGTGGCGATGACCCTGGGGGTCATGATCCCGTAGCCGTAGTCGGACACGATCACCGCGTCGGCGAGCGGGAAAAGCTCCTCCAGCCGGGCGATCAACCGATCCTCGATCGCCCGGCCGATCGCCGCCGTCGTCCCCTGGTCGAACCGGACCAGGAGCTGCGACGCCGCGACGACCCGATGCTTGGCCAGGGTTTGCCGATCCGGGTCGACGAGCAGGTCATCCGGGTCGACCTCGACCCCTCGGGCTTCGAGGCTGGCCCGGAGCCAATCCGCCTCGGCGTCGGCCCCGACGACCGACAGGAATCGGACGGTCGCCCCGAGGCTCCGAGCGTTGACCGCCGAGTTCGCCGCGCCCCCGGGTGCGTTCCGACGGCCTTGGACCGCCACGATCGGGACCGGGGCCTCGCGGCACAGCCGACCGGTCGTCCCTTCAAGGTAGCTGTCGAGCATCGCCTCGCCGATGATGACGACATTCAGGTGAGCGAATGCTTCAATGAAGCGTGGCAGGTGGTGGTCGTCGGCGGGGGGGTTGGTCACGCTCTGGCTCCGGTCGGCGGGTTGGATGCGAGGGAAGCGTCGGCCTGGAGGATCAGGTTCGCGGCTTGGAGGAGGTCGGAGGCGGTGAAGTCGGGGGTCCGGTCGGGTCCGGCGACCCACTCGGTCTCGTTCCCCACGTCGAGAAGGACACTCCGACACCCCGCGCGGTGGCCGGCCTCGACGTCGTTCAGGATGTCGCCGATGAACCAGGATCGAGACAGGTCGATCCCCAACTCCTCGGCGGCCAGGATCAGCATCCCGGGCTTGGGCTTCCGGCAGTCGCAAGTCGTCGCGTATTCGGGGACCGACCCCTCGGGGTGGTGCGGGCAGAAGTAGAACCCCGCCAACGGGACGCCAACCTCGGCCAGGAGTTCGCGGAGGCGGGATTCCACCGGGACCAGGGCCTCGGCGGCGAACCGCCCTCGGGCCACGCCCGACTGGTTGCTGATGACGACCAGGCGGTAGCCCGCCTTGTGGAGCCTGGCCAGCCCTTCGGGCGCGCCCGGGGCCAGCGTGATCGAGGCCGGGTCGACGTTGTAGGGGATGTCGACGATCAGGGTGCCGTCCTTGTCGAGGAACACCGCGCGGCCGGGCTTGTCGAGGCGATTCATGGCGATGTCCAATCGCCCGAGATCGCGGCGGTCGCGGTCGATTTGGGGCGACTGGTCGCGGTCGAGCAGACCTCGGTGCCCGCCCACCCCGGCGCGACCTCGTCGTAGACGGCGGCGATCGAGCGGGCGACGCTGTTCCAGGTGTACCCGGCCAAGGCCCGGCGGTGGGCTTGCCATCCCAGGGTCCGGAGCAGGTCGGGGTCGCCGAGCAGGTGGGCCAGGCGCTCGGCCAGGGCGTCGGGGTCGTTGGGCGGGACGAGGTAGCCGGTCTCGCCGTCGACCACCGTCGCCTTGATCCCGCCGACGTTCGACCCGATCACCGGCGTCCCGCACGCCATCGCCTCGACGGGCGTGATCCCGAACGGCTCGTACCACGGGGTCGTGACGAAGACGTCGGCGGCGGCGTAATAATAGCGAAGGACGTCGCGCCCCCGGCTCCCGACGAACAGGACGCTCCCGCCCACGCCTTCGGCCTCGGCCAAGGTTTGCAACCGGCCGATCTCGGGGGTAATCTTCGGGTCGGGGATGGGGGAATCGCCACCGACGACGACCAACCGGGCAAGGACGCCGTGGTCGCACCGCAGCCGGGCCAGCGCCCGGATCACGGTGTCGACCCCCTTGCGAGGGACCATCCGCCCGAGCTGGAGGATGGTCGGGCCGGTCGACGGAAGGTTGAGCCGACTCCGCGCCTTGGCCTGCGACACCGGCCAGAACTCGGCGGGGTCGAACCCGCAGGGGACGGTGACCAGCTTGCCCGGGTCGGCCCGGTAGTGCTCGATCAGGTCGGCGGCATCCTGCGGGCACTCGGCGATGATCCGGTCGGCGTCGATGACCGCCCGATCCTCGATCGCCAAACGAGCTTCGGGAAAGGTGTCGGCCGCCTTCTGATGCAAGCGGCGGACCCGGCCCAGGGCGTGAAATGTGACCACCATCGGCGTACCGGCCGCCCGCTTGATCGCCCCGCTAACCATCGCCGACATGAAGAAGTTGGCGTGCGTCAGGTCGTAAGGGCGGCGGCGGGCGAAGCGGATCACCCACGAGGCGAAGTCATCCATACTTGGGAGCAAGTCTTCCTTCCGGACGACCGAGGCGGGGCCGGCGGGGACGTGGATCACCCGGTAGCGTGGGCCTTGGGGGGCGACCTCGGGCAAGTCGGGGTCGTCCCGGCGGGTGAAGACGTCGACTTCGCGGCCCATCGCGGCGAGTTCCCGGGCCAACTGCGCGACGTAGACGTTCTGCCCGCCCGAGTCGACCCCGCCGGGGCTGGCCAGGGGCGACGCATGCTCGCTGATCAGGGCGATCCGCTGCGGGGCCATCATTCCGATCCCCCTCGGGCCGCGACGGACACGGCCCCTTGACCTTGTCGGGGGCGCCCGGTCACGTCGGCGAACGTCGACTCCCAGTCGAGGGCGAACCGGTCGATCCCGAACCGGTCCAAGGCGTATTCGCGGGCGGATTCGCCCATCTCGCGGGCCATGTCGGGGTCGGCGACGAGGTCGCGGATCGGCTCGACCAGGTTCATCGGGTCGGTGGCGAGGAAGCCGGACACCCCCGGCTCGATCGTCGTGACCATCTCCGTGGTGGCCAGGCCGACGATCGGCAGGCCGACCATCATCGCCTCGATCACCGCCAGGCCGAGGCTGGTGTAGCGGATCGGGTTCAAGAAGTAGCGGTACTTGGCCTCGAACGCGGGGAGGTCGGGCGGGGACACCTCGCCCAGGCCGCCCAACGACTCGGAATCCATCCCGACCAGGTCGACGGCAACCTCGGCCTGGAGCCGCTCAAACACATCCACGCCCAGGCGTCGCCCTCGCGAGCGGAGGTGGTTGATCGCGGTGATCCCTCGCTCCAACTCCCCGGTGTATCGGGCCGAGTCGGGGACGAACACGCCATGCTCGATCACCCGGGTCGGCGTCCGGCCCGAGTCCCACATCAGGGCGTTGAACGGGGTGACGTGGACGAGCAGCCCGCCGGGGTCGTCGAACCAGTGCCGGGTGTCGGTCGGGTGCCCTTGGGGCGGGTCGTGCTCTAGATAGACCCGAGGCAGGTCGCGCCGGGCTTCGGACAGGAGGCTCGGGCCGTCAACCTCGTAGTTGGCCCGGGTCTGGTACAAGATCCCGTCGAGTTCGAGGCCCTGGACGGCCTCGGCGGGCACCTCGACGACGTTGGGGCCGAAGGGAAACGTGGTCCCTCGACCGCCGTACCCTTCCCGCCCGCCGGGTTCGACGGGGAGGACGAACTCGACGTTGGCCCGCGACAAGTAGAGCAGGTAGTTGCCGTGGATGTGCCAGGTCAAGATTCGGGTCGGTCGCATGTCGGGGTCGGTCTCCGAGGGGGTTCAACCTTTGAGGTCGCCGAGGGCGTCGCCCAGCCCGAGGCCGGGGGCGACGGCGGGCGACGGGCCGGGATGTCGGGGTTCGAGGGCCAAGAGGGCGTCGGCCTGTTCGAGCACGGCGAGCACCGACACCCCTCGGGCGTCATCGCACAAGACCCGGTGCCGACTTGAGTCGATGGGCGCCCACCGCGCGGGGTTGTCGCCGGTCGAGACGATCACGCTCGGGACCTTGCGGGCGACGGCCAGGTGGGCCACCCCGGTGTCGTTGCTGACCATCAACCTGGAGCCGTCGATCAGGGCCGCCATGCCGCCCAGGTCGGTCTTCCCCGCCAGGTCGAGCGCGGGGTGAGTCATCAAACCGGCCACGGAGCGGGTCAAGTCGGCCTCGGCGATCGAGCCGGTCAGGACGACCCGTAAACCGCGATCGGCGAGGGCGTCGGCCACGGCGGCGAACGACTCGGGGTACCATCGACGCTGGGGCACACTGGCTCCGGGATGGATGCAGACGTAAGCGGTCGAAATCCGGTCGCCCACCCCATCGATGGCGTGGAGGGCGTCGCGGTCGGCGACCCTCACCGGGAATTCGAGGTGATCCCCTTTGAGCGGTGCACCGAGCGACCCCGCCAGCTTCAAGAGCCGGTTGATCTCCAGGCCGGTTTTGGGCCAGTCGATGAACAGGTCGGGGTCGGGGCGGTAGTCGCCCGGGGGCGTGAACCCGGCGGTCCGTCGGGCACCGAACAGCGCGACCAGCGGGTTGACGAACGACCCGGACCCGTGCATCTGGATCGCCAGGTCGAACTTTTCGAGCTGGATTTCGGCCAGGAAACCGGGGATTCGCGCGATGTCCGGGGCGATCTCGGGGAGGCCGGGATAGCCGGGGAACTCGCGGAAGCCGTCGAGGTACATCGGGAACCGCTCGACGAACGACCGCGCCCAGGGAAGCCCGACCAGGACGATCTCCGCCTCGGGCCAGGCCGACCGGAGCGCCCGGAACGCGGGCACCGCGCAGAGGAGGTCGCCCAGTTGCAAGGCCCGGAGGATGACCACCCGCCGAGGCGGTTCATCGCCGATCCCAGGGTCGAGCAGGCTGTCGGACATCGGGCTGGACCCCTGCGGAGTCTGCTCCCACGCGCGGTCCGCTGCTCGATCGCCGGAAGGGGAATCCCGGCGACCGGTCGAATATGCGCGATGGAAGGACGATTTGCTAAGTTTGTGACACCCGACCGCTTTGTATATGAAGCGGCTCGGATGATTCGAGCACTAACCCTAGCAAATTCGTGGCCAGGCCGATCATCGCGGGGGATTTGAGGACGAAGCGGTGACACCGGCACCCCGGGGCGGGCCGAGGACTTCGAGCCGGAAATCCTTGAACCGGACCTCAGTCGGCCCCCCCTGGTGGAGTTGCAACGCGAAGATCCCCCGACGAGCCCCGGCCGGGTCGTCCACTTGCGCCGAGGGGTGGCCATTGATCGACGTCTCGATCTTTGACCCCCGGGCGACGACCTCGACCCGGTTCCAGTCGCCCGGCTTGACGAACGACTCGCTGGCCTCCTTGACGATCCCGCCTCGGCCGTTGACCTCGTAGAGCTTGCCCCACCAGCCGGGGCCGATGTCGGCCTGATACCCCTTGACCTGGCCGTCGGCGATCGGCTCGCTCCGGAACTGGAGGCCGCTGTTCCCCCGGTTGGCGACGAGCCTGACGTCGAAACTCAGACGGAAGTCGTCGGCGGCAAGCTCGGATTGGAGGAAGGCATGTTTGGCCAAGTTGGTCTTGATCTGGCCGACGATCTCATCGCCTTCGACCCGCCAGAGTTCGGGGTCGCCGACCCAACCGGCGAGGTCCCGGCCGTTGAACAGGGTCGAGGCGTTGTCGGCGGTGGCCAGCGCCGGGACCTGCGTCCTGGAGGCGAGGTAGGCAATGATCGACCGAACCTCGTGGTCGGACAGGTTGTCCCAAAGCCCTTCGGGCATCATAGACGCCTCGCTGGTCCGTCGCTCCTCGACCTCGGTTTTGGGGACGACCAACGTCTCGGTGGTGGTGGCCAGGGTGATCGCGTCCTTGTCTTCGCCCCGGACGATCCCGGTCAGGACCCGGCCATCGACCGTCGCCACGACCGAAGCCTGATAATCCTTACCGATCAGGGCCGACGGGTCGTAGACGTTGCTCAACAGATAGTCGAGGTCGGCCCGGTTCGACCCGGTCAACTCGGGTCCGACGTTCCCGCCGACGCCGAACAGGTTGTGGCACTGCCCGCACGTCTTGCTGAACACCGAGCGGCCGAGCATCGCGTCGGGCGCCCGCTCGGGCTTGCTCGACCACCGGGTCTTGGCCTCGGCGATCAGGCGGACCCGGTCGCCGGTCGACTCGCGGGCCATGCCCCAGACCTGGCTGATCCGGGCGTTGATCGCCTGGTCCTGGAGGTTGCGCAATTGGCGGACGATATCGGCGGTCAGGTCCCCCGCCCTGACTCGATTCGCCGCCACCGCGTCGAGTAGCGCCCGGGCGAAAGACGGCCGGGCCGCCAAAGTATTCAAGGCATTTCGTTTCGCCGATGAATCGAGGTCGGCGTAAATCTTGAGGATGGCCGGAGCGGTCGCCGGGTCATCGAACGCGGCCAGCATCGCGATCGCGGACGATTGAAACCTCGGGTCGTCGAGCAACTTCCGGAGGATGGGGACCACCTTGGGGTCCCTGACCTTCCGGAGCGCATCGAGCGCCGAGAGCTTACCGGTGGCCGGGCCGTCCTTCTCTTCAAGAGTCGCCTGGAGCGAGGCCAGGAGCGAATCATCGCCGAAGGTCAAGCCGAGCGATTGGGCCTGGTAATAGGCTCCCATATCGCGGTCGGCGACGAACGCGGCGGCGATCGTGGCGTAGGTCGCGGGCCAGTTGGCGGGCATAGGGGCGGTGGTCCGGCCTTCGAGGGCCTTGGATAAGGCGGCCAGGATCGTCTTCCTCGCGTCGGGCTGACTGGCGTCGCGGAGGGCGTCGACCACGCTCGCCAGGGCTTCGATCGTGCCGATGGAGGCGACCCGGCGCACGGCGAACGGGAGGATCTTGGGCTGCTTCGAGGCGGAGGCGACCCGCAAGGCCCGGCCCGGGTCGAGCGCGGCCAGGGGTTCGAATGCGTACCAATTCATGAGCGGGAGGTTGGGGTCGTCGACGTCCTCGGCATGGGCGACCAGGGCGGCGACGATCGGCCAGCGGTCGGCCAGCGGGAGGCGCTGGAGGGCCGAGGCGAGTTCGAGCCGGACGACGGGGGACGGGTCGGACTCGGCCCAAGCCCGGAACTTGGCGAGGGTCGCGGCGGGTAGGGGCGTGGTCTGCTGGCTCAGGAGGCGGATCGTCCAGCCTCGGACGGCGGGGTCGGCGTCGTCGAACCCGGCGGCTTCGGTCTCGGGGTCGAGCGTCCCTCCGCTCGCGGCGTGCCTGGCCCAGAGGGTCCGGAGCCGGAACGTCGGGGTCCGGTCGGCGCAGAGGCCGGGGGCGACAGCGGCGAGTCGGGTCTTGGGGTCAGAAGCTCGCTCGGCGAGGAGCCGGATAGTATGCTCGGCGAACCAGACGTTCGGGTCGTCGATCCGGGTCATCAACTGCTCGGAGGTTTGCTTGCCGAGGTCGACCGCGACGGGCCTGGGCCGGCCGTAGCTCAGCTTGAAGATCCGGCCGTTGCTCCGGTCGTGGATGTTCACCTTCTTGTCGTGGCACTGCTGGCGGTCGTACCAGTCGATGAAGTAGACCTGGCCGTCGGGTCCGGTTTTGAGGCTGATGATCTGCGACCAGGCGTCGTTGCTGAACAGGAAGTCGGGGGCGTGGCTGCCGTTGAAGCCCGAGCCTTTGGGGGTCAAGGTGTCGCGGTTGAGCCTGGCCCCGTGAATGTTGTTCATCAGGACCGAGTCGCCATACTCCTTCGGCCAGGCCCCCCCTTGGTAGATCAAGGCCCCGCAATGGGCGTGGCCCCCCCCGGCGTCGCCGGACTTGCCGACCGCCTTCCATTGGTCGTTGCCGATGTAGTGGCGGTGGTCGGCGATCGTCTTGATGTCGTCATAGGTGTACGGGTTGAAGTGCGACCCGGCCTGGCGCTCGTAGCGGGCGCCCGGGATCATCTGGAACAGGTGGGGGATGACGCAGGCGGTCTCGAACGCCTGGCCTTGCTCGTTCCAGGTGAGGCCCCAGGGGTTGCTGGTCCCTTGGGCGAAGACCTCGAAGGCGTGCCAGGTCGGGTGGTAGCGCCAGATCCCGGCGTTGATCGGGGTCCGCTCGTTTTCGGGTGCCCCCGGCTTGCCGACCTTGGAGTGGGTGAACACGCCGTGGCAGCCGTAGAGCCAACCGTCGGGACCCCAGGTGAACGAGTTCAAGGTCTCGTGGGTGTCCTGGTATCCCCAGCCGTCGAGGAGGACTTCGGCGGGGCCGTCGGGCGTGTCGTCGCCATTTCGGTCGGGGATGAAGAGGAACTGAGGCGCGGCGCCGACGTAAACCCCGCCGTGGCCGACCTCGATCCCGCTGACGAGGTTGAGCTTGTCGGCGAAGACCTTCCGCTTGTCGAAGTGGCCGTCGCTGTCGGTGTCCTCGAAGATGAGGATCTGGTCGCGGGCCTGGTCTTCGGGCACCCGGATCGGATAAGAATACGCTTCGGCCACCCAGAGCCGCCCCCGGTCGTCGACCGCAAACCCGATCGGCTGGTGGACGTCGGGCTCTCCCGCGAACAGGGTGACCCGGAACCCTTCGGGCACGGTCATCGCTTTGGTGGCGGCTTCCGGGCTTAGACCCGCATGGAGGAAGGCGTCGGCCGTCGGCCTTTGGGTGCCGAAGACCACCGAGTTGTGGAGCTTGACGTCGTCGAAGTTGAGGTGCCCCCAACCTCGGGTCTCGTCGTCGACCAGTCGGATGAACACGTCCTTGCCGACGTAAGGCGTCAGCTCGAAGCTGACCCGGCGCATCTCCTCATCATCATTCCCCGAAGCCTTGGCGACCACCGCCCCGGTGTCGCTCTGGACGACCTCGGCCCGGGTCGCGCCCGACGACCCACCGCCGATGATGAAGCTCAGGAACGGCTTGGCCAGTCGGAACGGGGCCGACGTCAGAGTCCCCTTCGCCTCGTCGCCGACCTTCTCGTACGACCCCACCCAGAACCGCCCCGCGTGTGCCGATTTCATGTCGGCCCGGCGAGCGGCGACGGCGTCCCCCTCGACCGGCCCGAGCTTGAAGGCGTCCCCCTCGGCGTGCCAGTCGCGGAGCGTCCCGTCCTCGAAGCCGAGGTTGAGCGGTCGACCGCCCGGGTCGGTCGGGACGACGGGCGCATCGGCCGCCCCTCGGGCCATCGAACCCGCGACGAGCCAGGACGCGACGATCGCTCGGAGCCAGCCTTGGTGCCGCATTGGGGGATTCACCATGTTTGATGGGTGCGAAGACGAGAAGGGTCGGGCAAGACCTCGCCCGGGTCGAAACGATTACGTCAGCATACCCAGCCCTTAATGCCTGGGAAACCCCTCCGCCCCGGCTTGCTTCGGAGAGGCCGACCGTCCATGATCGGATCTTTCGTTGGCTTCGCCGCCCCTTCCCGAGCGTTGGTCGAGGAGTCTCGCCGTGCGACGTATCCGCCTGGGTCTGGTCCTGTTCGCTTTGTTCGCGGTGGTCCCGGCCTCGGCCCAGACCGTCGAAGGTTTGGACCCCCCGAAGGCTCCGGCCGACTTCCTCGTGATCCCGCTCCGGGTCCATGTCCTCACCGCGACCGACTTGCCCGAGGTGGCTTGCAACCTGGCCGACGCCGATATCAAGCGGGTTGTCGCCAAGGTCAACGCGGTCTGGCACAAGGCGGGGATTCACTGGGCGCTCGACCCGATCGTCCGCGAAGCCGCCGCCCGCCAGGACCAGTTCAAGGCCGCCCGGAAGGACGACGCCGAAGACCCCCTGCTCTCGCTCAAGATCCTGGTCCCCGACGAGTCCCGGAGCGACGCGGGGGTCGACGTTTATTACATCCACCAATTCGGAATGAATGGTGTATACCTCGGCGACCGGGTCGCCTTCGTCCAGGAGATGGCCGAGCTTCGCCCCGTCGAAGGGGGGATCGACGAGCCTTTGCCCCGGGTGACGGCCCACGAACTCGGGCATGCCCTGGGCCTGCCGCACCGCCAGGACCGGACGAACCTCCTGGCGTCCGGGACGACCGGGACGACCTTGAACGAGGCCGAGGTCGCGCGTGCCCGCGCCCGAGCCTTGCGGATTCCGGGGACTTCGACCGCCCTCGAACTCCGACGCCGGGCCACCGAGGCCCAAGCCCGAGGCGACTCCAAGGAAGCCGACCGGCTCGGCGCGATCCTCCGGGGGGTCCCGGCCGACCAGGATTCGGGCAAACCGGCCTCGACGGTCGAACCGACCGGAGCGGGCTTGCGTTGACCACCGAGGTCGGGTACGCCAAAGGGGTCGGGAGCCTCCTTCCTTCCGAGGCTCCGCTCGTTCCAACCCGCCGAAGGGGACCGCCTCAGCGATGTCGATGCACACCTTGATCAGCCAGCTCAAAGAACCGAACAAGACCAAGATCGTCCTCCTGGTGGCCGACGGCCTGGGGGGCCTGCCGATCGAAGCGGGCGGCAAGACCGAGCTGGAAACCGCCAATACCCCCAACCTCGACCTCCTGGCGACCGAGGGGACCGTCGGCCTCAGCACGCCGGTTGGCCCCGGGATCACCCCCGGTTCGGGGCCGGGCCACCTCGGGCTGTTCGGCTACGACCCCTTGGAAAACGACATCGGCCGAGGGGTCCTCGAAGCCTTGGGGATCGGCGTCGAGGTCGGCCCGAACGACGTGGCGATCCGAGGGAACTTCTGCACGATCAACGCCGAAGGGGCGGTCACCGACCGACGGGCCGGGCGAATCCCCACCGAGGTCTGCTCAAGGCTGGTCGAAAAGCTCCGCCAGAACCTCAAGGTCGAGGGGGTCGAGACCCTGATCGAAGCGGTCCGAGAGTACCGCCTGGTCGTCCGGTTCCGGGGCGAGGGCCTGGGCGAGAATGTGTCCGACACCGACCCCCTCTCGACCGGCCTCCTGACCCTGGAACCGAAGGCCGCCGACTTCGCCAGCGAGCGGACCGCCGCCATCGCCTCCGAGTTTTTGAAGCAAGCCAAAGTAATTCTCAGGGACGAGCACCCCGCCAACTTCCTGATGCTTCGGGGGTTCGCCAAGTTCCCCGCCATCGAGCCGATGGAGACGGTTTACGGCGTCAAGCCGGTGGCCATCGCCGTCTACCCGATGTATCGAGGCTTGGCCAAGCTGGTGGGGATGACGGTGGTCGACCCCGGCAAGACCCTGGGCGACCAGATGGAGGTGGCCAAGGCGAACTGGGACCAGTACGACTTCTTCTTCCTCCACTACAAGTACACCGACAGCACCGGCGAGGACGGCAACTTCGCCCAGAAGGTCGCCATGATCGAGGCCCTCGACGCCGAGATCCCCAAGCTGATGGCCCTCAAGCCCGACGTCCTGATCGTCACCGGCGACCACTCGACCCCCAGCCGGATGAAGTCCCACAGCTTCCACCCCGTCCCCACCCTCCTCTGGGCACCCCTCACCGGCCGCCCCGACCTCGTCACCACCTTCGGAGAACGCCCTGCCCTCCACGGAGGACTCGGCCAGTTCCTCTCCAAAGACCTGATGCCCTTAGCGATGGCCCACGCGGGCCGACTCCAAAAGTTCGGTGCTTAAGTCGTTAATTAATTTGTACTTGCATCAAAATCCGGGCGCTTCCCCCACCCGAAGCGTCCGGCCTCAACCCATCAACCACAACTTTTCCTAAACGAACCCAATCCCCCTCTGATCCCCCCACGCCGAACGAAGCCAACGCTCCGCTTAATTCCCACTCCAACCCCCGTCAAGCCTCGTCCCGCTTCGACGGCCCGACCAAACGAACCCAATTCCTGTCACAAACCCTATGCCCACATGACTTAAGATTCTCCAGCACGCCCTGGCGGAACGAACTCAATCACCCCGCGTGGAACGAAGCCAACGCATTCGACCGGAGCCATACCACCTCCCGCGCGGAACAAACCCAACTCCCTCGACCCCCGCGCGGAACGAACCCAACGCCCACCCCTCGACCTTTTTCCAACTGCCTAACGGAACGAACCCAACGCCCACCTCCCCTCGCCGAGCGGAACGAACCCAACCACCCAGCATCAGGCCGCCGACCACCATTGAATGTATGAAGTGTTTCACTGATAAGATCGTAAAATCCGAGGGGGTTCAAATCTCCTTTTTCCGCTCAACCGAAAAAATCCTCAAGCCGCCACTGAGGCCCGAAGGGTCGATCATTCCCCCATCCCAAGTCCGAACGAACCCAGATCAGGAGACTCACCATGAACCGAAGCCTCACGCTCCGGGAATACCTGGCCAGCCAATCGCCCGAATTTCAGGCCGAGGTCGAGCAAGGTGCCAAAGAGTTGATCCAGCAGATCGAAGCCTTGCAAGCCACCCGCGAAGTCATCGAGACGACCCAGACCGATGAACCTGATCCCTCCGACCGCGAAACCGCGACCAAAAAACTCGGTATCGATTCATTCCGAATTGCCGAGCCCAAAGCCGGCAAACCCTAGACGACCTTTGATTTCCTTCTGCCCGCCTTCTTCGCCCCAGGCGGAACTGGATCTGGATTGGCTGAGATCGAGGCAAACTGACGAGTCGATGGACGATCCACCAAGTTTCGGCCGGAACAAAGACTGACACCGAATTTTCTGTCAATGAAGCAAAACGGAAAACTGGCGGTCAACCGAATTTTGTTTTTGCCCTTGACTCGTTAGTGTTTATAATAAGGTAGCGCAAAAAGGTACACTGGAAAACTCGACCGGTCTTGAACCCAATTTTGGGTCTAGCGATGAATTCGAACAAAGACACGTTTTACCTGTCCATGAAGGGTGAAGGGGTTCGACCAGAATCCGTCTCCGTAAAAGATTTGGCCGAATTTATGGAATTGTGGGAAGGTGCCATCAAATCCACTGCTAAGGCGAATGGTGTGATGCTTCCTATGACGGAGGGCGAACCTGTCATTAGCCTTGTCAGCGTTGACGTGGGCAGCAACAAATTGACCATGTATGCGGCAAGAACTTTTCTACCAGTCGTATGGATGATCTCATCGGCTATTGCAAGCAACGATATTCTTACACTCCCTCGCGAGGCCCGAGAGAAACTCCACAAGGTTTGCTTATTGGCTCAAAAGCGAGAATGGGAGATTGAGCTTTCGAAAGATGGTGAGCTATTTCCAACTTCGCTGATTACTAAGATGAACGCTATCCCAAAACCTGGTGAAGAAGTTGTGCATGGGTTTACGACTTTAATTGGAAAATGCGAGCGGATTGGTGGTGCTTTACCTCGCGCCGAGATCCGAGGCGCCGATGGTGTTCTGGTCTATATCGACATAAGTAAGGAGATGGCCGAACTTCTTGCGCCTAGAATCTATAAAGAAGTTAGTATTGACGGCGAGGCATCTTGGGATGCCGAAACTTGGAAAATCGTCAAGTTCAGGGCTCTTAAACTCAATAATTATGAGCCTACTGATGCTGCTGAGGCGTTCGAGGCCCTTACCGAAGCGGTAAGAGGCGATTGGGACAGTGTAAATGTCCCAGAGTACATGGCGGAAATAAGGGGCAGTGACGATCGATGATTTGCTTTGATACCTCACTGCTCATATGGGGCGTTGAAAAGCAGGCGCATCCTAGTCAGCAAGATATGATTGAGCGAACTTCTCGCTATATCGCATTGCTGAAGCAGGATAAGCAGAGCATCATGGTCCCCTCGATCGTTCTGGCGGAATTTCTCGCCAAATGTACGAGACGAAACGCTGTGTTGGCTGCCTTTGAGAAACACTTTCGGGTTTTTCCCTTTGATGCTAAGGCGGCCAAGATCGTCGGCGAGTTAGAGGCAAATCGAGATTTGATTCAACAGGTTAGAGGAGTATCGAAGGTTCCTCGCCAATGTTTAAAGAGCGATGTTATGATCATCGCCACTGCGATTGCCCACAATGCTACAAAGATCGTGACGGAAAATCGGTACGATTTTCATCAGATCGCCCAAGGCAAAATTGCAGTTACTGATATTCTTGAAGCAACCTCAAAAACCGACAAGAACACCGCCAAGGAATCTCGAAATTCTTCGTCTCAACATCCCTTATTTGATGATTTGGAAAATCCCGATTTGGAAGAAAAAGTCGAGCCACATCAATGATCATAAGGGAAAAACTCGAAAACTGGGTGAGTGGAAACTTGGCGTCCGTTCATTACTTATTTTTGAGTTGCGATCTATCGACCGTTCACACCGCGTGGACTCGCAATCGGAGGGCTTCTCCTTGGGCCTGCAAAGCGATGAGTTGGCTTGCCTTGAGGGTATGCAGGCCGTAGGTCGTCCCCGAGTTGTCGGAGAACTCGACTTCGAACGCCTCTCCATCTCCAAGAACTTCGACGACCGCCCCGACCTCGCCGGCCTTGAGTCCGAGTTCGGGGATGTCCGACAGCAGCGCGACCGTGTCGAGGAGTTCGATGGATGTCGCCATGATTCGCCTCACTTAGAAAGAATGTAACAGGTCGTTAAACGCGGGAAGTCTTCTCCCACCCGAATCATCCAGGCTGATCGGATGGTGACGCGACCCGACGAGGTGGTGACCTCGAAGTCGAGTTGATATCGATCTCCGTAATCGTTGCTGGAGCCTTTGATGATCGGCTCGCTTGCCGCCCGCAAGAGCCATTCCCGCAACACGAAGGCGCCGGTGCTCGTCAGGCCGAGAGCTGACTGGAACACCGTGGCCTTGTGCTTGCCTACTGGGTGGACCGGGGACAGGCAGTACTCGACGAGTTTACGAAGATCGACTTCGGCTTTGTCACCGTTCGGAAGCTTCATTTGTCGTATTTTAATCCCCGGCGACCCGAGGGAGCAAGCTACCTTCCGGTAAGTTCGATGGTGACTTTTGCCGAATCGTTGAAACGCTGACGCCAGTCAAGCTGAAAGAAGGGCGATCTCGAAATCACTCATTTCACGCCAAAAGCTTGCGTGTGCCTCTTCGGAAGAAGGCGACGAGGCAGAGGCGGAGGAAGGCGGTGTTGTATCGGAGGTAGCGCTTCCATTTCCCTCGGGGTTCCATCAGGAGTCTCCAGAACCATTCCAGGCCGGTTTCCTGCATCCAGACGGGGGCCCGGGGGATGAGGCCGGAGAAGACGTCGAAGGCCCCTCCGACGGGGAGGACGACGGGGACTTCCAGGGCTTCGAGGTGGTCGCGGCACCAGACTTCTTTGAATGGGGAGGGCATGGCGACGAAGAGGATGTCGGCCCGGCTTCGGCGGATGCCCTCGACGACCTGGTTCCATTCCTCCGGTCGGAAATAACCGTCTCGGGAACCGGCGATGGTGGCGCCGGGGTAGTCGGATTCGACGCGACGGACGACTCGATCGACGACTTCGGGGCGGGCTCCGAGGAAGTAGAGGCGGAGGCCGTCGCCGTCGGCTTCTTCGATCAGGCGGCCCATCAGGTCGATCCCGGTGACTCTCTGTTTGAGCCCCTCGCCGAACCAGCGCGAGGCCCAGACGATCGGGGTGCCGTCGGCCAGGATCAGGTCGCCGGTTCGGATGACCTCGGCGAAGGCGGGGTCATCCTCGGCCATCGCCAGGGTGGCGGCGTTGAGGGTCAGGACCAGCTTCGGCCTGCGGTCGCCTTCGAGGAAGCCACGGCAGACCGCGACGGCCTGGTCGATCGTCACCCGGTCGATGGGGTAACCGAACAAGGAGGCTCGGCGCGGGGGATGGGTTGGCATCTTGTCGGGGAGGGTGGGCCAGTCGAGAGGGGTCATGCAAGGTGCTCCGGAGAGGGAGGCCCGGCCTCGATGGCCGAGGCGAAGAGGTACCAGGCCCACTCGTAGGGCCAAGTCTCGCGGTTGAGGCGAAGCCTGAGCGGCGACCCCGACGGGCGATCGTCGTCCCGAGGCCCGGCCAACCGCAGGGTGTGCCGGGCCAGCCGACGCGCCGGCCCCTCGTCTCGGACGATCGACCGCCAGATCGTCCCGGCCTGGCGGTCGACCAGCTTGACGCCCAGCTCGTTGTGGAAAAGCCAGTCCCGGCCCGCCTTGATCGCCCCCGAGAGGTCGGGGCCACCGGCCATCGCCAGCGTCCGGAAGCTCATGGGCACCATGCCGTGCTGGTGGACCGAGTAAACTGGGTAAGACCCGGAAACCCGGCCGTCCCGGGAGTCGTAGTGCCACCACCATTGCCCCAAGGCCCCTTGGAGTTCCGCCATTCGCAGGGCTCCCGACGCCGCGACGTCCAAAGCCCGGGCGTCGTCGGCGACGATCGAGGCCAGAGCGAGCGCCTGAACCGGGTAGATTTGGTCGGCGAAGGTCGCCACCCACCGTCGAACCCTCAGAGCCCGGGGCGAATTGGCCTCGGCGTGGCCGAAGGTCCGCGACGCCGGCTCGAACCGATCCAGGAGCGACGCCAGGGCGATAGCCAAGGCGGACCGGACGACCGCCGAGGGGTTGATGCGGTGCTGGTGGACCAGCCCCGAGACGAGCCAGGCCAACTCCATCGTCCGGAGCCGACGGGCCATCGAAGCGATTCCTCCCGGACTTTCGGCCCGCCTCTCCAGCAAGCCCGACATGGGTGGCCCACCCCACACGGCCGAGGCCCAGAGGACCAGCCCCAAAGCCCCTGGGCTCGGAGTCCGATCGACCCGGTCGATCAGCAAGTCAAGCGTCCGGAGAGGGTCCAGCCCGACCCGCTCCGGTTCGACCTTCGCCCTCGACAAACCAATCAGCGCGATCGCCGTGCTCGTCAGGCCCTCGGTTCCTCGGGTGGGTCGCCAATCGTCGTCAATCCGACGGCGGTCGAACAGCATCCCCGACGGAGCCAAGGACTCACGCAACCTGTCCTCGAAAAGCGCAGTCAGCCCTTCGAAAGGCTCGGCGATGCTGACGCCCTTCGAGGGTGTCTGGGATTGCGGAGGTCGGTCGAATCGCATGAGTTGGATGAGCCTCTGGGCTTTGAAAGGTCTGTGCGTGGACCAGCATGCGATCCAAAAGTGGACTTGAAAAACCTCGATCGCCGACGTCCTGACGGTTCGCTCAGAAGTGCTTCCAAAACTTTTACCATAATTCCGAAGATTTCTTGGGGGCTGGACCGAAACTTTTTTGAGGGTCTGGTGTTATCGCGAGGGGACACGATTTTTCAAATGTTATAAATCGTTTTCCGGAGATGGTTTGAGTCAAACGATTCCGAGCATAAGATCGAGATAAGGGTTGATTTTTTCCGCTCCGGAAAGTTGTGAAAAAAGCACATCCCCCCGAATTTTGATCTCGGTCGGCTATCACCCCCACCAAGCCCACGAGATGACCGCCCAGGATCGGTCCAGGTTTGAAAGAAACAATTCGGGGTCATCCAGGACCGTTCGGGTTTTCGGACGACGGTCTCCGGGTTGCGATGGAACCGATGGGTCGATCAGAATAAAGCGGTCGTCGCGTCTTCGCTTGGGTCCGCACCGGGAGATCGTCATGCCTCGCATCCTTGATGTCGGTCAATGTAGGATGGATCATGGGTCGATCAGCCGTCACCTCAAGAAAAGCTATGGCGCCGAGGTGACGGGGGCCGGCTCGATGGGGGAAGCCCTGGTTTCGCTCCGGGCGGGCGCTTTCGACCTGGTCCTGGTCAACCGGGTTTTCGACGGCGACGGCACGTCGGGATTGGCTTTGATCGGGGCGATCAAGGCCGACCCGGAGCTTGCCGACGTGCCGGTGATGCTCGTCAGCAATTACCCTGAAGCCCAGGCCGAGGCCAAGGAACTCGGGGCTTTGCCCGGATTTGGCAAAGGGGACCTGCGGGCGGGTCGATCCGTCGCCGCGCTCGATGCCGCGCTGGTTCCGGCGAGTTGAAGGTGGAGTGGCTTGTTCTCGACCGAGGGGCGGGCTAGCCTAGGCGGGCGTCGGTTCGACACCACCCGCACTCTGGAAGAAGGGTTAGCCTGCCCATGCAACCGCATTCGCAACCGCACCGCAGACGATTTCTGGAACAGGTCGGGATCGCCGGCGCCTCGGCTTCGGTCGGTTTGCTGGGGGCGACCGGCAGCCAGGCCCGAGGGGCCGAAGCCCTGGCCGCCCCTCCGACGAGGCGGCATGCGATCGGGGTCTCGACGTATTCGTTCTGGCAGTTCCGAGGCGAGCGGCTGAGCATCGCGTCGTGCATCGACAAGGCGGCGGCGATGGGCTTCGACGGCGTCGAGATCCTCCACGTCCAGATGGAAGACGAGTCGCCGAGCACGGTCAACAAGCTCAAGCGGCAGGCGCACTCGCTCGGCCTGGCGTTGATGGGGTTCTCGACGCACCAGGGGTTCGTCTACCCTGATGCCGAGATGCGGCGGACGAACATCCAGAAGACGATGTACCAGATCGAGCTGGCGGCGAGCCTGGGCATCCCGACGATGCGGATCAACACGGGGCGATGGGGGACGATCCCGTCGTTCGACGAGTTCATGACCAAGAAGGGGATCGAACCCGCCTTGGAAGGGCACACCGAGGAAGAGGCGTTCGACTGGGTGATCGCCTCGATCGAGAAGATCCTCCCCCGCGCCGAAGCCTGCGGAGTCGTCCTCGGCCTGGAAAACCACTGGGGCCTGGGCCGGACCGCCGCCGGGGTCTTGCGGATCGTCGAGGCGATCAAGTCACCCTGGCTCCAGATGACCCTCGACACCGGCAACTTCCTCGAAAACGCCGAGTCTCAATACACCCAGATGGCCTCAAGCCCGGTCCCGATCGCCCTGGTGCAAGCGAAAACCTACTTCGGAGGGGGCCGCTGGTACGCCCTGGATCTCGACTACGCCAAGATCGCCCAGATCCTCGCCAAGCGTGACTACCGAGGCTGGATCTCCCTGGAGTTCGAGGGCAACGACGACGCCGAGACCGCCGTGCCCAAGAGCTTGGCCATGCTCCGCGAGCATTTCCCGAAGTGACTTGGGCAACAATGTCCCCTTTTCCATTCGCGGTGGCTGCGAGAAATACCCTCCATTTTCCGTCTGTACCTTGAAAGAGGTGATCGGCGACTACAACAAAAAGGTTGTTACGGGGACTTCGCCGCAGGCGGACGAGCCCAACCCGTAGCCGATAGAAGAGGGTCGGGGATTCCGGCCCGGCCTCCGGGTCGGGAGACCGGTTGAGATCCCGTCCGTTCTTCGCGCCTCGAACATCAGCGAGGGGTCGATGCCGCAGAACTTGCCAGAAGCCGTCTGGCCTCGACTGATGAACGAGGCCCGCGTCGTCGCACCCGAAGCGTTCTCGGAGGATGAGCAGCCGCTCAATCTGGCCGGAGGGGCCTGGGACCATCCCGGCCGCCGCAAGCCGTTCCTCTCGCCGGTGGACGGCACGCTCCTCGGTAGTTACCCGATGCTCGACCTCGAGGCGGCCAGGCAGGCAGTCCACCACAGTGCGGAAGAGGCCGGGGCCTGGGCGGCCTTGCCGCTGTCCGAGCGGTGCCGCCGGGTCGCCGATTGCCTGGACGAGCTGGCCAAGGCCCGCCAACTGCTGGCGTACCTGTTGGTCTGGGAGATCGGCAAGCCGGTCCGGCTCTCGGGCTTGGACGTGGACCGCTGCATCGACGGCGTCCGGTGGTATCTCGGCCAGATCGAGGCGATGATGGACGGCCGCCGGCCCATCGGCGTGGTCTCCAACATCGCATCCTGGAACTATCCGTTCTCGGTGCTGATGCACGCCGTCCTGGTTCAATGCCTGGCCGGCAACGCGGTAATTTCGAAGACTCCCTCCGACGGCGGACTCTACGCGCTAACGATCGGCCATGCGATCGCCCGACGGTGCGGGCTGCCGGTCTCGCTGGTGTCCGGCTCCGGCGGGCAGTTGAGCGAGGCACTGGTCCGCAACGAGTCGCTGGACTGCCTGGCCTTCGTCGGGGGCAAGACCAACGGCCGGGACATCGCGGCCAGCCTGTACGATCGCGAGCGGCGTTACATGCTGGAGATGGAGGGGATCAACGCTTACGGGATCTGGAACTTCTCCGACTGGGCGGGCCTGGCCAAACAGCTCAGGAAGGGGTACGAGTACGGCAAGCAACGCTGCACAGCCTACGTCCGGTTCGTGGTCCAGCGTTCGCTGTTTCCGAGGTTCCTCGAGGCGTACATGCCCGTCATGTCGTCGCTGCGGTTCGGCAACCCGTTGCTGGTCGTTGGCCAGGGGGACGCGGCGCCAGAGCTAGACTTCGGGCCGGTGATCAACTCGAAGAAGGTTGAGGAACTGAACGTGCTGGTGAGCGAGGCGATCGGCCTCGGCGCGGTGCCGATCTACCGAGGCGAGTTCGACCCGGCTCGGTTCCTTCCCGAGCAGGACACCTCGTCGTACTTCGCCCCGGTCGCCCTCCTGAACCCTCCTCGCAACTGCCGGCTCTACCATCACGAACCGTTCGGGCCGGTCGACACCATCGTGATCGTCGACCGGCTGGAGGAGTTGATCGCCGAGATGAACGTTTCCAACGGGGCCCTGGTGGCCTCGCTGGCGACCGACGACCCGGCGACGGCCAGGGCCGTCCTGAATGACCTGCGGGCGTTCAAGGTGGGCCTCAATCAGGTCCGCTCGCGTGGCGACCGCGAAGAGGTGTTCGGGGGGATCGGCCAGTCGTGGAAGGGTTGCTTCGTCGGGGGCAAGTACCTCGTCCAGGCGGTGACGCAGGGGCCGCCCGGCGAGCGGCTGGCCGGCAACTTCCCCGATTACACGCTCCTACCCGAGCCGAGGTAAGGGGCCGGTGATCGCGGTCGCTCCGGGGCGGTTCGGCGCGGCGGGTCTCCGGGCGGGCCGGGTCGGAAGGGAAAAGGGAACGTCCTAGAATGGCGTTAAGCTAATTAAAGATGATCGATACGAGTCTATATCATGGGTCATCTAGGTTGCCTGAGTCGTCGGAACGAAACTTCGGTCCGACGGAGATTCGCTACGATCCGAGGTCGAACCAGCGTCCAGGCGACCCTTCCGAGTGGTCTGAACCCCTTTGAAATCAACCGTCATTGATTAGCTTAACGCCATTCTAGAATGTCCCCTTTTCCCCCTAGTGCAGCTTGGCCCAAGTCTGTTGGTAGAATGACGAGATGCAATCCGACCGATCCAAAGCTCCGGCACCGGGAGTCGCCATGCGTGGCCCCAAACCGACCACCATCATCCTCTCCGAGACG
>JAABUX010001603.1_pt1 | contig 33813 bp, 29 predicted proteins | sample 5561851 | NCBI WGS metagenome assembly JAABUX01 (sample SAMN10711883, study PRJNA513361) | rock metagenome | isolation source: Antarctica rocks | place: Antarctica: Victoria Land, Richard Nunatak red sandstone | collected 2016-01-03
GACCGGCGTCGCGCGCAGTCATGCCGCGCGCGACGCCCCGAAGCCTCAGTGTACCGCGCGCACCATCTTCTCGCGAGCCCAGATGCGGCCCTGTTTCGCCATATCGACAAAGCTCGCCGCCCCGCCTTGGTCGAGCAGCACCACGCCGTCGCTATGCTTGACCCCGGCCTCCCGCAACAGCCCCAAAGCCGCGTCGGTATGGCCGATCACCTTCAGGTGGGCGAAGGCGTCATGCACGAAGCCCACTGCCGCTGCTTCCTGCATGAGCGCGTCCGCGCCCTTGGCGCCCGCGACCACAGCCACCGCATCGAACAGCACGGAGGGCCCGCCAGCGAGCTGCATGTCGGCCTCGATCATCTTGCCGTCGCTGCCAGTCACGCCGCCCACCTTGGGCGCCACCACCTTCAACTCGCCGCCCGCCTTCATGACCGCTTCCCGCAGGCTTGCAACCACGGCGCTGTCCGCACCCTCGGAAACCAGGCAGCCCACCATGCGCCCCTGCAGCGTCGGCTTGGCCTTGGCAAGGATGCTGAGCGCGGGCGAGGCCTTGAGGTCGCTCCGCGCCGCCGTCGCCGTCTTCGCGGGCGTGACCGGCTCGTGCCAGCCAAGCCCGTCGGCGATGCGCTTGGCAATGGCGGGATCGATGTTTGCGAGCTGGCCCAGCATCCGCCCCCGCACCGCCTTGGTCTCCACCTTGCTCAGCTCGAAGGTGATGGCGGCGACGATGTGGCCCTGCTCCGGCTCGGTCTGGCTGTAGAAGAACTGCCGCGCCTGGCTGAAATGGTCGGCGAAGCTCGGCGAGCGAACCCGCAATCTGTCCCCCGCCTCATGCACGACGGCGCTGCGGAAACCCCGCTTCGGGTCCTCGCGCGGTCCCTCGCTGTCGAGCGCGCTCGGCTCGTAGCTCACCCGGCCCTTCTGCAAGCTCATCTGGTGCAGCCCGTCCCGCTGGAAGTTCTGCATCGGGCAGCGCGGCGCGTTGATCGGGATTTGCGGGAAGTTGGGGCCGCCCAGCCGGCTGATCTGGGTGTCTAGATAGGAAAAATTCCGCCCCTGCAGCAGCGGGTCGTTCGTGAAGTCGATGCCGGGTACGATGTGTGTCGTGCAGAACGCCACCTGCTCGGTTTCGGAGAACACGTTGGTCGGGTTGCGGTCCAGCACCATGCGCCCGATTACCCGTATCGGCAGCACCTCCTCCGGAATCAGCTTGGTCGAATCCAGCACGTCTAAGTCGAACTTGTTGGCGAAATCCTCGTCGAAGAGCTGCACCGCCAGCTCCCATTCCGGGAAGTGGCCCTGGTCGATCGCGTTGTAGAGGTCGCGCCGGTGATAGTCGGGGTCCGCGCCGCTGATCTTGAGCGCCTCGTCCCAGACCACCGACTGCATGCCGAGCTTCGGCCGCCAATGGAACTTTACATACGTGCTCTTGCCGGCCTCGTTGACGAGCCGGAAGGTGTGCACGCCGAAGCCCTCGATCATGCGCAAGCTGCGCGGGATGCCGCGGTCCGACATCACCCACATGATCATGTGAGCCGCCTCGGGGGTCAGCGAGACGAAGTCCCAGAAGGTGTCATGGGCGCTCTGCGCTTGCGGGAAGCCGCGGTCCGGCTCTTCCTTCACCGCGTGGATGAGGTCCGGGAACTTGATCGCATCCTGGATAAAGAATACCGGGATATTGTTGCCGACCAGGTCCCAGTTACCCTCCTTCGTGTACATCTTGACCGCGAAGCCGCGCACGTCGCGCGCCATATCGGTCGAGCCCCGGTTGCCGGCGACGGTCGAGAACCGCGTGAATAACGGCGTGCGCTCGCCGACGCGCTGGAATATGTCGGCCTTCGAGTATTCGGCGAGGCTCTCGGTCAGCTCGAAGAAACCATGCGCCGCCGTGCCGCGCGCATGCACTACGCGCTCCGGGATGCGCTCATGGTCGAAATGGTTGATCTTCTCCCGCAGGATGAAATCTTCGAGCAGCACCGGGCCGCGCGGGCCCACCTTCAGCGAGTTCTGGTCGTCCGAGATCGGCATGCCTTGGTTACTGGTGAGCGTAGTGTGCGCCCCGCCCATCACCTGGTGCATCTCGCCCCCCTCCGGGACCTGCTCGCTCGGCAGCGTGCTTGGAAGATGATCGGCCATGGGGAAGTCTCCTGAACGGGAAGCGCTGAACAGAGGCCGCACAGCGGCCCGCGGGCCGGGTGCCGGTCAAATCCTGCAGCCCCTATACTCTGGCCCTGCGCCCGGGTTGTGCAACCCGGCGCCGCCCAGGGCATCAAAGCGTTGTGATTGGCCCTATCGCGGACCCATGCGCAGCGCCCCGTCCAGCCGGATGACCTCGCCGTTGAGCATCGCATTGCCCAGGATGGATCGCACCAGGGCAGCAAACTCATCCGGACGCCCAAGGCGCGACGGAAACGGCGTGACCCCCCCGAGCGACCGCTGCACCTCCTCCGGCAACCCGGTCATCATCGGCGTCGCAAACAGGCCCGGCGCCACCGTGACCACGCGAACGCCAACGCGCGCCAGCTCGCGGGCCAGCGGCAGCGTCATCCCGGCCACCGCCGCCTTCGAAGCCGCATAGGCCGCCTGCCCAATCTGCCCATCGAACGCCGCGATCGAGGCCGTATTGACGATCACCCCACGCTCGCCATCCTCGCCGGGCTCGCCCAAAGCCATGGCGGCGGCCGCGAGCCGGATCATGTTGAAGGTGCCTATCAGGTTGATCCCGACCACGCGCGCGAAGCTTTCGAGCGCATGCGGCCCCTCCCGCCCGAGCAGCTTCTCGCCATGCACCACGCCGGCGCAGTTCACGAGCCCGTGCAGCCCACCGAGCGCCGTCGCCGCCGCCACGACCGCTGCAGCATCGGCCGGCTCGCAGATATCCGCCGCGACAAAGCGGCCACCAACCCCGGCCGCCGCCGCCTCGCCCGCCTCGCGGCTCCGGTCGGCCAGCACCACGCGCCCGCCCGCCTTGGCCAGCATATCGGCCGTAGCCCGGCCCAGCCCCGACGCTCCGCCGGTTACGATGAACACCCGTCCGTCGATCTCCATTCAGCAGGCCCTCATAGCGGCAACACGGGCAGCACCACCCGGCTCGGCCGCGCCCGGTCGGCGAACACCATGTTGGTCGCGATCCGCGGACGCTGCGCCTGCCCCTCCGGCTCGCCGCTATTCGGGTTCACGTCGAATTTCGGGAAGTTGCTCGAGGCGACGTCGAGCCTGATGCGGTGCCCCGGCTGGAACAAGTTCGCCGTCGGGAACAGGCTCACCCGCGCCCGCACCAGCTCGCCCGGCACCCGCAGCCGCGGCGCCGCCCAGTCCTCGGCATAGCGCAGCCGCAGTATGCCGTCGGTCAGGATCATCGCGTAACCGCGCGGATAATCGGCGCTCGGCGGGTACACGTCGATCAGCTTGGCCGTGATGTCCGTATCCGGCCCATCCGTCGCCACGAACAGCTCGGCCTCGATTGGCCCCACCACCTGCACCGGCGCCTCGAGCGGCGCCGTCTGGAACACCAGTACGTCCGGGCGGGAGGCGAGCGGCAGATAGGGCGGCGCGCAGCCGAAGAACTCCGGCCCCTCCACTTGGTCGAAGCTGCCGCCCGACGCCACCGGCTCGAGGCTGGTGAGATTGCCCCCGATCGTCGGCACCGGGTGGCGCGGGTCGGACTGGAACGTCAGCGGTAGCGCGCCTTCGGGCGGCGGCGCACGGTCGAGCGTGCCGTCGCCATGCAGGTAGAGCTCCTGCGTCTCGGCCCCGGGCAGCGGCCAGTCCTCGGCCTCGATCCAGCGCCCGCCATGGTCGAGCTGCCCGCCAGGGGTGCGCCGCCCGCTGCCGCCCCCCATCACGAACAGCCGGACCGGCGGTTCTCCGTCGGCCGCCCCGCGCAGCACTTGGTCGAAGAAGCGCAGCCGGTAGCCCGGCCAGTCGCCCGCCCAGGAATCAAGCGTCGCCTCCGGCCCGAACTCCACGTCCCCGAACCGGGTGGCGCTGCGCTGGCCATGCGTCCACGGCCCGAGGATCAGCCGCTGCTTCCCACGCCCGGCCGCCTTCAGCCCCATGTAGTTGCCGGTCGCGGTGCGCGAATACGGGTCGAACCAGGACGACATGTGCACGCAGGCGGCCCGGCTGTAGCGGTCGTGCCAGCCCTCGGCCCAGATGCCGAGCTGCTGCCAGAAGGCGTCGAACGGCCCATGCGCCCATTGCTCGAACAGATACGCCTCGTAGGCGGGATGGTGACGCAGCGGCGAGTGGCCGGGCTTCCAGGGCATCCGGGTGAACCAATCCCGGAGGTCCTCGGCGGCGAGCGCGGCTTGCAGCACCGGGTCGGCCTGAGCCTCGGGCGAGAGGAGCGCGTTGTTGTAGGCCCAGCTCGCCTGCTTCAGCTCGAACGCCCCGAACTGGCGGATGCCCCCCGTCCAGCTATTGCAGAATCCCCCGCTATCCAGCACCTGCGCCACCAGGCCCGGCGGATCGAGGCAGCCCAGCGCCGCCTGGGTATGCGCCGCATAGCTCAGCCCCATGGTCGCGATGCGCCCGTCGCACCAGGGCTCGGCCCGCAGCCAGGCGCAGGTGTCGAACCCATCCTCGCCGTCGGACAGATACTTCACGAACTCGCCTTCGGAGCCGTATCGGCCGCGGCAATCCTGGTATGCGACGGCGTAGCCATGCGCGGTGAAGCGCGCGGCGACGGCGGCGCGCGGCTGCGGCGAGGGATCGGCCGCGGTCAGCTCGCTGCGGCTGGTTTCGCCGCGGCCGTACGGGGTGCGCTCGAGGATGACGGGAAACGGGCCGGCGCCCTCGGGCAGATGCAGGTCGGTGGCGAGGCGCACGCCGTCGCGCATCGCCACCATCCGGGTCTCAAGCGGCATGGGCGAACAGCACCGAGCTATCCTCGCTCTCGTTCGCCTCGAAGCGCACGCCGGGTCGCGCGGCCCAGGTCGCCTTCTGCCAATAGAGCGGCAGCAGGGCATAGTCGTGCATCGCCACTTCCGTCGCTTGGGCGAGCAAGGCGTTGCGCTTCGCCTCGTCGAACTCCGCCATCGCCTGGGCGAGCAGCTTGTCGAACACGGGGCTCGAATACCGGGCGCGGTTGAGGGCGCCCAGGCCATTCGCCGGGTCGTAGGTGGCCAGCACGCTGCGCAGCGCCTCCGAGCTGTTGCCGGTGCTGCTGCTCCAGCCGAACAGGAACAGGCTGTATTTGCGCTGCGTCGCCTCGGGCGCGAACACGTTATACGGTAGCGTGTCGACCGCATTGATATGGATGCCGCCGCGGGCGAACATCTGGCCGATCGCCTGGGCCACCTGGCCGTCGCTGGGGTAGCGGTCGGACGAGGAGTGGATGGTGAGGCCGAAGCCGTGCGGATAGCCAGCCTCGTCGAGCAGCGATTTCGCCAGCTTCGGATCGTAAGGCGTCGGCGGCAGCTTGGACGAGTAGCCGCCCTCGCCCTCGGGCACGATCTGCCCGGCCGGCACCGCGGCGCCGTTCAGCAGGCGGGACGCGATCGCCTCCCGGTTGATCATGGCGGACAGCGCGTGGCGCACCCGCAGGTCCCGCAGCGGGTTGGGGTCGAGCGGCTTGCCGTCCGGCCCGGTGACGAACGGCGAGACCTCGCGCGCGCCATCTACGCCCAGGTAGATGATGCGGTTGGTCGGGCTGCTATAGAGCGTCACGCTGCGGTCGCGGCGGAGCTCGGCGAGATCGGCCGCGCCCACGCTGTCGATCAGGTTCACCTGGCCGGTCAGCAGCGCCGCCACCCGCGCCGCGCCGTTCGGGATGAAGCGCAGCGTGACGCGCGCGAAGCCGGGCTTGCCGCCCCACCAATCCGGGTTCGCCTCCAGCACCGCCCGGTCGCCCGGCGTCCAGGAGCCGAAGCGGTACGGCCCGGTGCCGATTGCCGCCTTGCCGCTGTTGAAATCCTCGTTGCCCACGGACGGCCCGAGCTTCGCCGGCAGGATGAAGATGAGCCCAATCTGCTCCATCAGCGTAGGCGTCGGCTGCGGCGTGCGGATGTGCAGCGTGAGCGGGTCCACCACGGTCACGGCGGCGACGTTGGTGACCGCGTGCGTCCAAGGCGCCGGGCTATGCAGGATGTGGCGGACGCGCTCGAGCGAGTAGGCAACGTCGGCCGCGGTAAACGGCGAGCCGTCATGGAAACGGACGCCCGGTCGGAGCTTGATCTCCCAGTTCGTGGGGTCGAGCGGGTGCCAGGACACGGCGAGGCTGGGGCGGAGCTGAAGCTGGGCGGTGAAGGTGACCAGGTGCTCGAACATGCAGTCCGCCGTCGCCACGTTCGGCCCGGTCTGAGAGTAGTCGGGATCGATCGAGGATTGCTCGGTGGCGCGGCCGAACACGAGCTCGGTCACGCGCGGTGCGGCCGGCTGGGCCAAGGCAGGCAGCGCGAGCGCCGCCCCGGCAGCGCCCACAAACTCTCTACGTCGCATGCAATGCCTCACGATCTCAGGTCCAAAATTATGCGCCGGGGCCTAACGGTGCGCAATCGCTGCAGCCGCACTGCCGAGCGCCCGGTACTCCGCGAGGCGGCGCGCATAGGCATTGGCCAGCGCCGGCGAGGGCCAGATCGTCTCGGCCTGGGCGGGCGGCGTGCAGACCGCGTCGGGCGGCTCGCCCGTCACCGCCAGCCGCGCGAGCCGCGCCGCGCCGAACGCGCCGCCATGCTCGCCATCCGCGAGGCGATGCAGCGGGATGCCGAGGGCGGCCGCGATGATCACGGCCCAGGCGCGCGACCGCGAGCCGCCGCCGATCACGTCGGCCTCGGTGACAACCGTGCCCGAGGCCGCCAGCGCGTCGAGGCAGTCCCGCAGCGAGAACGCCACGCCTTCGAGCACCGCCTGCGTGAGCCGCGGCCGGTCCGTCTCATACGCGAGCCCGGCAAAGGCGCCGCGGATCGCCCCGTCATTATGCGGCGTCCGCTCGCCCCCGAGATAGGGCAGGAACAGCGCCGGGCTCGGCGCCACGGGCTCGGCCAGCTCGGCCAGCAGCGCCTCCTCGCCCAGCCCGGTGACCCCGGCCCACCACGCCAGCGAGGCGGCGGCCGAGAGCGTCACCCCCATCTGGTGCCAAATCCCCGGCAGCGCGTGGCAGAAAGCATGCACGGCGCGCTCGGGGTAGGGCCGGAAGCGGTCCGTGGTCGCGAACAGCACGCCGGAGGTGCCGAGCGAGATGAAGGCGTCGCCGGGCCGGATGGCGCCGAGGCCGATGGCGCCGGCCGCATTGTCCCCAGCACTTCCTGCAAACAATGGCGGGCGAGCCATGCCCCAGCGCGCCGCGAGCGCCGGATGCAGCCGGCCCGCCGGGGCATTGCCCTCGACGAGGCGCGGCATCGCCGCCCGGGACAGCCCCGTGGCCGCGAGCGCCGCGTCCGACCAGTCGCGCGCCCCCACGTCGAGCCAAAGCGTGCCGGAGGCGTCCGACACATCCTCGATCAGCTCGCCAGTCATGCGGTAGCGCACCCACGCTTTGGGTAGCAGCACCGTCTGTAGCCGGGCGAACACATCCGGCTCGTGCGCCCGCACCCAGAGCAGCTTCGGCGCCGTGAAGCCCGGCATCGCGATGTTGCCCGTCACCGCCCGCGACGCCGGGAAGCACGCCTCGAACGCCGCGCACTCCGCGCTGGCGCGTACGTCGTTCCACAGGATCGCCGGGCGCAGCAGCTCGCCCGCACCATCGAGCAGCACGGCGCCGTGCATCTGGCCGGACAGCCCGATGCCCTGCACCGCCGCAAGCGCCGCTTGCTGCTCGCGCCCGATCGCGTCCACCGCGCCGAGCACCGCCTGCCACCAGGCCTCCGGGTCCTGCTCGCTCCAGCCCGGCGCCGGGCGCTGCACGGTGAGCGGCACCGTGTGGCTCGCCAGCACGCGCTGCGCGCCGTCCACCAGCAGCGCCTTCACGCCGGAGGTGCCGAGATCGAGGCCGAGAAACATGGGTGCCCTCAGCTCATCCAGTTGCCGCCGTCGACATTGTAGGTCTGGGCGACCACGTAGCTCGCGTCCTCGCTGGCGAGGAACACCGCCATGCCGGCGATCTCGTCCGGCCGGGCCATGCGCCCGAACGGCACCGCCGCGCCGACCTGCCCCTTCTTCTCGCCAGGCGCGAGCCCCTCGTAGCGTGCAAATAGCGAGTCCACGTGGTCCCAATGCTCGTTGTCGACCACGCCGGGAGCGATCGCGTTGACGTTGATGCCGTGCTTGATGAGGTCGAGCCCGGCGCTCTGGGTCAAGCTGATCACCGCCGCCTTGGACGCGCAATAGACGGCGACGAGCGCCTCGCCGCGGCGCCCGGCCTGGGAGGCGAGATTGATGATCCGGCCGCCGCCGCCCTGCGCGATCATCTGGCGCGCCGCCGCCTGCAGCACGAACAGCGCCCCCTCGACGTTCACGGCGAAGACGCGCCGGTAGCTCTCGCGAGTGATCTCCACGATGGGTGCCAAGTCGAAAATGCCGGCGTTGTTGACCAGGATGTCGAGCCGTCCCTGCTGCGCCACCACGGCGGCGAGCATGGCATCGATCGAATCCTGCCGGGTCACGTCGAGCGGCAGCGCGGTGGCGCGGGGGCCGATGGCGGCGGCGGCGCGCCCGGCCGCGGCGGCGTCGAGGTCGGCGACAAAGACAAACGCACCCTCGGCCGCGTAGCGCGCGCAGATCGCCCGGCCGATCCCGCGCGCGGCACCGGTCACGACCGCGATTTTGCCCTCCAGCTTCACGCCGGCATCGCCTGCCGGCTCATCTGCGGCAAAGCCTGGCCCGCCGGGTCGAACAGGTGGCAGGCAGCGGGGTCGACGGCGAGGCGGACCGGGTCGTGCGGCTGGGTCGCGTTGCTGCCCTCGATCTGCACCGTAAGCGCCTGCCCGCCCTCGGCCATGACATGCAGCAGGGTGAGCCCGCCGAGGCGCTCGACCAGCGTGACGGTGCCGGCGACCGGCCCGGCGGGATCGAGCCGGAGTCCTTCGGGGCGGATGCCGAGGGTCGCGGGAACGCCGGGCGCGGCGGTCGCGGCGACGGTGACGCGGGCGCCCGAGGCCAGCACGGCCACGGCCCCCGCTGGCCCGGCCTCTGCGATCTGCGCCGGCAACAGGTTCATGCGTGGCGAGCCGATGAACCCGGCCACGAACAGGTTGGACGGCTGGTGATAGAGCTCGAGTGGCGTGCCCACCTGCTCGATCCGGCCCGCCTGCAGCACGACGATCTTGTCGGCGAGGGTCATCGCCTCGACCTGGTCGTGCGTCACGTAGATCATCGTCGCGTTCAGCTCTTCGTGCAGCCGCGACAGCTCGATGCGCATCTGGCCGCGCAAGGCGGCGTCGAGGTTGCTGAGCGGCTCGTCGAACAGGAACACCCGCGGCTCCCGCACGATGGCGCGGCCGATCGCGACCCGCTGGCGCTGGCCGCCCGAAAGGTCCCGCGGGCGCCGGTCGAGATAGGGCTCGAGCTGCAGGATGCGCGCGGCCTCGCCCACCTTGCGGTCCCGCTCGGCGCGGGGCACGCGCGCCAGCCGGAGCGCGAAACCCATGTTCTGCCGCACCGTCATGTGCGGATAGAGGGCGTAGGACTGGAACACCATGGCGAGGCCCCGATCGGCCGGCCCAACATCGTTGACTCGGCGCCCATCGATCGAAAGCTCGCCCGCGGTGATCTCCTCGAGCCCCGCGATCATCCGCAGCAGCGTCGACTTGCCGCAGCCGGACGGCCCCACGAATACGCAAAGCTCGCGGTCGGCGATGTCGAGGCTCACCCCTTTGATGACTTCGGCCGGGCCGTAGCTCTTGCGCAGATCGCGGAGCGAGAGTGTCGCCATGGCAGCCTCCTATTTCACGGCGCCGAAGGTGAGCCCCTGCACGAGCTGGCGCTGGCTGAACCAGCCGAACACCAGGATCGGCGCCACCGCCATCGTCGACGCGGCCGACAGCTTGGCGAAGAACAGCCCCTCCGGGCTCGAGAACGAGGCGATGAAGGCGGTGAGCGGCGCCGCGCTCGCCGAGGTGAGATTAAGGCTCCAGAACGCCTCGTTCCAGCAGAGGATCAGCGACAGCAGCCCGGTCGAGGCCACGCCCGGCAGGGTGAGCGGCAGCAGCAGGAACCAGACCTCGCTCCAGGTGCGCGCCCCGTCCATGCGCCCGGCTTCGAGGATGTCGTTCGGCACCTCTTTGTAGAAGGTGAACAGCATCCAGACAACGATCGGCAGGTTCATCAGCGCGTAGATGATGATGAGCCCGCTGCGCGTATCGAGCATTCCCGCCGTACGGAACAGCAGGTAGATCGGCACGAGCACGCCCACCGGCGGCAGCATCTTGGTCGACAGCATCCACAGCAGCGTGCCGCGGGTGCGCTTGGTCGGGTGGAAGGCCATCGAGTAGGCCGCCGGGATCGCGAACAGCAAGGCGAGCACGGTCCCGCCCACGGACACGACAACGCTGTTGAAGGCGAAACGGAAGTAATTCTCCTGGGCCAATACGTCGCGGTACGAGGCGAGCGTCGGCGAGAAGGAGAGGCTGGGCGTGATCGCCGCCGTCTCGCTCTTGAAGCTGGTCAGCACCATCCAGCCGATCGGGAAGAACAGCAGCAGTGCCACGACCCAGCCGAGGATGGTGGCGAGCGCGCGCTGCACGAAGGACTCGCGCATGGCTAGACCTCCAACCGGCGGGCGATGCTGCGGACGAGGAAGAAGGCGACGAGGTTGGCGAGGATGATCGCCACCACGCCGCCCGCGGACGCGCCGCCGATGTCGTATTGCAGCAGCGCCCGCGCGTAGATGAGGAAGGCGAGGTTGGTGGTGGCGTTGCCGGGTCCGCCGGCCGTGGTGACGAAGATCTCGGCGAACACCGTCAGCAGGAAGATCGTCTCGATCATCACGACGACGCTGATGGCGCGCGAGAGATGCGGCAGCGTGATGAAGAAGAACTGGGCGACGACGCCCGCGCCGTCCATGCGCGCCGCCTCGCGCTGCTCATGGTCGAGCGATTGCACGGCGGTCAGCAGGATGAGGAGCGCGAAAGGCAGCCACTCCCAAGCGACGATGGCGATGACCGAGGCGAGCGGATACTGCGCGAACCAATCGACCGGTTGCATCCCGAAGGCGCGCGCCACGGCCGCGAGCACGCCGTAGATTGGGTGCATCAGCAGGTTCTTCCACAGCAGCGCGCTGACCGTCGGCATGACGAAGAACGGCGAGATGGCGAGCACGCGGGCGATGTTGCGGCCCGGGAACGGCTGATTGAACAGCACGGCGAGGAGCGTGCCGAGGCCCACGGTGATGACGAGCACGGCGCCGACCAGGATTAGCGTATTCTCGAGCGACACCCAGAAATCGGGATCGGTGACGAGGTAGCGATAGTTGTCGAGCCCGGCGAAGCCCGAGACGGTCGGATTGATGAGATTGTAGTACTGGGCCGAGAACCACAGCGTCATGGCAAGCGGGACGATCATCCACGCGAGCAGGACGAGCACGGACGGCACGACCAGCCAGGAGCCGGCGCGACGGGATGGGGACGCTGCCCCGATCCCAGCCGCTGCTATGGTCGCCGGCCCCACCCCATCCGTCATGACCGGGCGCCGCTCCCCCGGCTACTTCTTGGGATAGCCGGCCTGCTGCATCGTCCGTGCCGTCGCCGACTGGGCGGTGCGGAGCGCCTGCGCAACCGTGGTCTGCCCGGTCAGCGTCGCCGCGATGGTCTGGCCGACCTGCGTGCCGATGCCCTGGAACTCGGGGATCGCCGCGAACTGCGCGCCGGTATACGGGCGCGGCTTCGCCGTCTGGCCGTCCGGGTTCGCCGAATCGATGGCCCGGCGCACGAAGGCCGCGAACGGCGCCACCTTCTGGTACTCGGGGTTGTCGTAGGTCGACTGCCGCGTGCCGGGCGGCACCGAGACCCAGCCATTGGTCTTGGCGACGAGGGCGATGTATTCCTTCGACGTGGCCCAGGTCACGAAGGTCTGCGCCGCCGCCTGCTGCTTGGACGAGGCCGGGATCGCCAGGTTCCAGCTCCACAGCCAGGTGGGGCCGCCCTGGAAGCTGCCGGTCGGGATGGGCGCGAAGCCAACCCGGTCGGCCACGCTCGACTGCTTCTTGTCGTAGAGCAGGCCGCCCGCCACCGTCGCGTCGATCCACATGCCGCAATGGCCGCTCGAGAATAGCGCGAGGTTCTCGTTGAAGCCGTTCGAGGTGGCGCCGGGCGGTCCGTCGGCCTTCAGGATGTCGTCGTAATAGGTGATGGCGTTGCGCCACGCGGGGGTATCGATGGTGGGCTTCCACGCCATGTCGAACCACTGGCCGCCCATCGCGTCCACGAGCGTCGTGACATAGGCCATGTTCTCGCCCCAGCCCGGCTTGCCGCGGAGGCACATGCCGTAGATCTGGTTCGGCTTGTCCGTGATCTTGTCGGCGAACTGCCGGATCTCGGCGTAGGTGGGGGCGGCGGGCATCGTGATGCCGGCCTTCTTGAACAGGTCGGTGCGGTAATAGGTCATGGCGCTCTCGGCGTAGAACGGCACGCCGTACAGCTTGCCGTTATACGTGAGCCCGTCGCGCACCGGCTTCAGCAGGTCGTCCACGCCGTAGGAGGCGGGCAGGGTCATGGGCAGCAGCCAGCCTTGCTTGGCCCAGATCGGCACCTCGTAATTGCCGATGGTCATCACATCGAACTGGCCGGCATGGGTCGCGATATCCGTTGTCACCCGCTGGCGCAGCACGTTCTCCTCGAGCACGACCCAGCGCAGATGGATGTTCGGATGCTGCTGCTCGAAAGTGGCGGAGAGCTTCTGCATCACCACCATGTCGCCGTTGTTTACGGTGGCGATGATGATGGTGCTGTCGGCGCGGGCGGCCGTAGCGCCCATCGCGAACAAGGCGGCAAGTGCGGCGGTCAGGCCGGCGCGAGCATGAGTGGCGATGGCACGTCTCCCCTGGTGAACGTTTCTTCTCGCTAGCGAAATCGGCAGCGTCGGCGAGACTGTTTCATCGTAAGGCGGCGCCGTCAAACAATTCCGGTCAGAACCCGAGCGCGGCCGCCGCGTGGGCGAGCGTGGCCCGGCTGCCCGTGGCGTACAGGGCCGCCAGCCACCGCCCGGTAGGCTCGATCAGGCGGGGATCGGCGCCCGCCTCGCCGAACAGCGCCTCGATGCCGAGCAGCGGACGCGGGTCCGGGCCGCCCGCAATGGCGCGCTCGCGGAGCAGCGGCGCGAGCGGGTGGCGCACGTCGATCGGCTGGCCCTGCTCGTCCTCGCCCCTGACCCGGCGCAACCACGCCGCCAAAGCGAGGCCGAGCAGCTCGAGGGAAGCCCCGGCGCGCAGCCGGTCGCGGATCGGGTCCACCAGGACGTTGAGCGGCGCGTCCGTATTCACCCGCTCGACGGTATCCTTGATGGCGGGGTTGGCGAAACGCTCGATCAGCGTGTGCTTATAGGCGGGCACGTCGATGCCGGGCACGGGCAGCAGGGTCGGGCCGGTCTCGCGGTCCATGAGCGCTGCCATGTACCGGGGATAGAGCGGGTCGGCCATGGCCTCGTCGATGGTGACGTAGCCGGCGAGGCGGCCCAGCCCCGAGACGGCGAGGTGGCTCGCATTGAGCAGGCGGAGCTTGAGGAACTCGTAGGGTGCCACATCCGTCACGAACTGCGCGCCGACCGTCTCCCAGGCGGGCCGGCCCTGGGGGAAGCGGTCCTCGATCACCCATTGGGTGAAGGTCTCGGAGAACACCGGCCAGCGATCGGCGATGCCGTAGCGTTCGGCGAGCCGGGCCGTGTCGGCGGCGACGGTGACCGGGGTGATGCGGTCGACCATGGTGCTCGGGAAACTGGCATTGGCCTCGATCCAGCGGGCGAGGGCGGGGTCGCGCAGCGTGGCGAGGGCGAGGACGGCGCGGCGGAGCACGTCGCCGTTGTGCTGGATGTTGTCGCAGCTGAGCGCGGTGAAGGGCGGCGCGCCGCGGTCGCGGCGGCGGCGATAGGCTTCGGCGATGATGCCGATGGCGCTCGCGGGCCGCTCCGGGTGGGCGAGGTCGGCTTGGATGAGAGGATGGCCGGGATCGAGGCGCCGGGTCGCGCGGTTCAGGCAGTAGCCGTTCTCGGTGACGGTGAGGCTGACGATGCGGATGGCGGGCCGGTCGACGGCGTCGAGCAGGGCGGCGCTGGACTCCCCGGCGAAGATGACCTGGGCCAGGGAGCCGATCACCGTCACGGTTTCCTCCGCGGCGCCGCGCTCGACCAGGGTGTAGAGATTGTCTTGCGGGGCGAGGCTCTCCTGCATGCGCGCATCGGCGGGCAGCAGCCCGGCGCCGGCGATGCCGTAGCCGAGCGCCTCCGGTTGCTGCTCCATGAGGTTATGGGTGTAGCGAGCCATGTGGGCGCGGTGGAAGCCGCCGAGGCCGAGATGGACGATGCCGGGGGTGACCCGGGCGGGGTCGTAGCGGGGCAGGTGGACAGGAGGCTGAATGCGGGAGAGGTTGGCGCGGTTGAGCGGGATGGATGGCACGGCGGGTCCCCGGGACTGATTTGCAGTCATGTCCTGCACGCGGGCAGGCCGGGTGGCAACTGGGGGATCAGGCCAGCAGCGCCTGGGTGTGGCGGGCGATGACGGCTTCTTCGTCGGTGGGGATGACCCAGGTGGCGATGCGGCTCGCGGGGGAGCTGATCCGGCCGTGCCCGGCGACGTTGGCAGCGGGGTCCAAAACGAGGCCGAGCCAGGCGAGGCGGGCGCAGACGGCGGCGCGGGTGGCGGGGTCGTGCTCGCCGATGCCGGCGGTGAAGACGAGGCCGTCGAGGCCGCCGAGCGCCGAGGCGAGGGCGGCCGTCTCGCCGGCGGCGCGGTAGGCGAACAGCTCGAGAGCGTCCCGCGCGGTAGGGCCGGCGCTGGCTTGCAGCGCACGCATGTCGCCGCTCGTGCCGGTGAGGCCGGCCAGGCCGGAATGGTGATAGAGCAGGTCCTCGAGCGCGTCCGCGGTCATGCCGTGCTCTTGCATGAGGTAGAGCAATACGCCGGGGTCGAGGCAGCCGGGGCGGGTGGCCATGACGAGGCCGTCGAGCGCGGTGAAGCTCATCGTGGTCTCGATGCTGCGCCCGGCCCGAAGCGCGCAGAGGCTGGCGCCGCTGCCGAGATGGGCGGCGACGACGCGGCCGGCGGCGAGCGCCGGGTCGAGGATGGCGAGGCGGCCGGCGATGAATTCGTAGGAGAGGCCGTGGAAGCCGTAGCGGCGGAGTCCGGCGCCGGTGAGCGCGGGGGGAAGGGCTAGGCGGCGGGCGACGGGCGGCATGGTGCGATGGAAAGCGGTGTCGAAGCAGGCGACTTGCGGCAGGCCGGGGCGGGCCGCGGCGATGGCGCGGATCGGGGCGAGGTTGTGCGGCTGGTGCAAGGGCGCGAGCGGCACCAGGGCGTCGAGCTCGGCTAGGGTCGCGTCGTCGATGCGGACCGGCGCCTCGAAGCGCTCGCCGCCGTGCACGACCCGGTGCCCGGCGGCGGCGAGGCGGTCCGGGCCGAGCCGGCCGTCGATCCAGGCGAGGAGGGCGCCGAGCAAATCCTCCTGGGATCGGCCGGGCAGGGTGGGCGCGTCCACCGCGGCGCCGTCCGGGCCGTGGGCGGTGAGGCTGGGCGTGGCGCCGAGGCCTTCGATCTCGCCGCGCAGCGAGGCTTGGCCGTCCGCGTGGAAGAGCGCGAACTTCAGGCTGCTCGAGCCGGCGTTGAGGGCGAGGATGGCGGGCGGCACCGGGTCAGCCCGGCCAGCGCCAGTCGCGGACTTCCGGCATGTCTTCGCCGTGGCGGCGGACGTAGTGGCGGTGGTCGATCAGCCGGTCGCGGAGGTGCTGGACGAGGTGGGCGGCGATGTCGCCCATGCGGGGCACGCGCTCGAGGGCGGCGATGGCGAGGTGGAAGCGGTCGAGGCCGTTCAACACGGTCATGTCGAACGGGGTGGTGGTGGTGCCCTCCTCATTGAAGCCGTGCACGTGGAAGCGGCTCGCATTGGCGCGGCCGTGGATCAGCCGGTGGACGAGCCAGGGGTAGCCATGGAAGGCGAAGATCACGGGGCGGTCCCGGGTGAACAGCGACTCGAAGGTGGCGTGGGGCATGCCATGCGGGTGGTCGGGCGGCTGGACCAGCCCCATCAGGTCGACGACGTTCACGACGCGGACGCGGAGGTCCGGGAGGTGGTGGCGCAGCAGGTCGACCGCGGCCAGCGTCTCCATGGTCGGCACGTCGCCGGCGCAGGCCATGACCACGTCCGGCGTCTCGCCCGCGTCGTTGCTGGCCCAGGTCCAGATGCCGGCGCCCTCGGTGCAGTGGCGGACGGCGGCGTCAAAGTCGAGCCATTGCGGCGCGGACTGCTTGCCGGCGACGATGACGTTCACGTAGTTGCGGCTCTGCAGGCAGTGCTCCATCACCGAGAGCAGGGTGTTGGCGTCGGGCGGCAGGTAGACGCGGACGACGGACGCCTTCTTGTTGGCGACGTGGCCGATGAAGCCCGGGTCCTGGTGGCTGAAGCCGTTATGGTCCTGGCGCCAGACGTGGCTGGTGAGCAGGTAGTTGAGGCTGGCGACCGGGCGACGCCAGGGCACGCGATTGGCGGATTCGAGCCATTTGGCGTGTTGGTTGAACATGCTGTCGACGATGTGGATGAAGGCTTCGTAGCAACTGAACAGGCCGTGGCGGCCGGTGAGCAGGTAGCCTTCGAGCCAGCCTTCGCAGAGATGCTCGCTCAGCACCTCCATGACGCGGCCGTCCGGGGCCACGTGGTCGTCGAGCGGGCTCAGTTCCGCCATGCTTTCGCGGCTGGTGACCTCGAACAGCGCGTCGAGGCGGTTGCTGGTGGTCTCGTCCGGGCCCATGACGCGGAAATTGGCGTGGGCGGCGTTGGCGGTCATTACGTCGCGGAGATAGCGGCCGGCGATGCGGGTGGCTTCGGCGTTGACGGCGCCGGGGCGGACGACCTCGATCGAGTGGGCGCGCAGCTCGGGCAGGGTGAGGTCGCGCAGCAGCAGGCCGCCATTGGCGTGCGGGTTGGCGCCCATGCGGCGGAGGCCGTCGGGGGCGAGGGCGCGGAGGGCGGCAACGGGGCGGCCCAGTGCGTCGAACAGCTCCTCGGGTCGGTAGCTGCGCATCCACTCCTCGAGCTGGCGGAGGCGCTCGGGGTGGTCGGCGAGCTTGTCGAGCGGGACCTGGTGGGCGCGCCAGGTGCCTTCGACGGGGTGGTTATCGACGGTCTTGGGGCCGGTCCAGCCTTTGGGGGAGCGCAGGATGAGCATAGGCCAGGCGGGCCGCACGGCTTCGGCGGCGGGGTGCTCGCGGGCGGCGGCCTGGATGGCAGCGATGCAGTCGAGGGCGGCGTCGAGCTCGGTGGCCATCAACTCGTGCATGGCGGCCGGGTCGTCGCCGGCGACTAGGCGGGGGGCGTAGCCGTAGCCCTCCATGAGGCGGAGCAACTCGGCCTCGGGGATGCGGGCGAGCACGGTCGGGCCCGCGATCTTCCAGCCGTTGAGGTGGAGGATGGGCAGCACGGCACCGTCCCGGGCCGGGTTCAGGAACTTGTTGCTGTGCCAGCTCGCGGCGAGGGCGCCGGTTTCGGCCTCGCCGTCGCCGATGACGCAGGCGGCGATCAGGTCCGGGTTGTCGAACACCGCGCCGTAGGCGTGCAGCAGCGAGTAGCCGAGCTCGCCGCCTTCGTTGATCGAGCCCGGCGTGTCCGGCGAGGCGTGGCTCGGGATGCCGCCCGGGAAGGAGAACTGGGTGAACAGGCGCTGCATGCCGGCGGCGTCCTGGCCGATATGGGGAAAGAACTCGCTATAGGTGCCTTCGAGCCAGGTATTGGCGACGATGCCGGGTCCGCCATGGCCGGGGCCGGCGACATAGATGACGTTGAGGTCGCGGGCGCGTATGGCGCGGTTGAGGTGGGCGTAGACGAAGTTGAGGCCCGGCGTCGTGCCCCAGTGCCCGAGCAGGCGGGGCTTCACGTGGGCGAGGGTGAGCGGCTCCTGCAGAAGGGCGTTGCCCATAAGGTAGATCTGGCCGACGGAGAGATAGTTGGCGGCGCGCCAATAGGCGTCGATGGCTTGGGTTTCGGCGGCGGATAGGGTCGGCTGGTCGGGCATGGTGGGAGTCCTCGCGTTGGAGAGGAAACGGCGCACTTACAAATGCAGCTACTGCATGGCTTTCGGAACCGAAGTCGAGCGAGGGGACTTCACCGCGTGCGCCTCCTCCTGGAATGGGCGCCTCGGCCCAGGGCTCCCATACCGGACCGCAGCCAGAGATGGTGTGTCGCCCTTATAACCTCTATGGGCGTGTGCCGCACCGGAGGAGAACTGCCATGAAGGCCGTGAAGCTTCACAGGCCCTGCGGACTCGACTGCCTGCGTGTGGTGGGATGAGGTGGACATTGGTCTGCTCGGAGCTGCGCGAGGAGCGATGGGGGAATACTGCCGTCCGCCAAGCCGATCAGACAGTGGCCGCCACCCCGAGCATCGCGCTTCGGTGGCCGGCGAGGGCTGACGGGCTTGGCCTACCTCTCCCGCGATGCGTTCAGGCTCTCCGCTGCGCAGGTCGCCCATGACCTGATCGGGACGATCCTGCTGGTCGATGATGTCGGCGGCGTCGTGGTCGAGACGGAGGCCTACGACCCGGCGGACCCGGCCTCGCATAGCTTCCGGGGCCGGACCGCACGCAACGTCTCCATGTTCGGACCTGCCGGCCACGCCTACGTCTATCGCTCATATGGCCTTCACTGGTGCCTGAACATCGTGTGCGGCACCGAGGCCTCGGGCAGTGCGGTCCTCATCAGGGCATTGGAGCCTACAGCGGGGATCGACCTCATGCGGGAGCGGCGGGGCGTGTCCGATCCGCGTCAGCTCTGCCGGGGTCCCGGACGCCTGTGCCGGGCTCTGGACGTGACAGGCGCACTGGACGGCCGGCCGCTGGACTGGCCGCCCTTCGCCATCGAGGGCCGGTCCGGGCCGGTGGAGGTTGTTGCCGGACGCCGCGTCGGGATCACGCGCGGGATCGAGACGCCGTGGCGCTTCGGCCTGACCGGCTCCGCCTTCCTGAGCCGGCCATTGTGCGGGTGAGGACGACTACCGGCGACAGGCCTTTAGGGCCGTGAGCGTTCGACCTATGTCTATGCGATGAAATCCCGCAAGCGGCGTCCAGCTATCCCCGCCCCCTTTATGCTGGCAGAGCTTGCCTGGGCGTCTTGGGCGACGATCGCTTGCCGCACCTTGATGATGGCTCAAAGCACCTGAACACTTGGAGTTTCGAACATGAGTAGCTCGCCCGAATACACGCCGCCGAGAGTCTGGACCTGGAACAAGGCGAGCGGCGGCCGGTTCGCGAGCATTAACCGGCCGGTCTCGGGACCCACGCACGACAAGGATTTGCCGGTCGGCCGCCATCCCCTGCAGCTCTACTCGCTCGCAACGCCGAACGGAGTGAAGGTCACGGTGATGCTTGAGGAACTGTTGGCCCTGGGCCACCGCGATGCGGAGTACGATGCCTGGTTGATCAAGATCGGCGACGGCGATCAGTTCGGAAGCGGCTTCGTAGCGGTCAACCCTAACTCCAAGATACCCGCCCTGATGGATCACAGCGGCCCGACGCCGATCCGGGTCTTCGAATCCGGCGCGATCCTGATGTATCTCGCGGAGAAGTTCGGGGCTTTCCTGCCCACCGAAGGCGGGGTGCGCGCCGAATGCCTGTCGTGGCTGTTCTGGCAGATGGGCAGCGCGCCCTATCTGGGCGGTGGCTTCGGCCACTTCTACGCCTATGCGCCAGCCAAGATCGAGTACGCCATCGACCGCTTCGCCATGGAGGCGAAACGCCTGCTCGACGTGCTCGACCGCCGCCTCGCGGAGAACGAGTACCTGGCGGGCAGCGACTACACGGTCGCGGATATCGCGGTATGGCCCTGGTATGGCGGGCTGGTGAAAGGCTGGCTCTACAACGCGGCCGAGTTCCTGCAGGTGCAGGAATACAGGAACGTGCAGCGCTGGGCTGACACCGTCGGCGCCCGGCCGGCTGTCCAGCGTGGCCGAATGGTCAACCGCATCACCGGCGAGCCCGACAGCCAGTTGCACGAGCGCCACGACGCCGGTGACTTCGACACAAAGACGCAGGACAAGCTGGCGGCCGGGAACTAAGCGAGTGCCTATAGTGAATGGGGTTAGGTCCCGCCTTGGGCATCGCCAACACGGCGTTGGCGAGAACGATATGCGGCTTTAAGGCCCGGCAGACCGAACCCCCGAGCAACCTGTCGGGTATGGGCGAGGTTGGCACCTGCTCGCTGGGCGGCGGCTCCTCGACGGGCGATGGCGTCGAGTTCGGCGGCTCCTCTACCGGCGGGTGTTCAGGCTGTGGAACGGGCTCGGGCATCTGCGCGTGCAGCAAGGCTGGCCTCCACGTCGCGGGTCTGCGGTCGCACAACGGAACGATAGATGTGCGGTCGCACAACAACGTTGTCACGAACACTAATAGCCGGTGGGGACCTGCAAAACTCACGCGCCGCCGCGAGGTTGTCAACTCCCATGACACCGCCCGTCCTCCTCTCTCTCGGCAGCATCAACGCTGACTTCCAGATGCGGCTTAGCCGCCCGGTCGGGAGCGCCGAGACCCTGCCCGCGCACGACTTCACGCGCCTGTCCGGCGGCAAGGCGGCCAACCGCGCCTATCTCGCCCGGCGCCTCGGCCACCCCGCGCAGCTTCTGGGTCGCGTCGGCGACGACGATCTGCGCGAGCAGGCGCTTGGCGCGCTGCGCGACGCCGGCGTTGACCTCGCGGGCGTGTCCGTCGCCGCGGGGCATCCGACCGCATTCTCCGTCATTGCCGTCCCGCCCACCGGCAAGAAGGCCATCCTGCTCGCCGGCAACGCCAACGAGTCCTGGGACGACGACGCGGCGGCGGCGGCCGCGGCCCGGATCGCGGAGGCTCCGGCAGGATCGGTGCTGGCAGCGGATTACGAGGTGCCGGCGAGCGTCGTGCGGCGGGCCGCTGAAGCAGCCCGGGCGAAAGGCCTCCTTCTCGTGCTGGACCCGTCCTGGCCGGAGCGGGCCGAGCGTGACGTTCTGGCAGGCGCCTGCGCCATCGCGCCCAACAGCGGGGAGGCCGAAGCGCTAGTCGGCGTAAAGGCGACGGACCCGGCCTCCGCGGCCGAGGCGGCGCGGCAGCTCGCGAAGCTGGGACCACGCCTTGCCTTCGTCAAGCTGGAGGACGGCGGCTGCGTGCTCGCCGAACAGGGCGGCGGCGTCCTGCACATCCCGCCTGTGGCCGTGAAGGTCGTGGACACGACCGGCGCGGGCGACACCTTTACCGGCGCGCTCGCCATAGCGCTGCTGGAACGGAAATCGCCGCGCGATGCCGCGCTGTTCGCGACGGCGGCCTCGCATCTTGCGGTGACGGCGTGGGGGTCACAGCCTGCCTACCCCGATCGCGCGCGGATTGAGGCGTTGCTGCCCGACCTGGCCGGAGGCGTGCGTGACCTCTCAGCCTGACGAAGCCGGGCCCGGCGAGGCCTGGGACGTCGCCTTCGATGCTTACGAACCCAGCGACGAGCGGCGGCGCGAGTCCCTGCTCGCCCTCGGCAACGGCGTGCTGCTCGTTCGCGCGTCCGCGACCTGCGCCGTTGTGGCGGACGAGCATCGCTATCCCGGCACCTATCGCGCCGGGCTGTACGATCGGCGCGACGGTGCGGCGGTTCCTCTCCTACCTTCCGTCTCACGCCGGCGAGCCGCCGCCCGTGACCGCGATCCCCGGCGGCTCGGACGCGTCCGACACCCTGGCCGAGATCGTTCCCGTCGCCCGCGCCAAAGTCTATGACGTGCGCCGGGTCGTCGACGCAATCGCCGATCGCGGCAGCAGCTTCGAGCTCAAGGGACGCTTCGGCCGGTCCATCGCCACGGTCCTCGCCCGCATCGGCGGCCGGAGCGTCGGTGTTATCGCCAACAACCCGCTCGTGAAGGGGGGCGCTATCGACGTCGATGCCTGCGATAAAGCCACCAGCTTCCTCGTGCTCTGCGATTCCTTCAATCTTCCGATCATCCTGCTGGTGGACCAGCCGGGCTTCCTCGTCGGCGTCCAGGGCGAGGCGCGCAAGGCGGTAGGACGCGTCATGAACTGGATGAACGCCCTCTCGCTCGCGACCGTCCCCCGCATCTCCATCGTGCTACGCAAGAGCTACGGCCAGGCTCATCTTAACATGGGCGGTGCCGGCAACGCCGACGAGGCCGCCGCCTGGACCACCGCCGAGGTGAGCTTTATGGAGCCCGAGTTCGGCGCCGCCATCGTCCACGGCGCCCATCGCAACGGTGATCCGGCCGCTTTCGCCGCCGCGATGGCAGACATGACGCGCGATACCTCCCCTTACGACCTCGCCGCGATCTACGGCGCGCAGTCCGTGCTCGACCCTCACGAGACCCGCGCTTGGCTCTGCGACATGCTCGCCATCCGCCGCTCCCCCGGCGTCGGCGAGCATCTTATGCGCCACTGGCCCACCAGCTTCTAACAGGAGCCGCCCACCCATGAGCTTCGACGACCTCGCCCGCGACCACGCCGAGCGCCGCGCCCAAGCGCTCGGCATGGGCGGCCCCGAGAAGCTCGCGCAACGCCGGGCGGCCGGAGTGCTCAATGCGCGCGAGCGCCTGGACATCCTTCTAGATCCCGGCAGCTTCGTCGAGACCGGCCTCTTCGCCCGCAGCATCCGCCCCGAGATGCGCGACCGCTCCCCCGCCGATGCCAAGGTCGCGGGCTTCGGCACCATCGAGACCCGCCCCGTCGCCGTCGTCTCCAACGACTTCACCGTGCTCGGCGCCTCCAGCAGCGCCATAAACGGCAAGAAGATCCGCCACGTCAAACGCGCCGCGACCAAGGGCGGCATGCCACTTGTGTTCCTCGGCGAATCCGCTGGTGCCCGCATGCCCGACCGCATGGGCGCGAGTGGCCGCGCCATGCTCGGCCAGGACCCCGAGGAATACCAGCGCCTGCGCCAGACTCCCTGGGTCTCAGCCGTGCTCGGCCCCTGCTACGGCTCCTCCACCTGGTACGCCTGCATGTCGGATTTCGTCGTCATGCGCAAAGGCGCCAGGCTCTCCGTCGCTTCGAGCCGCGTCACCGCCATCGCCATCAACCAGGAAATTGATGCCGAAGCCCTCGGCGGCTGGAAGCTCCACGCCACCACCACCGGCCTCATCGACGCCGTCGCCGACACCGACACCGACGCCGAAGCCCTCGGCCTCGTCCGCACCTTCCTCGCCTATCTCCCGAACCATCGCGCCGAAGCCCCCCCGTTATATCCGCCGCTCCCCGCCCCCGACGGCGCCCGCATCCTCGATATCCTTCCCGAGAGCCGCCACAAGACCTATGATGTCCGCCGTATCCTCGAATGCCTCGCCGACGGCGGGACGATCTTCGAGCTTAAGCCTCGCTTCGGGCGTTCCATCTGCACCGCCCTCGCACGCCTCGAAGGCCGCAGCATTGGGGTCATTGCCAGCAATCCTATGTTCAAAGGCGGCGCGATCGACGTGGATGCGTGCCGCAAGGCCATCAGCTTCATGGTGCTCTGCGACAGCTTCAACATACCGCTCGTGTTCCTGACGGACCAGCCGGGCTTCCTCATCGGGCTAGAAGGCGAGTTGCGCGGCGCGCCGGGCTTCATCATCAACTGGATGAACGCCCTCTCCCTCGTCACGGTGCCCAAGCTCGCCATCATCATGCGCAAAAGCTACGGCCAGGCCTACCTCAACATGGGCGGCGGGCGGAACTCGGACGAGGTCGCCGTCTGGCCGATGGCCGATCTCGGCTTCGTCGACCCCGCGATCGGCGTAAACATCCTGCACGGCCTCAAGCGGGAAGACGACCCGGCGCGCTTCGACGCCCTGGCCGCCGGGCTCGCCCGTGACTCCTCTGCCTGGGAACTCGCCGCCCTCTACGAAGCCCAGACCGTGCTCGACCCCCGCGACACCCGCACCTGGCTCGCCCAGATGCTAACCATTCACACAACTCAAGCCACCGGCGGGGTCGGCCGCCACCTCCTGGCCAACTGGCCCACCAGCTACTGACGAGGGACGCATGAGCGAACTCAAGATCCGATCCGACATCAGCGGCTCAGTCTGGAAGATTTTGGTCCAGCCCGGCGCCACGGTCGCCGAGGACGAGCCGATCGCCATCCTCGAATCCATGAAAATGGAAATCCCAGTCCTCGCCCCCGAAGCCGGCACGATCCGGACAATTGAGGTCGAGGAAGGCGTGGCGATCGCCGAAGGCGCCGTGATCGCCGTGCTGGACACATGATCGCGGACATCGACCGTGCCCGCTTCCTGGTGGCCGCTGCCCGTAATGCCGGCCGCGCGGCGCTGACCGAGAGCGACAGTAAAGCCGTGCTGGCCTGCTTCGGCCTGCGCTCGCCCCGTCGCGCGGTGCTCGCCCCCGGCGAGCCCGCCACCCCCGCGCTGGCGGGCTTCGCACCGCCTTACGTCCTCAAGGTCGTCGCACCCTCGATTCTGCACAAGAGCGAATTCGGCGGCGTTTGCCTCGGGCTCACCGATCTTGCGGCGTTGCACACCGAAATCGACGCCATGGCCCGGCGCCTCGCTAGCCACAAAATCGAAGGCTGGCTCGTGGAAGAGACCATTCCGCCAGGGGTCGAAATGGTCCTTGGCGGCACCATCGACCCGAGCTTCGGCCCCACTGTCATGGCGGGCCTTGGTGGCATCTTGGTCGAACTCTTCGCCGATGTGAGATTCGGCATCTGCCCCATCACCCGCGGCGATGCGCAACGCCTGCTCGATGGGTTGCGCGGCGTTCGGCTGCTCCGTGGCTGGCGCGGCGCAGCGCGCGCTGACGAGGCAGGCCTGCTCGACGCACTACTCTGCATTGGCGGCGAAGGCGGCATGATGACCGTGCTCGCCGATCTGGTCACCGAACTGGACGTAAACCCGCTGATCGTCTCCCGGCACGGCGCCATGGCAGCAGACGCGCGCATCCTACTCCGGCCGCACCATGCCGCCTGATTTCACGCGCCTCTTTGCTCCTCAGTCCATCGCCGTCATCGGCGCGTCGAGTTCGGCCGGCGGCGTCGCCAACAACTTCCTACGCAATCTCCGCGCGCTGGGCTTCCCCGGCCGGGTTTATGCGGTCCACCCCAACGCCGCCGAGATCGAGGGCTGGCCAGCCTTCGCCACGATTGCCAGCTTGCCCGAGCCCATTGACTACGCCTATGTCGCCATTGCCGCCGAACGCGCGCCCAACGTGCTGCGCACCGCCCAAGGTAAGTTTCGTTTCGCGCAAGTATCTCGAGTGGCTTCGCCGAAGCGGGCGATCCCACCCTGCAACAGCGCTTAGTCGAGGCCTGCCGCGCCGGCGGAATGCGCCTGCTCGGTCCGAACTGCCTGGGACTGCACTCCGCGCGCGGCCGGCTCTCCTTCATTGATCGTGTGTCGATGATACCCGGTCCTATCGGTGTGCTCTCGCAAAGCGGTGGCCTGGGCGCCGACATCCTCCGGCGCGGCCAGACACGCGGCCTGCGCTTTAATGTCCTGGCAACGCTCGGCAACTCCGCCGATCTCGGTCCGGCGGACCTCCTCGATCACTTGCTGCACGACGCCACCACCGAGGTCATCGGCCTCTACCTCGAGGACGTGAAGGACGGCCGCCGGTTCTTCGACCTCCTTCGGGCCGCACGCGGCAGAAAGCCGGTGGTGATCCTGAAGGGCGGCCGGACCGAGGCCGGGCAGCGTGCCTCAGCCTCCCACACCGGCGCGCTCGCGCAAGACGACCGGCTCTGGGAAGCGCTCGCACGCCAGACCGGCGCCGTCCTGGTCGAGACGTTAGACCAGTTTCTCGACTCCTTGCTCGCCTTTCAAATGCTGGAGCATTCGGCCGGCCTGCCAACCCGGCGTGTGATCCTGTTCGGCAATGGCGGGGGCACCAGCGTGCTCGCAAGCGACGCGTTCAGTCGCGCCGGCTTCGATGTCCCCGCCCTTGGCCCGGCCGCCACGGTCCGGCTGCAATCGCTGCGCCTGCCGCCGGGTTCGAGCATCGGCAACCCTATCGACACCCCGGCCGGGACGCTCCGCCAGGAGAACGGCGCGATCGGCGGAAAAATCCTTGCCGCCATCCTAGAGGAGCCAGAAGCCGACGCGATCGTCATGCATCTCAACATGCCGGTCATTCTCAGCTACGCGAACCCCGAGATCCTGCCAAACCTGATCCATGCCGCCCTCACGGCCCAAGCCGGCAGCTCGACGCGGCGACACTTCCTGCTGGTCTTGCGCTCCGATGGAGAGCCTGACATCGAAGCCGAAAAGCAGCGTTATCGGGAGACGGCCCTGAACTTAGGCGTGCCAGTCTTCAACGAGTTGGTCGACGCCGCGGCCGCACTTGCGTGCCTGGCGGCGCACGAGCGGTTTCGTCAGACTTCTGGACGTAGCCCATGAGCGACGGCATTCTGACCGATCTATTTTGCGCCCTCCGAGGAGATTAGGATCATGGCGATAGCTCCCGCAATAAGAAGGCCAGTGCTGACCGGCCTGCTCTGGCCCAGCGGCGGACTGGTCACTTCGACAGCCCTTGTTGTGACTGGCAGCCTCGCGCTTGCAGTGTCGGCCAAGATCTAGGTGCCATTCTGGCCGGTGCCCATGACGATGCAGAGCCTGGTCGTGTTGCTGATCGGCATCGCGTATGGCTGCCGTCTCGGTGCAGCGACCGTGCTCGCGTATCTCGTAGAGGGTCTGGCCGGTTTACCCGTATTCGCGGGCCCCTCGGCCGGCATGGCCTATATGGCGGGTCCGACGGGAGGTTACCTGCTTGGCTTCCTGCTTGGAGCAGCCTGCATCGGCTGGCTCGCCGAGCGAGGCTGGGACCGCAGCCTGGGACGCGCAGGCGTTGCGATGGCGTTGGGACACCTCGTGTTGTTTATCCCTGGAGTGATCTGGCTCGCTGTTCTGTTTGGCTGGACCAAGGCGGTCGCGCTCGGTGTGACGCCCTTCATTGCCGCCACGATCGTGAAGACGGCGCTGGGTATCGCACTCGTCGGAGCGTTCTGGTCGCTGATCGGTCGGCGACTCTCAAGGGAGAAGCTTTCTGAACCGTAACGGGGCAGCTGATAACACGTCGACCCTGCCAAGCTACACGATCGCTTATCCCGCGCGCGATCTTACCCAGTTCCTCACCGGCCCCTGGCGGATCGTGCGACGCCTGAGCGATCAGTGCCTGGGGTTGACGGGTAGACTCTCGGGCACCGCCCAATTCACCCCGGCCCCGGATGGCTTGCACTATGAGGAGCAGGGCAGACTAATTATGGGTTCCTTTCGGGGGGATGCCTGCCGCAACTTCAGCTTCGTGATCACCGGCCCTGCCGGCGCCGAGGTGAGATTCGATGATGGCCGGCCGTTTCACCATCTCGACCTCTCGCGTGGCATCGGGGAGGTTGCTCATAAGTGCGACCCCGATCACTATCGAGGACGCTACCGCATCACCGGCCAAGACAGTTGGACTTTGACTTGGCGCATCCACGGACCGCGCAAATGCATGGGTATTGCAACCTCCTACTCCAGAGCCCTCGCCGCCACCGGATCACCGTAGGGTGTGCGCTAAACCAGGTCCATTCGCCTAGCAGAGTCCCTGTTCTGGCGGCGCCCTGACGGTAAGTACTCGACACACCCGGTGAAAGAGCTGTTCCTAACCGCGGAGGCGCTTGCGCGCGCTTTCGTTCACGCGCAGAGTTTTGCTCTTTCTGTTCCGGGGGCGCTCGCAATGTTCAGCCGACGCCAGTTCGCTCTGGGTGCCATGGGACTTGCCGCTACTGCCCAAGGCATAACGCGAAGCGCCCTCGCTAAGCCTAGCCCGGCCGCTGGCGCCGCCACAAGCCGACAGCCAGGCCGCAAGGTCCTGCGGGTCGTACCGCAGGCCGAGCCGCAAGTGTTTGATCCGCACCAATCCCAGGCAAACGTGACCTCGGTACACGCCGCGATGATCTATGACACGTTGTTCGGCTGGGACGCGAACATGGTGGCCCGGCCGCAGATGGTCGATCGCTGGCGCAAGTCGGACGACCGGCTCGTCTACAGCTTCACCTTGCGGCCCGGGCTGATGTTCCACGACGGGTCCCCGGTCACCTCCCGCGACGTGGTCGCCTCGCTGAAGCGGATGTTTATCCGCGACACGCAGAACCAGATCTTTGCCAATTTGATCAATGCGCTCGAGCCGGTCGACGACAACAGCTTCAGACTGCGCCTGAAGGCGCCGTTCAACTACGTCGAATTCTTGCTCGGCGGCAGCAACGGCATAGCCGGCGCGATTATGCGCGAGAAGGAGGCGCTAACCGATCCCTACACGCCGGTAAAGGAGCTGATCGGCTCCGGCCCGTTTCGCTTCAACACTGCCGAATACCGCCCCGGCGCCCGGCTGGTCTATGACCGGTTCGAGGCGTATGTGCCGCGGCACGAGCCTCCTAGCGGCTTCGCGGGCGGTAAAGTGGTCAAGGTCGATCAGGTAGAGTTGGTGGTTATTCCTGACGCGAACACGGCGTTCAATGCGATCCGTACCGGCGAAGTCGACTTCCTCGACGCGCCGACGCTCGATCTGATCCCGACCGTTGCCAGCGACCGCAGCATCGTCGTAGGCGAGGTTTGGCCGATCGAGACCTATGCGGTGCTGCGCTTCAATGAGCTCTACCCGCCGTTCAATAACGTCAAGGCCCGGCAGGCAGTCGCGCACGCCGTCAATCAGCGGGACTACATGCAGGCCGCCTACGGCGATCCAAAGTACTGGCGCGAATGCTACGCCTTCTGGGTGTGCGGCAGCCCGAATGGTACTGAGGTCGGCTCCGAGGATTATCGGCATCCCAACCTGGACCTTGCGCGAAAGCTATTGCTGGAATCTGGCTACAAGGGCGAGCCCGTCGTGCTGATCGGCGGTTCGGACGTGCCCGCCTATGAACAGATGAGCCTGGTGACAGCAGATCTCATGAAGAAGATCGGCATGAACGTCGACATGCAGATGACGGATTGGGGAACCGCCTCGGCGCGCCGGGCGAAGAAGGACCCCCCGGCGCAGGGCGGATGGAACATGTTTTACACCAGCGCCAACGGCGCCCAGCTCGCAAGTCCGCTGACCAGCCCGTCCACCATCACCACCTGCGACGGCAAGAACTTCGTTGGCTGGCCGTGCGACCAGGTCGAGGAGGATATGCGGATTCGATACATCCGCGAGACCGACCCGGCCAAGCAGCGGACGTTGCTGGAAGCCATGCATCGGGAGCTGTGGGTCTCCCTGCCCTATGTTCCGCTCGGCCAGTTTAAGCAGCCCTTCGTCTGGCGCAGCAATATCACCGGCGTGCTAAAATCAAACACGCTGGTCTACTGGAACATCGACAAGGTCTGAGCCGTGCTGATGACTGTGCATGATCTGTCGGCTGGCGATGCTCAACTGCGGGTTCGGGTGGGAGGAGATGCTCCCGCACCGGGTACGTCAACGCTGGTGCTGCTGCCGGGGCTGGGCCGGCCTGCCGAGGATCTCGATCCCTTCGCAGAGCTCCTGCGTACCGCAGGATACCGGGTGGTGCAGCCCGACCCGCGCGGCAGTGGCGGCAGTAGCGGGAAGCTGGACGGTCTTACTCTGCACGATCTGGCCGGCGACGTGGCAAAGGTGATCGAGGGCTTCGCTGCCGGCAAGGCGGTGATCATTGGGCACGCGTTCGGCAATCGTATCGCACGCACCGTCGCCGCCAACCGGCCGGAGCTGGTCGATGCCGTGGTGCTCCTGGGGTGCAGCGGCAAGGTGCAGCCATCGCCGGAGATCGCCGAGGCCATCCGTCTGGCACAGGCCATGAACACGCCAGACGATATCCGAGCGGAGGCGGTCCGCGCCGCCTGGTACGGCCCGGGGCGCGACATCTCGGTCTGGATGGACGGATGGTCGCAGCCCGTCATGAAGTCCTACCTGGCCGCCGCTGCCGCTACTGACACGGCGTCGTGGTGGACGGCAGGATCGGCTGACGTGCTGATTGTCCAAGGCGCGGAGGATGTCAGCGCGCCACCGGAGAATGGCTGGCTGTTGAAGCGGGAGATCGGCGCGCGCGCGTTACTGGTGGATTTGCCGGACATAAGCCATGCCGGCCCGGTCGAGGATCCAGCTGCGGTCGCCCAAGTGGTTCTCGATTTTCTCACGCGACTGCGGAGCTAGCGGGCAATGACCCAGCCCTTGTTGGCCAATCCGCTCATGGACCTTGCCGGCCAGTCCTGCCTGGTAACCGGTTCGAGCCGCGGCATCGGCACCGCGGTCGCACGCGGACTGGGTGCCGTGGGCATGCGCGTGGCCGTGCATTACCGCTCGGCCCGGGCAGAGGGGGAGCAGGTCCGCGCGGATATCGCCGCCGCCGGCGGCACGGCCATCCTACTGCACGGCGATATTGCCGAGCCAGGCGTGGTCGAAAGGCTGATCGCGGAGACCGTCGCGGAGTTCGGCCGCATTGACCGGGTGATTAACAACGCAGGCGACCTGATTGAGCGACGGCCCGTTGCTGATACCCCGGACGCGCTGTTTGACCAGCAGGTCGCGGTCAACATTCGCCCTGTCTTCGCAGCTTGCCGCGCCGCCGTGCGCCAGTTCCGGGCCCAGAATGCCGGCGGCGGCCGTGGCGGCGGGATCATCAATCTCAGCTCGATCGCCGGACGGACCGGCGGCGGCGGCGGCTCCTCGCTCTATGCCGGCAGCAAGGCCTTCATCGCCACCTTCTCCCGCGCCCTCGCCAAGGAAGTGGCCGCGGACGGCATCCGGGTCAACGTCGTCTCACCCGGCGTCCTAGCGACACCCATGCAGGACCGCACCACTCCTGCCGACGCATTGGAGAGCCTGCGGCAGCAGGTGCCGCTGCAACGGATCGGCGCAGCCGAGGATGCCGTCGGCGCCTTCCTCTGGCTGTGCTCCGATGCGCTCAGCAGCTACGTCACCGGCCAGGTGATTGAGGTGAATGGCGGCCTGCTGATGCCCTGACACCGCGGATGAAAGCCGGGGCAGAGACGAGGTCGCTACCGCGTCCTCGTCCTAAGTTGGCCCCCCATCGCGATTGCCCTACGCTTGCGTCACAGCGCCGGAGGATTAACCCCCGTGAAGGTCGTATTCGTCCTATTCGACTCTCTCAACCGCCATCTGCTTGCCCCCTATGGCGGACAGCGCATCGACACCCCTAACTTCACCCGCTTAGCTCAGCGCACTACCACGTTCGACCGCCACTACGTCGGCAGCCTCCCCTGCATGCCCGCCCGCCGCGACCTCCAGACCGGCCGCCTTTCCTTTCTCCATCGGAGCTGGGGACCCATGGAGCCCTACGACAACTCCTTCACCGAGCTGCTCAGCCGCGCCGGGGTATATAGCCACCTCATCACCGACCATTTCCACTATTGGGAAGACGGCGGCGCGACCTATCACAACCGATACGACACCTACGAGTTTATCCGCGGCCAAGAGGGCGACCGTTGGAAGGCTATGGTCCAGCCTCATTGGGAGCGCCTGCGCGAAAAGTATCACGCCCGCCAATATAGCGAGAAGCCCCGCAGCTACCCCCGCCAGAACATGATCAACCGCGATTACATTCGCGCCGAGGCCGACTTCCCCTCCGTCCAGTGCTTCGCTCGAGGTCAGGAGTTCCTTGATGTCAACCGGCACGCCGATAATTGGCTGCTCCAGATCGAAACCTTCGACCCGCACGAACCCTTCCATGCCCCCGAACGCTTCCGTCAGCCGTTTCCAACCACCTGGACCGGTCCCGTCCGCGACTGGCCCCGCTATGGCCGGGTCGACGAACTGCCGGAAGAATGCGAGGAGCTCCGCGCCAATTACTACGCCACCGTCGCCCTATGCGACTCCCTCCTAGGCACACTACTCGACGATTTCGACCGTCACGACATGTGGGCCGACACCGCCCTGATCGTTACGACCGACCACGGTTTTCTACTCGGGGAGCACGATTTCTGGGCCAAGAACCGCATGAACCTATACGAGGAAGTCGCCCATATCCCCCTTTTCATCCATGACCCGCGCCGGCCACACCCCGCCGCTCGCCGCGGCGCCCTCACCCAGACCATGGATTTGGCGCCCACCTTCCTCGACCTGTTCGGCGCTCCGCGACCCGACGAAATGCAAGCCCTCTCGCTCCTGCCAGCCCTCGACGCCGATCAACCCCTCCGGCCCGGCATCCTATATGGCTATTTCGGCGGCGCCGTGAACGTCACCGACGGCCGCTTCACCTACCATCGCTTCCCCCCCGACCTTCGAACCCAGGAAATCTACCAATACACCCTCATGCCGACGCACATCTTCGAGCCGTTCTCCCCCGAGGAACTCTCCGCTGCGTCTCTCGTCCCGCCTTTCCCATTCACTAAGGGCGTGCCTCTGCTACGCGTCCCCGTTACCGCTCGCTCCCCGATGTACGACGTCTACGGACCCGGCGCGATGCTTGAGGACGAGACCCGCCTCTACGACCTCGCCAACGATCCCGGCCAGCAACATCCGCTTCAATCCCCGGGCGAAGAGGCCCGCCTCGCGGCCCTCATGCGTAGCCTCATGGTGGCGAACGATGCCCCGTTGGAAGCCCTCATCCGCATCGGCCTCTGATGTTCGGCCTTGCCACCAATCCAGCCATTCTGCGTCCGCTCGCGGGCGACCTGCGCCAACTCGCCTCCGTCCGCCGCATCGTCCTCGATGACGGCCCCGAGCGCGGCGTCCGCGCCCTTGCCTTTTCCACCGGTGCCGGGCTGGACTTTTGGGCCCTGTCGGACCGCTCGCTCGACATCGGCCCGCTCTGGTTCCGTGGCACGCCTGTTGCCTGGCAAGGCCCGGCCGGCTTTGTCAGCCCTGCCGTCACCAATACCCAGGACGACGATCGGCGCGGTCTTGAACGCAGCTTCTCCGGTCTCCTCGTTACTTGCGGTCTCGACCACATCCGCAAGCCGCCCCAAGGCCTCCTCCACGGTCACCTTCCATTCACCCCCGCCCGCCTCACCGCCTATGGCGAAGATTGGAACCGCTCCGACCCATTCCTGTTCTGCGAAGGTCAGATCACGCAATCCCGGCTCAACGGCGAAGCCCTTCGTGTCCACCGTCGTATCGAAGCCCCGATCGGCACCACTATCCTGCGCATCCATGATCGCATCGAGAACCTCGGCGCCGAACCCCAACGCCTCGCCCTACTCTACCACCTAAATCTCGGCTTCCCAGCCCTGCAAGACGCCTCCAAGCTCACCCTGAACGACAGCTATCCCGTCGACCTCACCAGCCCCGGCCCGCAATGCTTCCCCACCGGTCAAGCACAAGCCCGCATCACCCTCACCTCGCCGATCCCGCAATCCTCCTTCATGACCATCGTAACGTTCGGCGCGTCCAGCCTTCCCTTTCTCCAGGTTTGGCGAAACCCGTCTCCGGCGACTCATATTCTCAGCATCGAGCCATGCACCAGCATGCGCCTTGCTGATGGACGCAGCGGTCCGGAACCCTACCTGGATCCTGGTGCCCAGCGGGACTTCCACCTCGAAATCGCCTTCGTGCCCGGATGATAGCACCACCACCGATGCGCCAGGTTTCGCCGCAGTTAATCTGATTTACTGACCGTTGACGTCCCGGACTTGCAGTGGAACCATCGTCATCTAGTATGCACGCGAGCGAAGCGGTCCGGTCGCGAAGCGACCGAACAACATCGGCCTGAGTGCACGTTGCACTAAGAGTCTGAATCTGAGCTTATACCAACGGCATCAAAGCTTGACCTGTTCGGCCCATGAGCGTGTAGCTATCGATGTGATGCGGTCGGGCTGTGCGATCAGGTTGTTCCAGGCTTTTGAACACGCGTCG
>JAABUX010001604.1_pt1 | contig 33800 bp, 25 predicted proteins | sample 5561851 | NCBI WGS metagenome assembly JAABUX01 (sample SAMN10711883, study PRJNA513361) | rock metagenome | isolation source: Antarctica rocks | place: Antarctica: Victoria Land, Richard Nunatak red sandstone | collected 2016-01-03
GCCAGCACCTGGCGCAGGTCCACCGGCAGACTGCCGGCCAGCCCCGCCGCCGCCGCCCCGGCCCCCGTTAGGCTGGCCACCTGGTAATAGCCGCGGGTGTTTTGCAGCGCCACGACCGGCAGGCGCGCGGCGCGCGCGGCGGCCAGACCAACATAGGCGAACGACTCGGGTGTCTGGGCGACCTCCGACGCGATGTCGGGCGCGCCGTTCCCGCCCAGGTAAATCGCGCGCACGGGCTCGGCGCCGCCGGCCAGGGCGGCGCGCCAGCGCGGGCTGGCCGCGGTCAGGAACTGCGTCAAGATCGAGCCCTCGATGGCGTCCGGGCTGGAGAGCACGTCGATGGCGCGGAAGGGCAGCCGCCGGCCGGGGTTGAGCGCCGCGATGGCCGGGTTCTGCCAACTCTGCACGTCGCCGAGCAACATCCCGGCGACGAGGTCGGGCGTCAGCCGTAGGGCCGACCCGACGCCGGGCAGGTTGTACACCAGCGCCATGGGCACGACGGCCACCGGCAGCGTCACCACGTCGGAGCGGCAACGGGCGACGGCGGCGTTCTGCTGGGCCACGGAGAGCAGCGTGTCGCCGAGGGCGAACGCGTCCGTCCCGCCCGTCCACTGCGCGATGACCCGCGCGTCGCCCGTGGGATCGGACGCCACGCCGATGGCCGGTTGCGGGCCGCGGTACCCTTGCGCTAGATCGTCGAGCAGCGCGCCCAACGCGGGCGAACTCGACCCACTGAGCGCGGCGGCCGCAAGAGGCCGCGCTCGTGGCAGGGCAAGGCTATAGGCGCCGGGGATGGCCAGCAGGTCGGACAGGTGGGGCGCCGGCGCGGGCGTCAGGTCGTCGTGCCGCCCATCACTGTTGCCCCACGCGCGGACCGCCCCGTTGCCGTCCAGGGCGAGGCCACGGCGCCACCCCGCGCCGATGGCCACGACGTTGGCGAGGCCGCGCACCCGCGTCGGAACGCCGCCTCGCGCGTCGGATCGGACCCCATCGCCAAGCTCACCAAGGCGGTTGTCGCCCCAGGCGTACACGGCGCCGTCCCGCCCGAGCGCCAGGCAGTGGTCGCGACCCGCGGCAATGGCAATGATGTCGCTCAAGTCGGGGACCCGCGTGGGCACGGAAACGACCCGCGCGGCGCGCGCGCCCAGCCCCACCTGGCCGCGGTCGTCGAGCCCCCACGTCCACACCGTCCCATCGTCCTTGATCGCGACGCTGAAGCCGGCGCCCGCCGCGACGGCCACGATGTGGCGGAGGGTTGGGACGGCAGCGGGCGTTGCCCGCGGTTGGTCAGAGGGACGAGCGCCCAACTGGCCGTCGTCGTTGGCCCCCCAGGCCCAGACTGTGCCGTCCTGCCGCAGCGCCAGGCTATGCGTGTCGCCCGCGGCCACGGCCGTCACACCTCCAAGGCCGGGGACGGGACGCGGCAGGGCATGGATACGGTGGTCGCTCGTGCCCAGCCCCAGCTGTCCGGCCTGGTTGCGTCCCCACGCCCACACTGTCCCATCGCTCCGCACGGCAAGGCCGAAGCGCGCGCCGGCGGCGATGGCGACGACGGACGTCAGGGTGCGCAGCCGGACCAGGCCGCGACGGTCGGTGGTCGTGCCGTCGCCCAATTGGCCAAAGCGGTTGTCGCCCCGCGCCCACACCGCGCCGTCGCGCGTCAGGATAAGGCTGGCGCCGTAGGCTCCGGCCACGGCGACGACATGGGCCAGACCATCGACGGGCGCTGGCAGTTCCCCTCCAACCACGCCGCCAGTTCGTCGGCCCGTGCCCGCTGCCACATAGCCCACGCGGCTGACCGCGATGGTTGGCGCCGGCGCGAGGCCTGGTAGCAGCAGCACAAGCAGGATCGTCGCCGCGCGCGCGCGCGTGGTGCGCGGCGACATCCTCGTCACCGCCAGAGATTGCTGATTGATGCGCATCGTCTTACTAGTCCAATCTTCTAACCGCTGTCCAGATGACCCTTGATGATAGATAGCAGACAACGGATGGCAGAGGTGGGTCAAAGACATGATAGAGGAGTCGTCTTTTCCCTGCATGATGCGTAACTCATGCGTTGGCGCGTCCACGACCTGTGCATTGTCGTTGACACCTGGACGAGTCGGGACGATGCGGAGGCGCGGGTGCACGCATCCCCCGGGGCTCGTGAAAAGTCGTAGGCGCGCAGAAGTACGGGGAGCGCGGGCAGCTTGCCCGCTGGGTCCGGGCGGGCAAGCAGCCCGCGCTCCCCGTCGTCCCAGCACTTATGCGCGCTAACGAAAAGTCGGCGACTGGCGTTTTTACTGGGGCCGGCGTCCGCAACGGACAGTTCACAGACCCTCACGCATCCCCTCTCACGGACGTACCACAGTCTATCGCATGGTATGATGGGCCAGATACACGGTATCAATGGGCGATAGGTAGACTTTGAGGGGAGGGCGGCATGGGCATGGGCAGGACATCGGGACGGTATACGCTGGTCGCGCTGGCGCTGGCCGGCGCGGTCTATGTAGGGCCAGGGGGGCCAGGGGGGGCGATGCGGCCTGCCGTGGTACAGGCCGCGGCAGGGGGCACGGTCGCGGCGAGAGCAATGGAGGCTGGCAGCACACCTATCATGGCGAGGCTCGCGGCGCCGACCGCGACGCCGACGCGGTCCGCTTCAGGACAATCCCACGCGGCGCCGACGCCGGCTCCTGGGCGAGCGCATGCCACGCCGACGCCGGCTCCCGGGCGAGCGCATGCCACGCCGGTCGCGCAAAACGGCAATGCGTCCTACCAGGTGGGCTTGAGTCGCTACGAGCAGGGGGACTACGACAGCGCGATCTCCTCCTTTAGCCTGGCCATCCGCCAGAATCCGCGCCTGGAGCCGGCCTATTTCTGGCTGGCGCTGTGCTACTACGCCAGGGGGCAGTACTCCAACACCATCAACAGCCTCTCGCTCGACATTGGGCTGGCGCCGCGCAGCGCCCAGGCCTACTTCTGGCGCGCCAAGGCCCACTACCGGCTGCGCGACTACCCCGCCGCTATCGCGGATTACAATAAGGCCATCGCCCTGACGCCCACCGACGAGGTGGCCTACGTCAACCGCGGCCTGGCGCGCGAAAAAACGGGTGACCAGACGGGCGCTATCGCCGACTATACGCATGCCATCGCGCTCAAGCCCAGCGACGAGTTCGCCTACGTCGACCGCGGGTCGGCCCGCCAGCGCGCTGGCGACATCAAGGGCGCGCTGGCCGACGACAACCAGGCAGTTATGCTGGCCCCGCGCGACGAGGTCGCCTACTTCAACCGCGGCTACATCTACGAAGTGCAGGGCAACTTCCCCGCCGCCCTGGCCGACTATAACCGGGCCATCGCGCTCAACCCGGGCGACACGCTGGCCTACTACAACCGGGGGCTGGCGCGCGACGGCCTTAAGGACTATCATGGAGCCGTCTCCGACTTCTCGACCTATATCAAGCGCGTCCCTACCGACGGCGACGGCTACTTGCGCCGCGGCCTCGCCTATGCCATGGCCAGGGACAACAAAGACGCCCGCGCCGACCTGCGGCAAGCGGCGGCCCTCTACCAGAAAGCCGGCAACCAACCCGGCCTTCAACAGGCGCAGGCTGCCCTGGCCAGGCTGCCGAAGTAGTCGTTAGTCGTTAGTCGTTAGTTGTTAGTCATTAGTTGTTAGTCGTTGGCTGCGAGGGAATCATGATGCTAACGACGGGCAGTTAGCGATAATTAGCCATAATAGTCGTATCGCTATGGGCTGGATCGCACAGACGATGGAACGCGACATGCTACGTCGTCCATCATGTGCCTGATGCACTACCACCACCAGTCCCTAGCGTGACTAACGACTAATAACTAACAACTAACGACTAAACTCGGAGACACTGATGGACTACGACACCTCGCGCGACCCGCTGGCGCCGCAACGGCGAGGCATCGACGACGAAGACCTAGCGGCGCTCGGCCTGGAAGACCCCGATGAAGGCGCTGCCTCCACCAACAACCCGATGCTGTCCGTCGACGACGCCGAAACCTACATGGCGCCGACCGATCCCCCGGTCATCCCCCGTGGCCCCGACGGCATCGAGGTGGCACAGGGTTTCGCCTCGACCGACGAGGGCGAGGTCGACCGTCCCGGCCCGCTCAGCGATGAGGACATCACCCGCCGCGTGGCGCGTCTGCTGCGCACCGACGCGGCGACCATGGACCTACGGTTGCGCGTGCATACGGTCGACGGGACGGTCTTCCTGCGCGGTCACGTCGAGAGCATGGAGGACAGCGATAGCGCCGAAGAGGTCGCGGGACGTGTCCCCGGCGTCGTCGAGGTCGTCGATCAGATGACTGTGCCCGGAACCGAGGGCGAGGACTGAGCAACTCTCATCCCCGCCCCATGCGGATTGGGCTGTTGGCTCCGCGGAGCCAACAGCCCAATCGGCTCTCCCACGATCAGGAAAGATGCGCCGATGGGCGCATGCACATCCGTGCTGGGGGGAACAGCGTCCTCCCCTCTCCCGCGTGCTGGGGGGAACGGCGTCCTCCCCTCTCCCGCGGTCGGGAGAGGGGTCGGGGGTGAGGGTTGCTGGGGTGAGGATTGCCTACGCCGTCCGGTCTTGAGACCCGCGCGGGCGGCCGCGCGTGGGTGAGCGGAGCACCGCGCCGGCCCGGCTAAGCGGTCCGGCGCCAACACTTGCTTGGCGTCCGGGCCGCTCCTTGAGGCGGTCATCCTTGCCCGGCATGCTGGGTCTAGACTCTGTACCCGTGCCTGGCGCCGCATGCGCGATACGCCTATCCTTGTCCTTGCCCTTACCGTCGTGCTCGTCGTCCTGACTCCGCTCGGGGGGATGGAAGCCATAGCGGCGGTCCATTACGCGGCGGTAAATGAGGTCCGCCGTGTCCAGGATGACGCCGAAGACGGGCACGCCGAAGATGGCGCCCCAGGGTCCGGCGATCTTGGTACCAAGGAGCAGGCCCAGCACGACGAGCAACGGATGCATGCCCACGGCCGTGCTAAGCACGCGCGGCGCCAGCACGTTGAGCACGATCTGTTGCGAGCCGAACAGGAACAGGATCAGCAGGATGAAGTATCCCGTCTGAAAGTTCGAGGCGTGGACCAGGAGAAAACCGATGATGGGCGGGATGACGGCGGCAAAGGTCCCGACGAAGGGGATCAGCATCATCACCCCGGCGAAGATGGCGATAAAGACCGAGTAGCTCTGCAAGCCGAAGTTAAGGGCGATGATGTAGGTCAGTAGGCCGTAGCTCACTGCCAGGATGAACTGGCCGCGCAGGTAGCCGCCGAACTTGCGGTTGACGATCACGTGGAAGCTTTCCATGACCTCCCCGACGGCGGGCGGGAAGTAGGAGAGCACGCGCTGCACCAGCTTGTGCCCGTCCAGCGTCATGTAAAACGACAGGATCAGGACGATGATCGTATTCAACACGAAGGCGCTGGTCTTGCTGAGGAAGCTCAGGAAGACCGTGGCGCTGCTGCCCAAAGTCGAGGCGTTAAAGTGATCATTGACGAATTGATTGAGATTCTTGCCCGCGTTGAATGCGCCATTGCGGATATTAAAACTCCAATTGTTGGTAAAGGTCGAAATATCCTTTTGCTTGACGCCGTGGTCCCTCAAGAACTTCTCGATGTCAGTGGCCGTGCGCGTGATGAATTCGTACGTTCCCCTCTGGGCCAGCGTCTGGACCAGACGCTGGCCCTGGTTGAACACGGTGACGCCGATGGGTACGAGCGCGAGCACGATCAGGGCGATGAGGGCGAGGTAGACGGCGGTGACGGCGGCGACGCGCGGTATCTTGAGGCGCGTCAGCAGGTCGACCAGGGGGGTCAGGAAGAATTGGATCAGCCAGGCAGTGAAGTAGAGGGCCAGGATGCTCCCAATAGCCTGCAGCGCGCCGTAGATCCAGCCGGAGAGGTAGAGCCCGGCAATGACCGTCAGCAGCACGATCAGGGCAAAGAGCCACCGCGAGTAGTTGGCGTTGTCCATCGTCGGCATCGGCAAGCGCTTCCCTTCGAGCGACATTCCCCGGTTCTCTCGCTACACCCCTCTCCCCTATTACGACTATCATAGCACGCCCTTTCCTATCGTCCCATGGGAAAGATGGTACGGAAAGAGGCTTGATTCACTGTGGTACCATGACGTGTAGACGTGTAAAGGAGTGCGCGGGTAGGCGCGCGTCTCCGCGAGCGCGGGCGGACAGACTGGGCGTAACGGACGGGTCCACGAGGAGGACGGGGATGGAGAGGGACGGCAACGCGTCTCCCTACAGCGAGTTGCTTGGTCTTGCCCGCGACGACGGGCTGATCGGGCTCGACGTGCAGGTGACGCAGGCGCCCGGCGAGGCTAACGGGCGCACCGCCGTGGTCGTCGCCGTGGCGCGGACATCCGACAGCGCATTCTCCGCCGTTGGCGAGGCCTCGCCCGCCTCGGCGCCCTCCGCCTGGCATCCCTTCCTGACCACGCTGGCCGAGTTGCGAGCCAAGGCGCGCGCGCTGCGCGACCTGACGGGCCAGGGTATTGCCGTGCAAGAAGAGCTTGACGTGCCTTATCGCCCGGCGGACGACGATGACGACGAGGGCGAAGCCGAGCGTGAGCCTGCCAGGGGTAGGCCCATCACCGCTGCCCGCGACGCGCCCTCCGGTTACCAGGCCGCGCGCCAGCCGTCACCAGCTACCGGTTCGTACAACGCAACGAGCGCAACGCCTACGCCCGCGCGCCCAGCGGGAGTGGCGTCCGCGGCGTCTACCCCTGCCGAGGTAGAGGCGCGGTTGCAACGCCTGCGTATCGCCGCGCAACCGCAGGCGGCCCCGCGCCGCCCTAGCGACGACGAGAGCGAGGGCGACGAGGCGGCGGCCCCGCCGCTGCGCTATACTCCGCCGTCCACGGCCTCCGCCGCATCCGTGACGCCGGCCGCTCCTCCTGTGCCGCGCCCCGACCCGTTCCAAACCGTCCCGTCTAACGCGGACGAAGAGGATGAGAATGAGGACGAGGAGGAGGGAGAGCCGGATGACGGAGACGAGGCGCGCGACGAGGACGTGGAAGATAGCATCGACGACGATATGCGGGCGAAGCTGATGAAGCTGGCGATCTCGTTGGCCAAGCTCAACGGCAAAGACGTCACCGATGCCGAGGCCGTGCAGCGGCTCGACGCCTACTTCATGCGCGCCTTTAAGCGGCCCCTCAACCGCGCCACGCGCCACGAGGGCCAGATGGCCGTGTCCAGCCTCTCCAAACAATTGCAAACGCGCCGCAACGCCGGCGGCGAGTAGGCAGTGGGCAGTGGGCAGTGGGCAGTGGGCAGTGGGCAGTGGGCAGTGGGCAGTGGGCAGTGGGCAGTGGGCAGTGGGCAGTGGGCAGTGGGCAGTGGGCAGTGGGCAGTGGGCAGTGGGCAGTGGGCAGTAGGCAGTAGGGGCGTATCGCATACGCCCAGCCAGTAGACAGTAGGGGCGTATCGCATACGCCCCGCCAGTGAGTCGTGGGCGGCCCACTGTGAATTGCCCGACATGTGCCAGGGCCGCGACGAGGAGTCTCGTCGCGGCCCTGGCTTATTTCTGCCGAACTCTGCGCAGTGAGGGTGAGGGCTAGCGCGCGCAGCCCCCAGGATGCGCTAGCCCTGATGAGCCTACAAAGTGGACTGCGGCCGACCGGGCCTGCGACTGCGGTCGCATGGCAGCGGACGACGACCGCGGTCGGATGTGGTCCGCCGTCACCTTGCTCTTGGCCTCGTTCTGACACCGCAGTGTCCGTGCGCTGCCATGCGACCGCCGTCGCAGGTCGAATCCCACAATTGTAAGGTGCACCCGCCTACATGGGCAGGCCTTGCGTGGAGCGCAAGGTGCTGTGGTCGGGGGCGAACACGGTCTGCTCGACCACGATGCCCTGCTTGTCCAGCGTTTGCACCACCTCGCCGCGCTGGCTCGTCGCGTTGGGGAAGTGGCTCCTCACATCGAACGTGCCGCGCCCGCCCGCCGCCACTGTGATGGTGGTGCTGGCGGTGCTGCCGTTGCTCTGGTACACGGTGATGTGCGCGCGCGTGCTCCGCCCGTTAGGGTTGAAGAGCAGCAGGAACTCGCTCTTGCCCGCCATGTCCCCACCGGGGAAAATCCAGAACGGGCTGATCCCGATGCGCCCGAACACGTCGCTGCCGGGAATGCCGGACGCGTTGGGCGACCCGAAGTACTCCGGCCGCTCCACCACGATCGGGCGGTCCGCCGTCACCACGCTGGCGATGCCCTCTCGTCCGGGCAGGATGTCGTTCAACCGCAGCGTCGCGCGGCGCAGGCCGGCCACCCTGAAGCCCTTGCGGGCCAGCAGGTGGCCCCGGCTGTCGTAGAAGCGGGCCACGACCTGGGCCATGGCGCCGCTGGTGTTGAGCACCGTCAGGTAGGTCTCGAAGCGGTTGACCGTCGTGCCCTCGGCGAACAGCCAGGTTTGGGCCGGGCGCGTCTGGCCCAAGCGCGTGGTCAGGCCGTAGCCGGCGCCCGCGGCGTCGCTGCTGAAGGTCAGCGTGCGCTCCACCACGACGCCGCGGCTGGACGTGACCACGATGCTCAACGGCCGGCCTGGCGCCAGCGCGTTGATGTCCACCACCTGCTCACTGTGCGCCCCCACCGAGAACGCGACCGTCTCGCGGCGGCCGCGCCCGTTGGCGGGCAGCAGCAGCAGGGAGACGCGCGCGGAGACGCGCGGGTCAGGGTTGAGGATGGCCACGGTCTCGTGGAAGGTCAGAGCGGTGTAGCCCTCGGCCAGGTACCACGCGCGCGCCAGGGTCGGGCTGCCGACGAGGGTATCGTCGTCGCGTCCGACGCGGGTGAGCACCAGGCCCGGCACGATGTTGCGGTCAGAGGCCACCACCAGGCCGAAGCGGCTTGGGCGGCCCGAGGGGCCGATCAGGCTGCTGACCGCGATGGTGCGATGAGTCCGCCCCGCCACGTTGAAGGAGGCGGTGGCGGTCGCGGCGCCGGGGAAGTAGAAGGTCAGCCGCACGCGCGCGGTCGCTGCCTCCGGGTTGACCACGGTGCAGAACGCGCGTTGCCCCGGCGCGTCAACGCCGCCGGCGACGTAGTAGCGCGTCGTGATGGGCGGCAGCGGCCCGCTCGGCGTGGCCGTGGCCGTCCCCGGGATAATCGTCGGGAAGAGGGTAGCTGTCGCCGCCGCCGTCCCCGTGCTGGTCGGCGTGTTCGTGCTTGTCGAGGTCGCTGTGCTCGTGCTCGTCGGCGTGCTCGTGCTCGTGCTCGTCGGCGTGCTCGTGCTCGTCGGCGTGCTCGTGCTCGTGCTCGTCGGCGTGCTCGTGTTGGTCGCGGTGTTTGTCGGCGTGCTGGCCGATGCCGTGCTGGTCGGCGGCGTGCCCGATGCCGTGCTGGTCGGCGGCGTGCCCGTCGCCGTCGAGGTTGCTGTCGTGCCCGTGGAGATCGGCGAGTTCGATGCTGTAGCCGTCAGCGTCGCGGTTGCCGTGCTCGTCGCGGTTGCCGTGCTGGTCGGCGTCGCGGTCGCCGATGCGCTCGGGCTCGAGACGCTTGTGCTCGTGGTCGTCGGCGTCGCGGTCGACGTGCCCGTCGCGGTCGACGTGCCCGTCGCGGTCGACGTGCCCGTCGCGGTCGCCGATGCGCTCGGGCTCGAGACGCTTGTGCTCGTGGCCGTACTAGTTGGTGGCGTGCCCGTCGCGGTGGTCGAGACCGTCGCCGTACCCGAGACTGTCGCGGTGCTGGTCGGTGGCGTGCCCGTCGCGGTGGTCGAGACCGTCATGGTCGGCGACATCGTCGGTGAGGCCGTCATGGTCGGCGACATCGTCATCGTCGGTGACATGGTAGCCGACGGTGTCATGGTTGGCAACATCGGAGCAATGACCGTGATAGTCCCCACTGTGAAGGCCAGCGTGCTGCTAATCGCGCCCGTGTTGGGGTCGACCAGGTGTAGCGTCGTCGTAACCGTGAGCGTCCCGGTCGGCGCACCCGCGGAGATAGACACCGTGAACGGCGTCGTCCGCGAGTACGGCGCAGTTAACTGGAAGCCGTTGGGCGGCCCGAAGAAGCCAACGATGGTACCCGACATGTCCTGCGTCAGCATCACCGGTTGATAGTTGTTGGGCGCGACCTGATAGTACAACTGTATCTGGTCCGCTCGCAGCCCGGCGATACCCGTGATAGCGAAGTCAGGCCGCACGTTGTTCTCCACCGTGCCGCTCGTCGGGTTGGTCAGCGTGGCGCTGAACGGCGTCGCCGCCGCGCCCGTGGTCAGCGTAGGCGGCAGGCCCACCGTGAGCGTCGGCGACGCCGCGGTGACCACAATATCGCTGCTGGTGGAGGCCAACGTGTTGAGGTAGTTGCCCGAGGAATCGACCTCGTTGAGCGCGGACAAAACCGTGAGCGTGCCGCTCGGCGCGCCCCCGGAGATAGCCACGGTGAACGGCGTCGTCCGCGACACTCCATTGTTCGGCAGTGGGAAGCCTGTCTGCGGCCCGAAGGAGCCTCTGGTGGGGTTGGAACCCGTCAGCGGGATCTGCTGGTAGGTGCCGTTACCAGTGTCGTAGTACAACTGGATCTGGTCCGGCCGCAACCCCGAGATGCCGCGGATGGTGAAGTCCACGCGCACCCTTGGGTACGATGTCCCGCTCACCGGATTGGTCAGCGTGGCGCTGAACGGGGTGGCCGGAGCGCCTACCGCGAGCGAGGCCGGCAGCGTCGTTGTGATCGTCGGCGAGGTGCTATCCGCCGGACGGATAGCCGAGGCGCGAGGGTCAGATGGCCGTGGCAGTCTTGCCGCGGGCGCGATTATGCCCTGATGGAGTGAGCCGGCCTGGGAGGATAGAGCGGACGAGGGCGGGGTCGCCGCGGTCGCCGCGCCGACATGCGGCGTGAGGACCAGCGTCAGGATGAGTAAGCTCGCCGCGAACAGCGAGGGGATGGTACGCCTGGTGTGAGCCATGAATCCCTCCGAAAAGTGGGATACGCTACGCAAGACTTACAAATGCCTCACGTACCGTTCAACAAGTAGGCTGCGTGCGCTGATGGATGTTCCGCTACGTTTGCGGAGCCGGTCGTAATGGCAATCTCATGCCGCGCATCCCATAAGGGACGTAGCGCACCGCGCGATGGGCATCGCGCGGGATGGCGGCAGTGGCCTACCGGGGGGAACGGGCAAGGAAGGTTGGGGGAACAAGGAAGCGTCATCATGGGCGCCCGTTCAATCCTCACTTCACTCAGTCCTGCGCCACACCTCCCGCTAATGATACCGTTATACCGCTGGGGATACACTGTCATCATACACGATACGTTGTGGTAGATACAATTGAAAGTGGGGTGCGCCCTACGATTGTGATGGCGGACGCCTGCGACTGCGGTCGCATGGCAGCGCACGGACACTGCGGTGTCGGACCGGGACCAAGGGCAGCGGCGCGGCGGACCCCATCCGACCGCGGTCGGCCGGTACTTTGCCACGCGACACATGCGGACTGGCCCCCGACCAGCTGCGGCCGGTCCCGGTCCATCCGGGCAGTCGCAGGCCGCGTCTCACAATCTCGGGGCGCACCTTTGAAAGTGCGTGGCCAGAGCGCGGTTACGGCGAGGCTGTTGCCAGCAGCTCAGCGTACACGGCTTCGATGCGCGCGGCCACGGCCGACAGCGCGAACCGCCGCGCGCGCCGTCGGCCTGCCTGTCCCATGTGTGCTCGTAGAATGGGATCGGCGAGCAACGCTTGCAGCGCCTCGCGCAGGGACGCCACGTTCCCCGGTGGGACCAGCAGCCCGGTCTCGCCGTGGTCCACGATGTCGGCCAGCGCCCCGCGGGCCGACGCCACCAACGGCAGCCCGCGCGCCATCGCCTCAACCGCGACCTGGCCGAACGGCTCGGCCCACAACGAGGGGACCACGCCGACAACGGCGCCGTCGTACGCCGCCAGCACCGCCGCGTGCGGCGCGTCGTAGATCACCGACACGCCCTCCGGGAATCGCTCCGGTGTGTCGGCCTGCCGCGTCCCGATCAGCAGCAGGGGCGGGCGCGTGTGCTCCGGCAGCCCGTCGTACGCCTCCAACAAGACGCGCAGCCCCTTGTGCGTCCCCAACGCCCCCACGAAGAGGATATAGCCGTCGCGCGCCGGCAGTCCTTCCGGGCGGATGTCCTCGCGGATCGCGTCGCGGCCATCGACCTCGGCGGAGCTATCCTCATACTCACTGTGTCCGCCGGTCCCGTCCTCGCCAGGTCCAGCGTCGCCGGACCCATCCGCCGTCAAGATGTTGTCGGGCACGAACGAGGGGATGACATCGACGGGACGGCCGGCGGTTGCCGCCATGCTGGCCCCCTTGACGGTCGGTCCGACGGCGAGGTAGCGGTCGACGCGCCCGTGCAGGCCGCGCCCGAGCCGCAGGCCGCTGGTCAGCGCCGCGCCCTTGATCAGGCCGTAGTGCGCGGTGGCGCAGCCGAGGCAGGAAGGGTAGGCGGGGCCGGCGCAGGGGCAGCCCTCGCGCAACAGCGTCTTCTTGGCGCAGACCAGCCCATAGTCGTGCAGCGTCATCACCAGACGCGCTTTGCTCCATCGCTTGAGAGGCAGGAAAGAGTACAGTATCCACCCGTGCGCATGCACGACATGGGGACGCTCGGCCGCCACGACTCGCCGCAACGCCGCCACGATGCCGGGGTCGGGCGCGGTGGGGTGGAAGGGACGCGCCCGGTCCTCGTAGAATGAAGCGAGGGCACGGCTCCAGCCCGCCAGGCGATAGAGGCGCACGACGGAGCCGGGGCCATGCTCCTCGCACGGCGCCGCCCCCGTCCCATTCGTGTCCTCGCGGCCCTGTTGCAGCGTTGCCACGGCGACGCCATGCCCCCGACGCGCCAGCTCATGCGCCAGCATCTGGACGTGCCGTTCCAGGCCGCCAACCGTCGGCGGGTAGAAGTCGGACAGCATCAACACACGCATGGGCGTACGGTAGGCCGGCTAGAGGCAACAGCCGGGCAAGCGGCGGACGACGCGGGCGGGCACGCCCGCCGCCAACACGCCGGCAGGGATATCGCGCGTCACCACGGCCCCAGCCCCGATCACCGCGCCGTCGCCGATGCGCACACCCGACAGGATGACCGCCCGTGCGCCGACCCACACGTTCGACCCGACGACGATCGGCGCGGCCACGAACCCGCGCGCCGCCAGGGACGTGACGCCGGGTCCGCCAACGTGGTTCTCGTCGTGGATAGAGACGCCTTCGCCGAAGAGGCTGTGATCGCCGATGGTTAAACTATGCCGTACCACCACGGTACAACTGTGGTTAAAGAAAACGCTGTCGCCCAGCGTCACCGTGCCGTCAAAATGGCCACTGAAGTCGCGCATCAGGCGCACACCGCGGCCCACGCACAGCCGCGCGCGCGGCCCCACCACGATCTCCGCGCCGCGATCGGCGAAGAACAGTCCCACGCGCAGCCGGGGATAGCGCAGGCGCAGCCACAGGTAGCGGCGCAGGCCGGCCAGATTCCGCGCCGAGACCCGCGTACGGGCTGGCTCGGGCGCGGGGGCAACATAGGTGTGCGACCAGGACGCCATCTTCTCCTATCCCTCCTATCGGCTCGGCAACGGTCGCCGCGGCGACCTGGGCCAATGCATTATCGTCGACACGTGATCCGACTGGGAGCGCGGATGGCCTGTTCGCCTCCAGTGCAACGCGACAGCGGCGCTACGCGATGTTGTGCGCACGCTCAACTGGGAGCGCGGGCGGCCCGCCCGCTTCCGGCGCAAGCGCACGACGTGGCGCCCCCGACCGTCGTGAAGGTCATACCGGGCGGGCAAGCCGCCCGCGCTCCCAGTGTGAAGGCCATACCAGGCGGGCGAACCGCCTGCGCGCTCGATACGATGCCGTACGAGTCGCGAGCCCTGCCGGCGACGATGGCTATCCTGGCGAGGGCGCGAGGGCCGGCGTGCGCCACGATGCGTCACGTGTAGCGGATGGGGGCCGCGCACCCACACGACGAGCGGTCCCACACTGCCTGCCCGGTCCTGTCCGTTGCCATTCGGCTGGCGCAACGTGATGGTGAGCCGGTGCAGGGCGCCGTCGGCAGGGACGGCCCCGCCCACGTGACCGCTCCACGAGGCGCCCGGTCCCAGCGACAATGTCTGGTTGGGCCAGCAGGGGACACCGTCGAGCAGAGGCGCGACGCGGTAGGAGCGGCGCCACGCGCTCCCGTTGGTGACGCCGATCGAGAGATCCACCGTGCCGATGGCGCCGGTCGCGGCGGCTCGCGCGGCACGGTGAGCGGCCCGTGCCCGCGCCGCGCAGCGTTCCCCTGGCCCTAGACCGACAGACCGATGCCCCCTGGCCCCAACCGGACCAGTGAGATACGCCGACCGTCCGGTTAGGTAGAACATGGTGTACGGGACGCTGGCGGGAGGGGGCAACAGGCGCAGCGTCACGGCAAGGATAAGTCCGGCCGCGCCGACGACGAGCGCGAAGCGGAGGCCGCCGCGTAGTTCCTCCCACGCGCCTCCGGTCGCGACATCCAGCGGCGCCATGCCTGGACGATGCCGAGGGGAGCGCCACGAGGAGCCCGCCAGGAGAAGCATAATCGCGGCGTCGGTCGCACCCACCACGGTACCCGTCGCAATAGGCAGTGCCGCGAGGTGCAAGAGGAGCGCCAGGAGCGGGTAGCAGGCCAGGCTCAAGAGGATGGACAGGGCCAGGAGCGGCACAAGGTCGAGGCCCGTTCGCCGCGCATCTCCAAAGAGGGCCATCAGCAGCGCGTAACCCGGCGCCAGCAGGGCTACGGGCAGCACCAGCAGCGCGCGCGCCAGCGGGACGGGCGCCACTACCCCCAGGCTCATCACTGCCGTTGCCGCCAGCACGACGCGCGCGTGGGCAGAGCTCTTTTCGCGATCCTCCCCTGTCTCCTGTATCAGTACCGGCGCGTCGCCATCGGACGAACGGCCGCGCCTCTCCCATCGCCGCACCCGCGACTTTTCGTTGGCGCGCGGAAGGTGTGGGGTGATCTGGGAGCGCCACGCGCCCCCAGGACTTTTGCGCGCTAGCGACTTTTCACAGACTTGGGACAGCGCATCGAGGGGAGTTGTCATCGTCGGATTCCATGAACCGCGAGGCGGTAGACGGCCAGATTATCGCTCTGGTAGATCGTCGTCGCCCACGGCCTCTCCTCGTATTGGACGAGCGCGGAGGCGGGGGGCGGCGTGGTATGGGCGTAGGCGGTGGGCTCGAGGGGGTCGAAGTAGATGCCGATGCGCGGCAGGGCCTGGGCCATGCGCCGGTCGACCACGATATAGTCGTACCCGGCGGACCGCAATTCCTGGAGCAGGACGGCGCTGGGCTGGTGATCCTGGAAGTAGAGTTGCCAGAGCGGGAAGCGGGACGAAGCCGTGGCGGTCCAGGCGCCGCCGAACGCGGCCAGCGGCAGGCCGCTGAAGCGGTCGGCCACGATGTGCCGCCCATTACCCTGCGTGCGGTTGAACCAACGAGTCAACGCCAGCAACTCCGGCGTGGTCGAGCGCGTGTCCGACCCGTAGACGAACGGACCGGGGAAGCGGTACAGCTCGTTGACGTGCGCCGTCACGTTGCCGACCAGCACGACCGCGATCAGGGCCGGGATGGCGCCCTGTGCCAGGTGCGCCAATAAACGAGCACTCCGTCCGCGTGCGCCTTGATACTGGCGCGAGGCGCCTCCAAGCAGCGCCGGGATCGCCGGCGCGACCAACAAGGACAGGCCGACGTAGGTAAAGCTCCAGCTACGGCGCGCGCCCTCGTTCCCGCTCCGTGTTAAGAGCAACGGCAACGAGGGGAAGTACAGCAGCCCGTACAGCGCGATGGCGCGGCCCGCGGCCGTGTAGCGATTCCACCAGCCGCGCCGCCATAAGAGCCATAGGCCGGCCGCGGCGCCAGCCAGGGCCACGATGGGAGTCAGGTACGCGCAGACGCGCTCGTAGACGGGCGTTGTGCTCCCGGCAAACAACGTCCGCGCTCCGCTCCCTTCCCGACCCAGCAGGCGCAACGCGTCGCCCAATCCAGCGGCGCTGGGGGCCAGGTAGTGGACGAGGGGAGCGGCGACCGCTCCCAGCCAGAGCGCGGCCCCCACGGCCACGGCGCCGGTGAAGAGGGCCGTCAGCAGAGCCGTGCGCCGGCGCGTGACCGCCTCCACCGTGTGCGGGCGGGAGCTATGGGACGCGCGCCGCGCGTCGATGGCCGTGGCAAGCGAGATGAGCAGCAACGTCGCCAGCATCACAAGCGCGCTCAGGTGGTGCGTCACGATGCAGGCGGCGGCGAGCACGAGGCCGACTCCGCCCCAGGCCAGCCCGCGCGACAGCCCGCCCGTCTCGTCTTGCAGGCCGGCCACGGCGACCAGCACCCAGATATAGAGCACGATGGCCGGCGACTCGTACGCGTACATGGTGTCGAAGAACATATAACCGGGGTTGAGGCTATAGATCAGCGCCGCGAGGCCGGCGACCCGCGGCGAGCCCGTGCAGCGCTCGGCCAGCACAAAGATACCGACCAGTGAGATCACGTGCAGCGCCAGCAGGATGACGAGCCCGACCCCGACGGTGGAGAGTCCGCTGAGGTCGTGCAGCGCGGCGGTCAGCGCGGGTAGCCCTGGGAACGAGCCGATGATACTGATGATGGGGTTGGGAGCGAAGGGCTGCCCGGTGTGATAAACCGTCTCAGCCTGGTGCCAATGCGCCAGTTCGTCCTGGAAGAGGGGCGCGGTTGGATTGCGCAGGAACTTGGGCAGGTAGAAGAACAGGCCCGTCGCCGCCACGATGGCCAGACGTTCGCCACGCGCGGTCGCGGCGTCGCACAGGCGCAGCGTCGCCGGGACGACGAAGAGGAGCAGGCCCACCCAGAACACATCGAAATGGATGCTGTCGTTCTCGGGACCTAGCGCCGCCATGGCATAGGCCGCGGCGACGAGGGGCACGCCGGCCAGCAGGCCGACCCATGGAAGAAAGGGGAGCGGTCGACGCCGCGCACCCGCGATTGACCGGGTGGCGCCGCGCAACGCCGCGAGACCCATCGTCATCGCCATCATTGCCTTCGCGCGTGCCGCAACGCCAAGAGCGGGTATCGCGAGCGGAGCCATCGCCGTTCCTCTCTCCCTACCTCTGCCGGAGCGCCAACGCGTCCAGCGATTGGCGCGGCCCTATCCGCGTCAGCGCCGCTAACCTGTTGAATTGTCGGGGGCGCCTTCACAGCGGTTGGGCGCGTAACCGGTCAAACAACTGACCGTAGAGATCGACGGCCAGATCCCAGGTGTGCGGGCTATGGTAGCGTTGCCCGCGCAAGTCGGACGCGTCTTCGATAGCCTGGCGCAAGGTCCGGGGACTGGCCTCGGACACCAGGACGGCGCCGCCGTATCCCGCGACGGCCTCGGGCAACCCGCCGACCGCCGTGACGACGACCGGCAACCCTTCGCGCATGGCAATTGACAGAGGTCCACTCGCCGTGGATCGGCGGTACGGCAAGACCATCAGATCGGCGCCCTGGACAAAGCCGTCCAGCTCGTCGTCGCCGAGATAATAGTTCACGAACGTCACGCGATGGCGGTAGGGACTGCGCGCGATGAGCGCCGCCGGCTCGTGATATTGCTGCCAGGTTTCGCCCAGGACGGTCAGCCAATAGCGGTCGATGCGGTCGGCCGGGATGTCGTCGAAGGCCGCGATCAACTCTTCCAGGCCTTTGTACGGGCGGATCACGCCCAGATAGAGCAGGTTACAGCAGCCGTCGGGAGCATCGCGCCGGCGTACGCCACCACCACTGCTGTAGTGGTTGGTCGGAGCCAGGGGAATAACCTGTACGTTCTCGGGCGCTAACCGATAGTGGTCGGAGATCCGTTGCCGGTCATAGTCGGAGTGCACGACATAAGAGGACGCAAGACGCCACAGCCACGGGCCGACCAATCCGACGTAGCGACACGCCCAGCCCATGCTCTGCTCACCACCGTCGAGCGTCTCGTGGAACTCCACGACGACCCGCATCCCCAACAACCGCGCGACAAGGGCCAACGCGAGATAGGTGTGCAGGACGGCTCCCGTCCACCATTGCAGAACCAACACATCGGGACGCTGCCGCGTCAGAAATCGTACCGCTCCCGGCAGCGTCCCGATCCAATGCCAATCCACGCCATCGACGTGGGGGATCGTGGGCCTGAGCGCAAGCCGCGAGGCGACGAGACCGACGCGGGCGCGTCCCGGATAGAGCCGTCGCGGCAGCAGGCGGCGCAGCAGGATAGCCGACACGACGCAGTTTCCCGCGTCGCCGAGCGCGTTACACAGGCCCACCGTGTGATAGCTGATACCGCTCATAAACCGGGCGCCAGGTCCGACGACGCACACGCGCATGGGTCGCGCCTCTCCTTGTTCCTGTCCCTGTTCCGTCTCTTCCATCCCTCGCCCTTGCCCTCACTCGTCACTCGTCACTCGTCACTCGTCACTCGTCACTCGTCACTCGTCACTCGTCACTCGTCACTCGTCACTTCTTCAGCCGCTCCCCGACGATCACGCGCAGGACGCGCAACCCGTCGCGTAGGGGATGCAGATTGCTGGCGCCATGGGCACGCCGGGCTTCGACGCTTGGCACTTCGGCGACGACCAGCGCGCGCCTGGCGGCGCGCACGTTGAGCAGCGTCTCGATCTCAAAACCGTCGCAGACGAGGTCGAGGGGCTCCAGGCAGTCCCGCCAGAAGGCGTTGTAGCCATAGCACAGATCGGTGAAGTTGGTGCGGTAGAGCCTGTTCACCAGCATGGTGAGGACGCGGTTGCCCCAACGGCGCAGCGGCGTGATGTCGGCACTGCCCCCGCCCGGAGCGAACCGCGACCCCTTGGCCAGTTCGGCGCCCGCGCGCAGAGCGGCGATGAAGCGGGGGATCTCGGCGGCGTCGGTCGAGCCGTCGCCGTCGAGCGTGACGATGACGTCGCCTCCGCAGTGCGCGAAGCCGTGGATCAACGCATCACCTTTACCACGACGGGGCTGCTGCACGACACGCAGCGGCAGGCCATGCTTGGCCGCCCAGGCGTGGGCAATGGCAACCGTGTCATCCGTGGACTGCCCGTCGACGACAATGACTTCGAAGATGTCGGCCGGTATCGCTTCCAGGACAGAGAGGATATTCCTCCCCTCGTTGAGCACGGGGATCACCACGCTCACGCGGGGGAACGGGACGATGATGACCGGCGGGAATGAGCGGGCCGGGGCGCCCCGGCGCATCACGGGTATGGCGAGAAGGGCTGAAGGCTCAACCTTATTGTCGGCGACATCTGCGCGGTCTACCTGAATCACGGGCGTCTCCTTTACCGTTTGCGGCACACGGTCGCACGCGGGCGCGTGAGCATGGAGAGCCCACGGTCCGTGCGAACGATGTGTCAATGCTGCGTCGAGGATGCCGGGCGCCGAGTACCGGGCGCGAGGGGTATCCGTCGAGGTAGGAGAACCGGGAGAACCGGGAGGACCGGGAGGACCGGCGCGAAAGGAAGAGGCGCCAACTGAGATAGAGCAACGGCAAAAGGGCAACCGTGGCGGGGTAGGGAACGCCGGGTTACGCCGACATCAAGGTCGCCGGAATCTCGAAGGTATCTGAGGAGGGGCCAAGCAGGCGGCGCATCGTCAGCCCGGTGCTACGATGAGGAGATCATAGCACATCTCGATACGAAAGTACAGAGGGCAAAAGTTGCACGGGTGTACCCCAAGAAAGTGAACTCGGGCGGACCGAGCGCGTCGCGGGGGTCAGGGCGGCCCGCGCCACCAGGACCGGGGCCGACCAGCAGGCCGCCCTGCGCGTCCAAGCGGTCTTTGAGGGGCTGCACCCAGGCGGAAGCCGCCGCGCTCCCGGCCCCGAAGACGGCGTTGCCCACGTCCCGGAGAAACGCGAGATGTCCCTGCGTTCGACCACCTCCGCGCCCCCGACGCGGAGCCGCTTTTCGTGTGGAGCGCGCCTCTATTGCCTGGCGTCCTACCATACATGTCCGGCGCCATGTATCGGTTCGCGTGTGGCTACACAGGGAAACGCGCGAAAGGCTATGCCGTCGAGCTACCGAGCTACCGAGCTACCGAGCTACGAGCGCGGCGGCGACCGCGGCTCTCGCGTGGATCGTCGTGGTGTCGAACACGGGGATGGGACTGTCGTCCTGACTCACCAGCAGCATGATCTCCGTGCAGCCCAGGATGACGCCCTCGGCCCCGCGCCCGGCGAGGTCGCGCATGATGCGGGCGTACGCGCGCCGCGACTCCGGGCGTACGATGCCGCGGCACAACTCGTCGTAGATCACGTCATGCGCGATGCGGCGGTCGGCGTCGGCGGGGACGAGCACGTCGAGGTCATGGGCGCGGCCGAGGCGGTCTTTGTAGAAGTCCTGCTCCATGGTGTAGGCCGTTGCCAGCAACCCGACCTTGCGCAGCCCATGCGCGCGGACCTCGTCCGCCGTGGCATCAGCAATGTGCAGCAAGGGGATGGCGATAGCCCGTTGCACGTCGTCGGCCATGCGGTGCATGGTATTGCTGCAGATCAGCGCGAGGTCGGCGCCGCCGCGCTCCAGGGTCCGCGCCGCGGACACCATGCGGGCCGTGGCCTCGTCCCACCGACCTTGCTGTTGCAGCGTTTCAATGTCCTGGAAGTCGAACGAGGAGAGCAGGATGCGCGCCGAGTGGAGGCCGCCCAGCCGCTCCGCGACCAACTGGTTGATGAGGCGGTAGTATATGAGCGACGACTCCCAACTCAGGCCGCCAATGAGCCCGATCGTCTTCATCGCCTGCTCCTGGCCCCGTACAGGTGTCGGACATCCGGCCAACCGTAGGCAACCTCGTCGCACGCACACACACGCTCTCGTCCCTCGTAGGTCAGCTTGGTCAGGCGCTCATCGGGGAGGAGGCCGCGGTAGGTCGCGCGCCAACTATCGACATGGACGCGCGCGATGGCCGCCGAGTCGTCGAGGCTTGTCTGACGTATCATCACGACCGTTTGTCCTCCCTGGCGTCCACCTTACCCGCTGGCGTGGCGCTCAACCCTCACCTCAAAGTTCGGAATCGTTGCGGACGATGCGCCGCCGGGACCCCGCGTCCCACAACCGACCGCAGTCGGCCGGTGGTTTGCCCTGCGACCGCGGTCGCAGGCCGATGTGCCTTGGTTTGCCCTGCGACCGCGGTCGCAGGTCCGCGACTTTGGGGGTGAGGGCCGCTAGTGGCCCAGCGCGGCGTTAAGCACGGCCACGCTGCCGTCGCCCTTATTGGCGACAAAGGCGCGTCCGCCTTGCGCGTCGACGGCCACGGCGCTGGGGTAGGCGCCCACCCGCACGCTGCGCAGCACGAAGCTATGCTTGAGGTCCAGCACGCTCACGCTGTTGCTGCCCGCGTTGGCGATAAAGGCGTATCCGGTGGCGACATCGATGGCCAGCGCGCTGGGGAACTGCGCCACGGGGACGGTGTGCGCCACCACGCCCGTCAGCGCGTTGAGGATGCTGACGCTGCCGCCGGTGAGGTTGGCCACCAGCACCTGGTTGGTCAGCGGATCGACGGCCACCGCGACCGGCCCCAGGTCGACCGCTATGGTCTGGACCGACTTGCCCGTGCGCGTGTCGAGCACGCCAACCGTGCCGTTGTCGTAATTGGCGACAAAGGCGCGCCCCGTCAGCTCGTCGACGGCCACGGCGCTCGGTGCGCCCGTCATGACGGTCGTGGCCAGCAGCGACCCACTGGTGGCGTCGAGCATGCTCACCGTGTTGCCGCCGTAGTTGGCCACGAAGACGTGCCCCGTGCGCGTGTCGACGGCCACCGCGTCCGGCGCCTGGCCGACCGCGATGGTGCGGCGCACCGCGCCGGTGCGGGCGTCGAGCATGCTCACGGTATCGGACGAGAAAGAGGTCACGAAGACCCTGCCGGTGCGCGCATCCACGGCCACGGCGCCAGGACCGGGGCTTACCTGGATGGACCGGACGAGGTCGCCGCTCGTCGTGTCGAGCACCGCGACGTAGTTGGCGTTGAAGCGCGCGACGAAAGCCTTGCCGGTGGCGCTATCCACGGCGACCGCCCCGGACTCCGCGCCGTAGGTGTCCGTACCGATACCGCCGGGGATTGTGGTGACCACATCCCCGCTGGGACTATCGAGCATGGTGATGCTGCTGCTGCCCGCGACAAAGGTATGGCTTGTCATGGGGTCCACGGCCACGGCCAGGGACTGAGCGTCCACCGGCACGGAGGTCAGGAGTGCTCCCAGGGCCGCGGGATGTTTCGGGGTCGTGCGATGGGATACGGGGCGGCCGTGCCCCCCGGCTGCCATGGCCGGGGCGGCGCTTGCCGCGATAAGGCAGGTCAGGCCGGCGGCCGTCGTGGCCAGCCGGATGGTTTGTCGGATGTGCATAATCTCCCCATGCAGGCGCTATGTATTCTGTATCTGTAGGGGACGGCAGGACGGCGTAGAGTCATCTCTTACAGCATACAGGCGTTTGTTTTTCGTTCATAGTTCCACGTTCCATCGAACGCGCGATCCGTCAGGGATGCGATAGGCTGTAGAGTGTATCTTGGATGCCCTGGCGTGGCGAGACGGCGATGGGAAGCAGGGAGAGCGGGGAGGCGCGAGGGATGAGCACGACCGACGAGACATACCAGGCCCTACATGCCGTGGCGGAGGCGCTTCTTGATGGACAGGAGCGCGACGGGCCCACGCCGCCGGCCCTGGATGTCGAGGAGTTCCGTCGCCTGGGCTATCGGGCCGTGGACCTGGCCGCGGCGCACCTGGCCGGCGTGCCGGCGCGCCCGGTCTACCAACGTATGACCCCCGACGAGCAACAGGACCTCCTGAACGCGCCCCTCTCGGAGGGAGGGCTTTCGCCCGACGCTCTCCTGGACCTCGTGGCCGCGCGGGTGCTGACGCATCCGATGGGTAACGGGCATCCGCGCTTCTTCGGCTGGGTCAACTCGCCGCCCGCCCCCATGGGCGTCCTGGCCGAGCTGTTGGCCGCCGCGCTCAACGCCAGCACGGCGGGGGGCGACCACGCCGCGATCTACGTGGAGCACTGCGCCGTGCGCTGGCTGATGGAGTTGGTCGGCTTTCCCACCCAGGCCGAGGGCGGCATGGGCCTTCTCGTCAGCGGCGGCTCCATGGCCTCGCTGACCTGCCTGGCCGCGGCGCGGCATCGCGCGGCGCTGCGAGGCGGCTGGAACGTGCGGGCCGACGGACTGCGCGGCCACCCGCAACTCGTCCTCTACATCTCACAAGAGGGCCATAGCTGCCTGCGCAAGGCGGTCGAGTTGCTGGGGTTGGGCTCCGACGCGTTGCGCGTGGTCCCGGTCGACGCGGCGTACCGCATGGACGTCGACGCGCTGCGCGCGGCCGTCGCCGTCGACCGCGCCGCCGGCCGGCAACCCTTCTGCGTGGCGGCCAGCGCGGGCACGGTCAACACCGGCGCGATCGACCCGCTCGACCGCATCGCGGACCTCTGCGCCGCGGAGGGGCTATGGTTCCACGTCGACGGCGCGTACGGGGCGGTGGGCGTCCTGGACCCGGCGGTCGCCGCGCGCTACAGGGGCATGGAGCGGGCGGACTCGCTGGCGCTCGACCCGCACAAGTGGCTGTGCGTCCCCGTCGAGTGCGGTTGCGCGCTGGTGCGCGACGGGGGACTGCTGCGCGAGACGTTCAGCCTGGTACCGCCCTACCTGCGCACGGAGGACGGCAAGGGCATCGGAGGGCTGCCGTGGTTCTCCGAGTACGGCTTCCAGCAGAGCCGTGGCTTCCGCGCCCTCAAGCTGTGGATGACCCTGCAGCACACCGGACGCCAGGGCTTCTCCGCCATGATCGCGCGGCACAATCGGCTGGCGCGCCAGTTGGCCTCGACCGTCGAGGCTGCCCCCGACCTGGAGCTGCTGGCGGCGCCCGAACTGTCCATCGTGCCCTTCCGCTATGTCCCCGCCAGCCTGCGCGGCGACGATGCGCGCCTGGACCGGCTCAACAAAGCCATTATGGACGAGATCCAGTCCGGCGGCGAGGCCTTCGTCACCGGTACCGTTTTAGGCGGCCGCTTCGGCCTGCGCGCCTGCATCGTCAACTACGCCACGACCGCGGACGACGTGGCGGTCCTCGTGGACATCGTGCGCCGGGTGGGCGCGCGTTGTATGGCCGCGGAGGACGGGCAGTGACGAGGCGGGGCGCCTGCGACTGCCCGGCTAGACCGGCAGACCCGCGGCTAGGGTCTGGGGGGCTAGTCCGCATGTGTCGCATGGCAAACCACGGGCCGACTGCGGTCGGTTGGAAGCACACGACGTAGCATGATACTGCACGCTTGGAGGACGAACAGTGATGATCGACGACAACAAAGCCCTCGTGCGCCGCTACTACGAGGAGGTCCTGAACGGCCGTGATCTGAGCGTGGTCCCTGAGTTGTTCGCGACCACGTTCGTTAGCTACGCTCCCAGCGGCTGCAGCGTCGACCTCGCGGAGTACGTGCGGGCTATCGGGGTCTCGCACGCCGCGCTGCCCGACCTGCATGTGACCATCGAGGACCAGTTCGCCGAGGGCGACCGGGTAGTGACGCGCTGGTCGGCCACCGGCACGCATCAGGGACCGTTTGCCGGGATCGCCCCGACGGGCAAGGCCATCACCGTGACGGCCATGCATATCCACCGCATCGCCGACGGCAAGCTCATCGAGCACGGGTGTCGAGTAGGGGCGGACCAGAAAACACCGCTAAGCCGTTCAGTTTGCTGAACGGTAACGGTCTACGTGAGCTTTGGTCGGGTCGAAGGCCCTGCCGACCTCCTGGTGGAGAACGCCCTCGCTTCCAGTGATGCGCTGACCGCGCCACTCACGACCTGCGCGCCGCGGATCGCTTCACGAGGTGCCGCACAACGAGAAGGGCCGCGATCGCCAGCGCGGACACCAGAACCGCGTTCCACGTGGCGACCCTGATAGGCTCGGTTACGGAAGGCAAATCATTCCGGAGGCGGTCCACCATTTCCGCCGCAGCGACCGCCGGCAGGACGAGTTTGCAGACGAGCCCGAGGGCATCGCTGCGGCGAGAGCCCGCCCCGATCAGGCCGAGAAGTGGCCCGACGATACATGACACAAGCGACCAGAAGAGCACGTTGTTGACGAAGGTCCCCCAGTCCGTGAAGGACATCGCACCCGTCGGATCAGCCTGAGCGATGCCTCGGTAGACGCCTCTCAGCAGGTCCGCCACATAGTAGCCGCAGACCGCCAGCACCAGAACCGTCATGCCTGCTATCGCACTTCGTTGCCAGCCGGCGGCGAGTCGGCCCAGGAGGATCGCCGCTCCGGCCCAGCTCCAGCCGACGCCGAGGATCAAAGATGCAGGAACCAGAGCGGGAATGCCGGCTCCGTTGACCGCCGACACGACGATGCCGAACACCAATCCGCCGACGATGGCGGCAACGAGGGTGGCAGGCCACGTACGAAGCCGAACCATCGACAACTCAGCCCGATCATCCATCATGCGTCACCACGGCGGCGCCGGGTCCCGCCCCGGCCATTCGGGCGCCGCCTCGTCCCGGTACAGGTCACTTCCTCGTTCTCCTCGTCCCAGTACAGGTCACTTCTTCGCGGTGGTCCGAGTCGAGTAGCCCCGCGCCAGCGAGCCCCGCCCACGGCGGCGGCAACTGCTCGTCAGCCGGATACGCCGCCGCGGCGACAGGGCGGGCAACCTGAATGGGACGCACAACTGGTGGACCTACCGCCGCACAGTCGGCCGACCAGCCGCGCGGTCGCTGCGCGGCGATCACCTCGGACGCCCCAGCCAAGCGGCCTCGCGACTGGCCGTATCGACGTTGAAAAGAGTTGGCCGAGAATGACGCCGAGTATGCGCGCAAGCACACATCAGGCATGCACTGCGCGAGCGAGACACGCGCAAGAACAGACGCAAGCCAGGCGCCGGCGATCACAGACAAGCCACCCATCCATCCATCCGTCCGGTTCTCGCGGGCGGACCCGCGCATTCGAGGGGCCGCATGCCGCCTGCGCCATTGGCCTCCACTGAAAGCGTAGATTAATTCACCTCTCCGACTGAGCGCCACGTGTCCTTCGGATACCGCGCGACCTCCTGCTCAGGACCAGGGCCGGCGGCGCTGCATAGAACTCTGAACACGACGAGGTCTTCGTTGTCGTCAATGCGGTGGATGTATTCCTCGTTCGCGTAGTCGCCGTCCTCATCGACGTGCTCACCGGTGAACGTGTGGACGGTCCCGTCGGCCAGTTCAATCTCTAGTGTCATGACTTAATAGTACCAGGGTCCGGCAAGTGCGACCAATGAAATGAAAGGCGTCGATTAGTAGATGGAACTGGGTCTGATCTGTCGGCTGATTCGGCCAATCTTAGCCTCGATATGTCGTACTGGCCGTACGGTGATCTTGGGGTAGGACAAGCAGCGGAACAGAAAGTGGGGTTAAGCCGTTCAGTTTACTGGACATGCATACCCGAATGCCCCACCCATCCTGTCTTAGGGTCCGACTGATTTTTGTGAAGCCCAAGCGTGGCGGCATGCGTTGGCAGGACCTGCCCACACGGGCGCGTCACAATTTTCAGTCACACCCCTGTCTTACGCGGGCGGTAGTCCGAACTCGGCCCGTAGAGCCGCCCGTTCTTCGCGGACGCCCCGTCGGCGTGGTCGTGGTGGCGGCTCGGCTAAGCGGCGGCGATGGCGTGTGCTGGCGTCCTCGTCGGGCGGCGTGAGCGGTGCTGGCACGCCAGGGGGACGCGCCAAGTCGTCGAGATCCGCCGCACCTCTCCACCCTTGACCGGCCCATGAGTATCTCGTCCCGCCCGCTGCCCAGGCCGTCGTGCCGCCCTAAAATGGCCGTCGTCCACACCTGAACAAGCGCGCGATGACTCCCGGCCGCTGATGGGACGGAACGCGTGACGGCCCGTCGGCGCCCAGGAGCAGGATGAGTTGCTGGATGGCCTCGTGTCGCTGCGCCTGCTCCCTGGCGCGGTGGATCGCGCCGTCGAAGACGCGTCGTGGCTCATCGCGGGAAGCGCGGGCGTGGATGCGCGGCGGCTCGCCCCGCGCATACGGGTCCTCGTCCGTCGCGTCCGTAGGCGGCAGCTTATAGTACGCGACCAGCCACCCCCGCGCCCGCCCCAAAGCATCGAGCACGGCGCGCACGTCGGCCATGCGCCCCACATCGCCATCCTCGTCCACCACAGGCAACGTCTCGGCGATACTCGCGTGATGCCACCGTAACGCCAGGCAGAGATCCCGTGCCGACACCTTTTCTTGGGCGATGCGGCGTTCAAACTCCTCGTCAGTGCGTGCGATCCATGGCCCACTGTCCATGGCCTCCCCTCCGTCGATAGCCACTGTTTACGATGCTCGTTCCCTGCCCGTGACGCCGGGCCCAGATGTCCAGCGTACGCCTGCTGGAGCCCCATGCGACGGCAACACGAGCGGCCTCCGCTCCTGTCATCCACGCCCATGCCGCTTGGGTCTTGTCCGCTGGGCGTGGTGTCCACCGGCATAGCGCCACGCTGCGCGCGGATTCGGACACGGAGCGGGAGGGCTCAGGGCCGATTGAGCATGGTGAGCAGGGACGCGATCAGCCGCAAGCAGACGACGCCGACGACACCGAGGCCGATGGTTGTGCCGTAGGCGAGCAGGCGGTCCCGCCCCCTGCGCAACAGCACGAACGGGAGGGCTAGACCGAGCGCCAGTTCCGCCATCGTGACCACGTCTATGGAGTGATAGGAGCCCAGGAACCGGAGCGTGGTCCACCCTCCTTCGGCCGCACAGACCGCGCTGAGGAGCCCGACCGCAAGAGCCGGCAGGCGACCGTGCCCCCTACGCCACATGGCGCCGGCCAGGCCGAAGAGCGCGCCGCCGAGCAGGGCCGGGACAAGCCAGAACGTCAGGTAGTGCGCCAGGTAGAAGCCATTCGCTTGATGCTCGACGACGATCATGTAGCCGTAATAGCCGAGCACCGCGCCGATCGTGGCGACGGCCCCAACGATGGCAGCGCCCCGACCACGGCCACCCTGGAGGACCATAAACGCGCCGAGCGCGAAGGCCAGACCGAGCCAGGGGCTGCCGATCAGGGCAAGGGACCGCCAGCCCTCCGGCAAGTTGTCGATCCAACGCGTCAGCGCGCCGAGCGCAAGGCCAGCGAACATACCGCGCACGGAGAAACGCGCGACCCCGGCGTCTAGCATCGCGCCTGCTCTCGCTGTTGTCGATGGAGTTGATGACGACACACGCCGGCCCGACTGCACAATAATCCCTCCGAGCCAGCCCTAGCGCGTCGTGTCTAGGACACTCACGCTGCTGCTCCAATAGTTGGCGACAAAGGCATGGCCGGCCTGTTCGTCCACCGCGATTCCCCGCGGGTCTCGGCCGACGCGCACGGTGCGCAGCAGTGTCACCTGCTGTGTATCCAGCACTGCCACGTACCCGGCCCATTCCGGCGGCTGCCCCGGGGCGACATGGTGGATCGCCGCCCAGACGCCGCCATCGGTCCCCGTCACGAAGGCCCGATTTGTCCGCGCATCCACCGCGATCGCATAGGGGCTGCCGCCGACGGGAAAAGTGCGCAGGACGCTGCCCGTGGTCGCGTCGAGCACGCTCACCGCGCCGATGCTCGTGACCAAGACACGCCCCGCCCGCGTATCGACAGCCACGGCGTCATCATACGAGCCGACCGGGATCGTGCGCATAAGCGCGCCCGTGCGCGCGTCGAGCACACTGACGCTGCCATCCCCCGAGTTGGCGACAAACACGCGTCCTGTCTTCTCGTCGACAGCGATAGCCTGGGGGGTGCGCCGGACAGGGACCGTCCGTATGACCATGCCGCTGCGCGCATCCAGGATGCTCACGTCGTTGCTGTCCCCATTCGCGACGAACACGCGCGCAGTCTGCCCATCGACGGCCACCACGACCGGGCGGCGGCCGACCTTTGTGGCGCCCACGAGGGCCCCCGTTTGTGCGTCGAGCATGCTGACGCTGCCGGCGCCAACAGGGATACCGTCGAGCCTTGTCGCGCCGACGACCGTCACGAAGACGTGCCCGGATCGCTCGTCCACGGCAGCATTTGTGGCCTCGATACCCAACGAAACGGCGCGCAGGGGGACACCCGTGCGTGTATCCAACATGCTCACCGTGCTGGGTGCGGCAGGGTAGCCGTGGATCGATTGGATACCCTGGCTGATAACGAAGGTATGGCCAGCCTGCACGGCCACGGCAAGGCTACTATTCCGGCCGACGACCCCCACATGAACGTTACGCACCACCTGTCCGCCGCGCGTATCGACGACGCTAACGGTGCCATCGAACCCGCTGAAGACGGCACGCCCCGCCCGCATATCCACAACGGCGTACACCGGTTGCTGCGGGCTCGTGCCGATGGTCCACAGGGCAGAACTGGCCGCCGTACTTACGATCGCCCACACCACAGTCACGCCCCCGAGTGCCGCGAGACAGGCGACGGCGACAATGACCCGCCTGGCGCCCGTCCGTCGTGTTTTCCCACTCATATATTCCCCCACGTGCGCGCCATTCCCATTGGGCCACCGCCCTCCCCTGAAGATTGTGGCGATCTTCGGGAGAGGGCGGCCGTTGGTTGTCGTTGCGCCGCCTTTTTCGGCTCATCGCCGGAAGCTCCCACGCCGTCCCGCAGGCGCATCCATCCATACGCCTTCTAACAGCCTAGCAGCGACGCCTAATCGGAGGCTGACGCCTAGACTCCTAATACGGGCAAACATGGTGCGATTGAGTCAAATTTTCGCGTTATGTCTCGTCGGTGTGAGGCGGAGCCTCGCTAAGTATAGATGTAGATGACCGATGCGTTGTGGTAGCAGCCGGGAGTGCCAGACGACAGGTCGGCGTAGTAGTGGAACGCTTGGTAAGTCCAAAGCCCTCCGCTGCACGCAAGCTGGCCCGATCCTCCGCTCGTTGCTGTCGATAGCGCCGATGCCGTGTCGTTTGCACAGCCCTTCCCAACCCCCGCTGGCCAGTCGGCGTCGAGTGGATGCGCCTCTATCATGACACATGCATCGGCGGAGGGGAACTGAAAAAACCTGTATCTTTCGCATCCGTGAACCGGCAAAAATCCATACTATCGACGCTGCGGTAGGATCCGCGACGGGGGGCGGGGCAAAAATCCCTACTTTTGCCCCTGGGACCCCGCGATGGCCTATTTTGGGGTAGCCATGTTGATCGCGCTGATATACAATGGCAACGCGCGACCTCGGCAGGCATTGATGCCGTAGATGATCACCGACATCGCCGGAAAGAGGTAAAAGATGCCCCTCGTTGACATGAGCACGCTCACTGCTTATGTGCAAGCCATCCTGGACGATCCGCGCGCCACGCCGGTCACCGGCGACGATGCCCTCGACGCCGCACTTGCTCATCTCGCCGAGCGCCACCGCGCCATGGGTCCGCTCACGGCCACGAGCCCACTCGGTTTTTGGCATCCCGCCCCGCGCTCCGCCCATGCGCACGGTTACTGAAATCGGGCTGGACATCCTGCGGGAGGCGCGCCTCCCGCAGGATGTCCAGCGCACCTGCCTGAAGGCGTTGGCCGGATCGGGACGGCTCTACAGCGACAATCCCGTCTGGTCGCGCCTCTTCCTGACATGGAACGACGCGCTTGGCGCGCCACGCCACGACGCCATGCTGCGCGCGGCCGTGGCGTGTGAATACCTAGTTGCGGGCTACGACCTGATCGACGATGTGTACGATCAGGCGTGTAGCCCGTCGCTGCACCAGGACCTCATCGACGCGCTCCCGGCCGGCGCCGCGCTGGTGTTGCTGGCGCAGGAGACGGTAGCGCATCTCAATGTGGCAGAGGATCGCCGCACACGGGCCGGAACTGCCATAGCCCGCATGAGCCGTCGCGTCTTCGCAGCCCAGGCCCAGGACTATGCCCTGCGCCGCTTGCCGACGGCCACGCAGGGCGATGCATCGGCCGTCCTGCGCCGCCGATCGGGCACGCTCGCGGCGATCCCCTGCCAATGCGCGGCCGTACTGGCTGGCGCCCCGTGGCGCACCGTCGCCCTCGCGGGCCGTTTCGGGCAGGCCCTTGGTTGTGCGGCACAGTTGGAGGACGACCTGGCCGATCTCGGGGAGGATAAGCAGACCGGACGCAAGACACTTCCGACTATCCTCGCCCGGTGTTATCCCGATACCCCGGAGTTGGTCGAGGCCACCGCCTGGGTGCTACTGTATCGCTTCCTGGAAGACGCCGCGCGCATCGTCCGACGTCTTCCCACTTCCGTTAGGACGGAGTCCTTATGGACCTTTCTGCCTCCCGCCTTGCGCGCAGCCTGGCGATCCTCGCTACCTATGGCGCCACGATCATCGTTGCCGCGGCTGTGTATGCCGCCCTATGGACGCCAGGAACGCTCGACCTGTCAAGCGGGCGTGGCGCGCAAGGGCTGCAGGTTGTCACCTGGGTCGCGCCGAACGGGCCGGCCTGGAGCGCGGGCGTTATGCCCGGCGCGACTATCGTGGGCCGTCTGCCGTGGCACAGCGCCAAGGCCGGCGTAGTCTTGCGCCAGGGCGCCACCCACATCGTCCTGGGTCTAGACGCGACGCGCGTGGACCCATTGGATCTCCTGGTTTCTGCGGTGGGTTTGGCGGTCTTGCTGTTTGGCGGCCTAATTCTGGCGAAGGGACGGGGCCAGGATCGCCGGGCCGCATGGGCGTTCTGGCGCATGAGTCTACTCATTGGGCTCGCCCTGGGCGCCGTCCCCGCCGGCTTCCATGGCGTGCCTTGGGCGGTCGCGCTGTGTTTCGTGACCCTCACCCTATTCGGTCCGGCCTTGCTCGCCTTAACCTTCGTCTTCCCGGCCCCGCCGGCCCCGCCGCGCTACCGCGCCCCGCTTTGGCTGCCAGCCTATATTCCCCTGCTGCTCTATCCCTTCTGTTGGTGGCGCCCTGTTCCTCTGTTTTCCCCGGTGTCGGCCGCGGGCGACGCGCTGCTCGCCGCCTATATCATGGTCGCCTGCGCGCGCCTGACGTGGGTGTGGCTGCGCCCTGGCTCCACGCCGCAGCGGGAGCAACTTCAGTGGCTGGCGCTCGGCCTGATCCTGGGTTTCTTGCCCCTGGCCCTGTTCAATCTGCTGCCGAATCTCCTCCTCGGGCATGATCTGCTGCCGCCACAGGTGAGCATCCTTGCGCTCGCGCTGCTCCCTCTTTGCGTCGGCGCCGCCATCGTGCGCGCCGAGGTTTTCGGCATCACCAGCTTGCTGCGCCGTCGCACTCTCCGCATCCTGGTGGTGGTCATCCTGCTGGCCGGGGTGGCGATCGTGGCGGGGCTGTTTTCGACGATGGCCGTGCGGCGCTGGGGGTGGTCAATCCCGCTGACGGCGGGCACGGCCAGCGTCCTCACGGCGCTGGCCGCCCTCAGCGCCCGGCCGTGGCTGACGCGTCGCGCCGAGCGCGCCCTCTTCCGCGATGTGTACGACCCAGCCGATGTCGTGCTCCGGGTCAGCGCCGACCTGTCCCACGCCCTGCCGCACACCCTGGGTCCGCTCGTCGTGACCCACTTGAGCGCCATCTTCGACCTCGACTTCGCGCTGCTGCTCACGGCGAACGACTACTACCTGCACGCCCATGCGCGGAGTCCAGTGTCCATAGCCACGCTGGAGCATATCACCCAGCATGCGCAGGCTCTGCTAGCAGCCCCATCGTTGGTCCAACCGATCATGGATACAGTCGCTGGCGCCCCCTTGTTGGTGTTGCCCATCGGCGATAGCCAGCGCATGCAGGCTGTCATCTGCTGCGGTCCCAAACATAGCGGCGAGGGCTATACACGGCAGGACCGGTCCCTATTGTATGCTCTGGGCCACGACCTCACGGCCCGGTTCGCCTTCCAGGCGCAACTCGATGAGCAAACCGCCCTGCTCTGCGCCTTGCAGGAGGCGCGTGCCCTGACCACGCCGGACATCGCCATCCCGGTCGGTGAGCCACTGAGCCGCGGCGAGTTGCGCGTTCTGATCCACCTCGCCCAGGGTCTATCGTACAAAGACACTGCGGAGCGCCTGGAACGTGAACCGGAAACGATAGAGAAACACGTCAAGAACATCCGGCGCAAATTAGGGGTGCGCGCTATCACCGACGCGGTATCCATCGCCCGCCAGCGCGGCCTGCTACCACCGGAGGTGGATTGAATATCGTTGGCGTCGAAAGCAGCAAGTGGGGATAGATCGAAAGCGGGCTGGGGCTGTTGCTCACTCACCCGCCACTGATCATTTTCCCATTGGCTTTGGCCCTGTAGGATTTCGGCTACGATTTCGGCATCGAGAGCATTATAGATGCTCAGCTCAACCTCGGTGCCTGCAGGGACTGTAATGATGCCCTGCGCAGCGATCATCTGACTCCATCCTCCGCCATCGCGTGAGCGTAGGCGCAGTGAGGTTCTCTTGCCCCACTCTTGAGGAATGCGTAGGGTTCGCGCCAGTAACAACTCCATGTCCATACTCACCGGTCGGATGTCTATCGAGATTGGTTGATAAGGTTGGGACAGTCAAGGAGCGAACAACTCGGCCAGCTTCGCCAGGACGCTTTCCTGCGTGGGCGCGTCGATGCGGCCGAGATGCTTGATCAGGCGACGGACCTTGTCGACCGTGCGTATCTGATCGAGGACAATCTGGCCATCTTGGCCATCAAACTGGCACGGGATGCGCGTCGGATAGGGGTGTCCGCCGGTTGTCATCGGCGCGATGATGACCGAGGCGCTGAACCGGTTTACCTCGTCGGGTGAAATCACCACGCAGGGTCGGGTCTTGCGAATCTCCGTCCCGATGGTGGGATCGAGCGCCACCAGATACACGTCGAACCGCTGAACTACTGCCGTGGCCACTCGACCACTACTATTTTCTTTATGTTACCATGTCCATTCTGACT
>JAABUX010001605.1_pt1 | contig 33779 bp, 25 predicted proteins | sample 5561851 | NCBI WGS metagenome assembly JAABUX01 (sample SAMN10711883, study PRJNA513361) | rock metagenome | isolation source: Antarctica rocks | place: Antarctica: Victoria Land, Richard Nunatak red sandstone | collected 2016-01-03
TCTATTCTTATGCGCATTAATAATTCTTTGACGCAGATCGAGGGAGTATGCTTTCATCGTTGCCGTAACTAGTCAAGAAGTTTACCTATTTCAAGTGTACACTATCCGAATAAAAACCGCTGTAGCTAGGTTAGCGGTTTCGGCGGATTGTTTAGCTGTTTGCAGTTCTGACTCAGCTTGCTTGCGCTCGGTAATATCAGTGATGAAGCCTTCAAGCCCAAGCACCTTTCCGTTGCTGTCAAACACGCCACTCCCTTTCTCCCACAGCCATTTTTCTCGGCCTGACTTGGTAAGAATTCGATATTCAAACACGTAAGGTTGTGCCAGCGCTACGCTCGTATTGATCGCGTGTAGAAGTTTTGGTAAATCATCAGGATGAGTAATGTTTTTATACGAAACCAACCCATTTTCCACAAGTTCTTTACTTTTATACCCAGTGAGCGTAAGGCAACCTTCGCTGAGATATGTCATCGACCACTTAGAATCGTTTGCACAGGAGAATACAATACCTGGAAGTGAGTTAATCAAGCTGGTAAGCTGTCGCTGGCTCTCTTGAAGCGCTGCTTCTGCCTGCTTACGCTCAGTGATGTCTTCGACGCTGCCTTCGTAGTAGAGCAGGATGCCGCTGGCATCGCGGACAGTACGTGCGTGCTCTGAAATCCAGATCACGCTGTGATCTTGGCGATAAACCTGAGACTCAAACTTCGACACGCAGTCATGTTTGTACATCAGGTCAAAGAATTCTTGACGACAATTTGATTTTACGTATACTTGATGCTCGACGTCAGTAATGGCGTTAATCATTTCATCGGGCGATTCATAACCATAGATACGCGCTAGCGTAGGATTGGCACTGATGTAGCGCCCCTCGGGCGTGATCTGGAAAATTCCGTCGGTAGCGTTTTCAAAGATGCTGCGATACTTCTGTTCTGCTAGTCGAGCCGCTTCAATGTTGGCTTCAATCCTGGCAGCCATCTGATTCAATTCCCGTGTTAGGATGCCAACTTCATCTTGACGCGAGGAAGCCTCCAGTGGTACTACTCGTTCTCCAGTGGTACTACTCGTTCTCCAGTTGCCACATGTTGGGCAAAACGAGTTAAATATCTCAAAGGACGAGCGACCGAGCCAGCTAGTGGAATAGAAAGCATGCTAACGAATAACAACATGCCTCCCCCAATGCTGTAGCTAATTAGTTGCTGCCGTTGTAAGAAATACTGTACTTGTTGCTGAGGCTCGCCCACATAGAGAATGCCTACAGGCAAGGCTCTGCTCGGATTAAGTTCCTGCTGATGGTCATACAGGGGACTGTAGGCAGCGCGGTAGTTGCTCCCGATAATGTTGGTCTGACCAATAAAGGTTTGCCCTCGATTTAGAACAGTTTCTGCCACTTCTCGGGCAACGCGCGTACCAATGGCTCGGGTTTTGCCATCGCTGTAGGGAACATTTGTACTCACCCGCCAGTCTTGAGCAAAGATTGTAGCAGTAGGCACATGGTAGTCTTGCTTGATATGATCAACAATTTCGTAATTGCGATTCAGGAGGGTTCCCACAATCGCAGTGCCCACTGGTTGGTTATTAACTATGATGGGGTGAACGGCCATCAGCACCAAACCCATCCTGCCTTGGTCAATATCATAGGTACCTTCAGGAAAAGGTTGCTTAGGATCAGAAAGACCCTTAGTTAGTTGTGATCTCAACCCAATCTCGGCCTGTTCTGCTAAACCTAAGCTTCTTAGGACTTTCCCTTTAATCAATTCCCAACCCACGAATGGATGTCCAGTGGTCAGAGCGTCTTTGACAATTGGAACATCCACTAGATTAATGCCTGTAGAAACAGAAAGTGGATGGTATTGGGACTTTTTAACCGGCTCCCCCAATTCTGGCTTCGGTAGATACTGAGAAAAATTTTCTGCCAAAACTTGAATGTTTTGAACAACGCTTTTTCCTTTTCTATCAGTTAGGATAACAAAGCTTTGCTTGGGAATATTTACAGTTTTATTCAGGAAAGTACGATGCCAGGATACACTTTGAGGATTGTTTATATCGACGGCTGCTATTTCGACTTGGTATGCCAATTTTGCCGCTTCTATCAGAGTTAGTTTGTTTTTAAAGGAAACCTCCTCTGCTATAACACTTAAATCTTTGTTTAAGTTATGATCTAGCTGTGCTAAGAAGTTGTTTTCAGAAATAGTTTTAGTCACTTGTACTACTGCAATCAATGGCACAGTAGCCCCGCCTACAAACATAATGGCCAGCTTGGACTGGAAGGTTAAATTTTCCCAATGTCGATGGAGCCACCGCCAACCAAACACTAAATTATTTTTAGGCAGGGATGATTTTGACATTGGCTATCTATTTCTTGACGCAGCGTTATTATTGTTAATCAAATATAGCTGTCGAATTTCCACAGACAAATACCCGATTTTGTAAGTGTAAGCGGACAGCTCTAGCCAGAACAACTCGTTCTAAATCTTTGCCTTTACGAATCAAATCATCAACATCATCTCGGTGACTGACTCGAACCACATCCTGTTCAATGATTGGACCTGCATCTAAATCTGCTGTGACATAGTGAGCAGTTGTTCCAATGAATTTGACACCTCGTTCGTAGGCGCGATGATAGGGATTCGCGCCGATAAAGGCAGGTATAAATGAGTGATGGATGTTGATGATTCGGGGGAATTGGTTAATAAAGTCAGGAGTTAAAATTTGCATATATTTAGCCAGTACAACTAAATCAATGTTGTAATGCCGCAATAAATCTAATTTCTGAGCTTCTTTAGCAGCTTTATTCTCCTTAGTAATGGGTATATAGTGGTAGTCAATACCAAAATGATCTGCTACAGCTTTTAGCTCTGGATGGTTACTGATAATCAGGGCGATATCAGCGTAGAATTCTTGGTTTCGCTGCCGCCGAATTAAATCGAATAGGCAATGATCTTGACGGCTGACAAAAATAGCAATTCGAGGTATAGGGTCTGAAAAATGTAACTGCCAATTAGGTTGCAACGGTTCGGCGATCACCTGAAAAGCTGGAGCAATCAAGCCACGGGGTAAATTAAATCCATCTAACTGCCACTCAATCCGGGTGATTAATAACTTAGCTTTAAAGTCTGTATGTTGAGCAGCGTGGATAATGTTGCCGCCATTGGAGTAGATGAAGTTAGCAATCTTATTTAGCACTCCCGGCTGCTCATGGCAGGAAACTAGCAGTGTGGCAGTAGGGTTGGTTGCAGCATCGTAATAAAGCTTGCAGGGGTGAACTTTATTTTGAACCTGGAACAGCCGCTCAGATTTGTTGGCATTCATTACAAAAATTACTCTAAAACTTCTAAAAGGTTAGAAAGGTTGATTTTCACAGGGAATAGGGGGAGCCAGTTGCGTGCGTATTTTCCCGAGCCAGCGCTATTATGAGGATTTCCCAGCAGTAGGCGACTGGCTTGACTTGAATAGTTTTGACTTGTAGCCCAATTGTTGCAACTTAATTTCAAAAAACTATAAAATCAATTTAGCTCTACCTCTAATTTGTCTCCAAGCGAAAATTCACGGAAAAAACAGCCCGGTTGACACTTCGGTGCTGTTTCATCTAAGTGGATATACTGGGCCGCCACTGCTGCTCTCATTACCAATTGCCTGGTAATCGCGGTTCGCAGCGATTGTGCTTCTGACTGGAGTGTTACTTTAGGTAACGATGAGCTTAATTTATCGAAATATTCATGACCGTTGCTGTCTCGCTGCAAAACGTATACAAGGTTTACAACAATCTCCCGGTTGTTAATGACCTCTCATTCACGATTCAGGCGGGAGAGATGTTTGCCCTACTTGGGCCGAACAGGGCGGGGAAATCAACTACGATTCGGATGCTAACGACGCTGGCAAAACCGACAAAGGGTCAGATTCAGGTAGCTGGGTATGATGTGGTACGTCAACCTTTGCAAGTAAAACAGTCTATTGGCGTAGTCTTACAGCAGACCAGTGTGGATGGCAATCTATCGGTCAGGGAAAATATGGAGCTGCATGGGCGGTTGCATCACATTGCCAATCAAGAGCGGCAACAGCTGATTAATCAGTGGCTGGAGTACGTGGAGCTAGCAGACCGGCGGGACGATTTGGTAAAAACCCTATCTGGAGGGATGAAGCGGCGGTTGCAAATTGCCAGAGCGCTGTTGCATCACCCTGTGATCCTGTTTTTGGATGAGCCAACAGTGGGACTAGACCCCCAATCTAGGCGACGTCTTTGGGAAATTATCCTTGACCTGAATAAGCAGGGGATGACAATGCTGCTGACGACGCATTATATCGATGAGGTCGAGTATTTGTGCGATGCCTTCGGCGCTGGCAAGCCAGGACGCATTGGCATCATGGATAGCGGCAAGCTGATTTCACTGGGAACGCTGCAACAGCTGCGCTCTGCTTACGGTGAAGGCTTAGTGATCAAGCAAATTGGCGATGCCTGCGGCTCGGACTCCGTCCTCCGTTGGGAATATTTCTTTTTCCCCAACCTGGAACAAGCGAACGCCTACCTTGACCAGCAAACCGATAAAACCGGCATGATGGTGCGTCCCTCCAACCTAGAAGATATTTTTGTGAAACTAACAGGACGCCGCCTGGACTAATTACTGGTTCAATTGATGCAGCACGGATTCGGCCCTTTGCACCCCCTGCATATAACCCTGCCGCTTGTATAGGTCACGGGCGTGGTTTAGGGCGGCGATCGCTTCCTTGGAGTGACCCTGTTGCCTGAATATCGCACCCCTCAATTCATAAGCCCTGGCATTGTTGGGGGTGATGGCAACCACGTTCTGGTATATCCTCAGAGCGTCGTTGTACTTTCCTTGGCGGAACAGCACCACGCCTAATCCCAGGAAGGCATTGATGTCTTTGTGGTTCAGCTGGACAGCACGAAGGTAGGCAGTCGCTGCACCGGCATTGTCACCCAACTTACCCAAACTGTAGCCCAGCGCATACTGAAATTGAGCATTTTTGGGAGCCAGGGCAACGGCCTGTCGATAAGCCGCCGCTGCTGCTGGGAAATTTCCTTGTCGAGCCTGTAAGTAGCCAATGCCGGAAAAAATTCGGGAATTTTTTGGCTCCAGTATAGCTGCCTGTTGATAAAAGGCGATCGCATCTGAAAAATCCCTAGCGTCCACCAGCTTGCGTCCTTCCTCCAGCAATTGATTCAGCTGTTGGTTGGTTTGGTAGGGGCGACTAGCTAGGGCGCCTGTACTTGGCGCTACCAGTTCCTGCGCCTGAGCCAACGGCGGCATTATAGTACCAAATCCTCCTAGCAGGAAGACACTGACTGCCAATAACGTCTTTTTTTCCACGGTCAATCTTCTCAGATAACTCTTTAAAACAGAGTGGGTATTGCCCACCCTGCTTAACAACTAATAGCTAACTTAAGCACTGAAGTATTTCGCAGCTGGGTGATAGGCGATAATTGCCGTGGTTGACTGTTCAGGATAGAGCTGTTCGCTTTCATCCATGTACAGGTTAATCCGATCGCTCCCCAACAACTCCAGCAACTTGTACTGATCCTGAATATTTGGACAAGCTGGATAGCCAAAACTGTAGCGAGAGCCCTGATAACGCTGAGCCAGAATGTCACGGATATTACCCGGCTCTTGGGAAGCATTACCCAACTCCCGACGAATTCGGGCGTGTAGCCACTCCGCTATAGATTCTGCCATCTGCACCGCCATCCCGTGGAAGTACAGATAGTCCGTGTACTGGTTGGCATCAAACAGCGACTTCGCGTACTCAGTAGCAATATTCCCCACAGTTACCGCCTGCATTGGGAACACATCCAACTGACCTGATTCCTTTGGCGCATAAAAATCAGCAATACACAGACGCCGCAGCGATCGCTGCCGGGGAAACTCAAATACCGCCACCGGTTGCTCCTCCTGAGCGCCTCTGTTGTTCATCCCCTCCGGAGGATAGATATACAGAGAATTTCCCTCGGCCTTACAAGGGAAATATCCGTAAATCGCTTGGGGATGTAGCAGTTGTTCTTCAAAGATGCGCTGCTTCCACTGCTCCAGAATCGGATAGACCTTCTGAGCCAGGAACGCCTCATATTCTTCTTTCGACTGTTCACGAGGCTTGCGGAACTGCCACTGACCTGCAATCAGCGCTTGCAAATCCATATACTCATACAACTCTGACAAAGGAATATCAGTTGGCTGCAACAGCTGAGTTCCCCAGAAAGGCGGCGTCGGGCGCTCAATATCTACTGCTACAGCCTCAGAGCGGCGTGTGTCCACAACTTTGGGTTGAGCTGGTTCAGCTGTAGTCGCGTCAATTGCCTCAGATTCACTTCCAGACTGTTTGTGACCGTTATCTGACGCCTGAGCGGTTTCGGCTAATCCATCTAAAAATCCCCGCAGGTTATCCCAATTGTTTTGTGCCTTGGCAGGCATCAACTTATCCATGAAGTGCAAGTCAGAGAAGGCATCTTTGCCGTAGACGACCTTACCCTTATAAGTTTTTTGGCAATCCTCATAGACAAATTTGGGTGTTAGAGCCGCACCGCCCAGAATTACCGGCACCGTGATGCCCCGCTGATTGAATGTCTCCAGGTTTTCTTTCATGAAAGCAGTGGATTTCACCAGTAGCCCACTCATGGCAAGACAGTCAGCTTTGTGCTCATGGTAGGCATCAATGATGTTGTCCACCGGCTGCTTAATCCCCAGGTTAATCACCTTGTAGCCGTTGTTGGACAGAATAATATCTACGAGATTTTTACCGATGTCGTGAACATCTCCTTTGACAGTGGCAATCACCACCGTCCCTTTAGCATTGTTTCCCGCGTCTTGCTTCTCCATGAACGGCTCCAGATGCGCTACTGCTGCCTTCATTGTTTCAGCTGATTGCAGTACGAAGGGCAGCTGCATCTGCCCAGAGCCGAAGAGTTCGCCCACCACTTTCATGCCATCAAGCAGGAAGGTGTTGATGATGTGCAGGGGAGGATATTTCTCTAGAGCTTTGAAAAGCTGTTCTTCCAGACCAATGCGCTCACCGTCAATGATGTGACGTTTGAGGCGTTCTTCCACCGGCAAGCTTTCATCAAGGCTACGATCGCGCTTCGTTGTCGCACCCTCAAACAGCGTCGTCAGCTCTGCCAAAGGGTCATAAACACAAATATCCCCCTCAAATCGCCGCTCGTCAAAAATCAGCTGGCGGCAGACTTCCTGATGTTTGGGGTCAATTTTTGCCAAAGGCAGAATCTTGCTAGCACTGACAATGGCGGCATCCATTCCCGCTTCCATCGCCAGGTGCAAAAACATCGAGTTCAGCACCACCCGCGCCGCTGGGTTCAACCCGAAGGAAACATTGGAAACTCCTAACATGACGTGACAGCCTGGGAGTTCTTCTGTGATGCGGCGGATGGATGTAATCGTGGCCCTGGCATTGGCTCTGTCTTCTTCAATGCCGGTGGAGATGGGTAGGGCTAGGGTGTCAAAGAAGATTTCGTAGGGTGGGATGCCAAATTCGACAGCTTGGTGATAGGCGCGAGTTGCGATCGCCACCTTTTTCTCTGCTGTCCGTGCCATCCCGTCCTCATCAATTGTGCCAATTACCACCCCAGCACCATATTTCCGAGCCAACTCCAACACCTGCAAGAATCGAGGTTCTCCATCTTCATAGTTAGTGGAGTTGAGCAGGCATTTACCGCCAGACACCTTCAGCCCCGCCTCCATTTTTTCCCATTCCGTGGAGTCGAGCATCAGCGGCAGCGTCGCATTGGTTACCAGGCGGGACACTAGCTCCCGCATATCCCGCACACCATCGCGCCCCACATAATCCACGTTCACATCCAGGACGTGCGCTCCTTCCCGCACCTGCGACTTAGCCAAAGCAACTAGACCATCCCAATCTTCTGCATTGAGCAAGTCGCGGCACTTCTTAGAACCGCTAGCATTCAGCCGTTCACCCACAATCAAGAACGAGTTTTCTTGATCATAGGGCTGGGCACTGTAAATTGAAGCCGCAGCTGGCTCATAGCTTGGTTGGCATTCTTTTGGCTTCAGGGTTTGGCCAATCTCTGCCAATTGTTTGATGTGGTCAGGTCGCGTGCCGCAACAACCGCCAATCACCTGCACGCCCAAATCTTCTACAAAATGCATCAACGCTAGCCGCAACTCCATCGGTGTTAGCCGGTAGTGGGCATGACCGCCAACATTTTCTGGAAGACCAGCATTGGGAATACAGGAAACCACAAAGGGGGAATGAGCCGACAGGTAGCGAATGTGCTCTGCCATCCGGTCTGGTCCCGTGGCACAGTTGAGCCCTAGAATGTCAATGGGATAAGGTTGCAAAATTGTCAGTACTGCGCTGATATCCGATCCCACGAGCATTGTCCCGGTGGCTTCCATCGTTACGGAAACCATCAGTCCTCGCCGTTCACCCTTGCGCTGGAAGACTGACTCAACTGCATTCAGTGCTGCCTTGATTTGCAAAACATCCTGACAGGTTTCAACAATGAATAGGTCAACACCCCCGTCATACAGCCCTTCTGCCTGCTCGGCAAAGGACGCTTGCATCGTGTCAAAGTCAATGTGGCCTAGGGTTGGCAGCTTTGTCGTTGGTCCCATCGAACCAGCGACAAACCGGGGTTTTTCTGGGGTAGAAAACTCAGCTGCTACGCGCTTGGCCAGTTCAGCTGCTGTCTTATTCAGACTGTATGCCTGGTCTGCCAGGTCATACTCCGCCAGCACAATCGACGCCGCGCCAAAGGTATCCGTCTCAATTACATCGGCTCCAACAGCCAGGAAGTCCCTGTGAACCTTTTCCACAGCCTCTGGCTTAGTGTAGACTAAGTACTCGTTACAGCCTTCATACTCAGGTCCACCGAAGTCCTCGGCGGTGAGGTTTTGCGTTTGCAGCGAAGTACCTGTTGCGCCATCAAAGACTATTACAGGGCGCTCAGGACTATGGAGGCGAGTCAGGAAGGGGCTGGTCATAAATACACGAGTGTTCCTATACAGCATTTTTGGTTAGTCATTGGATGAAGCTTAATATATTTTGCAAAACTTCACTGTTTAGAATTAGTAAAAGTTATGTCTGTGTGGCCTATTAACTGCGTTTACTCGCCCACAGCAACAATTACCCACAGAAGTAGCTCAAACCAGTCATGATGATCCTGCCTCTTTGCTGATAGCTTTATACTTATGAGTATATGCAATTACTCGCTGGCTTCTTAGCCAATTCGAGATCAACTAGCTTGGCAGTTCGATTACAGCGGCTATCAGTTTCCAACAAGGAGCATCCCCTTCCCAGTCAGGGGGTCGCCAAGGCATGCTTAGACTAACCGTGACTAAGCAAGGATTTTTTGGACGATATCCCAGCTCTAGACGCCTGATAAATACAGGATCGGTGATAGTCGCTGTCAATCTTTGTCCAGTCGTTGTCACGAGTGAGCCTTCCCGTTTTTCAGCTCCCTCAAATCTCTGACATATAGTCTTAACGGAGAACTCTACCGCTTTCACCAGTTGCAGTGTGCGTCGCTCAGGCACCGGCAGTGATTGCAGGAAGCCGACTGTGACATACCGCTGCTCGTTGTGAAGAATGTCTTCTTCTTTGCCACAGTATTTGAGCAGGTAGGCTGGCGGCACCTGTCCCACTCGCCGCCATGCTCCTGGCAAAATCGAGAGATTTTCATTCTCAAAGCCGAAGTCTGGTCCCGTCTTGGCTAAAGTAATTTCTAAAATGTCTAGCAAGGCTGGTTCTGTCCCCCCAATAAGTCTTATCTGTTTAGGAACACGACCATCAGGTAAATTGGACACAGGACGCATCCATGTGCCTGTGGCAAGGTTGATTCCAGCAATGCAGCGGTCTTTACGCTTCCATGAGTTGGCCAAGCAAATTAATTGGGTCATTCTGAGTCATGAGTCAAAGGTGATGTATTTTTATAGTTCCCAACTTTTGACCCAGATATTCAGCAACCAAACGGCGATGACAGTGATGAGGTGTTGGTTCACTACACAGAAGGCATCCACCATCTAAAAGTTCTGGTGAGATTTGCTGCTCAATTTGGCGCTCAGTGATTAATTGCAAGAACTGTTTTTCGTATGTCTCCCAATCAATGCCCTTTTTTTTATATGCGTCCAGGATATCTTTAGTGGGTGCCAAGTTTAGAAGATGAAGATATTCAATATTACCAATCTGCTGCAAAAAATATTCTAAATCTGGTCGCTTGGTAAACCCTGCCAATTGAGACACATTGTTGAGTCGTGTATCTATTATTCGTCTAACCCCAGATTTAATCAGGGTATCAAAAAAATGTTTAGCACTCTTTTTAGTAAAACCAATAGTGAATAAATTAATTGGTTCATTCATTTGTATCCTTTTCTTTATATGCAATTTTATCGCCTTGTCGCTTATAAGCTTCTTGAAGGCAATCCTCTCGTGATTTCTGATTGTCAAACTTATCTGGAGATTGCTGAAAATCGAAAAGGGATAACTGCTTCGGCTCAGATGATTCTGACTGATTTAATCCATGTAACTTTAAGAGTCTCTCTTCAAGTGCTTCATGGGACTCCAAGTTGCCATCTGTCAGAATGTGATTAATATTCAAGTCAAATGAGCACAGGTGAGGGCAGAGTAGAATTGACCTATGGCAGGTGATTGGATCTCGCTCTGCACACATAAGAGCAATTCTGTTATTTTCTGCACCTTTCAGTAAACGCTTAATTCCTTGTTCAAATAATTGGGTTGCTGCAATTTTTTCGTAAAGAGCTTTGCCATCAACATAACAGCTTGGCTCATTTGGTCTCGCTCCTAACTCTTGCCCCAAGAACCGATACTCAATTCCTGCATTCTGCAAAGCGGCTTGTAGTTCTGATTTGTTGAAATGAGGCAAATAACGACTGTAGGGATGCGATCGCACATCGGCAACAGCAGTGATTCGATGCGGTTGGAGTAATGAAATAAAAGCTTCAATGCTGAGATTGGAGTGACCGATCGTGAATAATTCCTTGTCGCTGCTCATGTCCATAAGCTTCTCCCCGCACCAATAGGCGCGGGGATTCTTGTTCCCCTTTGCTGCTGACAACTAATCGCCAAAGCTATAAATTTTTTGCGTTTCCAGGTGGTTGCAGACTAACGAGGGTAGTGTGTCCGCGCTTAAGGTCTGCCGCTCCAGCTGGACTTGCAGATTGCTCATGGGGTCAGCACCAGGAGAAACCAGAAATTCCAACTGCTGGATTTGAGGCCAAGTTGCTAGGTTGTCCAGAATTTGGGCGATCGCTTGGACGTAAGGATGATGTGGTTGCTGATACCAATCCGGGGTAGCTACATTGGGTTGATCTAAACCTAGGTGCACAGTCAGGGAGGGTTGGCCAAACAAGGCGATCGCTACCGGTCTTGCCTCCTCCTGCAACAAGAGGTCATGGCTGATCGCTAAATGCCGCAGTTTCTCCAATCGCTCGTAGCGTTCCGTCACCGATTCCGGTTCATCCTGCCAATGAATCGCTACGGTCACAAGATAGGTTTGCAACAACATATGACCCAGCTTTTGAGCCTTCGTCGCCAGATAGGTGGAATTGTAGGAATTTGCTTCAATCAGCAGCGGCAAGCGATCCACCACTTCCAGACCATAGCCCTTCAGGCCAGCAATCTTGCGAGGATTATTTGTAATCAGGCGGATTTTATGCACTCCCAAATCATTGAGAATTTGTGCCCCCACCCCGTAGTTCCTCAGGTCAGCTGGGAAACCCAAGCGTTCATTCGCTTCTACTGTATCCAGCCCCATATCCTGCAACGAGTAAGCTTTTAACTTATTTATCAGCCCAATTCCCCGCCCTTCCTGCCGTAGGTAGACCACAACGCCAGTGCCAGCATTTTCAATCATTTTCATTGCCGCTTGCAGTTGCATCCGGCAGTCGCAGCGTAGGGAACCCAATGCGTCACCGGTGAGGCATTCGGAATGCATCCGCACCATCACGGATTGATCTTGAAAGTCGGCTGGGTTTCCCTTAACAATGGCGACATGCTCAGAATTGTCCAGCGTGTTGCGGTAACCGTAGATTTGGAAAAGACCGAACTGACTAGGCAAATCAGCAACGGTTTCGCGGCAGACAAACCGCTCGTGCTGCAAGCGGTAACTGATTAAGTCCGCAATACTAATAATTTTCAGGTTATGAACCTTAGCATACTCCATTAACTGTGGCAACCGAGCCATCGAGCCATTAGAGTTCTGAATTTCACAAATCACCCCAGCTGGGTATAGCCCAGCTAGTTGAGCTAGGTCAACAGCTGCCTCCGTATGACCTGCTCGTTTCAAAACGCCTCCCTCTCTTGCCCGGATCGGAAAAATGTGACCAGGGCGACGCAAATCGCTGGCTTTTGTGGTTGGGTTAATAGAGACTTGGATGGTACGCGCCCGATCTTCAGCTGAAATGCCAGTGCTTACGCCCAAGTGAGGACCGGCGTCGATGCTGACTGTGAAGGCGGTTTGGTTGGTGTCTGTAGTGTTGCTGACCATCAAGGGGAGGTCGAGTTCATCCAGACGCGAGCCTGTCATTGCCAGACAAATCAGCCCCCGTGCCTTCACTGCCATGAAATTAATCATGTCGGGTGTGGCAAACTGGGCGGCGCAAATTAAGTCGCCTTCATTTTCCCGGTTTTCATCATCGACCACCACCACCGAACGAGCGGCTTTGAGGTCGGCTAAAGCGGCGTCAATCGAGTCAAACTTAAAATATTGGGTTGAGGCTGTCTTAGGCTGCTGCACAGGTAAGTTCACGTAAGAGGAAAAGTAAAGTTTTTTAAAGTATGCTTACCTTTTTGATTGTAGCCCTTCTAAGCCGCAAGATAGATAGCAGACACCATTTGGGCAATGTTGCCATCACCCTAGGAGCCTGATCAGGAAAAAGGATAAGAATCTTTGCGACTTTACTTGGGTTTTAGTACTACAATGAGCGCGAAAGTTCAACCGTTTTGACCAACCAAAAGCGTATTAAGGATTGAGGATCATGGGCGATATAGGACGCGTGTCGGTTGGGATTGTTGGCGCGTCGGGTTATGGTGGGGTGCAATTGGTGCGACTCCTGATGGATCATCCAGGGGTAGAACTCGTTTATTTAGGCGGCGAGAGCAGTGCTGGAAAGCCTTTCTCTGACCTCTACCCCCACTTAGCTCATCGCGTTAACCAGCCGATAGAACCGGTAGAGCCAGAAATAATTGCCGCCCGCTGTGAGGTGGTGTTTCTGTCTCTGCCGAATGGTCTTGCTTGTCAGATAGCACCGATACTGGTCGAAAAAGGATGTAAGGTACTGGATCTTTCAGCTGACTATCGGTTTAGTGATCTGGAAACGTACAAAGCCTGGTATGGCATAGAGCGAAATGATCAGGCTGTTGCGGCAACAGCTGTTTATGGGTTACCAGAACTTTACCGCGATCGCATTGCCGAGAGCCAGCTAATTGGCTGCCCCGGTTGCTATCCCACCGCCAGTCTCTTGGCACTCTCGCCGTTACTGAAGCAAGGGTTGATAGTGCCAGAAACCACGATTATCGACGGCAAATCTGGCACTTCTGGTGGCGGACGGCAGGGTAAAATTAGCTTGTTGCTAGCCGAGGCAGACAACTCTCTGGGAGCTTACGGCGTTGCCCGTCACCGCCATACCCCGGAAATTGAGCAGATTTGTAGTGAGCTAGCCGGTCATGAAGTCATGGTACAATTTACTCCTCACCTGATTCCGATGCCGCGCGGAATTTTGGCGACCGTTTATGCCATGCTGCGCGATCCTGGTTTAGAGCGAGAGGACTTAATTACGATTTACACTGCTTTTTATCGCAACTCCCCTTGGGTAACAGTGTGCGACAGCGGCGTATATCCTCAAACTAAGTGGGCTTGCGGCAGCAATCTTTGTTACATCGGGATTGAAGTTGACCCGCGCACCGGTCGGGTGATCGTGATGTCAGCAATTGATAACTTGATCAAGGGGCAGGCGGGTCAAGCAATTCAGTGTATGAACTTGATGATGGGCTGGGAAGAAACATTGGGACTACCACAGCTGGGGTTTTATCCCTGACGGAGAGGGGCTCCAGGGGAGCAGGCTCAAGAAAGCTCCCCCTGCTCCCCCTGCTCAAGAAAGCTCCCCCTGCCCCTGCCTGCTCCCTACCTCGGTCCCAGACCAACCGCACCAGCATAAATAGCGCGATCGCCCAGTTCATCCTCAATTCGCAGTAGGCGATTGTATTTCGCTACCCGTTCGCTGCGGCACAGAGAACCGGTTTTGATTTGACCGGCACGGGTTGCTACGGCTAAATCGGCAATGGTAGTGTCTTCAGTTTCACCGGAGCGATGGCTAATTATGGAGCGGAACTGGTTGCGAGTTGCCAAGTCAATCGTTTCCAGGGTTTCGGTGAGAGAGCCAATTTGATTGAGCTTGATCAAAATGGCGTTACCAGCTTTCTGCTGGATACCTCTTTGTAAGCGTTGGGCGTTAGTGACAAATAAGTCATCACCCACCAACTGGGTTCTAGAGCCCAACTTCTCGGTTAGTAACTGCCAATGCTCCCAGTCTTCCTCATGCAGCCCATCCTCAATCGACACAATCGGGTACTGATCCACCAGCCGAGCTAAATACTCGATGAACTCAGTTGGCGCGTGAGCCGCACCTTCGTAGACATATTGTCCGTCTTTGTAGAATTCACTAGCCGCCACATCCAGAGCCAGAGCCACTTCTTCCCCTGGCTTATACCCAGCCTTCTCAATTGCCATCATTAGCAATTCCAACGCCGCCTGATTTGACTCCAGATTAGGCGCAAAGCCGCCTTCATCCCCTACGCCTGTCAGCAAGCCCTTGTCGGACAACACCTGCGAGAGAGCGCTAAACACCTCAGCTCCCCAGCGCAGCGCTTCCCGGAACGAGCCCGCCCCAACGGGAACAATCATGAACTCTTGAAAATCTATGTTATTAGCGGCGTGGGCACCCCCGTTAATCACATTCATCAACGGCACCGGCAGCAGATTGGCTAAAGGGCCACCCAGATAGCGATAAAGGGGGAGTCCTAAAAACTCTGCACCGGCCTTAGCTGCCGCTAGCGAAACCGCTAAAATCGCATTAGCACCCAAGTTAGCTTTGTTAGGAGAACCATCTAGGGATATCATCGTCCGGTCTAGGAGTTCCTGGTTGACCACATCCATTTGTGACAGTTCCGGGGCAATTTTCTCCAGCACGTTCTGCACCGCCTGGAGTACCCCTTTACCCCCGTAACGGCTCTTATCGTTATCCCGCAGTTCGTGAGCTTCAAAAGTCCCCGTTGAAGCACCACTGGGAACCTGAGCAATTCCCATCACACCGCTGACTAAATGGACTTCAGCTTCAATAGTGGGACGTCCACGCGAGTCGAGAATTTCGCGGGCAACAATGCTCTCAATCGCAGTCTCTAGAGTGTCAATCATCTTGTGTACCACCTCAGCTATCAGTTTTTGCAACTGGCTCACCACTATTCATCCATTAGTGGCAAGCCTGATCGTTAACATAAGGGTTGAGTAGACTCTCAATCCTGAGATTAAAGATATCTAAGGATTTTATCAGTAGTCTTGCTCACCAAGACGGCAATTGTTTCTGCTAAAGATGAAATAAATCGACTCTTTACAATAAGACTCAGCGAAGGAATTTGGAGTTACTCATGCGATTACTACATACCATGCTGCGCGTCGGCAACCTAGAAGAATCCCTCAAGTTCTACTGCGAGCTGCTGGGGATGAAGTTACTCCGTCAGAAAGATTATCCTGGGGGCAAATTTACCCTCGCTTTTGTAGGCTACGGCTCGGAGTCTGACCATACTGTCTTAGAACTGACCTACAACTGGGATGTAGAGAAGTACGATTTGGGCAATGCCTACGGACACATTGCCATTGGGGTTGATGATATTTACGGCGCTTGTGAGGAAATCAAGGCTGGTGGCGGTAAAGTAGTACGAGAGCCGGGGCCGATGAAACACGGTTCCACGGTGATTGCGTTTGTGGAAGATCCGGATGGGTACAAGGTAGAGCTGATTCAGCTCAGTTCCAAAACGGTTGCCGCCCAGCCGCAGGAATCTCAAACAGAAATGGTGAATCAGTAATCCTTGCGCTTGCTCAAGTAACTTCTATAAATCAGGTGGCTGATGTAAAGCTCAAGCCTTGGGCAAGTCAGGCATTTCCATCCAGGTTAGTGATAAGCTAATGTGCAAAAAAGCAAAGCAGATTTTCTGTTGAGGCTTTCTTAAATGACGATTAGCTTCAACATTTGTGGATTATATCCGAGGTTGAAATCATTCGTTTATTAGAGTTGATTGTTCCTATCAATTCAATTCTCTCTAAGAGTTCGGTGTCCTAATATATTCAATTCAAGCTTTATAGGTAAGGCTGCTTTTTTGCTTAAGATCCTTTATAAAAAGTGTATTGATTACTTGTATAACTCAAATGGCTGAGCTCATATTTTTTTTAAATAGAGATTTTCTTTAGATATTCCTGCAACTCATATTGATTGATAGTAGTTTGTTGTATTTTGCGGGTAGGGTATGGGGTGTAGCGAAATATCTTTTTCCCCGACCACATTTGGCTCTATGATCTGTCAAAAGTCAGAGCGGACTGAGTGTAGCAAAAGATTCAGGATGTACAAAGCACTATTATGGTTGTAAGGAATATGTCTTACTTGACTACGAGGAGCTACTGTGCAGCCCACTGATGCTACTAAATTTACTGAAAAAGCCTGGGAAGGCATTGTCCAATCTCAGGATGTAGCCCGTCGCTTTCAACAACAGCAGCTAGAGGTCGAGCATTTAGCAATTGCCTTATTAGAACAAAATGGTCTGGCAGGGCGCATCCTGAGTCGAGGTGGCGTTGATCTAACCCGCTTACAATCGCAACTCGAAGCTTTTACCCAGCGCCAGCCCAAAGTTGGCAAGAGCGACCAGCTCTACCTGGGTCGTGGCTTAGACGTAATGCTAGACCGGGCAGAGGCAGCTAGAGCTACTTGGCAGGATGGCTTCATCTCAATCGAACATTTACTCCTAAGCTTGGCAGAAGATGAACGAGTCGGTCGGAAGTTGCTCAAGGGCTTCAACCTGGATACTGCAAAGCTAGATGCTGCGATCAAAGCCGTCAGAGGCAGCCAAAAGGTAACAGATCAAACTCCAGAGGCACGCTACGAAGCGCTGGAAAAGTTTGGTAGAGACTTGACAGAACAAGCAAAAAGTGGTAAACTCGACCCGGTAATTGGGAGAGATGACGAAATCCGCCGGGTGGTGCAGGTGTTGTCTCGCCGAAGCAAGAATAACCCAGTTCTGATTGGGGAACCTGGGGTGGGAAAAACCGCGATCGCAGAAGGTTTAGCCCAACGGATTATCAACGGTGACGTGCCAGAATCCCTCAAAAACCGCCAGCTAATTTCTCTAGACATGGGCAGTCTAATTGCCGGGGCAAAATACCGGGGAGAATTTGAAGACCGCCTCAGAGCAGTAATGAAGGAAGTCACCAATTCCAACGGTCAGATTGTGCTGTTTATTGATGAACTGCATACCGTTGTCGGTGCCGGTGCGGCGCAAGGGACGATGGATGCTGGGAATTTGCTTAAACCAATGCTGGCACGGGGGGAACTGCGTTGCATTGGGGCAACCACACTTGATGAATACAGCAAGTACATTGAAAAAGATGCTGCTTTGGAACGCCGGTTTCAGCAGGTATTGGTCGCTGAACCCACGGTTGAAACCACAATTTCAATCTTGCGCGGCCTGAAAGAACGTTACGAAAGGCATCATAATGTTACAATAACTGACTCTGCACTTGTGGCAGCTGCTACTCTTTCTAGTCGCTACATCGCTGATCGGTTCTTGCCAGATAAAGCGATTGACTTGGTGGATGAGGCAGGGGCGCAGCTGAAAATGGAGATGACTTCTAAGCCAGCTGAATTGGAGACGGTTGAGCGGCGGCTGATGCAGCTGGAAATGGAAAAGCTGTCTTTAACCGGGGAAGATCAGCGCGCTGCGACGACAAGAGAGCGCCTAGAGCGGATTGAGCAAGAACTCACTGCTTTGAAGGAAAAACAGCATCAACTTAACTCGCAATGGCAAGGCGAAAAGCAGCTGTTGGAGGCTATTAGTGGCTTAAAGAAAGAAGAAGATGCTCTGCGGGTGCAAATCGAGCAGGCAGAACGGGCTTATGACCTCAACAAGGCTGCCCAGCTCAAGTATGGAAAATTAGAGGCTGTGCAGCGCGATCGCGAAGCGTCTGAAAGCATGCTATTGGAAAGACAAGCCGGTGGTTCCACTCTATTGCGTGAACAAGTTACCGAAGCTGACATTGCCGGAATCGTTGCCAAGTGGACAGGAATTCCCGTTAACAGGCTGCTAGAATCAGAGCGCCAGAAACTGCTGCAACTAGAAAGCCACCTGCATGAACGGGTAATTGGTCAAGCGGAAGCTGTAGCCTCCGTCTCTGCCGCCATTCGTAGAGCCAGAGCTGGAATGAAAGACCTCAGCCGACCGATTGGTTCCTTTCTATTTATGGGAGCCACCGGAGTAGGCAAAACCGAACTCGCCCGTGCTTTAGCTCAGTTTCTGTTTGATGCCGACGACGCCCTAGTGCGCCTGGATATGTCCGAATACATGGAAAAACATTCGGTTTCGCGCTTGGTGGGAGCGCCACCGGGATACGTGGGCTACGAAGAAGGCGGTCAACTTTCTGAGGCTGTCCGCCGCCGCCCCTACTCGGTCGTACTGCTAGACGAAGTGGAAAAGGCGCACCCGGATGTGTTCAACATCTTGTTGCAAGTGCTAGATGATGGGCGGATTACTGATTCTCAGGGGAGAACCGTAAATTTTCGCAACACTGTTATCGTTATGACCAGTAACATTGGTAGTGAACACATTGTGGATGTGTCTGGCGACGATGACAAATATGAAATGATGCACCTTCGGGTGCAGGAGGCGTTGCGATCGCACTTCCGCCCGGAATTTCTTAATCGCATTGATGACATTATTTTGTTCCACATGCTTAACCGCAGTGAATTGCGTCAAATTGTCGGCCTTCAAATTAAGCGGGTGCAAAACCTCTTGGCTGACCAAAAAATTATGTTGGAGCTTTCCCCTGCTGCCCAAGATTACTTGGTGGAAGTAGGATATGACCCGGTATACGGCGCTCGTCCCCTAAAACGAGCGATTCAGCGACAAGTAGAAAACCCGCTGGCAACTAAGTTATTAGAAAATACCTTCACTGAGGGCGACACCATTATGGTTGATTACATAGACGGCAGTCTCTCCTTCACTCGTCAAGCTAAAGCCTATGCCTACCCTCCGGTATCCCAAACGACTAAAACCATAACCTAAATTTATGGCCATACAAGAACCTACAACACTTGATCCATGAGTGATGAGTGCGAGGAACTGCCTTATTAATTTACACATCCCCTCTAGGGGAGATGCTAGTATATATTTAAAAGGGTATAGACTTTAATATATGCTAGTTAATTTCAACCAATTTTGAAACCACTGAGCAACTTGGCTCTAGCAAAACAGAGCCTAGCTTTGCCGGTTTTTATAGCCGCTCGGCTTAAATAATTTTGTTTTTTGCGCTTGAGAATGCTTTAATTCGGCATTTACGATATTAACCATGAAAATTTTGATATTCGCGATCTTGACCATCTACCAATAGGTGGTTTAGATTATAACCGTCTTTTACTGCAATTCAGGATTGTAACATGAGCGAGTCTATAAGAATATCTAGAGCCTATCCAAAATCAGCAGTCAAACAAGGACGTTGGGAAATTTTCTTAGTCATAGGTCTATTAGCAAATGCAGCAATTTGGGGTGCAGCTTTAGTTTATCTAAAAGTTAAAAAGCCAACTTACACTAGTACGTGGGCTCTCACTTTACCAGGGTCAGTATCAGAAACAAACGTTAGCCTGCCTAACATTGGACAAGCCTCCTATCAAAGTTCGTCTCCATACGGTGTTTCTACTCAGGATCCCCGACAAAATTACAAATTTATTGCCGAAAGCGAACCTGTACTGAAGGCAGCTGCTGCTCAGCTCAATCTGCCTCTAGAAAAATTTGGTAAACCTCAGATCAAGCTCTCTGACAGCACGACAATTATGGAGTTCGCTTTTAAAGGGGCGACTCCCGAGGCAGCTCGGAATAAATCCTTTGCTCTTTACAAAGCGCTTCAGACAAGACTGAATCAGCTTAGAATTCAAGAAAATGTTCAACGAGATGTGGGCTTCCAATCGGCACTGAGTTCTTCGCAGAGAAAATTAGAAATCGCTCAGAAGCGTCTTTCTGATTTCAAAGCTGGTTCACTGTTGAACTCTAATGACCAAATTAAGGCGCTTTCAGACAATATTGAACAGCTACGTAGACAACGAGCCGAAATAATAGGTCAACAGCAGCAAGCGAGTGGCCGTTTGGGACAGCTGTCGGCAAATTTAAATCTATCCGCTCAGTCAGCTGCAGATGCCTTTACCCTCGAAACAGACCAGATATTTCAGCAGAACTTAAAAGACTATAGTTCAGCTAGCGCTGACCTGGTTGTTTTAGGCTCCAAATTTCAGCCTAACCATCCTACAATCGTTGCACAGAAAGCCAAGCAAAACGCTGCTCAAATAGCTCTGTTGAACCGGGCTCAGTCTCTTCTAGGGCGACCAGTAAGTCAGGCAACTCTACAGAAATTGAACATTAATAGCAGTAACTCCGGGACAGGTAGAGACAGGCTTTTCCAAGATCTGGTTACAGTTCAGGCAGAGCAACGAGGACTCCAAGCCCAAGCTGAGGGAATAAACCAACAGATTCAACAGCTTGAGGCTAGACTCAAAGCTTTAGCCCAACAGGGAAGTACCTTAGATGCTCTGCAACGGAATGCGCAGGTGGCTGAAGCAGTCTTTTCCTCCACTCTAGCTAGATTGGATATTGGCAGGTCGAATGCGTTTGGCTCTTATCCTCTAATTCAACTTCTGGCAGACCCTACCTTACCTGAGGCTCCTAGTTCGCCCAAAAAGGAATATGTTTTGCTAGGTGCGGTCTTAGGCTCGCTTTTCATAAACGCTGGGCTGGTATCTCTGTGGCTGCGTCAACGTCAAAGTTGGATACATAAACAGGAACGAAACATCAAAACATTAGAGAACCTGCACCAGTTTCCTGGTTTGGCTGAGAGGAGTGTGGAGGAACATTTTCGCGACAGCAGGATTGCGCCTGGTTCAAAGATTCATGATCCAGATACATAGGAGACGAAAAGGTGACAATCAAGCCTCAAAACTTCGAGGAGAAAGTAGTTTGGTATTCCATAATAGGAACCTATGGGCTTTACTTCCTGGGATTACTGTATATGGGGATACCTATAATTGCTTGGTTCCTCGTGCTATACCTGTGTAAAAAAATATTGAATCAAACAGAAGATACTCCAGTGGAAGATAAAATTACCATTCCTGCTGCGGTATGGATATGGGTTGCTTCCATGTTATTGATGGAATTTTCTGTAATTATGTCTCATATAGATCTTGATCTAGGACTAGATAGAATTATTAAATCATCAACCAACTGGGCTAGAAACTGGGCTATGATGGCCTGTTTTCCTCTTATAGGTTGCCTCAAGATTAGACCACAGTTAATTTATCGAGCGGTTTGTATACTTTGCGTTCAAAGCTTAGCTTTTATTTTACTTTGTTATCTATTTGGTAGTTTAAATCTACCAGGTATTTCATACGTTTCTCCATTGGGACATATATCTGCTAAACTCGCCAACAACGTTAACCTATTTATTGTTGACGAGTTTACTCATGAATTTCGCTTGAACTTATTTACTGATTTTGCTAATAGCTTGGGAATTGTAGGCAGTGTCTATTTCTTCCTGGCGGGCCAAGAAACTAATAAAAAGTTGCGATGGATTGCCATGATGAGTGCCGTCCTCATGGTGGTGGGTTCATTTTCAAGGTTGACCACGTTTTGTCTGGTCATTATTCCAATAATTACGTGGATATTGACGAACTTTAGTTGGCCCTTACAGCTGGCGGCAGGGGTAGTAAGTTTGCTTTCGGGTATGTTCGCCCCGGTGCTGATTGATTTTAGAGAAAATACCTACAACGAAACTATTAAAGATTATCGCTCAGGCTCTGCGCGAGTTAGAAGTCAATTAAAACAAATTGCCCTAGACCGCTGGCAAGAATATCCTGTCTGGGGTCATGGACTTGTTGAAGAGCGAGGTCCAGCAACTACAGGAGGAGTACCGATTGGCACTCATAACCAATGGCCCGATCTTTTGTATGTGAAAGGAATAGTAGGTTTCATAGCATTCCTCGTTCCCTTAGTGTGGAGCTTTATGGATTTGCTGATCAAGGCCCAGAAGAACAGAACTGCCAAGGTGGGATTAAGTATAATTTTGCTTTTAATTATTGCTACTGCTGGTGCAGATTTAGAAGCTCCTGCATATAACTATTGGCCTGGTTTAGTAATAATTGGCATTGCATTTAAAGAAAAAGTACCATTTGCAACTACTAACAAAAAATTTGCCCCTATGTAATTAAAGATTTTTATATTTTATGCACATTATTGCTTGGGCAGGAGTTAAACCTGTTAGATCTTTGCCGTGGTCTATTTCAATATTGAATTGCTTGTCCTGGAGCATTTGGAATCATGAAACTAGCTTATGTCACTCCCTACAATGTCTTGAATAAAGCAAATTGGTCTAGTCAGTACCAACACCAAGCAGGAATATATGTGGCAGGCTATTATCTAGCAAAAGCTTTTACAGACAATTCTGTGTTTATTGACTATATTAGTCACCTAAAAAATAAAAAAACATTAACAATCGCGGTGAAGCGGCGTATATACGAACATTTACTTAAAAAGAAATATTATAGTTGGGCAGAGCCGCTGATTTTAAAAAATCAGGCAGGTCAAATTTCTAGTCAACTGTCGAGGCTTGACTCAGATCTAGTTTTTTCTCCAACAAATGTAGTCCCCCTTGGCTATATTGAATGCAATCAACCTATAGTTTTGTGGACCGATACAACTTTATACTCATTAATAGATTATTACTATTACATGAGTAATCTCTGCGAGGAAACTATTAAAAATATACAGGCAATGGAGATAGCAGGGCTGAACAGGTGTAAACTAGCAATTTATACATCAGAATGGGCTGCTCAAACAGCGATTAAGATTTATGGGATTGCGCCCTGTAAAGTAAAAGTAGTTCCTTGGGGAGCGAATATAGAATGTGACAGAACCATTGATGACATTTATAGTATGTTAACATCTAGACCCTTAAACATTTGTAAATTATTATTTATCGGTGTTGACTGGCTTCGGAAAGGAGGAAATATAGCGCTTGAGGTAGCCAAAGAGTTGAATAAAACAGGTTTAAAGACCGAGTTGACAATAGCCGGAGGTCAACCTCCTATTAATGAGCCATTGCCAGAATTTGTGAAGTCATTAGGATATATAAATAAATCTACACCGGAGGGGTTGAATAAAATAAACAAGTTATTAGCTGATTCTCATTTTTTAATTTTACCCTCACAAGCAGAGTGCTATGGACATGTCTTATGTGAAGCTAACTCCTTTGGGGTTCCATGTATATCTACCGATGTTGGTGGCATTCCAACAGTTATAAAAGATGATGTGAATGGAAAACTGTTCTCAAAAGAAGCCAGTATCGCTGAATACTGCACATATATTTCTAATTTATTTTCTGATCCAGCTCGGTATAGAACCTTAGCGCTGTCTTCATTCAATGAATATCAAACCCGTCTGAATTGGTCAGTCGCTGTCCAAACCGCGAAAAAACTACTCATGGATTTAATTTAAATTTAAATGTATGCACATTATTATTTTAGAGCAGGAACCGTCTTCTCGCCGTGGTGGGCAGGAGGTAGTCCTGTTAGATTTTTGCCGTGGACTATCTCAACGTGGACATAGTATCAGTCTACTCTATACTAAAGAAGGGAATCTACTTAAGCAGTATCAAGATTTTTGTGTTTACGTAGTAAAGGTTAATAGATTTACAGTTTATCGAAAGCCATATTTTTTAAACTTTTTAGCTGATATTTTTTATAGTTGTTGGAAAATTCCGCCAAGTAAAGATAGTCTGGTACTGAGTAATCAATATCAAGATAGTTTTTTTGGTCGTACTCTAGCTTTATATAAAAATCTTCCCTTTGTTTGTTATCTTCATATACTTCCACCTAAAATCCCACCTAGTACATTTGTTGAATGGCAGTGGAGCATTGGGCTTAAGGGTGTAAAGCAGTTCATCGCCGTTTCAAATCAGACAAAGTTGGATTGGGTTAAGAGTGGATTTAAGGAGGAAAAAATTGACGTTGTATACAACGGTATTGACTTGGAAGTATACAAACCTTCAAGGGAGTTTTCTATAACTAGAAAAGAATGGAACATTCCTGAAGATACCAGAGTCATCTCCTATGTAGGAAGATTGGATAGAGAAAAGGGGCTGGAAACTCTGATTAGAGCCTTTGCTTTACTGCCCAGAAGTGATACCACCTTTCTTGTATTGATTGCTGGAAAGACTGTATTACAAGGGGAGGAATACAAGGAATCCTTAGAGCAGCTAGTTACTGATTTGGGTATAGAAAAGTATGTGAGCTTTCTTGGTCATGTCTCTAATACAACCTCAGTTTATCAGGTCAGTGACGTAACTGTCCTGGCCAGCCGCTGGTCTGAACCGTTCCCGAGAGCTATTATTGAGTCAATGGCTTGTGGAACTCCTGTGGTTGCTAGCCGAACTGGAGGAATTCCTGAATTTTTGACAGGAGAGTTCCAGAGTGGGCTGTTTGAGTCTGAAAATGAACAAGAGTTGGCAGATACTATAAGTCAAACGCTGAATTGGAGAGATAGAGATCCTCAGCTTGGCGATAGATGTCGTGAGCATGTTTTATCCAAATTCACTTTAGATAAAATGGTGGATGGGATTGAGAAAGTTCTACTGAGGGTTGTTAAACGGTGAATAATTTACCAACCATATCTGTTATTGTTCCTGCTTACAATGCTGCACGCACAATTTTGAAAACAATTGAATCGGTGCAGCAACAAACTTTTTCTGATTTTGAGCTAATTGTGATTAATGATGGCTCCACTGATCAGACTTTAGAACTGCTTGGTACAGTTAAAGACGCTAGGATAAAAATTTTTTCATACGAGAATGCTGGGGTATCAGTTGCTCGCAATCGTGGCATTGCTCATGCTACGGGGGACTTTATTGCATTTATAGATACGGATGATTTATGGACATCAGACAAGTTGGAGCTGCAATTTGCAGCTTTACAACAGCAACAAGAAGTAGGAGTTGCTTATAGCTGGACTAGTTTCATGGATGAGAAAGGAGGAGCCTTTCATGCAGCTAAGCCTATATTTTTTAAAGGTAATGTTTATGCCCAATTATTGCTCTACAATTTCCTTAATTGTGGCTCAAATCCTCTGATTCGTAGGCAGGCTATTGAGTCTGTAGGGGGATTTGACCCTAAACTTACCCACGGTGAGGATTGGGAATTTTATCTGCGGTTAGCAGCTAATTGGCATTTTGTTGTAGTTCCTGTCCCACAAATTCTTTATCGTCAAACCTCAGACTCGGCGTCATCCAAAATTGAGGTGATGGAGCTTGACACCCTTAGCATAATTGAAAAGGCATTTCAAACGGCTCCATTAGAATTTCAACCTCTCAAGAATCAAAGCCTAGCTAATCTCTATCATTTTTTGGCAGAACTATACTTGAGGCGTACTCCCGATGCCAGCGGCGCTAAACAGGCAAGCCAGAAGTTGGAAACAGCAATCCGCTTGCATCCACAGACTTTGTTAAACAAAGAGACTCAGGTTTTAGTGATCAAGCTGCTATTAACACGAGTGCTCTCACATCGAATTGCTAGCTATCTCCTCCAGCTGCTCAGCAAAAATCGCGCTACTCGTATTCACAATTCCGATGATGAAAAAGCTATGATTTAAGAAAAAGCTATAACTCTCTAAAACTCTTGGTAGTACTCAGCAAGCTACAAGTGCATCTCGTCCACTCGATTCGCCTACCCCTGAACCCGACCAATGCGCAGGGGCAGGCTTTTATTAGCGTATAACTAATTTTACCGAATTACTACAGATAAGATGCAAATCATATCAGCCATCCTCCCTAAGCTAAAGAATAAACTATCTAGTCAGTTCATTCGCAATCTTGGCTGGCTAGGTATGTCAGAGGTAATTCCTCGGATTTTTCGTTTAGGCGTAACAGTCGTTTTAGCGCGCTATCTGACCTCCTACGACTACGGTTTGGCAGCGATTGTTGGAACCGTTTCTGAGTTTGTACGGGTGTTTATGGGCGTAGGCATTGATGCAAAGATTATTCAGGCTGAGGAAAAAGACTTAGAAGCCTTATGTAACTCTGCATATTGGTTAAACTGGATTGTTTTTTTAGGAATATTTGTTTTTCAGTGTTTATTAGCTTTTCCTGTTTCTTGGTTTTATCATGATAGTAACCTGGTTCTGCCAATTTGTGTATCAGCTATTCCTTATTTGACGTGGCCTATAGCTGCCATTCAATGTATTCTTATTATTAAAGAAAATCGCCTAAAAATTTGTGCGATTAATAATCTTATTAAAAACTTGGGTAGTTATATTCTTTCGGCAATATTTGCTGTTTTGGGAATGGGAATTTGGTCATTTGTACTGCCATGGATTTTGGTTATTCCTATTGAACTGTTTATATACTATAACAACCATTCCTGGCGTCCAACTACAGGATTCACGACGAAATATTGGGATGAAATTTTTAGGTTCGGTAGAAATTTATTTGGGGTTCAGTTGCTGAAAACACTAAGAAACAACTTAGATTATTTAATGGTTGGACGCTTCCTGGGAATTAAAGAGTTAGGGCTATACTTCTTTGGTTTCAACGCAGGATTAGGCATTAGTTTAAGTGCAATCACCGCTATCAATACAGCTATATACCCTCATCTATGTGCGGCCCGATCAGACTCGTTCGAGTTCAAGAAGCGCTATTTAAGCAGCCTCAAAACTATTAGCCTTATCATTATACCCTTAGTTGTTCTACAGTCTAGCTTAGCCCCTTTATACGTACCAGTTGTTTTTGGTCAGAAATGGGTAGCTGCAATCCCAATTTTGATGTTGATTTGCTTATCAGCTATTCCACGACCTTTTGCTGACGCTGCCTCCGGGCTGCTGGTAGCTGTCGATAAATCTAACTTAGATTTACGTTGGAATGTATTATTTACTGCTATGTTTGCTTGTGCATTGCTCATCGGAGTTCAATGGCAAGCTCTTGGGGTAGCTATAGCTGTTTTTCTAGTCCACGCGATTTGCTTGCCTTTGTTTACTTTATGGGCTACACGTTATGTTTTTTATAAATCTTAGGCTATAACTATTAGAGGTTTACATCAAATTAACTAAGCTTATTTTTTACCATGAAGAAAGTTTCTGTTATCATTCCAGTTTACGGTGTAGAAAAATATATTGCTGCTACGGTGCAGTCGGTTTTAGTTCAGACCTATAAAAATTTTGAATTGCTCATTGTTGATGATGGTTCTCCTGACCGAAGCAGAGAAATTTGTCAGCAATTAATAGATCCCAGAATTAAAATTCTTTCTCAAGATAATCGGGGAGTATCTGCCGCTCGCAATACAGGTATTCGCCATGCCCAAGGAGATTATCTCGCTTTTTTAGATGGAGATGATCTGTGGTTGCCCCAGAAGCTAGAAAAACATGTTGAGCATCTGGGAAGTTCACCAAGCGTGGGGGTGAGCTTTAGTCAATCTGCTTTTATCGATGAATTAGGACAATCCTTAGGTATTTATCAAACGTCTAAGCTCAACGGCATCACCCCACCCTTTATACTCTGCCGCAACCCGATTGGCAATGGCTCGACTCCAGTGATTCGACGAGAAGTTTTTGAAGCCATTAGGTTCGAAGATAATTTTAACGGTACTTTAGAGTACAGTTATTTTGATCAGCGATTGCATAATATAGAAGATATCGAATGTTGGCTTCGCATTGCCATTCAGACCGACTGGCAAATTGAAGGTATTCCCGAAGCCCTGACGCTGTACCGGCTGACTACTGGAGGAGCTTCAACAAACCTGATGAAGCAGTTTGAGTCCTTGGAAAAGGTGCTTGAAAAGACAGGTTCTTATGCTCCAGAACTGATTGCTCAGTGGGGAAACGCTGCCAAAGCTTACCAACTGCGGTTTTTAGCCCGGAGGGCAGTACGTATGCAAGAAGCTTCAACAGGCATAGAACTGGCTCACCGAGCATTATCTACCCACTGGCGCATCCTGCTTGAAGAGCCACGCCGTACACTTTTAACCTTAGCTGCTGCCTACTCACTCTGGCTGCTGCCACGCTCCTTCTACTGCCAGATCGAAACCCTTGCCTTAAAGATGACAGGAGCTAGCCAAAGACGTCGCATTCTTCAAGACAAATCCGGGCAATTTCTATGAGCAATTATAATTTTACCACTGCTAGGATCAGACTTTAATCGAGGTCAGGTGGTTTTCAATATGAACAAAGTTTCTGTGATTCTTCCAGTCTACCGTGTAGAGAAATATATAGGTGCTGCAGTTGAATCAGTTCTCGAGCAAACCTATAAAGACTTTGAATTGATCATTGTTGATGATGGCTCTCCCGATAGAAGCGTAGAAATTTGTCAGCAATTTACCGACCCCAGAATAAAAATTATTCGTCAGGAAAATCGGGGACTAGCTGGGGCTAGGAACACGGGTATTCGCCATGCTCAAGCAGAATACTTTGCTTTTTTAGATGGCGATGACCTTTGGTTACCAGAAAAGTTAGAAAAAAATGTTGAGCATCTGCAAAATTCACCAGATGTTGGGGTTAGCTTTAGCCGCTCTGCTTTGATCGATGAAGCAGGGAAATTTCTAGGTACGTATCTGATGCCCAGGCTTAAGGAAATTACTCCGTCTCGTTTACTTCTCGAAAATCCAGTCGGGAACGGTTCATCTGCAGTGATTCGGCGAGAGGTTTTTGAAGCTATTAAGTTTCAAGATAATCTTTACGGTAATATGGAGGATTGTTACTTTGATGAACACTTCCGCCAGTCAGAGGACATTGAATGCTGGCTTCGTATTGCTATACAGACTAATTGGCAGATTGAGGGCATCCCTGAAGCCTTAACACTTTACCGGGTGAACTTAGGAGGACTTTCGGCAAACCTGCTTAAGCAACTAGAGTACATGGAAAGAGTGATTGAAAAAACACGCTCCTACGCTCCGGAACTGATCGCTGAGTGGGAAGCTCTGGCTAAGGCTTACCACCTGCGGTATTTAGCCCGATCTGCGGTACGTCTGCAAGCAGGATCAATGGCTGTGAAACTCGTCAACCAAGCCTTGGCTGCTTACTGGCGCCTTCTGTTTGAAGAGCCTCGTCGCACACTCATGACTTTGGTTGCTGCCTATTTACTCTGGCTTCTACCCCAGCTCCTTTACTGCCAGATTGAGGCTCTTGCTGCAAAAATTACAGGGGTTACTCAAAAACGTCGCATTTTTCAAGACCAGTTACGGCAAGTGGTATGAAAAGCTACAGGTTTTGAGTACAATAATACCTGTTGCAGTAAGATTTTGGGCAGTGTCAATTTTACTAGCGTTTTGGCAAGCAGAAAATGAAAAATTTATTGGAAATGCGAAATTTGTTGAAAGAGATGATAAAAGGTACTCCTATTGAGCCTTTTGCCCGTTTTATTTTTAATTTGGTCAACCCTCCAGCAGCTAGTGTTATTACTAATAAACAAAACAATGCCTGCACAAATCAAATTATGTCTCGAGTTATAACAAAACACTCAAACTGTATTGATGTTGGTTGTAACACCGGGGATTTCCTAAATCATATATTACAACTTGCACCTTTGGGCTATCACTACGCTTTCGAGCCAATACCAAGGCTAGCTAGTAGACTTAAAAACAGGTTTCCGAATACTGATGTCAGGCAAATTGCTCTAAGTGATTTAGAGGGAGAAACGACGTTTTGGTACGTTGTCAATTCCCCTGCCCTAAGTAGCCTAAAACCACCAAGCTGTCATAGTCATAAACCTATAACAGAACTTATTACAGTAAAAACTGAAAGACTTGATGATATATTGGCACCCGAATTCAAGATTGATTTTATCAAGGTAGATGTGGAAGGGGTAGAGTTGCAGGTTTTTAGAGGTGCTATCCGAACATTAAAGAATCATAAACCTTACATAGTTTTCGAACATGGGGGAAATGATTCTAAAGAATGGCATGATGGTAGATGGCATGATGATGAAATTTATGATCTACTTGTAAATGAGTGTGGCCTAAAACTTTTTGAGTTAGGGAGTTGGCTAGAGGGTTTAGCCCCACTAAGCCCGGATGAATTCGCCAAGTCCTCTGCTTGGAATTTTCTAGCTACTCCATAATTATTTTTGCATAAATAACCTCTATGAAAGTATTATATTTTATCCAAACTCATAGAAGTCCAGAACAGATCTATAGGCTTGTCCAAACAATTAAAAAATCAAGTCCAGGGTCTCATATATTGATTAGTCACGACTTTACAAGCTGTAATTTGGACACAACTCCCCTCCGAATACCAGGAGTTGAGGTACTCAAACTTAGTGGTAAAGGAGGACGGGGAGATTTTTCTATGCTTCAAGGCTACCTAGATGCTGTTGATTGGCTTTTTAGCAATAATACTGACTTTGATTGGTTGGTGAATCTCTCTGGTCAAGACTATCCTACTCAACCACTCCCCCTGATTGAGAAATTTCTTGCCGAAACTAAGTATGATGGCTTTTTAAATTATTTTGAGGCACTTTCTGATTCTGAACACAATCCTTGGGGCATTAGGGAGAGTTGCAACCGCTATTTATATCAATATTGGCGCTCAGGTGTATATATATCCGCGAATTCTTTGCCTGGCAAAATACTTAACCGTCTAGGACTAGTGATTGAGAATGTTCAGCCCTTGATTCGAATTGGTTTCCTCTTAGATGGCTTCATGGTGGGAGTTCGTGCTAATTCAACTCCGTTTAATGAAAAATATTTATGTTATGGAGGTTCTTACTTCCATACTCTTTCCAGTAAATGTGTTCAATTTTTGTATAACTTTTCACAGCAAAATGCTGGCTTAGTTAGCTTTTACAAGAACACCTTTGTTCCGGTTGAGTCTTTTATACCAACGGTTTTAGTTAACAGTCACTTATTCAGCCTTTGTAATGACAATAAACGCTACATTGATTTTTCTATCTGTGAAAACGGCAGTCCCCGCCTACTTACATTTGAAGATTATCCAGCATTAATTAAAGACAATATTCACTTTGCCAGAAAATTCGATCCGGCGCAGGATAGCAGGATTCTAGATATGTTAGATGCAAGAATACTAAAAAATAGTTAAAAATAAAATACTAGTCGAGACCCGGTAACGTGAGCTCCACAAAACGTCCTGCTTCCAAGCCCCCAGATTTATTCCTCTTCTTGACCTGCACAGCGGCGGTGGCGCTGGTATCTTTCGCAATGCCAGCAAGCGTCAAAGCCGATCCCCCCGGTGGAAAGACCGGCTGGACTTTGTCCTTCGAGGATACCTTCAGCAGCGGCTTTCATCCTAATAAGTGGATTAAAACATTTTCCTGGGGAAATGGAAACATCAATGACGGTTCAGTTAATTACTACTCCCCTAACAATGTTTCCGTCTCTAAGGGTTACTTAACTCTGAAAGCAAACAATAATGCTGAAGGCGGTAAGTCCTACACCGGGGCTGTTGTCCAAACGTTCGGGAAGTTTTACCAAACCTATGGCTACTTCGAAGCTCGGGTAAAGGTTCCTAAAGGGGGGGGGTTAGCTCCTTATTTCAGCCTTTCGCCCGAGGACAAAAGCTGGCCACCAGAAATAAATATTTTCGAGGTTCCAGGTGAGAAGGGTCTTAACGGCACTAAGGTTTGGATGACGAACCATTACAAAGATGCCTTGGGGAATGCATCGATCGCCAATTCGGAGGGAACTTGGACTTCTAGCTCTGGCTTAGATCAAGCTTACCATACTTATGGGCTACTCTGGCAGCCGAGGTTGCTGGTTTGGTATGTGGATGGCGTTGAGCGCTACCGCACCACGGCAGGTGTGCCCAATCAAGACTGCTACATTGTTTTGGGTTTCGGCATTGCCTCTGATCAGGGTAATTGGGTTGGAAACCCTGCCAAGACAACTTTCCCACAGTACATGTCTGTTGGCTGGGTTCGAGCTTGGAAGAAATGAACAGCTTCTAGACCAGGTGTTCAGATCTTTTATTATCACCCTTATTTTCACGTAAATCGTAGATTTGCTCTTCAGTAATTGGCATTTTATACAAATTAAGTTTTTGTTTTAAAATTAACCAGAAAAAAGGCAAATCTTCTAGCAAGTATCTTTTCCATAATCTTTTTGGCTCACATGACAGTCTATATAACCATTCCAACCCCAGCTCGCTTATCCATTTTGGAGCTCTTTTTATCTTGCCTGCTTCGAAATCAATAGTTGCGCCTATTGCTAAAAAGATTTTTATATTTGTTAGGTTTTCTTTGTACTTATATATCCATTTTTCTTGTTTTGGTGCCCCAACTCCAATTGCCAATACTGTGGCATCTGAACTATTAATTAGTTCAACTATTGCCAGGCACTCTTTTTCATTCTTCTCAAATCCAAAAGACGGAGAGTGCGCACCTACAACAATATTCCTTCCAACTTTATTATTTATTTTGTCTTTAGCTCTATTAGCCACCCCTTGCTCTGATCCCAATAAAAATATTTTAATCCTCTCATTGTTTTTGTGATAATTATAAAATGCCGGAAAAAAATCAGAACCGGAAATTTTTTCTGTTATCCGCTCACCTAAAAAGTAAGACGCAATACTTAATATTTTACTATCGCAAACTTTATAATTAGCACTAGTATAAGCTTTGAAAAATTCCCGGTCATTTTGCAATTTCATCAAATGATCTACATTAGGAGTAAATACAATACCGGACTTGAGTTGTTCTAACAATTCTTTTTTGGATAAATTATCAATCCAAATATTTAACATTTTAACTTCTTTCATATTTTCAGGCTCCTCCTCCCTCTAACTCCATTCTTATGCCGAAGTGTTTTTTGTAAAAAGGTTACCTTATCCGCCAATATATCTCTAACAATAACAACTATTACATAGATATTTAAATTTTATACTAATTTTTATCTGCTCGAACATAGTAACCGTTCACGGGGGGGTACATCATGCGCATAAACGTCAAAGCCTTGCTAAGCAAAAGCTTTGGGTTTTATGCGCATCAAAATATCGTACCTAAAATGTCTAAAAGACAATTTGCAGACCAGTATAGCACTTTTGACTACTCACAATTATCCGGTATAAATCCAATCTAGACTGGTTTTCGTACTGATTACGTGTGATTTCATATTGGACGTTTTTTTGATCCCCCCCTGAACGGTTACCGAACATAAAATAGTCAAAAAAAATCCTCCTGCTATACTGACTCATTTAGCTTAAACTGTGTAGTGGTTAACACAACTGGACTCAATTACTGCCGCGATCGCAGCTCATTTGAGCCAACGCCCCCAGCTGGCTGGCGTTGTATTACCTGACAACTAACTTCGCTCGCGTAGTATTCAGATGAAGCTAAAGACGGTAGGATAGGTTCCATAGTTCCCGCTTCTAGCAGGTTGTCGGAGAAACACCGATGTGTCAGAGTGAGGCAAGTGACAATGAGCAGCTATGCCTCGAATCTTTAAGATGGTGGACTACGAAGCCACCCTGGATACAAGTGTGACATTGCGTGA
>JAABUX010001606.1_pt1 | contig 33748 bp, 28 predicted proteins | sample 5561851 | NCBI WGS metagenome assembly JAABUX01 (sample SAMN10711883, study PRJNA513361) | rock metagenome | isolation source: Antarctica rocks | place: Antarctica: Victoria Land, Richard Nunatak red sandstone | collected 2016-01-03
GGATGGCTCGGTGAGAACTCCTTTGCCGGCATGGCTCGCCGCAACGCGCTGATGGCCTACCTGTTCCTGTTGCCGACCCTCGTCGGCATCCTGGTCTTCACGGCCGGGCCCGTCCTCGTCTCACTCGGCCTGAGCCTTTACTCTTGGGACGTGATCAACCCGCCGGTCTTTCGCGGGTTTGCGAACTACCAGCGGCTTTTCAACGACCAGATTGTGCTGACGGCCTTCGGCAACACCGCGATCTTCGTCGTGCTCGCCGTCAGCCTCCAGGTGATCGTCGGTATGCTGCTGGCGTTGCGTATGCAGCAGCGCATGCCGCGTTGGCTGCGCTACATCTTTCGCTCGGCCTTCTTTATCCCGCTGCTGACCTCGGGCGCCACGATCTCGGTTGTGATGGCCTACATGTTCAACCAGGAATTCGGGCCGATCAATTACTACCTGGGCCTGATCGGCGTCCCGCCCGCCCCCTGGCTCAACGCCGCGGGTTGGGCGATGATCACGGTCGTCCTGACCTACGTCTGGCAGCAGTTGGGCTTCACGTTCCTCATATTCACGGGCGGGCTGAACAACATTTCGCGCGAGATCCTCGAAGCCGCCGATGTCGACGGGGCGAGGGGCTGGCGCCGCCTGTGGTACATCACGCTGCCGCTGCTGAGCCCGTCGATCATGTTCGCCACCGTCACCGGCGTCATCGGCGCGCTGCAGGTGTTCACCGAGCCCCAGGTGCTGACGCAGGGCGGGCCGGGCGACGCGACGCGCACGGTCGTCATGATCATCTACCAGGCCGCCTTCCAGGATCTGCAGGTGGGCTATGGCTCGACAATCGCGGTGATCCTCTTCGTCGCGATCCTGGCGGTCACGGCGCTGCAATTCTGGTCCAGCAGGCGCTGGGTGTTCTACACGTAGCGGGTCACGCGACAAAGAAGCCGGGCACGCGCTGCCGGCCCGGTGAGCGCGATCGGGGTTCCGCGAATACATCGGTACATCGGTACAGGCGGCATGAGCCGCTAGCGCGTCGTGGAGTGTGAGGAAGGAGAGAATCGTGAGTGCCATCCCCGTCGCGGCGCGGCCCTCGTCGCCGCGCCGCGCCGCGCGCGCCCGCGCGATCGTCCTGTGGCTCGTCGGCCTGTTGCCGCTCGTCGTCGCCGCTATCATCATCGTCGCCCCCGTGTTGTGGACGGTGAGCACGTCGCTGCGCGTCCCGGCCCAGGCGTTCACCAACCCGCCCGCGTGGTTCCCGGCGACCCTGGACTGGGACAACTATGCGACTGTGTTCACAAGCGTGCCCTACATGAGCTACGTGCTCAACAGCGCCATCGTGAGCGTTGGCGTCGTCGTTGGGCAACTCATCACGGCGGGGCTCGCCGGCTACGCCTTCGCCCGGCTGCGCTTCCCCGGCAAGACGCTCCTCTTCTGGCTGATCATGGCCACGCTGATGATCCCTCTGCAAGCGACGATCATCCCCGTGTTCGAGCTGATCAGCGCGCTACACCTGAACGACACGCTGGTCTCGTTGATCGTCCCGGCCTGGGTGACGCCCTTCGGCGTCTTCCTGCTGCGGCAATACTTCATGGGGTTGCCCCACGAATTGGAGGAGGCGGCGGTGCTAGACGGGGCCAATCCGTGGCAGGTGTTCCGGCGCGTCTATCTGCCGCTGGGGCTGCCGGGCTTTGCCATCCTGGCCATCCTCTCGTTCAACGGCACCTGGAACGACTATTTCCGCCCGCTCATCTTCCTGACCAGCCAGCAGCACTTCACGGTCCCGCTCGGCGTGGTCACCTTGTTCGGCTACCTGGGGACGGGCAGTATCTCGGTGGTGCTCGCCGGCGTCGTCCTGTCCATCGCCATCGTGCTGGTCGTGTACCTGTTCGGGCAGCGCTACCTTTTGGAAGGGCTGACGGCCGGTAGTTTGAAGAGCTAGGCGGGCGAGGGTGGGCGCGGCCGCGGGAAGAGAGGGTCTGTGATGGAGGACGGCGCGACAAAGCCAGGGGGATATGCCTCACCCAATGGCTATCTGTGGGACCCGTGGTTCGTTTGGGATAGGGATATCTTGCACCTCTTCCATCTGTTCCAGCCGGCGCCCTCGCACTATGATCCCGAGCGCGGCTTCGCGCGCGATCAGCCCGTCATCGCCCACGCCACGTGGTCCTCGGGCGCGGGTTGGCAACCGCGAGGCATCGCCATCGACTACACGGGAACAGAGTACGACGCGGCGCGTATCCACACGGGATGTATCGTGCGCCACGGAGATCAATGGTGGATGTTCTACAGCGGCTCACGCACCCACGTCTGCCTCGCGACATCGGACGATCTAGAGACCTGGCGCAAGCATCCGGCCAACCCCATCCTCACGCCAGATCCAACCCTCTACGGCCCTCGCTGGCGTGACCCGTGGGTCTATCGCGACCCGCGCGATGGCCAGTATGTGATGCTGCTCGCGGCCCAGCGGCCATACGATGTCGCTAGCGGACGGGGCGTCGTCGGCGTGGCATATTCGCGTGATTTGCTCACCTGGGAACAGCAGCCGCCCCTGGACGTCCCACCGGGGTTCGACTGGCTGGAAGTGCCCGAGACGCACCAACTGGATGGCCGCTGGTACCTCCTCTTTGCCACACAGTCCGACTGGATCGACGCCGCGGGCCGGGATCAGTTACGGGCGCGGGGTGTCAGCGCGGGAATGGGAGCCTATTATCTCGTGGCCGACGAGTGGCGCGGCCCCTACCGACGAATCGGGAGACTCTTTCCCCCGGATTCGCCGCGCTACGTAACCCGGTTCATGACCACACCGTGGGGTGAGCGATGGCTGTGGTCTCATGGCGAATGGGTCGAAAACGGCGAACGTCGATTCGAGCTACTCCCGCCCGTCACCTGCTCCATATCTCCAGACGGCGAGCTAATCGCGTCGCAACCACGATGATGCCGAACCGCACCCTTCTAGCGCGTCAGTACAGTGGTGTCGTGCCTGCTGGAAGGCTAAGAACACAGTGGATATGGAACGCGGCATGAGAGTGATCGTGAAGCGTCCACTTGCCAATATGGCCTGGAGTACCGGACCAACGGCCGAGGGAGAACGAGGTCGTCGTTACTGGACTGATGGGTACACCGATGTCTACACAGAGCGCCTCAAGCGCCTGAACTATGATTTTCTTACACAGAGCGATGTACCGGGCGCGGTATCTCTGGCGCTACGGTTCACGCTGAGCATGACCGGCGTCACCACGGCGATTGTTGGCACAACCAACCCGGAACGTTTACCGCGGAACGCGGAACTACTGCGGGCAGGGCCGCTGAGCGCGGCGCGGATTGCCGCGATCCGCGCGCGTTGGCATGACGTCGGCGATGCGTCATGGACCGGGCAGGGCTAAAACCGCGCGCCACTTTTCACGGACCGTGATCCGGGCCGCCGGGCCGGTGCGAGATTGACATGCCCCGCGACCGGTGCTATGCTTGCACCACGACAGGAATGTCCTGCCGCGCCGCGCGCCGCGTTGGGCGTCGCGGTCATGTCGCGGCAGCATGAAGGGAGTGATGATGCGCTTTGGAGCGTCGGTCTGGCCATTCCAGTGGGAGCCTCCGTACGAGGAGGCGCTACGCCGTATTGCCCGCCTCGGCTTCCATGCCGTGGAGTTGATCGCGTGGGATCGCGCCACGCTCGACGACTACTACACGCCGGCCCGCATCGCCGCCCTGCGCTCCGTGCTCGACGGCGAAGGGCTCGCGCTCTCGGAGTTCGTCTTCACGCCGCCCGGCCTCGCCAGCCCCAGCGCGGCGCGCCGGAACGAGGCCGTCGCGCACTTTCAGCGCGCCGCCGACGTCGCGGTCGCCCTGGGCACGGACACCATCAACACGGTGGCGCCCTATCCCTGTGACATCACGGTCCCACCCCTCACCGCGCGGCCCCTCGCTCAGACCTGGACCGCGGCGGTCCCGGCCGGGCTGGACTGGGAGGCCAACTGGCGGCACTACGTCGAGGTCACCCAGCAGTTGTGCGCGCTCTGTGAGGAGCGGGGCCTGCGTTACGCCCTGGAGTCGCATCCCTATCGCTGGGTGTGCGGGGCCGTTTCCCTATTGCGGCTGATCGATCACGTCGCGTCTCCCGTGCTGGGCGTCAACCTCGACCCGAGCCACATGTTCCCCCAGGGCGACCTGCCGCACATCGCGGCCTACCAGCTGGCGGGACGCGTCTGGCACACGCACGTCTCGGACAACGACGGCACGACCAATGCGCACTGGCGGCCGGGCAAAGGCAAGATCGACTGGGCCGCGTTCCTGGACGCGTTGCACGCGACGGGCTACAGCGGAACCATCTCCATCGAACTGGAAGACGTGCCGGGGGTCGCGCGCCCTGGCCACAGCGCGACGGCGGCGTTCGAGGCGGAAAATACAGCGGGGATGGCGTACTTGCGCGGGCTATGCGAGGAGCAGGGTATCCCTATCGCGATCGCGTAACCCGTGGCGTCGTCCCATGTTGATGTGCTGTTGCATGGGCAACGGAAGCATCGTGATGCGGGGGCGAATCGCATAGCCGTCGCCATCGTCGCTATGTAGGAGGAACAGTCGTGATCCGCACCGAGAAAGACTACACTGCGGCAATCCGCGAGCACACTGACATGAAGGACTGGCTCGCTCGCCTGCACCTGTTGCTCCAGGAGCAAGGCTACACCGAGGACGTCATCGCCGACCTGATGGACTCCGAGCTCGCCTTCGCCCAACAAATCGGGTCCGACATCGAGCTGTACGAGCAGGCCCTCAAGCGCCAGTTCGGGAAAACCGACTGGGAGCACATCGGCCTGCTGCTCAGCAACCCGCGCATCGCCAACCGCGTCAAGCAGCGCGACCTGGCCGACCGCCTCGGCGTCGACGAGTCCGTCGTCTCGCGCGACGAACGCAACGAGTACCGCGGCATCACCGTCGAGCGCGTCCAGCGCATCCTCCAGGCCCTGGATGAACGCGTCGAACTGAGCGTTGCGCCCAAGCCCACTGTGAGCAGCTGACCTTCCATTCAAACCCTATTCGCTTCAGGCGCATCGAATCGCGCCGCATCGTGACCGACACGGCTGCCATCAGGACGCTTATAGGACGCCCACAAGCAGGAGGTGCGCCACCGCTGGCGCGTCCTCCTGCTCCTCATCACGGCCCGCCTCGAAGCCATCGACCTCGGCCTCCTCAGACGTCGACCAGGCCTTCCTCGCCGACCTCCTGCTCCCCGACGGCCACACCCTCGGCGACACCATGCAGCCCCAACTCCAAACTGCCCTCGCCGGTACCGCCGCGCCAAGCCTGCCTCCCGCGCCGAACCACTAACAAGGCCGCTACTCCTCGCAGTCAATAAGACTTGATGGCACCCCCGCGTCGCCTGCTGACCTGGTCGCTGACCGTAAAGCTAAAGCTAAGGAGGAGACCTGATCTACCTCCCAACTGGCGGCGACCCGGTTGCGAACCACATTTTGCTGAGCGTTCAAGCTATTGCCTAGCGATCCGACGAGATATGCGTTAATTATAAAGGGATAGAATAGGAAGGCAGCATCATAGCGCATGATCATTTACTAGCGTTCGACAGTACATGGGCGCGACAGCACGCCATAGAAGGGGCTACAGATGGAATCGCAGGTCACGTTCGATCAATTTCGCGAGGAATGGCTACGAGACGTTCTCGTCGATAATCCATCCACATTGGAATTGGGACGGCGCTTCGCCCGTAAATTGATCACGCAGTGGCGTGACATCGACGAATCGTCCGACGAGATTGTGTACTGTGATGGGACCGGCGACGGGGGGATCGACATCGCGTTCCTGGAGCGGGGCGAAAGCGTCGAAGCCGATAGTGACGACGCGCCCCAAGGCGATGCTTGGTATCTGGTGCAGAGCAAGTACGGATCGGCGTTCCAGGGCACCAACACCCTGCTCATTGAGGGGCAGAAGGTGATCGAGACGCTCGATGGGCAGCGATCCAATCTGTCGTCCCTCGCAAAGTCGCTCCTGGATACGCTACTGACGTTTAGATCGAAGGCGTCAGAGAATGATCGCATCGTGCTCCTGTTTGCCACCGAGAAACTACTGACCGAGTCGGAGCAGAAGGTGCTTGGGAATGTGAGAGCAATGGGTAAGGACCAGCTGAAAATGAATTTCGACGTTCAGTCCGTGTCGGTGGAAATGCTCTACCAGCGCCCACTCGAAGAGGTTACCGGGGCGGAAGTGTCCCTTCCCCTTCGGGCTGATCTGTCGCCATCGGGCGAAAGCTTACTTGTCGGCGCGGTGCCCCTCCGTAACCTGTACGATTTCCTCAAGCTGTACCAAACGAAGACACAGGACATCGACCGCCTGTATGAGAAGAACATCCGCCGCTTCCTCAACCTACGTGGCAAGGTTAACAAGGCGATGGCGAAGACGCTAGTCGAAAGACCAGATCGCTTTGGTCTGTACAACAATGGCATTACCGTCGTGGTCGAGGACTTCATACGTAGGGAAGACGGAGCGGTCGAGCTGGTCGATCCATATGTGGTCAACGGATGCCAGACGACGCGGACGATTTGGGAAGTCTTCTATCCCCGCATGGAGTCGGGAGGGACAGGCAAGAGCCAGGCGTTTGAGGAGTGGTCGGCTAGGGTCGATCAGGGCGTCGTGGTTACCAAAATCGCCAAGGTTACAGCAGGCGACGAATTGCTACAGGAGATAACGCGGTACACCAACAGCCAGAACGCAGTGCGCGAAAAGGACTTCATCGCACTGACATCCGATTTCAAGACGTGGTCCCGACAGATGGCTGAAGAGTACGACCTGTACTTGGAGATACAGCGCGGCGGATGGGATTCCCGCCGCGCTCTCCAACGTCAGAACCCTAGCTTGCGCCAGTTCAAGCGATCAGCCTATGCTTTCGACTTGATCAAGGTGTACGGGGCAGGGTGGCTCAAGGAGGCGGGAACAGCTTTCGGACGTAATGCTGCCTTCCTGCCGAGCGGACCCATCTTCAAACAGATTGTCAACACCGAGACGACAGATGATCCATTTGGCGTGAGCAGCTTGTACGCGGCGTACCTCCTTCAAGAAGCGGCTAACAAGTACGAATTCGGGCGAGGAAGCAGGCCGAGTAGGCGCCAGACACGCTTCTTTTTCTACCTAACCGTCATGGAGTTGCTGCGCGACGTCTTCATCCAGGAGGGAATCAAAGCAACGCACGGGGCGCTAACAGGCGCCGTTATCAAGCTCTCCGAGCCTGGAAATGAGGCCGCGTTCCGGACACTTCTGAACCGTGCCGTGAGCGTGATCGACCGTTATCTAACCGAAGAGAATGACAATTCTGTCTATAGGGAACCGGAGTTTAGAGGCCGATTCAACTCAGACCTCAATGGGTTCCTCAAATGGGAGCAGTTGGGCAAGATCGAAGATACAACGCCACGCTTCCACCGTTTGCTGGCGGCGGCAAAGATTGCGCTGAGCGATCAGGACGACGGGGGCCAATCACCTGCCGAGCGCATCATGGATGCGGTCAAAGGTTAACGCCGCGAACGAGATAAGAGCCTGCCAAGCTGTCACGACCGAGAGCAAACATGTTGGGGTCTCTACTATGGCCTAATGCGTCACGGCAAACTCGGTGCGCGCCGTCCGCGTCTGTCCCGTGAGCATGCAGGACACGTTGGCCTCGCCGCTGTCGCCCTTGGTCATCTCGTGCCAGGCCCACCGCACCAGGCCGTCCGCGCCTGCCGTCTCGGACGCGCCGTCGAACGAGCGCGGCGGGTAGCCCGTTGAATACGTCACGTCGGCGGTGCACGCGGCGCCAAGCTGCGTCCGCACCGTCAGGACCGGGTACGCGTCGTACAGCATGGTCTCTGGCGTCACCCATGCCTGCACCAGGAAGGCCGCGCTTGGACCGGGCGTCCCAATCGCGGTTGGTCCAGCCGCCGTGGCGCCCGCCGTCGGGGTCGATGGCGCGGGCGGCACGGAAGGCGCGGGATCTAGCCCGCGCCGCAGGTCGGTCAGGAAGGACTGCTCGACCCGTGCGATGGCCGCCTGATCGTGCAGCACCACGCCCACCTCCCGGTTCTTGTCCAGCGAGGTGGCCGACAGGTTCTCGCTGCCCACGAACAGGCTTGTGCCGTCGGCGACGATTGTCTTGGCGTGGACATAGAGGTAGGTCACGCGCCGCACGATCCCCCCGGCCCGCTCAAGCGCGGAGAGGTCGCCGAGGCCGGTGATGTTGGTGTAGAGCAGCCGCACGCGGACCCCGCGCCGCTCTGCTATGGTGAGCGCAGCGATGACCTGTGGATCGGTCACCGCCTCGGCGTACAGGTCGAGGCTGTCGTTCGCGCCGTTGATCAACCCCAGCAATGTCGTCCGCGCGTTGACCGGGCTCACCACCAGCGCCGACAGCGGCCACGCTACCGTCTCGCCCGCCCAGTCGCTCAGCACCGTCGTTTCCGCCGCGTCCACGGTCGCTGTATCGTCGGTCACGGCGGCAAAGTCGCGATTGCGGCTGAACGAGGTGGGCGTCCAGTTCATGGTACCGATCCACGCGCGCGTCCGGTCCGCGACCAGCGCCTTGGTGTGGGTGAACCGGAAGGCCACGCTACTCCAGTGGACCCCCACGCCGCGCGCGGTCAGGTAGGCGTAGGCCGCCGAGGGACTGCTCACGTCGCCCCCAAAAGGATGCTGCTCCAGGATGAGTTGCACCCGCACGCCTCGCGCCTCGGCCTGGGCAAACGCCGCCAGCACCGACGGGTCGGACAGCAGGTAGATCTCGCCGTCCAGGCTGGACCGCGCACCGTCGATGAAGGCGACGAGCGGGACGGAGCCGTCGTCGGGCTCGGCGACGATTTGCGCGGCCGGCCCCATGGGCACGGCTGTCGGGACCGGCGGCGCCGTCGGGACTGGCGTGGTCGTCGGGACCGGTGGCGCCGTCGGCACGACGAGGGCTGGCCCACCGCCCGGGTTCTCGGGTGGCGAGGTCGGCGTGAGGGCGGGGATCGCCGTTGGCGGAGCACCGGCCGCGCCGCTGACGACGACATACGGCGGCGGCGCAAAGACCAGGATATAGCCGGCTTCCACGGCGGCGCTCATCAAGCACGCCACCACCAGCACCTTATATACCAGTGGACGCGGCCAGCGCACAAAGCGCCGCCACGACCAGCGCCCGACGGAGCGTAGCGCCAATCCCAGGCATCGCATCGCGATCCGCCCAGCAATCGCCAACTGCTTCGCCGTCTGCCCTTGCACCAATCGCGTGACGCCACCGTTCCCCGCTACACGTGTCCCGACCCACGCCCCACCCGCCAGGATGCAGCCGATCAACAAGACGGTGAGGGGATCAACCACCACGGCTCACGACAGTCGGGTACATGACTTGCCGATGCACCTGCCTAACCGGCACGGGCCGCGTCGGTGAAGTACAGCACCGAGGTCACGCACCGTTCGCAATCCAGAAAGTACCGCGCGCCGCTCTTGCGAACGCGTTGCTTCTCGCCGCAGGCCATACAGCACTCGTTGATCGCGGTATTACTGTTGCAGTCCCTGCACTTGAAGTAGTAGTTGTAGCCGTAAGCTATCCCTACGCGCTCACTTCCACAGTGGCGACACCGGTACACCCGTGGCGGACGAGGTTGAGGCTGCTGTTCTGCCATGGGCGCCTGGTGTTGGGCTGACCGCGCTACTCGCGGTTCCGCGCCAGGCACGCACAGCGATGTGTCGGCTGTTGCCGCTTGCCCATGAGTGGTCGTGGGCTGATAGGGCCGGTGATATTCGACCAGGAACGCCGCCAACCGGTCCAACTCGGCGGCGTTGAACGTGGTGGTCGCTCGATACTCCAATGGCAGCCACGAGAACGCCAGCGACAACAGGCCTTGCACGCCTGTAGCCTTGTCTCTACTGTGTATGAGTCGATGGAAGGCAATTTGTTCGAAAATGTGGGACGGGACCTGATCGGCTTTGAGGACCTTGTCCAGGTCGAGATAACGCGGGCGTTGGATCACACCCTGGTCTGAAATGGCAATGACCACTTCATGGAATAGATTGCGGTAGTGCGGGTCTTCCCGCGATGCCAGGAGGTTATCGAGCACGTCGCGCTGGCGCTCCGCTTGTAGCATCGGCGACGGCATTCCCCGCGAGCTGCCTCCGCACCAACGCGTCCACTCTCCGTGGGCGTTGATCCGCACGGTGGTCGTGACGCTCTTGCTCTCAACAATAATCAGGCCGAAGGGGTGCAGCACGAGGTGGTCGATCTGCGCTACCTCCCCGTCGTGTTCCACGCGCAGCCCATTGAGGACGCGGGTGTCCGCGTCGTCCTTGAAAGCGCGGCGTAAGTAGAACGCCATCTGCTCCTCCGCCGCGCGCCCGGCTTTCCTCGAGACATCTCCCGACGCAACCGGCGCGTCGAGCTCTTTGACGATCATCCGATCCTCTCTAACTGTTAGCCTGGATTAGTCATGACGGGTGCATGGGCGGCGAACTGTCCGTCCTGGGAGCGTCGGCTCTCGCTGCGCTGCCAGCCAGCCCCGGTCGGCGGGTGAGCAACGAACAAGTCTGCCACGGAGGTTTCCGGCTGGAAGCCAGCGCTCCCAGGGGGCGTCATCTCGTGAATGATGCGGGTTAGGCACGTCCGCTACGTCCCACGGTACGCTCTCCAACCCATCTGCCGCTATCCCCTATCTGGGCCATAAGCAGCGATCTTAACAATATCTTAACCATCCATGTGGTGCAATCATGTGGTAGCATATGTGGCAGATCGGTACGATCTCCTTGTCCATCATCCCTTCCGCTCCGCTGCTGTATCGGACAGGCGGTCGAAGAGACGGAGATGGGGACAATCCGGCGAGACACGGACCACGAGCGCGCGTATGTTTAACGCTTCAAACGACTCTGAGAGGTTGCAATAATGGGCTCACGCATCCCTGGCTCGGATGCACCTCCACGGTTCCTTCCGCCATCCGCTCCGCGACGGCGGCGCGGGCGGCGTCCCTCCCTCCAAATCGGTTGACCGGCCAGACCCCCAGCGTGGTGACGTGCGGGGAGGCCCTCTCGCCGCTCCCGCCAATCCGTCTGCCCTGCTGATCCTGGCCATCGCCCTCGGCGTGCATAACCCCGCCGCGCTCGATGCCCTCATCGCCGCCGCCAGCGACCCCCACGGCCCCTCCTACGGCCACTACCTCACCCACGCCCAGTACCTGGACACCTACGCCCCCACGGAGGCCGAGGCGCAGGCGGTGCGCGACTGGGCCACCGCCGCCGGCCTGAGCGTGACCCAGGTCTCGCCGGACCGCCAGCTGGTGCTGGTCGCGGGCGCGACGCGTCAGGTCGAGACGGCGCTCGGGGTAACGATCAACACCTACCAGTTGCCCGACCAGGACGGCCAGCCCGGCCGCGCGTTCCGCGCCAACGACCGTGACCCCGTGGCTCCCGCCGACCTCGACATCCGCGCCATCAGCGGGCTCTCTACCTTCGACCAGTTCCGCGCCTTTGCCTCCACGCGCTCGCGCGGGCAGTCGCCGCGACGGGCTCGAACGGGGGCACGGCCGCACGATGCCCGTCCGGGCGGCTACTACCCCAACGACTTCCGCACGGCCTACAACGTCGGCCCCGTCGGCAATGGAGCGGGCCAGACGGTCGGGTTCACCTTGTGGGGCGCGCCGCTGGCGCAGGACGACCTCAATGGGTTCGCCGCCAACACCGGCGCCACGGCCGTGACCGTGAGCGGCACAGGCGCCGACGGCATCGAGGTCATCCCGTCAACGGCGGCAGCACCGACACCAATGAACTGGGGGAGACGGCGCTGGACGTGGAGATTGCCCATGGCGTGGCCCCCGGCATCCATATGAAGTATTGGCTCGGCGATTGCACGCCCACCGCTACTAGCTGTTCGCCCAGCGACACGGGTTGGAGATGGCTATCAACGCCGTGGCCACCGATAGCAGCCTGCACATCGTGTCCAACAACTGGGGCGGCCCCGAGAATATAGACCCCACCGACCCCTTCTCGGCCACCACCAACCAGAGCTTCCAGGAGGCCGACGCCGTGGGCACGACCTTCTACTTCTCTGGCGACGACGGCTACGCCTCGGGCTGCCCCCAACGGGACCCCATGCAGTGCCCTGCAGGGCACTGCCTGCCCATCTTCCCCTCCGACAGCCCCTACGTCGCCGCCGTCGGCGGCGCCAACCTGCAGGTCAACAGCGACGTGAGCTACCAGGGGGAGACCACCTGGGGCAACACCGCTAATCCCAACAGCAGCTCGGGCTTCGACGGCGCCACGGGCGGCGGCTGCTCGCCGAGCTACGCCCGCCCTGGCAGACGGGCACTGTCACTTGTCTACACTGTCTACCCTCTGTGAGCGGCGGCTGACCAACGCCGACCACGGCGGCGAGCAGCTACTACATCAGCAAAGCCGAGCGACAAGGCGCCATCAGACGACTCTGCACTGCAATGATCGTATTCAAGATTCGGAGCAAGGTTTCGAGCCCTGTACTGCCGAAGCGCCGATCAAAGCCGCTCTTCGAGCATGGCTTGGGAATAGAACTTCGAGTCATCGTCTCGTCTCGCGCAAAGGCTAACTTCGTTGTGCGCGGCGTGTTCGTTCGCGATGGCCTGCCGCATGGAGACCAGCATGTTGGCTGGGTGGTGTCCGGCGCCGCTGGCGTTGCGTGGCTACAAGTCGGCGAGGAACTCGTCCAGGCTGTGGACTTGAAGCACACGGTCTGCTAGCCGTTCCATTGCCGCCGTGTCCAGGCTGGTCAGCCGCGTCTCCAGATCATCGGGAATCGCCCCGAAACGCGTGCGCAATTGGCGGGTCATAAGGCGCGCGGCGAAGCGCGCCTCCATTTGCTCGACCCACGTCAGCTCGGTTGTCTCCGCCATACCATCATCCTCCTCGCGCGCCCGCCGCGCGTACTCCACCTGCTCCGCGTCCGTCAATTGCAGATAGGTCTGCACACAGTTTACCAAGAGCGCGCCGCGCGCGTCGTCCAGCACGCTCACGCCCAGCTTGCGTACGATGGCCAACTTGAGGGCGACTCTCCCCTCACTCCCTGGCTGCATCAGCGCGGCCAGCGCCACGCCCACTGGCCGCCGTGAGCGCGCGAAGCGCCAGGCGTCGAGGTCGCGCAGCCCGATCAGCCAGTAGTCCAGGCGCGCGTAGCGGCGGTCGAGGCCAAGGCCGTACTGGACGAGGCGCGCGGCGCGGCGGGGACCGGCGCCGCCGTTGCCGAAGGGCAGGAAGGCGACGGAGAGGGCGGGCAGACCCTCGCGGTTCTCCAGAGCGGTGTTGTAGATGCGCAGGCGCTCAGGCAGGGTCGGGTCGGGCTGCGCCTGTGTCTCCAGGTGCAACAGGATGGCGTCGCGGGGGACGAAGAGGTTGGGGTCGGGCAAGGGTGTGGGCGACGGCCGGAGGGGAACGCGGGCGACGAGGTCGGCGATGCGGCGCTGACCCTGGGGCACATCAAGGAAGGCCTCGGGGTCGAGGAAGGTGGCGGAGGCGGGGACGAGACGGGCGGCGAGGGCGGGCAGGAAGAGGGCGAGGATGTCGGCGAAGAAGACGCGCAGCAGGGTCTTGAACAACTGGTCATGCGACATGGCAAGGGCCTCCTGTGTCCCGCGTTTATGTCCCTCAGGGATGGGACGCTTAGGTTTCAGTCCAACGTGTGCGAGGTTTGCTCGCACAATGGCTGTGTTTATTATGGTACAACGCGTGACACGCAAGCGTCGGTGACGCGAGCGTTAGATGTCGTCGAGCGCCCACATGGCGCCACCAGGCGCGGCCGCGAGCGCGTCCAACTCGTGCGCGTCGACGTCGGGCGCGATGGCACGGACCATATAGTCCCCGTCCAGGGGATACTCCACGTCGCTGCACAGGGCGGCCAGCGTTGCCTCCAGACCGGGATCGTGCGGTAGATGCAGGCGGCCGCCATGGGTTTGCGACTCCGGCCGTCGCATGACGGCGGCGAGCAGCACGGTCAAGGCGTCCCCGTCGTCTGGCAGCGCGCCGAGCTCGGCCACCAGGAAGCCGCGCGCGGGCGAGTACAGGGCGATGAGGTAGGCGCACGGCTCGTCCTTGGGCCGGTCGGTGCGGCTAGCCAGCAGGACCTCGGCCTGTCCCGAGGAGAGCCACCAGCCGACGCGCGCGGCCACGAAGCGCCAGTACGCGGGGTCGCGCATAGTGGTCAGCGGCCGGCCGACGTTGTAGGCGCGGTGGATCGAGGCCAGCGTCTCCCAGCCGCCCGGCTCCCGCCGCGGATCATACGTGCGCACGGCGTAGCCGTCGAGCGGGTTGATCTGCCCGTGGCCGTCGCAGCCGCCGCACACGGCCTGTCGCAAGGGCAGGGTGTGCCAGCCGTAGCGCCGGTAGAGCGGGCGCGCCTCGTCGCTAGTGCTCAGGATCGACCAGCGGCAGCCGTCGTCGCGCATCGCCGCGATAGTCAGCTCAAGCAAGCGCGCGGCGTGTCCTTGCCGACGCGCCTCCTCGCGCGTGAAGACGTGCGAGATGCGGCCGACCTGTTGGGGCTGGCCAGCCGCGTCGTAGACGGTCAGCGGCCAGTAGTGGACGACCGACAGCAGCTTACCGTCCGGGTCGACGGCGACCCACGTGTGCGTTAGCAGGTGCGGGATGGCGCGGATTTCCTGCCGCCACGCCTGATGCTGAGGGCTGTCGATGCCGGGATGGTAGCCCACCCACAGATCGGCCGCGGCATCGATCTCGTCGGCGCGTAGGAGTCGGTAGTCGACAGGCATGTTAGTTGTAGTTCCTTTCCTATCCCATGCTCATTGTCCGGAGTCGCAACTCTACGTGAGCGCGACGGGCAGGAACAACAAAGCCGTGAGCTTCGAACGCCTGCGGCTTGAAAACATAGCGCGATGTGATCGCAGGCGAACGGACAGGCGCCTACGACCGGAGAGAGGAAGCCGAAAGTGCTCGGATGGCGGTAAGCGCAGGGGGAGCGCTTACCGGGAGTAGATAGCCGTAACATCGCCCTTAGCCCTACAGTTGTACTTAACTTAGCGAAAACACCGGTGCGCAGTTTCGCTTCTGTAAGCCTAACACGGCGCTTTCCCCATATACGCCCAGCACGTTGAGATGCGTCCCGATCGCCACAACGCTTAGGCTGACGCAGCCACTTGCCCGGTCCGGTCGGAGGTGTCATACGGCGAGCAGGTGTCCATCAAAGCCTCCTTGCCACGAGCCGCTATGTACAAAAGCAGGGCGGAGCTTCCTACCACTGCTACAATACTGTAGTCGTCCACGGTTGCCAACGAGCAGCATGCGCCTTCGGCAAAACGCGGCTGATAGTTCCTCGACTAATCGGACCTGGAGGTAGAGTGTGATGAAGTCTATACAGTCGGAATCGATGCGAATGTGGCGATGGGCTCTGCTACGATGGGCGATTTTGGCCGCCACTGTCTTGCCTCTCGGCGCGATGGTGGTCTTTATGTATGCTGAACGCCTATATATCACTGGACCTCTTGTCATAATGCTCGGATGTGCCGTGAGTTTTTGGGCGTGCGCGGCAGCGTTCGGCGTCTATGCGTTCTGGACGCTGCGTGGCTCCACACCCTGGGACAATCCTTCACACGTGCGGCAGGCAGGGGGTATTGTCGTCGACGGCGATTATGCCGTCGTGTTCGCGCGCTGTGAGCGATCTCTGGTGCGGTTAGGCTGCCGGTTTACCTACCTCAATGCGGGCGCCGGGTTGCTGAAAGCCACGACAGCAAGGAGTTGGCGGTCGCAGGGGGAGAAGATCACGATCAAAGTTGGGGATCTGGGGGCTCACCAGCACAATATGCACGTGGAGAGCGATGGCCTGCTCCCGACAGCGGTACTGGACTTCGGCGCGAATGCGTCAAACGTGCGGCACATCGTCAACTGGATAGACGACACGTATGAGTGTTGTCCACAAGCGCGCCTCGTCTGACAACCCTGTGCTTTCGCGACGGGTCATACTATCATCGGTTTGGCTGATCGTGGAGGGATACACGGGAGTTCACGCCTTCATCAGCTGCCCGCGCGCTCAGGTAGGCGGAACTCGGCGGGCGCGTTGCCGAGGGACTGCTTGATGCCCTGCTCCCACCCGCGCAGGCCCACGCGCTCGTGGTACGCGCGGACGCCCGGAAGGCGGTACCCAATCGTGGTGTAGGCCAGCAAGAGGGGACGTATCACCGGGACGGCGACGCGCCAGGCCGTCTTGGGGAGGCGCAGCCCGTTGGCCAGCTCATCTCCGATCAGCGCGCGGGTCAGTCCGTAGTACGCGGAGAGGGTCCAGTGGCCGCCGCGCGTCCCGCCCGGCACGCTGGCGTCCAGCAGAGCCGTCATCAACCGGCGCGCGTCGTCATCCGGCGGCCCCTCCATGGCCGCGATCAGGTTGCCTAGCCGTTGCGCCTCGTCCACGGTTGAGCAGAGCAGGGGCGCCTCCACGCCTGACAGGTACCCGGAGTAGCGCCATAGGGCCAGCAACGCCTCGCTCTCGCGGCGCGTCATCACGTAGCCGAGGCGGCGCAACCCGATGATCAGAGCGCCCGAGAACAGCAGGTTCGTCCCGGCCATGTGGACCTGATTGATCGGCGCGCCCCAGGCGTCGGCGTCCCAGCGCCCCGACTGCAGGATATGTCGGCGCACCTGGGCATGCATGATGCGCACCTCGACCGCCATCTTGAACCCGTCACCGTGGCGTCGAAGCGCGCCGGGCAGGCAGGTGGTGACCACGAAGCGAGCCGTCTCGCCCAGGCGGCGTCCGGCCTTCTCGGTCAGGCGACCGGAGAACACCAGCGGTTTGTTGCCCGCTGGCGAGGCATAACTGTGTGGCAGACCGTACAGCGTGATGACCAGCGCGCCGATGAGCCCGGCCCGTAAGAGGACCGCGCCGCCGCGGTCGAGCTGCGCCCAGTCAACCCACAATGGCACGTCGTCGAGTTGGCGGAAAAAGCTGACCAGGGTCGGGGGCGCGTCGGGGACGTGGTCGATGCCCTCGTCGAGCGCCGTCTGGAGCATGCGATGGCCGGCGCCGGGAGGTAGCGCGGCAAACGCGGCGACGACGGCGTCAGCCGGCGGGTCGGTCCGCGTGAGATAGCGCAGGTACGTATCGACGTGCCCTCCGAATTGCCGTCGCGCCAACTCGACCTTGAATAGCCCAAACCCGGGTCCCATACCTCGTCACCGCTCCCATTCCTGCTCCGTGCCGCCGTGTCGCCGTGTCGCCGTGTCGCCGTATCGCCGTGCCGGGTGTTGCTTGTTCCCCGGCCGCCGCATGAATGTACCTGATACCGGCGGCATAATGCCATTGAGGCTGCTATCGACGGATGAGGTGAGGACGTGATAATGCACGCGCCCCTCGCTCTTAGTCTGGATTTCGCACGGTGATCGTTATCGTCAAGTAAGCGGGCTGGACCGGTTGTTTTCGCTGCCAAACGCGGCATCGAAACGCCGGAGATGCCGCCAAAACGAGTAACATTCTGGCATTGCCCCGGCAATTTTATCTCCGTGCGAAATCCAGACTTAGAGTGCGAGGGACAGGCGCTGACCGCCGTCTGATAAGGCTGCTTCCGCCCGCCCATGCACACCGCAAGCTGTCCGGTTTGACGGCGCGCCACGTTATAATAAGCGTCATCGCGATGACAGACGACACCGTGACAGCGTGACAGGGAGAGCGCCAGTGATGCGGAAACGCGCGACATCTTGCGGACCGACACGGCGCCCGCGTCATCCCTCTCCGCCCAGACGTTCGCACTGGATGCGCCGACGACAGCTCGCGTCCTGCAGCCCGCGCGAGCCGAGCCCCTGACGGTTGCCCAGGCTGTCGATCAAGGGGCCGCGGCGTCCGACATGCCCGTCCTGCTGCTCTCCAGCGATCCGAGCGGTTTGCGGCTCCAAGGAGTGCGGAAGGACACGTACATGGGGGCATCGGGGATCATCTACTCCGCGCCCGCCGGTCGGTAAGTGGATTGTCAGTCGTGCGGCTACCTTACTGTGGACGCGAAGGCTGGCATCGGCGAAGCTGACATCAGCGTAGGAAGGATGGGAGCAACCTTGGCAAGTCGGCGGATGGCACAATCCTGGCCGGAGACGGACTATCGCGCCAGGCGGGGAAGAAACGAGAGGGACAAGCGGCCCCAGCCCCAACGGCGCTGGGTAGGTCGGGTGTTGTCAGGGTGCGTCGCGCTGTTAGCCCTCGCGCACCTCGGCGTGCTCCTGGGGTGGATCGCCATCCATGCATTGATCGGCGACAGCCGGTGGTGGTCCTTCTTGCTCAACACCTTTGCGCTCTACCTCTTCGTCCCGCTGATCGTGACCGTGCCCCTCGCCATCCTGCTGCGCAACCTCCTGCTGCGCGCCTGTGCCCTGCTCGGGAGTATCCTGTTTCTTGTCTTCTATGGCAACCTCTTCGTGCCGCCCACGTTGCGGGCGGCCGTGCCCGCTGGCGCGCCGCGCCTGACGGCCATGACCTTCAACGTCCACGTCACAAATCAGAACCCCGACGGCGTTGCCGCCGCCATACGCCGTTCGGGGGCGGATCTGGTAGGGCTGCAGGAGGTGAACCCTGCCATGGCGCGGGCGTTGCGGCGCGACCTCTCCGACCTCTACCCGTATCAGATGCTGGGCGCGCGGGACGCGCCGAGTTCCGTGGCCGTGCTCAGCCGCTACCCGCTGGACTCCACGGGGATCGCGCTGCCCGGGCAGTGGAGCGATGCGCCGCTCGTGGTGCGGCTGCACTTTGCCGGCTCCACGGTGACCGTGCTCGACGCCCACCCGGTCTCGACGCTGCTCACGCGGGCACAGATCCGCGAGGAGGCGCAACAACGCGCGGACACCGCGCAGGCTATCGCCGATTTCGCGCGCGGCCAGCAGGGTCCCGTGATCGTGCTCTCGGACTTTAACGCGGGCGACCAGAGCACGCCGTACGGCATCGTGACGGGGGTCCTGGGTGACTCCTGGCGGGAGGGCGGAGTCGGCTTCGGCCACACCTTCCCCGGCGACCGCTCGTTCGATGAATCGCGCCCGAGGGTGCGCGACTGGTTCATCCCGCCGTGGCTCGTGCGCATCGACGACGTGTTCCACTCGCGCCAGTGGCGCGCCGTCGACGCCCACCTTGGCCCGTGGGACGGCGTCTCCGACCACCGCCCCGTCGTCGCGACCCTGGCCCTCCTCAGTGGCCAGTAGCAACACGATGTACAACCGTTCCCATCTCGTCACTCACCACTCTCGTCACTCACCACTCGTCACTCCCGCCTGGATGAGCACGTTGCCGGGCGCGTGCAGCAGACGCCGCAGGCGGATGTCGTCGAAGCCCGTCTGCCGCAGCCACGAGCGGACCCGCGCGTAGGGGTAGGCGCCGCCGCCCAGCTCGTTGAGCAACAAGAGGCCCACTAACGCGGCGACGTAGCCAGTGTAGCGGGTGAAGGGCTGGCGCATCGTCACCTGATCGACGATGACCAGTGTCCCGCTCGGGTTGAGGGAAGCGCAAAGGCGCCGCAGCAGGCCCAGGATGGCGTCGGGCGGCTGGCCGTGGATGATGTTGCCCAGCAGGGCCACGTCGTAGCCGCCGCCGAAGTCGTCCCGCAGGAAGTCGCCTTCCCGCATGGTGATACGTTCGACCAGGGAGGGCTCGGTCGGGGCGAGACGGTCGAGCTCGGCGCGGGCGGCGGCGATGCCCGAGGGCCAGTCGTAGATCACGGCGTCCAGCGCGGGGTGGCGTCGGCATAGCGCGATGCTGTAGAGGCCGTGCGAACCGCCCACATCGATCAGGCGCAAAGGCTGATGTCGGGGCCGGTCCGCGGGCCGAGCGGGCAGGCGCGTTTTGGCGGCCACCTCGTCGACGGAGAACAGGGCGATGGTGCGCATGCCATCGTGGAACGGTTGCCAGCGGTCGGGGCGCCGCTCGAAGTCCTGGTAGGCGGTGACGGGCGGCTGGCCGTCGTGGATCGTCCGCTCGAGGCGCTCCCAGCGCGCCACGTGGTCCTCGAGCCAGCCAAGCGCGGGGGCCAGCGAGTCCGGTGACGCGTTGGTGAGCCAGCGCGTCGTCCCGGCCGCGTTGGCGTAGCGGCCGCCGCGCCGGGTGAGGTAGCCCAGGCGGCGCAGCAGGTCCAGGAAGGGGTCCAGCGACGAGGGAGCCGCGTCGAGACGCGCCGCCAACGCGGCGGGCGTCAGCGGACCGGCCACCAGCGCCTCGAACACGCCCAGGCGATACCCCGCCAGCACCAGGCGAAACGCGGCATGCTGGGTGAAGTCGTACAACGGGGCGGGGATGACGCCCAGGCGCAGCAGGACGCGCTCGGGCAGGCTTGGCACAAGTGGCATGGGAATCTTTCTAAAAGAGGTGCACGAATTGCAGCGCGACGAAGGCGCCAAACCCGACCGCGGAGGCAAACTGCAGGGCGGCGATGCGGCGGAAGCTGACCAGGAGCGGACGCTGGGCAAACCGCGCGCCGATGGCGACCGTGGCCGCGACCATCAGGGCGAAGCCGCCCGCCATCAGCAGCCCGTCGAGCGGGCGCCCCATGGCGGCCAGCGTGCCCAGGCCAGCCATGGCGGCGACCGACAGCAGGACGACGGCGAAGGCGAACGAGCGCGTCGGACCCAGTACCATGGCCAGGGTGCGGTCCCCGCGCGCCGCGTCCTCGTCGATCTGGAACACTTGCGTCAGGGGATACAGACCCAGAGTGGCGCCGGCCGCCACCAGCCCCAGGCCCCAGAAGCGCGCGTCGCCGAGGGGCAAGGCGCCGCCCGTGCCCGCTAGCCACCCGGCCAGGAAGCCGCCCCATCCCTGGAAGACCAGGATTAGCAGTGTGCTGAGGTAGGGGTTGCCCTTGAGGCGGGGAACGGGGTGCGAGTACAGGATGCCCGCCACGGCGTAGGCGAGGTAGAACACGACGAACGGCGGGCTGATCGTCAGCGCCAGCAGGGCGCCCAATGCCTGCCACAACAGCGAGAACGGCAGCGCCCACGGGGGCAGCGTCAGCGGGCGCTCCATGCCGATGACCGGCCCGTCGTCGCGGTCGTAATACGAGTTGAAGAGCGTGGCGCCACCGTACAGGAAAATGTGCAGGGCCAGGAACGCCGTCACGGTCGCCGCCGAGAGGCGCCCGGCGGCGCCAAAGACGCCCCACAGGTACAGCGGCGCGAGCGTCACTTGCACCGGTAGGCGCAGGTGGAGGGCCACGTGCCTGGTCTGTTCTAACAGGCCGACAGAACGGCCTTCTTCCCGTATGGCAGTTGTCATGGCCCAGTCTACCGCAGTCGGCTCTATGGCGGCATGATGCGGCGTGGTAGGGCCATGCGGGAGGCCACTTCGTACGGATGCTCCATCGTTGCAGATTGACGTTTTTGACAATTTTAACATTTTAGGCTATGGTTGACTTAGGGGCAGTATGTGTCGTAACCCACCGAGGTGGTCGTCGGTGGGCAAGGTAAAGACATCGTATGTCGTGATGGAAAGAGAGACATCCCATGGGGGTAGCAATTCTACGGGAGGCGGAGCTTGAGGGGTTGAGACAGTCGCTTGCTTTGCTCAGTCACTCTTCGGATGCGCACGCGCAAGAAGCCGCGGATAGAATCCGGGCTGCTCTACATGAGGTGGAGCAGCCGGCATTGCTGACGACCGCGGAAGCTGCCGAGGCGTTGGGCGTACGCTCGGTGAACACCATCAAGCTGTGGGTCAAAACGGGCTATATTCATGGCCTGAAGCGTGGTAGTCGGACGCTGATTCCAGCATCCGAGATCGAACGTATCGAGAGCGATGATCGGGTAAAGGCGATGCGCGTCGTCGACAGACTACACGAAGAGAGTAGCGGTCTGGGGACGGAAGATGGCCTGACCGATGAGCAGATGCTCGACCTCATTGCCGGCCGTCCCGGTACACTGCCGTGGCGGCGCTAATGGCGATTCCTGACTTGTAGCGGGAAGGAGGCCGTGATTTCCTGGCTATGCTATTGCCAGATTGACGCTTCATCATCTACCTGGATCAGGAAGCTGTGCAGCAGGCGGTTGAAGGGGATCTGCTGCTCCAGGTTGAGCGAGTGCGGGGCGCCGGGCAGGATCTCCAGGCGCGCGCCGGGGATGGCTTCGGCCAGTTCGCGCGACAGGTGTGGCGGGGCCAGGATGTCGTCTTCGCCGGCAATGACCAGCGTGGGAACGCGCAACCGGGCCAGCCGCTCCACGGTGTCGTGGGCGAGGGCCGCGTCGATCTGGCGGCCGAACGCCGCGGCGTCTTGTGGATGCGCGCTCTCGGCCACGTAGCGCAGCACGTTCTCGACGTTGCGCGGGCGGGCGAAGAAACGATCGGAGAAGAGCCAGGTGTTGGCCTGGCGGTAGAACGTGACCGCGTCCACACGAGCGTAGATGTCGCGCCAGGCCAGCAGCAACTCGCGCTGGCGAGGCCCCTGCCGCGCGAAGCTTGAGACCAGGCAGAGCGAGCGCACGAGGTCGGGATGGTCCAGCGCCAGGCGCTGCGCGACCGCCCCGCCCAGCGATAAACCAACCACGTGCGCTGGCGTCGCCCCCAGGCCGCGCAGCACGTCGGCCATATCCTGGGCCATGTCGTCCAGCGTGTAGGGCTCCGTGGCGCGGGCCGAGCGGCCCACATCGCGGTTGTCGGGGGCGATGCAGCGGAACATGGCGCTGAAACGCGCCAGTTGCGCCGACCATGCGCTGTGCTCGGCCCCCAGACCCTGGAGCCATAGCAGAGGCGGTCCACTTCCGGACTCCGCGTAGAAAATATCCAATCCATTGGCCTGGATAGACGGCACGGTACGCTCCCTGTAGCGGTCAACTGTCGGCCGGAGACGATCCCGGATACAGTCTTAAGCATACGCGTTTGCGCTATTGGCCTGTACAGTTTGCACGGGGAATAGCCGATACTCCCTCAGTAGCCGCTAAAGACGGGCAACGTCGGGCATCCACGGCGGTACGGCACGTGATAGAATAACGATGTGGCGTTAGGCGGCATCAAGGCGGTAGGTCAGTGGGGCGAAGACACGCGATGTCAAGCGATCGACAAGGCGATGACTGGGAGGCAATCCCTCCCAAAACAGATGGCCAGCGTCCTCCCGCTATGAAGGGGAGCGCGCGCGGCTGGGGTCAGGAGCCGACGCCCCTGACGGTGCTCCCTGTTGTCGGGCGATCTGGAGTGACGCGTCACTGCTGGGAGATCATCCAGGCGCCGGACAATCCGCTGCACGGCCACTGCGATGAGTGCTACGCCTACTTTGTGCGCCAGGACTGCTGGACGCTGTGGGCGCTACGCGAGGCCGGCAACAAGCCGTGCTGCCAGAAGCGCGACGATTGCACGACGTGCCCCGTCCTCTTAAACCAAATTGCTCCCCGACCGACCGAGACGGTGCAGATGCGGGCCAAGGCCCCGGTCAAACCGCCTCCACTCCCGCGTAGCGGCGCCAACAAGCAGGTGTGCCGCTATCTCGACGCCCCCGATATCCCGGCCGATCCGGAGGCGCCGCACTACCTCAATGCGGTGTCGCGCGCGGTGCAGGCGCGCAGTTCGGCGTTCCGCTGTCGCTTACGCGGGGTGCATCTGGATATTGGCTACGTGAACGATATGTGCGTCTCGCGCCACGTGCAGGAGTGCGTTTTTCTTGAGGAGGCTCACCCCGAGGTCACCGTGCAGGGGCAGTAGGTAGTTACGCAGTTGCCAGTTGCCAGTTAGGGGGCGTCAAAGGATAAACGTCCCAATTCTTCGCCGAATCCACACTTGAAACGGGCGGGTAATTGATACCCTTATTGCCTGGCGGCCCCTTAGTTGCTGGCGGTCATGCGTCTGCGTGCGCTAGTCATAACCATGCCGTGTCGCTGTGCATTCACAACTGACAACTGACAACTGACAACTGACAACTGACAACTGACAACTGACAACTGACAACTGACAACTCCGTTAGACGCTCAGATGACGGCGCCCGCACTCGGCCGCCTGCCTGAACTCGGCCGCCGCCTCTTTGCTGCGTCCTTGCTTGGCCAGCAGGAATCCCAGACGACGGTGGAGGTCGGCCCGCTGGGGCTCTGCCCGGAGCAGGTCCTCGGCGCGCATGATGGCGGCGGCGAGTTGTACCGCGCTTTTGTCTCCTTCGATAGCGGGCGCCATCGTCGGCGCTCCCGCTTCAGCCGAGACGTGGGGCGCTTGCTGGGTCACGTTGCGCTCGGCCGGTCCCACCCCCACCGTGGGAGCAACGATGGCAAGTGGCGCGTCCGTGTTGCCTCTGGCCTCTGGCCAGAAAGGCGGCGCGATCGGGTTCTCTGCCGTTTCGGCTTCACTCTCCGTTGGTGGGGCAGCCAGTGGGAAGGATCCGTTGGTCGGCGTCCTCACTGGTGGGAACGCCGATGCGGCAAGGGATGACGGGAGTGACAGGGGCGACTCGGCCGTGTGTTCCGGCGCCCCAGGGACGCCCACCTCGTGCGCGGCCACGTCCGGCGTTGGCGGTTGCTCCGCTTGCAACGCCGCGTGGCGTCGCTGGAGCGAGGTGAGAGAAGCTGGCAGAGATCCCATCGTCATGGTATCGGCGCTCCAACCCTTGTCGCGCTCGTCGCCGGCCTCGAGAGCGGTCAGGCTGCCGTCTTGAGCAGCCTGATTGACGCCGTCAGGCAACTCGTGCGCCGGCGTTAGCGCGCCAGCGTGCGCCGCGCCCTCGCGCCCGGCGTCAAACCCGGCCAGGGCGGCGCGTGCGTCGTCGCTCCGGCCCAGGCGCTCGTAGGCGCGGCTGAGATCGACGACGTACAGAGGATTGCCGGGATCGTAGTCGATGGCGCGCTGGAGCGCGGCGACCGCGGCGTCCAGGTGGTCGCGCTCGATGTTGAGGCGGCCAAGCAGGTGCAGGACGCGCCCGTCGTCGGGATCGAGGGTGACAGCGTGCCGCAGGTATTTAAGCGCGGAGCGGCGGTCGCCGCGGCGGCGCGCGTAGCGCGCCAGGTGGTAGTGCGGCGTCGCCATAGCCGGGGCAAGCCGCGCGGCGCGGTAGTACATGTCTTCGGCATCGCGCTGTTGCCCGTTCTCTTCCAGGGCCTGAGCAAGGTTCAGGTGCGCCGCCACGTCGAGCGGGTTGAAGGAGAGATGCTCCGTGCCGCGTCGCAGCGCGTCCAGGGTCTGTTGATGCGCGCTCTCGACCATGGTGAGAGCTTGCGCCGCCGTGTAGTGTTCCTCGCGACGGCCGGGTAGCACGATGCGTTGCCCGTGGCGCACCACGAAATCCGAGCGGTCCACGGTGTACTCGACGTGGATGGTGTCGTCGAGCTCGGTCACGAGGACCGCGCTCGCTCGCCGCCGATCCAGGTTGCCGCCCAGCGCGCGCAAGAACTCCTCGTAGCCCATGGGGAGCAAGGGGTGCGACTTCTGGAAGCGCTGGCTCGCGCCCTGGCGCAACCCAAAAATTCCTCCGCGCCCGTCCTGTCCTTGCGGCGCATCGTCGGCGTCCATGACCTCGGCGCCGTGGATCGCGCGGCTCACCACGCGGCGGGGATCGCCGGAGGGAAAGTAGTGCAAGAGGAATCCCTGGTCGATCTCGCAGACCGTCGCCATGCGTCCCCTGTCGCTATTGAGCAGATGGCCCAGGATGCGCAGGCTGGTCATGTAGGGGATACTATTGATTGCCATTGCTACTTTCTCTTGTTTGCCCTTGTACCCTGAACGTACCCATCTCGTGCAGTCCGATCAATAGCACGAACGGGGGATGGTAGCGCGGGGGTGATGCTGTGTAGTATGCGCCCATGATGATTCCCCGCGCCCTCACCGGCTCACAGCTTGCCGGTTGCGCCAGGGCCGATCACAGAGCGGTCATGCGGACAATAGAAGCAGCCGTGATGGTAAAAGACGATAGAAAGCGGTGTAGGGATGGGCAGCGTGGACATTGACTTGAGCGAGATCGAGGTAGAGCCGCTCGGAGATGGCAGTGACGCATTCCGCACGTCGCTTCGTGTGGTGCTGGAGCGCATCGCGCCGCTGGCGGCCACGACGCCTGGCCTTGCCATCGACGAGCGGGTGCGCCGCCTCTGCGCGGCGGTCAATCTCGTCCTGGACACGCTTCAAGAGCTGACCGGCATGGCCAATCCGGGGCTGGCGCCGGACCTTATCGAGCGCATCAGCGAACTGGCGGTGACCGGCGACAATGTGGAGGTGCAGATCGGTGTGGCCGGAGACCTGCGTATCGACAAGCGGAACCATCTGATCGTCGACGACCTGCTGTTGGCGTGCCAGCGTATCCCAACCCCCCAGCGGCCCGCCGCGCTTCGTCAGGCGGTGAGCTCCATGCAACGTCTGTTAGCCCTGCTCCTCCTCCACGGGTGGACCGACGGTATGACTGACGACGCGACACGGCAGGCGGCGCGTCGTGCCATCGTCGACACGGTTCAGGGGCATCTGTATGCCGGCGAATCCGCCCTTTCGGACATACCCCACTCTAGAAGCTAGCACGAGGAGGCGCCATGCACGAGGAGAGTCGATTCTGCATTCTGATCGTCGAGGACAGCGCGACCATCAGGTACGCGTACAAGAGGCTGTTAGAGAGCGAGTACCGCCTGGTCTTCGCCGAAGACCCCCTCGGCGCCCTCAAACAGGTGGCTATGGTCCGCCCCGACGTGGTCTTGCTCGACGTCAATCTCAAGGACCGCGCCCGTGGCGTCCCCGCCGACCAGCCAGTCAAGAAGATGGACGGCCTCGATGTGTGCGCGGCCATCAAGCGATCGCCTTTCAAAGAGACCCCCGTCATTATGCTGACCAGCCGCGACGGGATTGTGGACAAGGTGCGCGGGCGCATCGTCCACGCCGATAAGTACCTCGTCAAGCCGGTCGATCAGGATGTGCTCAAGACAACCCTGCGCGATATGCTGCTCCAGAAGTCGGTCGCGCGTCGCCTCAAGTCGAGCCCCTATATGGATCGCGCCTATGCCGAGGGCGCCGGCGAGGAGATGTAGCAGGTGTCCAGCAAGGAACGGCCGTCCGACACAGAAGCGCACGATCCGCACGGGCAAGGCCAGGAGCACGGTCGCCGCGCCATTTTCGCCTGTACCCTGCGGGGGCAGCCTTACGGCCTGCTCCATGCCAGGGATGTCACGCTGTTGCCGTGGACCCAACGCTATGCCGCTCCGGGCCCGGTTCCCGGCGTCCCGCCCTGGATGCTGGGCCTGCTCAGCGTGCAGGGGACGGTGCAGGCCATCGTCGACCTCGGCGCGTTCCTTGGCCTGGGCATGGCGACGCCCGACGACGATACGCGCCTGGTTTTTCTCCAGCGCGATGACATGTATGTCGGTCTCCTCGTGGACGCATCCTCGGTCGTCCGCTATCTCGATGCGCCTCTGCCTCCAGCCTTGGTTTCGTCACCGGTCCGGGCGCCGTGGGAGGCCGGCCCACCGCTCGAAGTCGCGGTGGCACGGGTCGAGGGTGAGGACGTGCGTGTGCTCGACGGCGGCGCTCTGCTCGATGCTCTCGTGCACGCGCTCGATCCCATGGAAGGGGCAACCCTCACCCCCAGCCCGTGACGACTGGCCCCTCGGCCCTACCCGCGGGCCGACGGTCCAGCGTGCTCTCCCGACCGCGGGAGAGGGGAGCACAGGCAATAATCCGCTCTCGACCGCGGGAGAGGGGAGCACAGGCAATAATCCGCCACGAAGCCGACACAGCGTATAACGCGGGGAGAGCGCACATGCAGGCGACAGGCACGCCAATCAACCTCACACGACAGCGCCGCTTTGGATGGCGCGCCTGGAGCTTGCGTCTCAAGTTAGGCATCGGCCTCGTGGCCGTGGGCGTTATCCCGTTGGCATTGACAATGCTCATCGCGGGTTTCTCGCCGCTCCAGGCGTTGCCGGGCGTGATCATTGCCATCGTGCTGGCCGTGCTGCTGACGCGCCTCTTAATGGCCCCCATTGGCCGCCTCAAAGTCATGATTGAGCGTGTGCAGGGGGGCGACCTGTCCGCGCGTTCCGGCGTCGACCAGCGCGACGAGATCGGCGAGATCGCGGCCGCTTTTGACGCTCTGACCGAGCGGGCGCAACTGCTGATTGAAGATCTCGATGCGCAGCGCCTGTTATTGGAGAACGAGATTATCCAGTTGTTCGTGGAGCTGTCCGAGGCGGTCAATGGCAATCTGACGGTGCGTCCGACGCTGAGCGAAGGGTCATTGGGGGCGGTGGCCGATAGCCTGTCCGCCTTGCTCAAGCGATTCAGCGCCATCGTGCACGGTATCCAGGAGACCGCGGGAGCCGTCAGCACGGGCACGTTGCGCGTCACCGAGACGGTGCAGCAGGTGTCGCGGGAGGCAGACAAACAGGCCTCGGCCCTCACGCGCGGCGCCGAGGGCATCGGGACCCTGGCCGATTCGGCGTCGGCGGTCAGTCAGCGAACACAGGCCGCCATGACGGTGTCGTCCCGCGCCCTCGACGCCGTGCGCAACGGGCATGAGGCCGTGCTCAAGATGCACGAGACCATGGAGACGATGCGCGGCCTGACCCGGCGCGCGGCGCGCCAGGTCAAGGTCCTGGGCGAGAGCGCCCAATTGATGAGCCAGGCCCTGGCCCTGGTGCAGCATAATACCGAAGACCTGCACATCGTGGCCGGGAACGCGTCCATCGAAGCGGCCCGCTATATCGAGAGCGGAGGGATTTTCGGCGCGGTGGCCGACAGCATCGAGGCCCTGGCCGAACAGTCGCAACTGGCCCTGCGCCAGGTGCTGGAGGTGGCGGGGCGTAACCAAAGCGAGACGACGGCCGTCGTCGAGTCGATCGAGGACGTGACGGTCCAGGTCGCCGCGAGCGTCCGCGCGGTCCGCATCGCCGCCGATGCGTTCAGCACCGTCGACGGCGTGGTCCACGAACTGGCCGACCTCAACGTCTTTATCGCTGGCGCCAGCGCCGAGCAGGCGCGGCAGGCCCACGAGTTAACCGTGATGATGGGCGTGCTCAACGGCATCTCGGTCGAGACATCGCGCAGCACCGCGGCCTCGGCCGAGGCCGTGGTCCACCTGCGCTCCCTGACCGACCAACTCAACAACTCTGTCTCAACGCTCAAGGTCTAACGAGTAATTAGTCATTAGTCGTTAGTCATTAGTCGTTAGTAATTAGTCGCTCGACGATAGGCCATAGGGGACAGGCCATAGACGATGAACATTTCCCATACGACTAACAACTAATAACTAACGACTAATTACTAACAACTAGAAAGGACACAGCATGAGCGACTTTTCCAGGTCCCACGACAACCCGATGGAGACGCGGGCCGTGGGGGATGGCCGCGTCCTGGACGTGATCCTGGAGACGGCGGAGCATATCGGCGACCGCACCTCCCGTCTCTCCAGGAGCGTGTCAGAGGGGATCAGGGCCGGTGACGCGCTTGGCGCGGTCGCCCGTCAGCTTCGTACGCTGGCCAGCAATACCAGCCTGGAGGCGTCCCGTCTGGAAGGGAGCGCGGCCATCGCCGAGATCGCGCGTCAGATGCGGTTGCTCTCGCAGCAAGTGACGGCGCTGAGCGACCAGTTCGCGGAGTCTCTGCGCTCCCAGAGCGTGGCGTTGGGCGAGTTAAGCAGCGCGATGGATGCTTTATTGGCCGACACAAGCATGGCCCAGGCGATGCGGGACACAACGGTGGACAAGGACAGGGCAGCCGAGCCGGCATACCAGCCAGGGACGGTCGAGACGGCGACGGCAATGGAGGCAAGACACGATGATTGAAGGCGATGATATCGATCTGGTGCGCCTTTTCGGGCTGAGCGATGAAGAAGTTAGCGGCTTGGGACTCGATGCCGCGGAATCATCGCGCGATGACTACCCGTCTGCAAACCCGTCGCCGTTGCCCCGGGACGCCGCTCCGCCGCCGCCGGACGGATCACGCCGCGCATTGTCTGTTGTTTCCTCTCCCATTCAACCGCCGCGCGCGGCGACAGAGCAACCAGCCTATCCATCCACGTTTGTGAGCCCGGCGCCGCCACATCCGCCGCTCACAGCCGGCAAAGACGAGCCCTATCGTGCGTCGCCGCTCGCCGTGGCGCCGTCTGCCGGCGACAAAAACGATGATATTCGTCCGAGTATCACGCGCCGGTTGAAGGGCTTTATCCGTCGGGGGACCTCCACCGGCGGCGAGAGCGATGCCGCGCCCGTCGATCCCCGGGCCGCGGACCCCGTGCCGCCGACGCCCGCTCCGCCCGCTCCCATCGCGGCCAGCCAGGAATCGACCGGCGAAGGGGTCGTCGGTGCGGACAGGAACATGCGCGCGTTTTTCGGCGCGCCCCCCGTCGCCCCCATGACCCCTGTGGCCCCGGCCCCCGCGACCCCCACCGACGGACAGACCGCGCCATCCCCGTCGCCCAGCATCCCCGACACGTTGTTTGTGCGGGAGGACGACGATGTCGATGTAGCCTCCCTGTTTGAGCTGTCTACCGAGGAGGTCCACGGCCTGGGGTTGGAGGCGTTGGAGGAGACAGATGCGCCCGCCGCGCCCGCGTTTAAGGGCAGGCTCGTGGCCGCTAGCCAGGAGGCGCCCCCTCCCGCTGTGTCCTTGCCTCCGGCCGCCTGGGACGAGCGGGCGCGTCGAGCGGACGAACTGGACTTTTTTGCCATGCTCGACGCTGCTGAGCCCGCTGCCCTTACCCCTCATGCCCCCCCCGTTCCCATCTCCAGCCGCCCGCGGCCCGCGCGGTCCGCGCCTCCCGCGCCTCCCGCGCCTCTCGTCGGCGCCTCACAGCCCTCGGGCGCCTCGCCGCCGGAGCAGCCAGAGAGTCGCGCCCTCGGTGAACGGAGACATGCCAACGGCGTCGCCCCGTCGCGTGCGAATGCGCCCCTCGACGACCTTGATGAGGTTGCGAGTGATGTCGACGTGGCGGCTCTTTTCGGGCTCTCGTCCGAGGAACTGCGCGGTCTGGGCATCGAAGAATACGCCGAGCAGGTGTCCGATGTAGGCAGCGAAGAATCCGTCGCGGCCGGGATTCCGGTCGTGACGGAGCCGCCCGCCGTCCAGCCCCTCGTGGCGCCGACGCCGGCAACCGTCGCGCCGCCGGAAGCGCGGATCGACCCCGAGTTGTTGGCGGCTTTCGCCGAAGAGAGCGCGGAGTTGCTCGACGGCATCCACATCGAACTCGAGCGCCTGGAGCAAGACCCGAGCGACCGCGGCGCCCTGCTGGAAACACGGCGGTGCATCCACACGCTCAAGGGGGGCGCCAAGCTGTGCGGCTTCGAATCGATCGCGCTGCTGACCCACTCCTGCGAAAACCTGTTCGACCTCATCGCCGCGGGGACGGCTCCGCTCGATGCGCCGGCGCTCGACGCCTTCTTTGCGTGCGAACCGCTGCTACGCGGGGCTATCCAGGACGCGTTCGCGGGCGTCGTCACGGGGAGCGACGAGCCATTGCTCGGTCTGGCCGCGCGTTTTGAGGACCTCTGCGCGCCATGGGATGACTCCGTGCCCGAGCCCGAGCAGGAGCACGAGCAAACTGATATCCCGACGGCATACGTCGAGGCCGCACCTCAGCCGTCCTCCCCTGCCCCCTCGCGGGCGCAACGGTCCGCCGTGCAATCCGACGCGACACAACTGTACGCGCCCCTGCCCACGGTCGTCGCCCCCGGCATGGCTACCACCGCGAGGGCTCTGGGCGCCGCGCTACCCGCGCCCGCCCCCGTCTCCATGCCCGCCCCCGCCCCCGTCTCCATGCCCGCCCCCGCCCCCGTCTCCATGCCCGCGCCCGTTTCCTCGCCGGTGTCGGCCGCGGTTTCCCGCTTACCCATGACGGCAGCGGATGGGCTATCGACCGACCGCGAGGCGGCCCGCCCGCCCGCCGCCCGGCGCGGCGCCACGTCGATCAATGTCGATCTGGCCAAAGTCGACACCGTGGTTGCCAGGGTCACGGAGTTGGCCGCGACGCGGGCCTCGTCGCAGGGCATGGTCGGCCAGTTGATGGAGACAGCCGAGGAGGCGCGGCGTAACGCGACGCGGTTACGCGATCTGTCCGCACGGTTAGGTAACGAGTGGGCCGATATGGAGCCGGACGACGAGGCGGACGATGAGCGCGCCATGGAGGTGTATACCGGCCTGAGCAGCATCGTGCAGCAGCTACAAGAAGCCGTCTCGGACCAGCAGGCGTTGGTGCAACGCGTCTACGACACGATCACCATGCATTGGCGGCTGCGCGCGACCGAGGGGCGCGCCAACGCCGACATTCAGGGCGCCCTGATGAGTATCCGGCTCATTCCGATCTCCCACATGCGCGTGCGGCTCGACGGCGTGGTTCGTCAGGCCGCGCAGGCGACCGGGAAGCAGGTGCGCTGGCAGTTGCAGGGCGGCCAGGTCGCGGTCGAGAAGAATGTGTTCGACCGTCTCTTCGAGCCACTGATGCACCTGCTGCGCAACTCCGTCGACCATGGCCTGGAAAGCCCCGAGGCGCGGCGCTCGGCCGGCAAGCCGGAAGCCGGCTCGATCACCGTGGCGGCGGCGCAGGAGGGCAACCAGATCGTCATCACGATCGCCGACGACGGCGCCGGCATCATCCCGGAGCGTATCGCGATCCTGGCCGTGGAGCGTGGCGCTATCACGGCCGAGCAGGCGTCATCCCTGACCGCGCAGCAGAAGGTCAACCTTATCTTCACCCCGGGGTTCAGCACGGCCACCGCGGTCAGCCACCTCAGTGGACGCGGTGTGGGCATGGACGCGGTGCGCGAGGCCTGTCTGCGCATGGGCGGCTCGATCGTTGTGAGCAGCCAGCCGGGCGTCGGCACGACCATGACGATGCGCTTGCCGCTGAGTCTTTCGGTGACGCGCGGCCTTATCGTACGCGATGGCGGCTGCCTGTTGGCGCTGCCGATCGCCCACATCGACGCGTTGCACCTGGCGCCCGTGTCGGACATCGCGCGGACGCCGACCGGGCAGGTTGCCCACCTGGAAGGGCAGGACCTATCCATCTATAACCTGCCGGCGCTCCCCGGCGCCAGACCCTCATCATATGTCCAGAACGGCGAGGTGAACGTCCTGCAGGTGCGGCACGACGGCGGGTCCATCGGCATCGTGATCGAGGACGTGCTCGACGAGGAAGAGATCCTGATTAAAGCGCCGCCCCTATTGCTGCGGGCGATACCCACCTTGCTTGGCGCGTATGTGTTGCCCAACGGTACGGTGGCGCCCGTGATCAACTTGCCGCGAATGCTGGCCGACCTGCGGCCCGTCTCGACCCTGGCGCCGGCTGTCGCCGCGCGCGCCGAGCGCGAACCGACGGCCCTGGTGGTGGATGATAGTATGAGCATGCGTGTTGCTCTGACCGGGACCTTGCAGAACGTCGGCTTCCACGTGCTGACGGCCCGCGACGGGCAAGAGGCGCTCGAGGTGATGAAGCGCGAGGGCGTGCCGGCGCTGATCATGCTCGACATCGAGATGCCGCGCATGGATGGGCTGGAGACGCTGTTCGCCGTCCGGCAACTGCCCGGCGCGCGGGACGTCCCGGTGTTCATGCTGTCGTCGCGCGGGGGATCCAAGCACCGCCGCGCGGCCGACCAACTCGGCGCCACGCGCTACTTCACCAAGCCGTACCGCGACTCGGAGTTGGCCAGTGCGGCCCGCGCGGTGCTGACGAGTAGGCAGTAAGCAGTAAGCAGTTGCCAGTTGCCAGTTGCCAGTTGTCAGTTGTCAGAAGGGACGAGTGGGCAGTGGGCAGTGAGCAGTAGGCAGTGGGCAAGGCATACTGGGAGCGCGGGCAGCTTGCCCGCTTCCGTCGCGACGGCACGGATCGGTGTTCTCAACCAACGTGGAGGCCGGACCAGGCGGGCAAGCTGCCCGCGCTCCCAGTGGAGCGGCGGCGCATCGAAGCGGGCAAGC
>JAABUX010001611.1_pt1 | contig 33696 bp, 33 predicted proteins | sample 5561851 | NCBI WGS metagenome assembly JAABUX01 (sample SAMN10711883, study PRJNA513361) | rock metagenome | isolation source: Antarctica rocks | place: Antarctica: Victoria Land, Richard Nunatak red sandstone | collected 2016-01-03
GCTCATCCAGGCGAGGCGGTCACGAACGCCGTACCGGGAGACTGTGAGCGCAGCATTCGTGCTGAGGCACACGGCCACGTTGACGAGGTACATGGAGCAGAGGATCCAGGGCTCGATGGCGGAGGGTCCGCGCTGGTGCGCGATGACCAGGGTGTCCGCAATGAGAACTGCGAAGGAGAAGACTGGGGCGAGGAGGAACCCGAGGGATTGTCAAGAGCCTGATTGGTTGCTGGAAGACTGAGGTCTGCCGCTGGGCCTGAGTGGTTCGGGAGGGCACCTTCCGGGTGATGTATTTTCGCTCTGAGGAGCTTGCCATGCATCGACGGACATTTTTGCAGCGGTCGAGTGTTGTTGCCGGGTGGGGTGCGCTGCAGTCGCTGGGGCTGGCGGGGTGCGCTGCCGGCGGGCGTCGGCAGGGTGGTTTGGCGGCCAATGCTACGGCTCCGGGGATGGGGCCGGGGTTGCCGTTTTATGACGTTCCGGGCGTGATTGTTCCGATTCGCGCCGATCTGGATCGCATCTTTCGGATTACGGTTTGTCTGCGGCCGTTTCGTGCTGCGGGACCTCGGCTGGAGGTGGAGCGGGTGGCCGACAAGCTGGTGGTGCATAACTATGGGCATGGCGGCAGTGGGTGGTCGCTCTCGTGGGGCTCGGCGGATGTGGTTGTGCGACGGGCGATGGAGGCCTCGCCGGGGGCGCGGGAGTGCGCGGTGGTTGGGTGTGGGGCGCTGGGTTTGACGGCGGCGTTGACGGCGCAGCGGATGGGTTTGCAGGTGACGATCTATGCGAAGGAGCGGCCGCCGTATGTGCGGTCGGCGCGGGCTACGGGATCGTGGACGCCGGACTCGCGGATTGCGCTGTCTTCTGCGGCTGCGCCGGGCTTTGCGGCGGAGTGGGAGCGGATGGCGCGGACTTCGTTTTCGATGTACCAGAGCTATCTGGGCGCGGCAGGGACGCCGATCGAGTGGACGGACCGATATATTCTGCGGGATGAGCCACATGCTGCAAGCGCCGCAGCGCCGGCGGCGCGTGGTGACCGTCATGAGTTTGCGTTTTACGGAGATCGGATTGAGGATCTGACGCCGGGAACGCAGGAGATGCCGGCGGGGGCGACACCGTTTCCAACGCGTTTTGTGCGGAGGACTAGTTCGCTTACGTTCAATGTAGCAACCTACTCGCGGCAGCTGGTGGAGGAGTTTCAGATAGGTGGGGGGCGAATTGAGACCCGGGAGTTTCACTCGCCTGCAGAGCTGGCTTCCTTGCCGCAGGGTGTGATTTTGAACTGTACTGGGTATGGGGCGCGGGCGCTGTGGGGTGATGCGAGCGTTGTGCCGGTGCGGGGGCAGATTGCGTGGCTGATTCCGCAGGATGGGGTGAACTACGGGATCTACTACAAGCAGCTGAATGTCGTTGCGCGCCGGGATGGGATTGTGATTCAGCCGAGTCCGCAGGGGGAGGAGACGGGATGGAACGATGCGAACGAGGAGCCGAATCGGGCGGAGGCGGAGGCCGGGGTGCGGACGCTGCAGGAGCTGTATGGGCGGATGGGTGCTGCGGGCAGGCACTCCGGCTGATGAGTGTTGGAGGTACGAGCAAGGGCAAATAGTGGGATTCCGCTTCGACTGCGCTCAGAACGAGGCGCCGGTGGGCTGCGCTCAGGATGACGGCGTTGGGTTGGTGGGTTCTTAGGGTGGCGTTGACCGGGTGGGTAGATGCGCGCCGGCGTTGAGAGGCAGTTGAGGTGATGCCGGAGTTGAGGAAGGTCGAGGAGTTATGCGGCGCATCAAACGGAAGATTGCGTGTGTTGCCTGGGCGCGGCTCGCGTGAGCCGGCGTGGGCTGGAGAATAGAAGTTGCCTTCGGAGACGCGGGCGTAAGAGGGCTATGACGACTGCTTATCTGAATCGGATTGCGACGGCGGTGCCGGAGTTCGATGTCCATGAACCATTTATCGCGTTTGCGGCGGGGATGTTGCGGTCGGACCGCACGCGTGGGCTGTTTCGAAGGATGGCCCGGGTTTCCGGGATTTCGCGCAGGTTTTCGGTGCTCAATCCGATTGCGTCGGAGGACTCGGAGTCGATCTATGCGGCGCGGTTTTATGAGCGGGGCGGATTTCCCAGCACGGCGGAGAGGATGCGGGTGTTTGAGCAGAACGCGCCGCGGCTGGCCTATCGCACGCTGGACCGTCTGGCGCTGAGCGAGGAGGAGCGGGCGCGGGTGACGCACGTGGTGGTGACCTCGTGCACGGGCATGTATGCTCCGGGGCTGGACTTCGAGATCATGGACCACCTCCGTCTGCGGCCGACGGTGGAGCGGACGATGATCGGGTTTATGGGGTGCTATGCGGCGATGAACGCGTTGAAGGTGGCGCGACACATTGTGCGGTCGGAGCCGGGCGCGGCGGTGCTGGTGCTGAACCTGGAGCTGTGCACGCTGCACCTGCAGGAGACGCAGGAACTGGAGCAGGTGCTGTCGTTTCTGGTGTTCAGCGATGGGTGTGCGGCGTCGCTGGTGACGGCGGATGAGACGGGTTTGGCGCTGGACAGCTTTCGGTCGGTGGTGATTCCGGAGACGCGCGACCTGATTACGTGGAAGATTCGTGAGCTGGGGTTTGACATGCTGCTGTCGGGGCGGGTGCCGATGGAGATTGCGCGGTCGCTGCGAGGGGTGGCGGAGGAGATCACGGGCGGAAGGGATGCGGGCGAGGTGGATCTGTGGGCGGTGCATCCGGGGGGGAGGTCGGTGCTGGATGCGGTGGAGGAGGGGCTGGGGCTCAGGGAGGGTGCGTTGGAAGCGTCGCGGCGGGTGCTGGAGTGCTTTGGGAACATGTCGTCGGCGACGGTGATGTTTGTGCTGGAGCAGGTGATGCGGCGCGCGAAGGCGGGGCAGAGCGGGTGTGCGATGTCGTTTGGGCCGGGGCTGACGGCGGAGACGCTGTTGTTCCATGCGGTCTGATCCGATGCGGTCTGGGGGCCGGGGGACGATGGAGGGGTGGAGGGCGAGGGACTTTGAGCGGCGGGTGCAGCCGGCGGAGATGCCGGAGTGGATGGATGAGCCGTGCTCGACGGAGGTGCTGAGGGGTTGTCTGCGGAATCTGGAGGTGATGAACCGGATCACGCTCGCGTACCGGCCGACGCTTAGTTTTCTGGAGCGCGTGCGGCGGCGGCATGGAACTGGGGAGCTGCATATCGTGGATGTCGGATCGGGCTATGGGGACATGCTGCGGGTGATCTGGAGGTGGGCGCGGCGTCGTGGGGTGCGGGTGCGGCTGACGGGGATCGACATGAATGGGCAGACGGAGGCGATTGCGCGGGAGGCGACGCGCGCGGCGGGATTGCCGGAGGGGGCAATAACGTGGCGGAGCGGTGACGCGATGAGCGAGGCTGCGGTGCAGGAGCCGGATGTGGTGCTGAGCTCGCTGGTGACGCACCATATGAGCGATGCAGAGGTGGTGCGCTTTTTGCGGTGGATGGAGCGGAGTGCGCGGGCGGGGTGGATAGTGAACGATCTCGAGCGGCAGATGATGCCGGCGCGGGGGTTCGGCCTGCTGGCGAGGGTGCTGCGGTGGCATCCGTTTCTGCACCATGATGGGCCGGTGTCGTTTCGGAGGGCGTTTCGGGTGGGGGACTGGGAGGCGATGCTGCGGCAGGCGGAGGTGCCGCGGGGAGCGGCGCTGGTGGTGAAGCGGTTTCCGGCGCGGCTGTGTGTGGAGCGGCTACGGTGAGCGTGCTGGTGGTGGGCGGGGGTCTGGCGGGGTCGGCGGTGGCGACGATGCTGGCGCGCGCGGGTGTTGCGGTAACGCTGGTGGAGCAGTATGCCGAGGCTCGGCACAAGATGTGTGGGGAGTTTTTGTCGACGGAGGCCTACGAGTCTCTCCAGGTGCTGGGTGTGGATGTGCGGGCGCTGGGGGCGGTGCCGGTGGGTCGGGTGCGGCTGGCGGGGCGTGGAGGTTGTGTGGAGCACGAGCTTCCGTTTCGGGCGTGGTCTTTGACGCGGAGGGCGCTGGATGAGGCGATGCTGGGGATGGCGGCGGCGAGTGGTGTGGAGCTGCGGCGCGGGGAGCGAGTGGAGGCGCTTAAGGCGGATGGGAGCGGGTGGCGCGCGAGGACCTCGGTGGGCACTGAGTTGGTGGCGCCGGATGTGTTTTGCGCGAGTGGGAAGCATGATCTCCGGGGGTATGCGCGGCCGGAGGGCGTGCAGGGGACGTTGGTGGCTTTCAAGCAGTACTTCCGGCTGGATGCGGGGGTAAGTGCGGAGTTGGAGGGTGCCATCGAGCTGATGCTGTTTCGAGAGGGATATGCGGGGCTGCAGATGGTGGAGGGCGGGTGCGCGAATCTGTGTCTGCTGGTGGAGGCGCGTCGGTTCAAGGAGCTTGGCGGTCGGTGGGAGGCGCTGCTGGGGGCTATGGTGGCGGAGTGTCCGCACCTGCGCGCAAGGCTGCATGGGGCGGAGGCGGTGCTGGAGCGGCCGCTGAGTCTGTCGCGGATTCCGTATGGCTATGTGCGGCGCGAGGTGCGGGAGCGGGGGCTCTGGTATCTGGGCGATCAGGCCGCGGTGATCCCTTCGTTTTCGGGCGATGGGATGTCGATCGCGCTGCATTCGGCGCGGGTAGCGGCGGAGGTGTATTTGAGCGGGCAGGGTGCGGTCGAGTTGACGAGACGGCTCCATGCGGAGCTTGGCGGGCAGATGTGGCGGGCGACGGCGATGTCGCGGATGATGGTGTCGGATGCGGGTCAGGGAGTGGTGTGTGGGGCGGTGCGGGTGATGCCTTGGCTGCTGTCGCGGGCGGCGGCTTGGACGCGGATTCCGGCGAGGTTGAGGGGTGCTTTGGGTGGAAGCTAGGGCGGCGGCAAGGAGTAGGGCCGAAGCCTCTTCGCATTGCTCATGACTGGAAGGATGGCTTAGACGAGCAACGGCAACAGCCAATACTGGGATTTTTCGCTGCGCTCAGAATGACAGCCAGGGGAGGTTTGGGTGAGCGTCGCGTCTTACAATGAACGGGGACGATGACGCGGACGAGTTTAGGGCAGAGGATGCGGCGATGGGGTGTGGTGGTGGGGTGTCTTCCGCTTCTGCTGGCGATGGGGTGTCCGAATGAGGATGTAGGCGTTGCGGGCAAGGTGCCGGCGCAGGCGACCGCGCCTTCGATGCCGGCGCCGACGCCGATGAAGGCGACTGCGAGTGGAGGTTCGGGTACCGCGAGCACGGCTCCGAGTGCGGCGGCGGTGACGGCGACGCAGAGTCCGGCGCAGGCGCAGAGGGTGCAGCAGTTGATTGCGCAGGCGGAGCGGGCGTATGCGAGCGGGGTGAGCAACTATCGCGCGGGCCGTCTGGATGCGGCGCGGAACGACTTTGATTTCGCGGTGGACCTGCTGTTGACGAGCGGCATGGATGTGAAGGCGGACGCGCAGCTATCGGACGAGTTCGATCGGCTGCTGAGCTCGGTGAACTCGCTGGAGATGGCGGCATTGAAGCAGGGCAATGGATTTTCGGCGCCGGTAGAGGCGGCACCGCTCGATGCGGCGGCTGACTTGACCTTTGCGCCCAATCCGGAGCTGGTGGCGAAGTTGAAGACGGAGCTGAGTACGACCTCGGACTTGCCGCTGGTGATCAACGACCAGGTAGCGGGGTACATTGACGTGTTCTCGACCTCCGACAACTTCCGCAGACATATGGCGGCATCGTTGCAGCGGGTGGGCAAATATCGCGGGCTGATTCAGCGGGTGCTGAAGGAAGAGGGCGTGCCGCAGGACCTGATTTATCTGGCGGTGGCCGAGTCCGGATTTGAGCCACAGGCCGTCAACGCTCGTTCCGGTGCGGGCGGCATGTGGCAGTTTATGACTTACACCGGGCCGGAGTATGGCCTCATCCGCAACGGCTACTTCGACTATCGGTTCGATCCGGAGAAGAGCACGCGCGCGTATGCCCAATACATCAAGAAGCTGTATGGAATTACGGGCGACTGGTATCTGGCGATGGCTTCCTATGACTGGGGTTTGGGCAACGTGCAGAGGGCGGTGATGCGGACGGGCTACGCGGACTTTTGGGAGCTGTATCGGCGCAACGCCATGCCGGCCGAGACGCGGGCGTATGTGCCGAAGATTCTTGCGGCTGTGATTATGGCGAAGAACCCTGAGCGGTATGGGCTGGATAAGCTGGTGCCGAGCCCGCCGGTGATCTACGACACGGTGCCGACGGATTATGCGATCGATATGCGGCTGGTGGCGGATGTGACGGAGGCCTCCGTACAGGAGATTGTGGCGTTGAACCCGTCGTTGCTGCGGTTGAGCACGCCGAAGGATATCTCGTTCGATCTGCATATACCGCCGGGCACGAAGCCGCTTTACATGGAGCGGCTGAAGGCGATTCCTGAGGACAGGCGGGCGAGCTGGCGATTCCATGTGGCGCGGAGTGGAGAGACGATCGAGAGTGTAGCGGCGGCGATGCACTCGCATGCGAACGACATTGCGGCGGCGAGCGGTCTGGCGGTGGGGGACGAGGTTGCCGAGGGTGACGAACTGGTGGTGCCGGTGGCATCGGCCATGGCGAACGGGACGCGACCGCAGAGGTATACGGTGCGGCGTGGAGACACGCTGGTGACGGTTGCGGATCGCTTCAATGTTTCCGTGGGTGAGCTGCGGCAGTGGAATCACCTTTCGGCGAGCACGGTGAGTGCGGGCCGGACGTTGGCGGTGACGGAGCCGGTGAGGATGGCGCCGACGGCTCATCTTCGAGGTCGAGGTCGCGGCAGAGGACGTGAGGTGGCGAGTGGGGGCGCGAGGACGCGGGGATCGCGTGTGCGTGCGGTTGCGGCGACGAGGCGCGGTGTGAGGAGATCTGCGGGTGTTGCGTCGCGCGGCTCGGCGCGTGTGTCGTCCAAGAGCTCCAAGCATCCCATGCTCGGTGATGTGCGAGGCTGCCCGATGAGCTTCGCGCGCAAAAAGATTGCTTGCCATCGCCAGCACAGCGATGCAGTATGTTGCTAGAATTCGATCCGCGATGTGCGGGTGCGAATTTGTTGCATCGTAATGAGTGCAGTGATTCAGGCAGCGAGGGGATTCAATGAGCTCGGACGAGACGATCAAGATGTACGCAGCCGCGCACGATGAGGACGATGCTGACGAGGACGACGGCCTCGATCAGACCTCGGTCGATGAGGATGACGAGGATGATGAGGAAGAGGTGACGCTGACCTCGACCGACGACGACACCGATGCCGACATCGATGATGACGAAGAGGCGGCGGGCGATGGTGAGTCGACGGAGGAATCGGATGAGGATGGCGAGTTGAAGGACGGCGACGATCTGCTGGACCACGACACGACGCACGCGGAGGAGGCGGACCTGTATGCCGCGCCGCCTTCGCCGGTGGATGCGTATACGCCGGCGACGCGCCTGTCGAAGACTCCGGAGCGGAACGAGGCGGAGCCGAGTGTGGGTCGCACGCTGAAGAGCATGGCGGTGGACACCGAGGAGGAAGTCGAGAAGGAGCAGGAGCCGCAGACTTCGGCGAAGAGGCCAACGCCTGCGAAGTCGGCTCTGGCGAAAAAGGCTGGGTCTAGGTCTTCGGCGTCAAAGTTGCCTGCAAAGAGGGCGGCGACTGCGAGCTCGGCGGCCAAGAAAGCTTCGGCAAAGAAAGCTTCGGCAAAGAAGGCTCCGGCCAAGAAAGCGGCTGCCAAGAAGGCTCCGGCGAAGAAGGCCGTAGCGAAGAAGATTTCAGGATCTGCCGCAGGGAAGTCGAGTGCTCAACGCGGCGGGAAGGCGGCTCCGAAGAAGGGGGCGTCCAGCAATAAGGGCACAGCACGCAGTACAAAATCAACAGCGAGAGGTACTACCTTGGCAACAGCAAAGAAAGCCCCGGCAAAGAAGTCACCGGCAAAGAAGACGACCACGGCAGCGAAGAAGACCACAGCAAAGAAGGCGACTCCAGCAACGAAGTCGCCAGCGAAGAAGAGCACGACCACTGCGGCAAAGAAGACGACGACCACGGCAGCAAAGAAGACAACGGCAAAGAAGACCGCAGCGAAGAAGTAGACAGCAGGGCAACCAGCAGCACGAACAGACAAGGCAAGCAAAGAGGCCCGAGTTCTCGAAGGTGAGAGCCCGGGCCTTTTTGCGTGTGTGAGTGCTGGTGCACGGCTTGGATCAGAGTGTGGGTGAGGGCTTGAATGGGCAGGAGCGAAATACTGGGATTCTCCGCTCCGCTCAGAATGACAGGGTCTGGACGGCATGGGTGGACTCTCGATAGCACGAGAGAGTGTTTACTTACCGCCGTCTTTGATGGCGGCGAGGACCTCGTCGCTGTGGTTCGGAATATCCTTGACCTCCCAGACTTTGGTGACCTTGCCTTCGGGGGAGATGAGAAAGGTTTCGCGGCTGGCGAACTTGACAGGTCCCATGCCCTTGACCGGAACGCCGTAGGCATCGACGACCTTGTGATCGGGATCGGCGAGGAGCTTGAAGCTGAAGGTATCCTTTGCGCACCAGGCCTTGTGACCTTCGACGGTGTCAAGCGAGACGCCGAGGACGACGGCGTTGGCGGCCGTGTACTTGGCTTGATCGCGCTGGAAGTTATGGGCCTCGATCGTGCAGCCGCTGGTCTGGTCCTTGGGGTAGAAGTAGAGGACGACCCACTTGCCCTTGTAGTCGGAGAGGGAGACGGGCTTGTCTTCCTGCGAGGGCAGGGTGAAGGCGGGGGCGGTGGAGCCGACGGCTACGGTGTCGGCTGCGGCGGCGCGGACCTGTGGAGCGAAGGAGAGGCTAAAGGCGGCGGCGAAGAGCGTGGCGGCGGTGAGGGACTTGCGCATACGTTTCCTCTTTCTTGTTGCGATGGAGCGATGGTGCCCGATGAGATGACGTGCGGCGATCGGAGCTGGTTTGGGGGGCGTGTGGTGTCGTGAAGAATTCTACTCTGCGGTGATAGCGATGCGAGCGGCGTTTGCGGCGGCGATGATGGCGGCGGGGTCGAAGAGGAGGGTGCGGCCGGCTTCGAGGGCGAGGCAGGTGGCGCCGGCCTCGCGCATGGTTTGGATGGTGCGGGTGCCGATGACAGGGACGTCGAAGCGCATGTCCTGATTCGGCTTGGCGACTTTGACAACGGTGAGGGAGCGGTGGAGGGTGGTCTGAACGTTTGGGTAGAGAAGCGGGTCCTTCGACTGCGCTGCGCTGCGCTCAGGATGACAAGTATTTTGTACGCTTGGCTCAAGATAACAAGCTTCTTGTTCGCCGCGGTCGGGACGATGGGTGTTGGTGGTGAGGTCGGGGGCGTCGAGGGTGCGGAGGAGGGCACCGGCGCGGGCGATGGTGGCGTCGGTGCCTTCCATAGCTTCGACGGCGACGCAGGCACCGGCGGCGATGACGACGGTCTGGCCGAGGTCGAAGGCTGCGATTGCGCGGGCGACGGTGCGGCCGTAAGCGATGTCGGCGAGCTCGTGCTGGTCGGGGGCGCGGGCGGTGAGGGTGCCGGGTTTGGCGAGCAGGGGCTCGAGGTATTGGGTGGAGCTGATGAGCTCGATGCCTTCGTCGGCGAGGACCTTGGCGATGGCGCCGAGGAGCATGTCGGTGTTGCGGGAGCGGAGGTTGAGGAGGAGTTTGGCGAGGCGCCAGTCGGGGCGGATGGAGGAGAAGATCTGCTTGTGCTTGACCTGTCCGGCCATGGTGGCGCGGGTGACGCCTTCGGATTTGAAGGTATCGATGAGGCGGGAGAGCTCGCCGAGGGAGAGCCAGTGGAGGTGGATGTGGGGGTCTTGCTCGGCGCGGGCGGTGATCTCGGGGTCGGTCTCCTCCTTGATGGCAGCGACGACGACGGTAAGGGCCTGAGCGCGGGCGGCGTCGAGGAGGAGGAAGGGGAAGCGGCCGTTGCCGGCGATGAGGCCGAGCTTGCCTGTACTGTTCATGCTAGAGGATGCCGTCCCAGAGGCGCAGTTCGGCTTCGGAGGGATGCTGTTCGATGCGGCTTTCGAGGTTGAGGATCATGGTGGGGCGGGTGGCGGGGTTGTACTCGGGCCAGGGTGGGAGATGCGGGGCGGCGGGGGCTTGGCCGAGGATAAAGGCGCACCATGCGGCGTGCATGGAGTTGGCGAGACGCTCGGCGGCGGGATTGGCGGCAGAGGTCTGGTTGAGTTTGTCCCAGACGAAGGGGAGGTCTTCGGAGTGGAAGGCCTCGTTGGCCATGCGGCCGGTGGTGGGGGTGAAGTCGAGGCGGTACATCCAGGCGGCGCCGCCGGCGCCGGTGTGGGCGTCGGCGAGGCGGACGGTGGGGACCCAGTACTCTTCAGCGGTGACGGCGCGGATGCGGCGCTGGTATGCGGGCATGTCGGGGTAGAGGCTGGCGTAGTGGGCGAAGACTTCGTTGAAGCGGTCGAGGGGGAGGTTGCCGAGGTCACGCTGGAGCGGGTCGGCGGTGGGGTGGGGGCCGAGGAAGAGGGCGCTCTCGTCGCGGTTGGAGCCGAGGAGGAGGCGTTTGCCTTTGGAAGAGCCTGCGACGACGAGGGCGACGAGGGCGACGGGGCGTTGGGGGAGGAGGCTATCTGGGCCGATTTGGGGGCGGAAGGGGAAGTGGATGTCGGACTGGGCGACTACGCGCTGCTGGGTTTGGATGAGGTCGCGGGCGGGTGCGGTGAGGAGATCGTTGAAGGCGGTGGTGGATGTGGGGTGGTCGCGACGCCAGAGACCGCCGAAGGTGTGGGCTACGTCGGCGGCCTGTGTGGAGGTGAGGACGCGTTCGCCGCCGCCGCTCTCGGAGATGGCGGAGTGGAAGAGGGGTTGGGCTTCGGGGAGAGCCATGAGGGCGGCGGTGGCTTTGGCACCGGCGGACTCGCCACCGACGGTGACGCGGGTGGGGTCGCCGCCGAAGGCGGAGATGTTTTGCTGGACCCAGTGAAGGGATTGGACGAGATCGCGGAGGGCGTTGTTGGCGGAGTCGGCGAAGTCGGGGCCGAGAAGCGGGCTGAGGTCCATGAAGCCGAAGACGCCGAGGCGGTAGGCGACGGTGACGAGGACGATGCCTTCGTTGGCGAAGGGGGTGCCGTCGAAGATGGGCGCGAAGGATTGCCCGCCGGTGTAGCCGCCGCCGTGAATCCAGACGAAGACGGGATGCGGGCCGGGGGTGGAGGGGGACCAGAGGTTGAGGTAGAGGCAGTCTTCGCTTTGTGGGACGTTGGGGGCGCCGGGCTGCATGGCGGCGGGGGCGAAGCGGGTGGCGTCGCGGATGCCGGACCAGGGCTTGGGAGGTTGCGGTGGGCGGAAGCGGAGCGGGCCGACCGGGGGCTGGGCGAAGGGGATGCCGCGGAAGTTGCGGATGGCGTCGCGTGAGCTGATGCCGCGGAGCTTGCCGAGGGGGGTGGTGACGAGGGCGGGAGCGGAAACGGCGGAGTAGGCGGAGAGGCTTCTAGGGAGGAGAGCGCTAGTGGCGGCGAGGCTGGTTTGGGAGAGGAAGCTGCGGCGAGTGGGGTTTAACGTGGGCTCTCCTTGGTGGCTGTGGTCGCCTTACTTAGAGTTGGGGGTGGCACAGGCGGAATACTGGGATCTTCGCCTTTCCACCGCAGTCAGCAAGCTGGCCGGGGACCCCGTTCCCACCCCAGTCAGCAAGCTGGCCGGGGACCCCGTTCCCACCCCAGTCAGCAAGCTGGCCGGGGACCCCGTTCGGCTCAGAATGACAGGGTTATGGAGTTGCAGGTGTCTTCTCGGTTCCGGCGGATGCGGGTTGGGTCAAGCTATCGATTGGGGGCGAGGTGGATGGTGGTTCCGGTTTGGGCGGAGCGGCGGGCGGCGTCGAGGATGCGGACGACGGCGACGTTGGTGTCGAGGGAGGTGAGGTCGTGGTCGGGGTGGAGGGTGCCGCGGAGGACGGCGGTGAGGTAGTCGGGAGAGTTGTCGTTGGGGGAGGTGAGGGGTGGGGCGGTTTCGATGTGTTCTTCTTTTTCTCCGGGGAGGCGGATGCGGAGCTTTGCGCCGGGGTCGCGGCTCTCGTAGAGGGTGTCGACGTAGCCGGTTGCGCCGTAGATTTCCATGTCTTTGCGGTCGAAGGGCCAGTTCCAGGAGCCTTGGATGATGGCGGTGGCGTGCGGGTAGGTGAGGATGATAGTGGAGTCATCGTCGACGTGGGGGTAGACCTCGGGTTTGAGCTGCTGTGTGACGGCGGTGACGGTGAGCGGGAGTTGGCCGTGCATGATCCAGGTGGCGAGGTCGACGCCGTAGCAGCCGAAGTCGAAGAGGGCACCGGCTCCGTTGAGTTTGGGGTCAGTGAGAATGGCGAGGAACTCGGGGCCGACGCCGATCTCTTTGGGGCCGCGGTGGCCGTCGTGGACGACGAGCTTGCGGAGGTCGCCGATTTTGCCACTGGCGAGGATTTTGGCGGCGGCGGTGTTGGAGTTGTACCAGGTGGTCTCGTAGTTGGTGAGGACGGGGACGTGGAACTTTTCGGAGAGCTGCTGGATGGCGAGGGCGTCGTCGACGGTGGTGGCGAGGGGCTTTTCGACCATGGCGGCGATGCCGAGGGGGGCGGCCTGCTCGATGGCGGCTCGATGGCCGGCGATGGAGGTGTAGACGAGGATGGCCTGGGGGTGCGTGGCGCGGAGCATCTCGGCTTCCGTGGGAAAGAAGATGCTGGCCGGAAGGTGGGTGCGTTCGATGTAGTGCTGGCGGAGGGCGGCATCGGGATCGGTGATGCCGACGAGTTGGAGCTCGGGGTGGGAGGGCAGGCTTCCAAGGAAGCCGCCGACGTGCCCGTGGACGAGGCCGACGATGGCCACGCGGATGGGGGCGGGAGTTTGGGCGGGGGACTTGCCCGAAGAGAGGAATAGCCCAGCGAGGAGGAGTGTAGAGAGTTGAAGCTTCATTGTTTGTCACCTAGACCATACATAAGAGGTCGCTGCAAAGTGATGCGCTACTTAGGCCACATCGTGGAGCGAGGGAGTGAACCATCGATTGATGCTTGTGAAGTTGTGCACGAAAGGCAGGAGAGAAGGGTTTCGAGCGGAAAGGCGGCTGATGGCGACAGATATCTGACCGTTCGATGAATTGGGGCGCCCTTCCAGGAGGTCCTTTGGAAAGGGTCCATTATAAATTTCCTCGAACCCATTCTCTGTCAGCTTAAGCCCGATCAAGAGATCGGCGGGCGCGGTCTTGAGTTGATTCGACCAACGCAGGCCGAACGACTTTCCCTTTGCTCCGGTGAGTTTGATTTGAACAGAACGTCCATCTTGCGTGTGCGCGTCGATTTGCGGGACGCTTGCAGGTTGAAGCGTGAGGTCATAGATATACTCCGCGACGACTTCCCCGATACTTCCCACCAAATGCCCATCCGGCGTAAAGGGGCGACCTTTGAACATCTCGTTCAGTCGCTGCGTCGTTTTGAGTAGGTCTCCTATCAGAGCCGGAACTTCTTCAAAGCGCGAGGAGGCGTTCCGTGCGGGCAGGCGAAGAAGCGATCGGACAGAGATGTCTTCATCCACTTCGGGCCAGTGGATGCCATCTCCCCGGCCAATGAGACGCCAGTTCTGCCGCTGGGATGGACTGGCATTCAAGAGCCGAGGGAATCGGGACAGAGGCGTCGAGAGCTGCAGGCCACCATTGAAGTCGACCTTTGGCGTTCGATCGTCCACCGTAACCGTTACGGGCACAAGATCGTTATTCACCAGCGAAGAACTCATTTCATTCCTCCAGAAGCAAGTCTATGTGAACACGGATGATCCTCTTGATCTTTCGTTTCGCCGCTTCGGAAGCCGTCGTTCCAAGTCTCCTCTATCGGTGTGAGCCAGTACTTTGCGCGTTTCACCGCTGATTCGACGTGAACGTGCGGAGGCTCGAAACTCATCGGCATAGAAAAAGATCCGAGCCGAAGTACGGTGGCATGTGCTGTTACTTGATGATGCCGCGGGTGCTTGCGGCGATGAAGTCGGCGAGGTATTGGACGTGTTCGGCGTCGGGGGTTTCGGCGAGGGTGGAGCGAATGGCGGCGAGGGCTTCGGAGGTGTTGAGCTTGGAGGCCTGGAGCAGGCGGTAGGCTTGGCGGAGTTGCTTGAGTTGGGCGGGGGTGAAGCCGCGGCGTTCGAGGCCGACCTTGTTGAGGCCGTAGGCGTGGTTGTTGCGTTCGATGGAGGTGAGGGAGTAGGGGAGGACGTCCTGGGTGATGGTGGTGCCGCCGCCGATATAGGAGTAGCGGCCGATGCGGCAGAACTGGTGGACGGGGCAGAGGGCGCCGACGGTGGCGAAGTCTTCGACGGTGACGTGGCCGGCGAGGGTGGCGGAGTTGGCGAGGATGCAGCCGTTGCCGATGTCGGAATCGTGGCCGATGTGGGTGTAGGCCATGATGAGGCAGTCGTTGCCGACGGTGGTGGTGCCGCTGCCGCTTGCGGTTCCGCGGGAGATGGTGACGTACTCGCGGATGGAGTTGTTGTTGCCGATGGTGAGGCGGGTGGGTTCGCCGGTGTACTTAAGGTCTTGGGGGGCGATGCCGAGGCAGGCGAAGGAGAAGATGCGGTTGTGATTGCCTAGGGTGAGGTGGCCGTCGAGAACGACGTGGGAGACGAGTTCGCAGAGCTCGCCGAGGATGACGTTTGGGCCGATGGTGCAGAAGGGGCCGACCGTGCAGGTGGCGGGGATTTGGGCGCCCGGGGCGATGATGGCGGTGGGGTGGATGGGCACTCGTGCTGCTCCTGAAAGCGGGACCTCAGGGGCTAAAGCCCCTTCTCCTCTGGAAGGTTTACGGCACGGCTGAAGCCGTGCTCTTAAGCGAGACTCCGGTCTGCGGGTGAGTTAATCAGCGATGGGTCCGGCGGCAGGTTCGACAGCTTGTGGGATGGAGGCTGCGGATTCGGCGGAAGTTGGTGCGGGTTTGCCGGGGCGGGGGACGAGCTGGCAGGTGACGGTGGCCTCGCAGACGAGTTTGCCTTCGACGGTAATGGCTCCGTGCATTTTGACGGCGCGCGAGCGCCAGTTGAGGACGTTGACCTCGATGCGGAGCTGGTCGCCGGGGGTGACGGGGCGGCGGAACCTGGCGTCTTCGATGCCGGTGAAGACCATGAGTTTTGAATCACGGTCGGGGATTTCGGTGAGGAGGAGGGCGCCGCCGGTCTGGGCGATGGCCTCGACCATGAGGACGCCGGGCATGATGGGGTAGTCGGGGAAGTGGCCCTGGAAGTGGGGCTCATTGATGGTGACATTTTTGAGGGCGACGATGCGTTTTTTTCGTTCGATCTCGAGGACGCGGTCGATGAGGAGAAAGGGATAGCGATGGGGCAGGATCGACATGATCTCGAGGATGTCCATCGCTGGTTTTGGGGTCGGCTTTGGTGGGCTGCTTTCGGTGGTGGGGGCAGCTTCTGTCGGGGTTGAGGTCATGGCAGGGATGAGTATAACTGCGTGATTGTGAGTGCGCGTGTGAAGGACTGACGCGCGCGGCGAATCGTGGGTTGGTGGTTGCACGGGCGGAATACTGGGATTCTTCCGCCTTCGGCTCAGAATGACAGCTTCAGGGCGGAGTAGGTGGAACGCGATTACTTCTTTTTGACGAGGATGTCGGCGTTGAAGGTGTCGGGGGGGAGGGGGACGTTGTACTCGATTTTGGTGAGGAAGCGCTGGTTGACCATGTCGCCGTTGCGGTAGCGGGTAAGGGTGAGGGGGGTGGGGAGACCGTTGAAGGTGTGGTAGTCGTCGTAGGTTTCGCGGTCTTCGTCGTGGTCCTGGAACTGCTGGTTGCGCCACTCGAAAGTACGGGACAGCGGAAGGTGGGTGGTGGCGTCGAGCTCGATGGTGACGGCGTCGTTGTTGGCGCTGAGGACGGTGAGCTTATCGGCGAGGTGGCGCTCGACCATGCTGGTGCCTTCGGCGATGACGATGACGCCGGGCTGCTTGAGCCAGGAGAAGACGACGGCCTCGATGGAGTGGTTGCGGCGGCGGAGATAGTCTTCGACCTGATCTTTGGGGAGGGAGTTCTTGCCCTTGTAGGTGATCTCATAGCCACTGTCGGCGGTCCAGATCTGGACGACGTCGATCTTTTTGCCGGGGAGGATCATGCTCTTGTCGGTGAGGAAGCCGATGCGTTCGAGGGGAGGCTGGGTCTCGTTGCGGAACTGGCGGGACTCGTTGAACTCGATGGTGGCGCCGGTGGGTGCGTTGCGGAAGAAGGCGGCGGTGCGGCCGAGTTCGGTGGCGGTCCGGCGGTTGAGCCAGGCGGGGCCGCCGAGAGCAGTGACCATCTGGTCGAGGAGCTCTTTGCCGCGCTGCTCCTGGGTTTGACCGTTGGGGAGAGGGGGGGCGGCGGACTGGAGGTCGCGTGCCTGGGCGCGGAGGGGTGCGGGCAGGAGTAAGGCAAGGGTTGCGGCTAGGGTGAGACAGAGGCGCATGGGTAGACTTTCCAGTATGAGCTGTGAGTTAGCCGACGAGGACGGCCCCTCCGTTGACGTTGAGGATTTCGCCGGAGATGAAGCCGGCCAGGGGGGTGCAGAGGAAGAGGATGGGACCGGCGATCTCGTCGACGTGTCCGACACGGCCGAGGGGGATGAGCGACGTCGCCTTCTTGGACGCTTCGGGGTCGCGGAGGGCAGCGGCGGACATTTCGGTGCCGACCCAGCCGGGAGCGACGCAGTTGGCGAGAATGCCCTGGGGGGCGAGCTCGGAGGAGAGGGATTTGGTGAGGGAGATGAGGGCGCCCTTGCTGGCGGCGTAGTCGGCGTGGAAGGCTTCGCCGCGCTGAGCGGCGGTGGAGGCGACCAATACTATGTGGCCGCGGGGACTGGTGGTTTCGGGGTGGGTGAGCATGTGGGCGGTGGCGGCCTGGACGAGGCCGAAGGTGCTGTCGAGGTTGATGGCGAGGGTGGAGCGCCACTGCTGGAGGGGCATGGTGTCGATGGGCTGGTCGTGTGCGGGCCAGACGCCGTGGTTGACGACGAGGATGTCCAGCGAGCCGAGGGCGGAGATGGCGGCTTCGATGAGGGAGTGGCCGTGCTCGGGGGTGGCGAGGTCCTGCTGGAGGGCGATGCAGTCCGGCTCTCCGTTAGGGCGTGCGGGGCCGAGTTGCTGGACGAGGGTCTCGGCCTGTTCGCGGGCGGACTGGTAGCTGAAGGCGACGCGGGCGTCGGCTTGCCGGAAGAGGCGGACGCAGGCGGCTCCGATGCCGCGGGAGCCACCGGTGATGAGGGCGGTGCGGCCGGCGAGCGAGAGCGCGGGGCCGGAGGTGGAGATGGTTGGCATACTGGGACGCTAACGAAACATCTTATGGACATGCAAGCCGGGGCGGGCGATGCTGGCTGCGATGGCGGAAGGAGTTTCGGTTATGAAGAAAGCGGTTTTGGTGGCGCGGATTTTATTGGGTCTGGTGTTTTTCGTGTTTGGGTTGAACGGGATTCTGCACTTCCTTCCCATGAAGATGCCGACCGGGGATGCGGGGACGATGATGGGGATTATGGGGGCGCATGGATGGTTGACGTTTGTGTCGGTGCTGCAAATCGTGGGCGGTCTGCTGTTGCTGGTGGGGCGGTATGTGCCGCTTGGGCTGGTGATTCTGGCGCCGATCATTGTGAATATTCTGCTGTACCACGTGCTTTTGGATCCGGCCGGGATCCCTCCCGGCCTCGTTACGGCGGTGCTTGAGATCTTTTTGATCTGGGCGTACCGGAGGTCGTTTCGGGGGCTGTTTGATGCTGCTCCGGAGGTGGCGTAGGTACCCTCCCCCCCTACTTTTGTTCAAAGTCTTCGATTGATTCGGGTTAGGTCTCCACTTCGAGGAGCGGCTACGGAGCAGAGACGGGGCCGGGGCTGAAGCACTCTTCTGTACCCGCTTCTGATTGAGTGGCCTGAAGGCCAACTGCTCCTACGGAGCGTTGCTCTTGATTCTCGTTGAGGCTGCTTTATCGCTTGCGTGAGGGTGCTTGTGCGGTCGCGTGTAAGTGCTGCCCTCTTATTCCATTGTAGAAGACGCGTTTGGGTAGTTACGCCATAGGTTTGAGTGTGAGATTTCTAGAGCAAATCTCCTGATGGTGTAGAGGCGGATCGCTTTTTTGTTTGTCATTCCCGAAGGGAATCTGCGTTTGTAGCTGCACTCCATGATCAGGCGCTTTGCTCTAAGCGCGCCCTCCACCACCTCGAACGAACCTCCACCCCCGCCATCACCTCCGTAGGCCTCCCGGGCTCCGGAGCCCACAGGGGAAATCCCTTCTCCGCCGCCAACTCGTAGATCCGCTCAATCGGCTGCCGCCACCCATGCAGCGCCAGGTCGAACAGCCCCCAGTGGATCGGTAGAAACAATCCCGCCTTTCCCAGCGCCTCAAACGCCTTTGCCGCCCCATCCGGCCCCATGTGGATGTCCTTCCACATCTCGTTGTAGGCCCCAATGTCCAGCATCGTCAGGTCGAACGGCCCATACGCCTTTCCGATCTCGGCAAACCCGTCCCACAACCCCGAGTCTGCACCGTAGTACACAGTATGCCGCTCTCCCTTGAGCACAAACGAGGACCACAGCGTCTCGAACCGATTGCTCAAACTGCGCCCTGAAAAATGCCTCGCAGGCACAGCCGTCACATGCAGCCCCGCCACCGCAACACTCTCCGTCCAGTCCAGTTCTGTAATCCTGTTCGCAGGGACACCAAACGACGTGAGCAACCCACCTACAGCAAGCGGAGTCACCCATCGCGCTTCCGCCGCACACCTAAGCTTCGCCAGCCGCTGAGTCGTACTCTTTCCCAAATGGTCGTAGTGATCGTGCGACAGCAACACCACATCGATCTTCGGCAGATCCTCCAACTTCAGCGGAGGAGCAAAAAAGCGCTTTGGCCCTATCCACCGCAACGGACTCGCACGCTCCTCCCACACCGGATCGATCAGCACCCGCACACCGTCGATCTCCACCAGCAGCGACGAGTGCCCCATCCACGTCACCCGCAGCCCGCTCGCCGGAGCCGTCCCGTACACCGCCACATCCGTCACAAACGGCCCCTGCTGCTCCCGAGGCACCCGCTCTTCCTTATTCGTCAGATAAAGCGGCAGGATCTTGAACATCATAGACAGCCCACCCACAACCACCGGCACTGGATTCAGAAATTTGCGCCCATCCCTCTGGGCCCGCTGCAACATCGTCATCGCGTAAGAATGACACACCCTCCCAACTGCCACCCTCCTTTGGTCATCCGCCCCCTCTTGTTGTCATCCCGCCACAAACACCCGGGTGCCCCATCCTTCCGCGCCCTTGCGGAAGGGTGGGATCACAACCCACAAACCCGCTGGACTACCGTGGTGGCGTTTCGGGCGGAATCCGGGGATTCTTCCGCCTTTGCACCCCAGCCAGCAGCTGGCCGGGGACCGCCTTCGGCTCAGAATGACAGGGTTTTGGAGTTGGTTGGCTACGCCGGAGGTTTGCGGCGGGATCGGGGCTTGGGGGCGGTTTGGGCGGCGGGTTTGACGGCCGGGGCTTGGGTGGCTAGGAGTTTGCGGCGATCGGCGATGAGGCGCTTCTGTTCCCGGGCGGGCAGGTCGAGGACGGCGCGGGTGCGTGGGGGAGCTTGGCGAGGGTGAGGCTGTAGGCATGGCGGAGGTGCTCTTCCCACTCCGACTGGCGGAGGATGTCCCAGCGCTCGGCGGCGATCCAGTGGATGCGGGCGAAGTAGGGGGCGGGGAGGAGGCCTTCGGTTTCGAGGAGCTCGTGGAAGCGCTCGGGGCCGGCGGCGAAGGAGACGACGGCGCGGCCGTCGCCATCGAGGTTGAGGAGGGTGAACATTTTGCCGCCGATGGCCTTATCGCCGGTCCAGAAGACGAGGTTGTTGCCCCATTGGGCGGTTTCGACGACGTGAGGGAGATGGAGGAGGAAGGCGCGGGCTCGTTCGGCGTCCATGCCCGAGAGTGTAGCGCGGGTGAAGCCTTCACCGCGACGGACGCCGGGGAGCGCGGAGGCGAATGACGCAGGCATGGGTGGCAGGGGGCGAAGTACTGGGATTCCCCCGCCTTACCAGCCAGCAAGCCGGCCGGGGACCCCCGCTCGGCTCAGAATGACAGGCTTATGGATGTGGGTTAGCGGAGGCGGAGGCGGATGGGGCCTTTGGCGGTGGAGGGGTCGACGGTGTGGCCGTGCTGGGTGATGTCGATGGCGCCCTGGGCGAGGAGGCGGCGGGCGGCGGCGCGGGCGGGTTCCATGAGGGGCTGCCAGAGTTCGCGCGGCGGCTCGGCGTGGTTGGGGGTTTTGGCGGAGGCGAGGGCGCGGGCGGCTTCGGAGGGGCAGATGGTTTTGCCAGGGCCGCGTTGGTGGAGGAGGTCGAGGATGGTTTGTTCGAGTTGGTGGTCTTGTGCGGCAGGTTTGTTTGTGCGGCAGGCGTCGGAGCAGAACCTGACGTGGTCCCAGTCTCGTTCCCACTTTTTGCGCCAGGTGATGGTGCGGCCGCAGGTGTGGCAGGTCTTGGGTGCGGGGCCGGTGGCTGGTTTGGGTTTGCGGTCGGGCATGATGGTGTTTTGTGTGAGATGAGATGGGCGGTGCTGGGGGGTGTGCGTCGCCCGCAGCCTAGGGCGGAGAGAGGGGATTGGGAGATTTGGTGGGGGGAGGTGGCGAGATGGGATCGGGGCCGAACTCTTTGAGGTAGGCGGGGCTGAGGGTTGCTTTGGACCTCGCGACGGGGAGGAGGGTTGGGTAGAACTGGACAAAGGTGGTGTCGACGGCGGCGTGCTCGGTGTGGCAGGTGTAACAGGTTGCGGGCTGGGGGATGAGGGTGCCGAGGCCGGAGGGTTTGACGTCGAAGAAGGCCCATTTGCCCGGGAAGCGAGCGGCGTCTTTGAGGTGGATTTCGATGCCGTTGATGCCACCCTGGGAGTGTCCGCCGTGGTTGATGGAGGGTTTAGTGTCGGCGGCGCGGATTTCGAGGACGAGGACGGTTTTGTCGGGCCAGGCGCCGGTTCGGAGGAAGCTGGCGTAGGCGTCGGGGTTGACGAAGACGTTGTCAAAGGCGGAGTGGCCGGTGGTTTCTGAGGCTTTGGGGCCGTAGACCATGTCGATGCCGGAGCTGAGGAAGATCCACTCGCGGTAGTTTTTGGGGAGGGGGAAGCTGCCGTCGGCGGTGTAGGGGAGCGGTGCAGGCCCGTGGGGGGCGGGTGGCGGCGCGGGAAGGAGGGTGACGAGGGCGAGCAGCGGGCCGGCGAAGAACTTCATGCGGTGTGTCTCCTGCGAGGTGCGGGTCTCCGTGGTGTGAGGTACGGAAGGGTGCGGAAAAGGTTCGCGGTTTTGGGGGGGCAGCGGTAGGTGTGGGTTTCCTTATACTTGGGCGAGGATGAGCGAGACGGTGACCGAGTTTCAGAGTGTAGCGGATCAGATGGATCTGATCTCAAAGGGTGCGGCGGAGATCCTGCCGGTGGAGGCGCTGCGTGAGCGGCTGGCGGAGAGCGTAAAGACGGGTGTGCCGCTGCGGATCAAGGCGGGGTTCGATCCAACGGCTCCGGATCTGCATCTGGGGCATACGGTGCTGATCCGGAAGCTGCGGCATTTCCAGCAGCTGGGGCATACGGTGATCTTTCTGATTGGGGATTCGACGGCTCTGATCGGTGATCCGACGGGGCGGAATGTGACGCGGAAGCCGCTGACGCCCGAGCAGATTGCGGAGAACGCGGAGACGTACAAGGAGCAGGTGTTCAAGATTCTGGACGCCGGGAAGACGGAGGTTCGGTACAACTCCGAGTGGCTGGACGGGCTCGGGTATGCGGGGATGATCGGTCTGGCGGCGAAGGTGACGTTGTCGCAGATGCTGGACCGGAAGGATTTTCTGGATCGATTTCGGGGGGAGCAGGACATCTCCCTGCACGAGCTGTTGTATCCCCTGGCGCAGGGGTATGACTCGGTGATGCTGCGGGCGGATGTGGAGCTGGGCGGGACGGACCAGAAGTTTAATCTCCTGATGGGGAGGGAGTTGCAGCGGAAGGAGGGGCAGAGATCGCAGATCGTGTTGATGACGCCGATCATTGAGGGTTTGGACGGCGTGCAGAAGATGTCGAAGTCGCTGGGGAACGCGATCGGGATTAACGAGCCGGCGGGGGAGATGTATGGAAAGTTGATGTCGATTTCGGATGAGCTGATGTGGCGGTACTGGACGCTGCTGACGGATCTGCGGGGGAGCGAGATTGAGGCGATGCGGGAACGGGTGGGGGCGGGCGAGCTGCATCCGATGCAGGCGAAAAAGGATCTGGCGCGGTTGATTACGGCGGGGTTTCATGGGGAGGTTGCGGCGGGGGCGGCGGGGGAGGGGTGGGCGAGGCAGTTTCAGCAAGGCGGGGTGAGTGAGGATGCTCCGGTGGTGGAGGTGTCAAAGAGAACTCAGAATCTCGTGATCTCTCAGGGACCTACCATTGTCATGCTCAATCCGGCGGTGTTGCTCAAAGCTGCCGGTTTGGTTAAGTCGTCGACAGAGGGACGAAGAAAGTTGGAGGAAAACGCAGTCAGCATTCATGGACAGCGATTCAATGAGAAAATTTACAGCTTGCGCCCTGATTTCGGGGAGGACGTCCCATTACAGATGGGAAAGAAACAGGTACGTGTGCGTTGGGTGTAGGTGATGCGTTTCGTATGGTTGAAGACCTCTTGAGAACAGCTTGAGAACGTCGCTAAGCGGGCGACGGCAACGACAACCGCAACAGCAAGAACCAATACAGGGGTCCTTCGCTGCGCTCAGGATGACGGCGTGCAACGCAACTGCAACTGCAACCGCAACTGCAAGGGCGGGAAACGGCAGAGCGAAAGCGACAGCGTCTAAAGGATTGTGATTGTGACGATGAGATTGAAGGTTTTTGTACTTTGTCTGGGTCTGCTGGGATACGGGTCTGGTGCGGTGCACGCGGAGGATGCGCGGGAGATGGTGCGGCGGGCGGTGCAGTCGGAGTTGAAGGCGTCGCAGGCGGATCACTCGCGGTGGCGGTATCGGGATGATGAGCGGGATAAGGGGACGGTATCGATTGTGGTGCAGACGGATGCGGGTGCGGTGAAGCGGCTGGTGGGCCGGGATGGGCATGCGCTGGGGGAGGCGGAGGCGCAGGCGGAGGACGCGCGGGTGCAGGCGTTTATCCATGATGCGGGGAGGTTGGCGAAGCAGAAGAGGGATGGGGAGGCGGACGATAGGAGTGCTTCGGAGCTGCTGCAGATGCTGCCGAATGCGTTTACGTGGAGGGTGGCGGGGGAGAGTGCGGAGGAGGTGGTGCTGGCGTTTGCGCCGGACGCGAACTTTCATCCGCCGGATATGCAATCGAAGGTGCTGAGCGCGATGGCGGGGGAGTTGGTGGTGGACAAGCGGCAGCAGCGGATCAAGACGATTCGCGGGAAGCTGACGGAGGATGTGATGCTGGGGTTTGGGATTTTGGGACGAATGAAGCAGGGGGGGACGTTTGATGTGGAGCGGCGGGAGGTGAAGCCGGGGCTTTGGCAGATCACCGAGACGCACGTGCATATTGATGGAAAGGCGCTGTTCTTCAAGACGATCGGACAGCAGCAGGATGAGTTGGAGACGGAGTTCCGCGAGGTGCCGGGGGGGACGACGCTGGAGCAGGCGGCGGCGATGTCGAAGGTGGGTCGGTAGGGCGGGTCAGGACTTGGGCGGGAGCGGTGCGCTATTGCGTGATGACCCACTCATCGCAAGAGCGTGATGGATGGGGCACCCGCCTTCGGCCTGGCAGGACGGAAGTCGGCGTTAGTCTGGGAGTGCGATGGCGAAGACACCGTATGCGCGGACGGATCGGGAGCTGATCCAGAGGATTGGTCGGTCAGCGGGGCAGAGGGCCGGGTATAAGCAGCTGGTGCGGGAGCTGGGGCTGGGCGGCGGGCGCGAGCGGCGGCTGCTGCTCGAGCAGTTGGCGCGGATGACGGCGCGCAAAGAGCTGGTGAAGATCGAGGACGAGATGTGGGCGCTGCCGAATGCGGTGCCGGAGCGGACGGCGCGGGTGCGGCGGGCGGCGGATGAGGTGGCGTCGAAGGCTGCGCGGGGTGGGGGCGGGGCGGGATTTCGGGAGACGCGGGACCGGCTGGTGGCGGGGCGGCTGGATCTGCATCGGGATGGGTATGGGTTTGTGCGGCCGAATGGGAGTTCGAGCCGGGAGGACGATCTTTTTGTTCCGCCGAATGAGTTGAATGGCGCGATGCAGGGCGATGAGGTGCTGGTGGACGAGGCTCCTCCGGGTCGGGATGGACGAAGGTCGGGCCGGGTGGCGCGGGTGCTGACGCGGCGCAATCCGACGGTGGTGGGGATCTTTCACTATGCGCGGGCGCATCGGGGCCGGGAGAGTGCGTGGGTGGAGGGCGGGTTCCTGGTGAAGGGGAACTACGTGACGCCGCTGGATGAGCGGATTGGGGCGCCGGTGTTGATTCCGGAAGGGGCGGAGGTGGTGGTGGAGCGGGCGTCGGTGGATCGGGTGCTGGGGGAGGAGGCTTTGGCGGTGAAGCGGCGGTGGGGCACGGGACTTCGTGGCGCTTCGAACCCCACCCTTTCCGGCGATAATGCTGCCGGAGAGGATGGGGCACCCGGGGTTGCGTTGGGTCCGGGCAGTTTGGGTAGAGAAGCGGGTTCTTTGACTTCGCTGCGCTTCGCTCAGGATGACAACAATTTAGGTTTGGGGGAAGAAGTGGGTCCCTCCACTTCGCTGCGCTCCGGTCGGGATGACAGATCTTCTCCTCACCAAGAGCCGCTGGAGGGGATGGCGGTGGATGTGGAGATTACGGAGTTTCCACAGCCGGGGCGGCCGGCGCGGGGGCGGGTGATCGAGGTGCTGGGGCCTCCGGATGCGTTTGGGGTGGATGTGGAGATTGTGATTCGCAAACATCATCTGCCGCATGTGTTTCCGGCCGATGTGCTGAGGGCGGCGGCGGCGAGTGCGGAGCTGACAGTGGATGCGCTCGACGAGATAGAAAGGGCGCGGCGGAGGGACTTTCGCGGGTTGCCAATTGTAACTATTGATGGCGAGACGGCTCGTGACTTTGACGATGCGGTGATGGTGCGCGCGCTCGCGAATGGGAACTGGGAGCTGCAGGTCCATATTGCGGATGTGAGCCACTATGTGCGGCCGGGGACGGCGCTTGATCTGGAGGCTCGGTTTCGGGGGACTTCGGTCTATTTTCCTGACCGGGCGATACCGATGCTGCCGCCGGCGCTCTCGAGCGGGATGTGTTCGCTGCGGCCGAATGAGGATCGGCTGGTGCAGAGCTGCGTGATGGAGATCGACGAGCGCGGCGAGGTGGTGGGGTACGAGGTGTGCGAGGGGATCATTCGCAGCGTGCAGCGGATGACGTATACGCAGGTGCAGGCGGTGCTGGACGGGGATGCGATTGTGCGGGCGGAGTTTGGCGATCTCCTGCCGGAGTTTGAGCGCATGTATGAGCTGGCGCTCAAGCTGAACAAGAAGCGGAAGCGGCGGGGGTCGATCGATTTCGATCTGCCGGAGCCGGTGGTGCAGTTCGATCCGGATGGGAATATGGCGGCGATCACGCGGTCGGAGCGCGGTTGGTCGCACCGGCTGATCGAGGAGTTCATGCTGTCGGCGAACGAGTGTGTGGCGACGTGGATTGAAGGGAAGGGCGTGCCGAGCGTGTACCGCATTCACGAGATGCCGGATCCGAAGCGAATTGTGGACTTTGAGGAGACAGCGGCCGGATTTGGTTACACATTGGGGATCGGGAATTTGCCGGTGAGGCGGATGACGATGAAATCAGACCGTCGCGATGTGCAGCGCGGGAGCTCTGGCGGCGGGCGCGGGCGCGAGGCGCGGGTGCACGAGGTAGCTGAGCGGATTCCGGTGACGCCGCAGATGTATCAGAAGCTGACGGCGAAGATTGCGGGCAAGCCGGAGGAGCGGATTCTGGCGTATCTGATGCTGCGGTCGTTGAAGCAGGCGAGATACAGCGAGAAGAACGAGGGGCACTTTGCGCTGGCGTCGCCGAGCTATACGCACTTTACCTCGCCGATCCGGAGGTATCCGGATTTGATCGTGCATCGGTTGCTACGCGCGCTGCTGGAGGAGGGTGCGGATGCGCGTGGATTGGGGATTCATTCGGAGGATTGGCAGCCTTGGCGGGCGGAGGTGGAGGCGGCACAGGGCAAAAAAAGGGGCGAAGGGCGAAGGAAGGTGGAGGACGATGCGGGGCCGATTCTGGCGGCGGAACTGGAGGCGATTGCGGCGGAGTCGAGCCAGACGGAGCGGCGGGCGGACGATGCGGAGCGCGAGCTGATCGAGTGGAAGAAGATCAAATTCATGCAGGACCGGGTGGGCGAGTAGTTCGACGGGATTGTGCTGTCGTGCACGAAGTATGGGTTCTTTGTAGAGTTGAGTGAATTGTTTATTGAAGGTCTGGTGCCGATCGCTTCGCTGGGTGGATTTGCGGCGAAGGACTGGACTCAGGGCCGCGGCGCTCGTGACGAGGATCGTTACGTATTTCGGGATACGGATCGTGTGATTGTGGGGCAGAGGAGCGGGCGGGTGTTTCGGATGGGGATGCCGGTACGGGTGTTGCTGGATCGGATTGATCGGCAACAGAGGCGGTTACAATTTGCGCTGATTGGGGCGCCTGGTGCGGAGCAGGAGACGGCGGGGCCTGGTTCGCTGCGGGGACTGAGGAAACGGAAGTCTGCGGGGGATGAGGCGGGGCGGAGTCCGGAGCGGAGTGGGAAGGCTAAACCGGGGAAGACGAAGAAGCGGCTGCGGAATCAGAAGGCAAAGGGAAAGCGCCGATAGGCTGGCGGCGAAGCCCAGAGACGAGCAGCACGAAGGCCAGGACGAGAAGGAGAACGCGAACGCGGTGGAGACGATCCCATTGGTCGCGGTCCTGTTTCCAATGCTCGTAAGGGCGGTGAAGGTCGAGGGCTGCGATCCGATTATTTCTGGGTACGAGGACGGTGACGGTGAGGACGATTGTCCCAGCCCAAAGGATCGCCGCGGAGAGCAGAAGGCGAAAGCTGCCGGATTGAGATCTGTGCAGCCAGGTCTCAAGGATCAGGACAAGGAGGCACGCGGCGTACCAGAAGGGCATGACGCGACCGAGGCGATGTGCAATGCGTTTGGCGGCTGCGAGATGTGGGTAGAGCTCGAGGCTGTTCAGGACGGGGTGCACGAAGGCGGCGACGGCGAACTCATTTCCGACCATGAGTCCGATAAGGAGGATCGCGCAGAGATCGATGCCTGCAGTCATACGATTTCGATTCAGGGAGAGATGATGCCGTCGCAAAAAGAACCCGGAGAGGGAGGCGGTATGTCATCTCGTCCGGGTGCAGGGATGCGTCAGACTGATTTGGAAGCAGGCCAGGTCATCAGGCTTTGCTGTCGCGGAGGGCTTTGACCTTGTCGTGCGAGGCGAGGATGGAGGCTTGCTGGGTGGTGAGGAGGTCGCGGATGTCGCCGGGGAGGTGCTCTTTGAGGGCTTCTTCGTAGGCTTTCTTGGCGACGTCTTCGCCCTGCTCGGCTGTGGCGAGGAGGGTGTGGTCGCCGCCGCCGAGTTTGGCTTTGAGCTCGCCCCAGGTGCGGTGGACCTTTCCGGAGACCATGCCGCTCTGGTGGACGTCTTTGACACCGAGGCGGTGGAGCTCGTTTTCGAGTTCGCCGGAGAAGTTGGCGCGCACCTGCGTTTCCTTGAGGAAGAAGGTGCGGGCTTGCGGATCTTCGAGGTTTTGTTCAAGGTCCATGAAGCCCTGGTGGCTGTCGCGCAGGATGTCGATGAGCTTGCCGAGTGTTGCTTTTACTTTTTCGAGGTTGATACTTTCGGGCATGGGTGTTCCTCCACGAGGTTGGATGCAGGTAGGCGTGGGGTGGGGCGAGATGGGGCGCGGGTGAGCCGGTACAATCTGGAAGAGGAGTACAGCGACGCGATGGCACACATGGTTTTTTGCGCGAAGTACAAGCAGGAGATGGTGGGTTTGGACGAGCCGCCGTTTGACTCGGATTTTGGGCAGAAGATCTACAAGAGCGTGAGTAAGAAGGCGTGGGGCGAGTGGGTGGAGCGGCAGAAGATGCTGTTGAACGAGTACCGCCTGCAGCCGTGGACGCGGGAGGCGCAGGAGTTTCTGGTGGAGCAGATGAATGAGTTTTTCTTTGGCGAGGGTGGGGCGCTGCCGAAGGAGTTTGTGGCTCCGACGCACTGAGGTTCTGACGTGGCAGGGGCGGTGGGTCTGTGGGCGGCCTCGTGTACACTGAACGCTGTTGGTTTACCCCGCAGTCTGCCCGGCCGGGCGGACTGGCAGTGAAGTCGGGACGTGGCTCAGCCTGGTAGAGCGCACCCTTGGGGTGGGTGAGGTCGCTAGTTCGAATCTAGTCGTCCCGACCATTCTTCGTTTTGAGCTCTTCTGAAGATCACATCGAAGGGCTTTCTGTATGTAGGCGTGACACTTACGGCGTCTACAGAGCAGTTCGAAACGACGGATCTCAGCAAATCGGCCTTTTCGCTTGAATCCCCTGAGAAGTACAGGAAATGCGCCTTATTCGCGAGTTCGAAGATCCTCTCGGCTTCCAGGGCGCGGTCCCCGTTCTCTGCCTGCCGGAGCCCTGCGATGGCCATCTTCACTTGCTGCTCTTCCATTCGCCAGTCGTTCATCTTGCGTTCCCAGAAGTCCTCCGGGATCTTGCCATCCAGCTTGTCGGCGTAGGCAGCGTCCATGCGATTTCGAATCGCGACCAGACGTACTTGCAATCTGCTCTGCTCGGCAGTCACGTTCTGGCCGGCCGTCAGCCGGTCCTTCCTGAGCCTCTGGACGATGGACGCGGCGACATCTGAAGGTACCTGAATGCCCTTGAGTGACTCTCCGAGGCGCTCTGCTATATCAGCCTCTCGGAAGCGCGGCAAAAGGCATTTTCCCCGATGCCCTGTACAGCGATAGTAGGTGTACTTCTCCTCTTGGATCTCGCCAGTGACCATGCAACCGTCATAGGCGCAGGTCATAAGCCCCCGGAAGGCAAGCTGCCGTTTGGAGTGTCTCGGGCGATTGTGGCCCCGGAGAACCGCTTGAGCTTCCCGGTATATTCCCGGGTTTACGTATGTCGGTTGCGTCCCGGGATACGTACGCCCTCCCCACTCGAAAAACCCCATGTAGAAAGGGTTCTTAAGAATGAGATGAACGTTTCCTCGACTGATGGATATTCCGGTTTCGCCCCGGATCGCCCTGGCGAGTGTTGTGAGGGAATGCTTCCCGGTGGCGTAGAGCTCGAAAATCCGGTTCACAACCGGGGAATCTTCCGGGTCAACCTCGATGGTGCGTTCCGCTTTGTTGTTCCTGTATCCGAAGGGCGCGTGACCGGGGAAAATCCCCTGCGAAGCTTTCTCGACCATCCCCTTCTTGACCTCTTCTTTGAGGTTCTCCGAGTAGTTCCTTGCTATGGCGAGGCGGATGTCATGCATGAGCTTGACCTGCGACTTCGACTCCTTCGATAGGATCTGGCCTTCCTTGACGAAGTGAATCTCAATATCAAGATCTTCGAGGGTGAGGGCGTCCCGCTGGTTTCGGTAGAGACGGTCGGTCTTCTCTACCAGCAGCACGCGACAGCCGGGGTCCCGCTTGAACCGTGCGACCATCTCGGCGAACTGCTTCCGGCCTGTCGCTTTTGCGGTCTCGACATCCTCGAAGGCTTGAACTACCGTATCCCACTGTTCTCGGCGTATTCGCGCACGATCCTGGTTTGAGCCTCAAGCGAGTACCCTTCCTGTTCCTGCTCCCGGCTCGATACGCGCGTGTACATCACCGCTTCGGTCATACTTCCTCCCAAGGATCAAACGTTACCAACTGCAACGAGCATCCCGGTTGCCGAACACCAATCAACGTAAGCACGATGGTTTCGGAAAGGTTCCGAAAGGTAACCGGTAGCGAGACGCCTCACGCGAGCGCCATGTCTTGTTCCTCGGGCGGGAGACGATCCCGACATCGATGAAATACGTACTGCGGGTCGATGATCCAGCGTCCGTCTGCCTGCTGCAACACGCGCGATTCGGAGAACAGACCTATGCCGAGGAACTGGTTCTGTCCACACTCACAGCGAAGATAGCTCTGCCGCTGCAACACAATCTCCCCTAGAACCGCCTCGGTCTTGATCGGCTCGTCCTCTTCCTCAAGCTTCCAGTTGTAGTACGTGCCGAAAGACTGTGTGACCCTCACCCCCCGAACTGCGATCAGGAACTCTTCCACCGCCTCCGGGATATCCAGAAACCGTGTTGTCTTGGTGATGTACTTGATGCACTCATTCGCCGCCCCATCCCCACGTTTCACCGCGCGCAGATCCAGCACGCGACGGTAGATCTTGTTCCAGGGTGAGCCCTTCCGATGTTGCGAAGTCTCGGTCCGCCATCGGGCAAACTCGCTTTTCTTGAACACTCTCCGGGTGCTGCTCGAAGTGATTCTGACCCAGGAGAACTCGAGCCGCAACTTGGCTTCAACGAACGTGGCACGGCTGATTCCGGACAGTCGATAGGGAGAATCGAAGATGATGTGTAAGTGGGGGTGCCACGTCCGAGTCAGGCGATTGAAAGTGGCCTCAATAGCGTAGACCCCGCCCCTCAAAAACGCCTCGTTGGCCCGATAGAAAGCCTTCCACCAATTCCGAATCTGCTTGAACGTTTCGGTCGTCAGGCGGCCGCAGTTTGGAACCGTCAGGGTGAGAAACGAGGGATTCTCCATCGCCGCGAGCATCTCGCGAACAGGCCCGCGATAGCGCTCGAGTCGCTGGGACGCACAGAGGGGACATAAGCGATGATTACAGCCAATCGGAACGGCCACAGCGGGCGAATCGCAGCAGGTCGGCTTGAAGCCCCGCCACTCCTTCTGACACTGAGCGAGACGCCGCAGGTCCGACGAGGCCCGCAGGGCCCCCTGTCGCGTTGCCTTCGGCCTTCCCAGGCATCGCACATATCAGCTTCCTGGTCCCTTGACGCCATGATTGTAAGCGACGTGATCAGTGTCGAATGAAGCCGGACCCGGCCCTTGCCTTTCGCAACATCAGAGGTCCGGCTTCGGAGCTTGTTCGCCAGACCATGTTTTGTCTCACTTGTTGCTAGATGAATTCCTTTATCAAGTGAACGCCCTTGCGGGCGAAGGCGCGGAGCTCCAGCCGCTTCGCAATTAAGGCCACACACGTCCTTTGAATCTTCGAGCAGGACCGCTGTCATCGGCTCCGCCCTTCTGCAGTTCGGGCGTCAGCCTCTCTCGGTGAGGCGCTGAGGCGTCTTTCTAGGCGGTCCAAGAGCAGGAAGAACTCCGCCAGCCTTCCGGTATCGTCCTGGTCGAGGATGCGATACCGTTCGAGCTCTGCCGGGCGCGGCCTGCCAGGTCCGCTATTCCTCGCTGAGATCCGGATGGACTGAAGAGGTGTACCGCCGATCGTCTTTGGTGGTGGAAGCGCAGGAGGCACAGCGCCTGCGGCGCTGATGAGGGCTCTGCCCTCACACTCCCGCCCCGTTTTGCTCTGGGATGAGGGGAGTGCAAGCGGCATTGGTGGGCAGGCCGATGGCTTTCGGCCACCTGTCAGTGGAGGTGTTGGCTCGCATCCCGTCGACGGACCGGACGGGTAAACCGGCACCCCGTATCCCTGATCCGAAACCGCACTCCGCCTGCCCAAATCAATATCGGTGTTCTTCTGTGTGCCAGCCATGCAAAGCGTCTCTTTTCAGAGATCTTTGGCTGGCGCTTGCTTGAAATGCCGAACACGGCATCAGCTGGCTACAGGATCACGGTGTTTCTCAGGATTTTGGGACGACGACCTTGTTCAACAAGAGCCCACCCTGTTTCGTTACCAACAGGACGTATTCCTTGGCACAACCCTCTCCCGCATCGAGGCGAACCCGCACTGGGGGAGAATTGGCTGAAAGTGTTAAGGCGTTTGCCATGGATGAAGTATGCACTCGGACGGCTCGGCTTTGGGCGACAAAAGAGCTTAGAACTTCATCTGTCGGTGCCCTTCGTCAATCAGTTCACAGGCCCGTTTGTAATGGATGCGAACCCGCTTCAAGAGCGAGGCGTGAGACCTGGGGCTTTCCATTTCTCTCGGGAACAACTTCGTTGCGATTTCATCGAACCGCTTCTGCTCGTTCCGGAGATCCCAGACCTTTAGGTAATTCTCGTATTGGTCCAGCCGCGTCTTTGATTTCCTGTGGTGGTCTGGTAATGGACCAATCTTGTCTTGTAGAAGCTTTTCTGCCGCTCCACGCGCTCCTGTACATATGCCAAGATCTGCTGCATCGGCTCGGCAACATCGATCTCAATTCTCACCACGCGGGGATCTCCGGCCACGTTCCAGGATGGCTTAATCACATCCGGGATGTCCCCAGTTGCCTTGAGGAATCGAGCATTTGCGTCGGGGTACAGTGCTGGGTCCACGGCTGTCAAATTCCAGCGTCGACCGTCACCACTCGAGTGAGTCGGGACGAGAATTTTCGTCCCTCGTTCTACCCTCACGGATTCCATGTCAAATTGCCAAGACGAAGGTAAGGGATCTGTTAGATCCCACCGTTCGCAGATCAGGCTCGCGGCCGGAGCGATTTCAGAGCAGAAGTGATACCAGAATTGCTCGCTGTATATGGGACCGTGTTGGTCCCACCAATACCCGTTCGTCTCAAACCATCCTCCAAACTTGGCTTGGAAGGCTTCTTGTTCCTGCTGGTAGGCCTTGTTCCTGCGGATAAACTCCCACCGGAACCATGCTAGCCGGTCTCGCAGCTCTTGTGTTCTTGGGTCGCTTGGCATTGGCTCGCTGTTCGCTCGCTATGTTCGTCGTTTAAGGCCTCGCTGGGCCACAACACATACGCGAAGTGAAAGAAGCCGAACACTCGCTAGAAAAGGCAGTAGCTCAAATTTACGGCCTTAGGTATCACCAGCTAGGCCATATAGTAGTCATTCCGTCGACTGAGCTAAGTTCGGGTGATCCTCACATAGTGGATTGGAACTACGCTCCATAGAGTCAGAGTCGGAACGTTGTGACGCCTTGGGTGGCGGGGATACCGGATCATGGAGAGACGATCAGATTGTCGTCAGGTAAGAACAGCGGCCAGATGCTGCTTGTCTCAGTTCCACGGAGAGCAGATGGAGTGGAAAGGCACGGGCGCTCTGGGTGGATTCGGTACGGAACGGTAATTCAAGGTGCCCTTCTAGCTAGCCACGTCTGCTATACAGTTCGAAGCCGTGGCTTATGCCCTAGCAAGGAACGTCAACCGGGGTTGCGTGCCGGGCTTCATAGACTGGGTATAGTTCTCAAGTTCAATCTCTTCCCTAACCGAGGTCATGGTAAGCCGCAGAAGAGCCTTCAAATCTTGAAGATCTTTCTCGACCCACCTGCGCTCATAGTGGGTCTCATCGTTCCCAAGCCACGCAGTGAGAGTGGCAGCCTCTTTGAGCCTCCCTTCAGGGAGGTATTTATCAAAAACTTCTTTGAGGAAGATTTCTTGATCGTTGCTGAATCTGCTGGACGGAGGGCAACGCAGAAATCTTTGACCAGAACTTCCAGACTCTTTCTGTATCCGACACCCGCTATTTCTAGAAGCCCATGGTCTTCAGCAGCCCTTGATTGATTGTAGATCGTGCAAAATCTTGCCGAGACGCTATCAATCTCTACGCACGACACCGGAGTGGAGCTCAGAGGAAGAGCGGCTGAGAAGCTTAAGAACTTGTTGAAGAAGTAAGTTCCGTTTGCGGCTGGATTGGATATGTTTCGTCTATTGAGTATGCGTGGCGATGAGCGTATTCAGGACGGGATGTTCAGCTATGTGTCGTTGGAGCGGCGGGTTCCT
>JAABUX010001612.1_pt1 | contig 33693 bp, 31 predicted proteins | sample 5561851 | NCBI WGS metagenome assembly JAABUX01 (sample SAMN10711883, study PRJNA513361) | rock metagenome | isolation source: Antarctica rocks | place: Antarctica: Victoria Land, Richard Nunatak red sandstone | collected 2016-01-03
TCTTCGGAGACGTTCGTCAGGCTGGCCATGATCCAATTGATGCTCCACCGACTCCAGCCCGACGAAACGGATGCCGAGTTCCACTACCGGAAGACCGGCTAATCTTACATATGGGACAGACTCTGAGCGAAAAGCGGGGTCGTGTCCGGACTCCATTGCACGCCAGCGCCCTCCCGCCTATTCTGAGTAGAAGTCACAACCTCTTGGTCAATCGACAGAATACGCCGACGGAGGTGGGCCGTGGATGACCTCTCGCGGTTCTGCTGCCTGAATTCCGAGTGCCCCGATCATGGCGTCCGTGGCGGGGAAAACCTCTCCGTCTGCGGCCATTACGGCAAGGAGGACTCGATCCGCTTCCTCCGCTGTCGCTCCTGCGGCTCTCGGTTCTCCGAACGCAAGGGGACGCCGTTGTTCCATTCCCACCTGACCGCCGAGAAGGCCACGGCGGTCCTGGAGCACATCGCCGAGGGCGGCGGCGTCCGCCAGACCGAGCGGCTCGTCGGGGTCCACCGCGACACCGTGACCCGATATACCCGCAAGGCCGGCGAGCATGCCCGGGCGGCCCACGACGAGCTGGTCGCCCTTTCCCCCCCGGACGACCGAGGTCCAGTTCGATGAGAAGTGGTCCTTCGTCGCCAAGAAGGAGGAGCACTGCGACCCCTCCGACCCGGCCGACGACCACAGGGGGGACTACTGGGACCACCTCGCCTACGACCCCGAGCATCGCCCGGTCGTCGCCGTCGTGCCGGGCGGCCGTGACATCGAGGGGACCGAGGCCCTGGTGGGCGAGTTCCGCCGGCGGACCGGAGGTCGGACGATGAGGCTGATGACCAGCGACGCCTATGCGGCCTATGAGACGGCGATCCTCGAGGCCTACGGCGAGATGGTCACTCCTCCTCGAACGGGCAGGCCGGGCCGCCCGAAGGGTGCTCACAAGACGCCTCCGGCCGGTCTGGTCTATGCCACGGTCGAGAAGGTGCGGAAGAAGGGACGGGTGGTCGAGATCCTCACGCACATCGTCTTCGGGACGATGGCGGCGATCGCGGCGGCCCTGGCGGGCTCGAGCGTGAGCCGGTCGATCAACACGTCGTTGCTGGAGCGGCAGCACCTGACGGACCGGCACCACAACGCCAGGAAGTCGCGGAAGACGTACCGGTTCTCCAAGGACTGGCGTTTCCACGAGGCGGCCACCTATTTCACGCTGTACAGCGGCAATTTCTGCTGGCCGGTGAGGACGCTTCGAGAGCCGATCGGCGATGGGCGCTACCGCAAACGGACCCCGGCGACCGCCGCCGGGCTCACCGATCACGTCTGGTCGATGGCCGAATGGATCAGCTTTCCGGTCGTGCTACGGAGTTAGGACACGACCAGCGATGTTATCTTTTGGCTTATTGGGCTGACCTCCTGTTCCCGATCAAGAGGAAGACATGAGCGATCGAGGCCGATGGGGGTTGCTCCTGCTCGCCCTGGCGTCGCCGATGTTGCTGTCGGCCCCGGCCCCGGCCCCGGCGACGGAGGGGCCGACGGTGGTCGTGACGCAACCGGACGAGTCGCGGTTCCCCGAGATCACGGTCTATTTCGAGGTGAAGCGGCCCGACGGCTCGTTCCTGCTCGACGCCCGCCGCGACGAGTTCCGCGTGACCGAGGACGGCCGCGACCGGCCGATCCTCCGGTTCGAGGCGCCCCAGTCGACCGAGGCCCGGCCGACCACGGTGGTCCTGGTCGTCGACCACAGCGGGAGCATGAAGGAAGACGACAAGATCGGGGCGCTGAAGCGGGCCGTCGCGACGTTCCTGGAGGGGCTGCCCGAGGGCTCGCGCGTCGCCGTGGTCGGCTTCAGCTCGGAGGTCGAGCTGATCTGCCCGTTCACCGCCGACCGCAACCGGGCCCGCGAGGCCGTCGACGCCCTGGAGGCGATCGGGTCGACCCGCTACTACGACGCCGTGGCCCTGGCCCTCGGACTCCTGGCCGAGGAGCCCGGCCGCCGGGCGGTCCTCGCCCTCACCGACGGCAAGGACACCGACAGCCGGGCCGCGAACCTCGGCTCCGCGATCGCCGACGCCCGCCGGCTCAACCTCCCGGTCCACACCCTGGGCCTCGGCGACAGCCGCGAGATCGCCGTCGACGCCCTCCGCAAGCTCGCCGCCGAGACCCGAGGGCAGCACTACCTGGCCGCCGACGCCGACCAGCTCCGCCAGATCTACGAGGAGATCGCCCGCCGGCTCGGTTCGGGCTACAGCCTGGCCTACCAGACCGACCGCAAGGTCCCCGACGGCACGCTCCGGCCGATCCGGATCTACTTCCGCAAGGGCGAGAAGGCCGCCGAGACCGCCGTCTTCATCCGCGGGATGGTCGTCCCCGCCGCCGGCTGGTCCCGCCTGTTCCTCGCCCTCCTGGCCGCCCTGGTGGCGCTCACCCTGCTCCCGTCGGTCGCCCGCCGCCGGGGTCGAGACCCCGAACCTTCCTGAAGCCGGCCCGACGACCCGTCGCCAATCCTCGCGAGTGCCGATGCTCCCACCGATCCGCTACCCGCTGCCCACCATTTTGGCCCTCGTCATCGGCGCGCTGATCACCTGGCGCGGCGAGGCCTGGACGCGGGCCTGGCGCGCGGACCTCTCGGCCGGGGTCCGACGCGTGATCGAAGGCCCGCCGGTCCCGCTCTCGAACCGGCCGGAGGTCGTCGCCGGGCCGATCACCCGGCGGGCGCTCTTGCTCCGCGACGAGACCCCGGCCGCGAGCCGGCCGGGCGGGCCGACGGTCGAGACGATCGACCGCCGGATGTTCGTCGACATCTACGACGCCTGGCCCTCGCCCGGGCCGACGACCCACCTCCGGGTCGGCAACCGCAGGCCGATCGGCTGGATCGCGGCGGCCGGGGCCCTGGCCTGGGATACCCGGCTCGTCGTCCGCGCCGACGCCGGGCGACTCACCCTGGCGGACGTCGCCGACGACGCGGGCGGGGTGGCGGTGGATGTCGGCCGGGCCCCGCTGCCGGTCCTGGCCTGGGACAAAAGGGGGGCGGTCGAGGTCGCCGTCTGGGACCCGACCCGTCCCTGGTCGGCCGTCTCGCGACGCGGTTGGGTCCGGGCGTCCGACCTCCCGCCGGGGGCCTGGGGCGTCTGGATCAGCCAGGTCGAGCTGCCGATCCTGCTCAGGCAGGCGCTCGCGGGCGACCCGGCGATCGTCCGCCTCCGCGCGGTCCTGGGCCGGCTCGCCGACAACCGCCCGCTGACCCGCGCCGACCTCGAAGCCGCCCGGCCCGCCTTGCCGCCGATCGCCCTCGAAGTCGGTCCCGACTCCCGCGCGGCGGCCGGCCAGCTCGCCGAGGCCAACGCCCGGCCGGTCGCCGACGCCGGCTGGTCCGGCCTCACCTTCCGCTTCCTGCCCCTCGGCGACCTCCCCTGATCCCGCCCCGGTATTCGGATCAAAATCAGGGGTTCGACGTCACCGCGTCCGGCTTCGGCGCGGCCGGGCGGGTGAAGACCACGACCTCGCTCCAGACCCCCTCGCCGCCCTTCTCGAATACCTTGGGCCGGGAATCGTTGAAGCCGCCGCTCCGGACGACCAGCCGGTCGCCTTCGAGGCGGTAGATCGAGAGCAGGCGGGGGATCTCCTGGCCGTCCAGGGTCGAGAACTTCACCCAGTCGAGCGAGCGGGGGCTGGCCGCCTCGTCGACTTGCAGCTCGCCGCTGACGCGGAGCTTGGGGCCGACCTTCGGCGTGACCGTCGCCGCGACGTCGTTCCCCTTGATCTCGATCGTGACCGAGATTTCCCGACGCCGGCCGACCGAGGTCTCCCAACACCCCTGGAGCTTGGAGAGGTCACTCCCTTCCGGTGCCGCACCCAGAGACGCGGCCGCCAGCAACACCAGCATCGACAGGACTCGTCGTCGCATCGCCGTCCTCCTTCGGACGAAGCGAGGGGTCGAATCGCCGCCCCTCTTCCTCGATATTATCGGACCGACACCCGGCCGCCATTAGCATATTTACTATCTTGATCTACGAAGTCGAGATTGCGGCTTCGCCCATCGAATCACCGCAATCTCCACCACGGAGTACGAAGCAGGGGAACCGGGAGGCCTCGTCGCGTGTCGACGCTCCGGGAGGCCACCCGCGTCCGTCCTCGATTCACTTCACGTTGACCAGCTCGATGTCGAAGATCAGGGCGTCGTTCGGCTTAATCGGCCCGCCCGGCCGGGGCGTGGCGCCGTAGGCGAGCTCGGCGGGGATGAAGACCTGGTACTTGTCGCCCACCTTCATCTTCTGGAGGATCTCGGTCCACCCCTTGATGACGCCACCGACGGTGAATTCGGCCGGGCCGCCGTGGTCGTCGGAGCTGTCGAACTTGGTGCCGTCGATCAGCGTGCCCTTGTAGTTGGCGACCACGGTGTCGGTCAGCTTGGGGGACTTGCCCGTGCCGGCCTTGAGCACCTTGTACTGGACGCCGCTGGGGAGCGTGGTGATCCCGGGCTTGGTCTTGTTCCCGGCGAGGAATGCCTGGCCCGCCTTGAGGTTCTTCTCGGCCTCGGCCGCGGTCCCGGCGTTGGCCTTGGCCATCATCTGCTGCTGGAACGCCGTCATGACTTCCTGCATCTGGGCGTCGGTCATGGCCGGCTTGTCGGCGATCGCGTCCCTGATCCCCATGGCCAGGATTTCGGGGGAGACCTCGATGCCCTGCTTCTTCATGCCCTTGCCGATGTTCAGGCCGATCGCGTAGGCGACCTTCTGCTCCATCGTCTTCAGTTCGGGCTCGCCCTTGGGGGTTGCCTGCCCTGCGGCGATCGTCGGGCCGACGACCAAGCCGATCCCGATCCAGGCGAGCTTCGCGTATCTCATCGGATGTCCTTGCGTGGTGTCAATCCAGGGACGCCGCGAACTCCCGTCGGCGTTGGCCAATACTCTACACAAAAGCCCCGGTCCTCGTGGACCCGAAAACCGGCCGGGAGCCGGACAAACCGAATATCGGGGCGGTTGAAGTCGAGGTCTTGCAGTCGAGTGGATGCAACTAACCATGTTATAAGCACTAATGGATTGATTGGTGGATTTCATCCACCCTACCAAACTCCGAAAGCGGATTTTGGACCGGGCATGGATCTTGCGGTAAGATGGAGACGTTGGGCAGTCCAGTGAAGATTCAGGACGACGACGGATGATCCCGTGCCGGACTCCGCCGAGGGAGTGGGAACCGCCGCACCGCGCGTCGCAAGGGGAGGGTTCGCGGTAACTTACGGGTAACGTGTCATGAAAAAGGTTCGTCGGAACCGTCAGCACGCCAAGCTCGCCCGCCTCCGCCGTCACCTGGAGATCAGCGCCGATCTGCTTCGACCCCGCCGGATCAGGACCCGCTCGGCCCGCTATGCCGCGGCCTTGGCCGAGCAGCTCGGCCTGATCGAGCGCCCCCGCTGCTGCTCATGGTGCCGGCGTCGACGTCGCCTGGAACGTCACCACTGGGATTATCAGCAACCCCTGACCGTCACCTACCTCTGCGGCGATTGTCACGGGATCGCCGACACGATGAATGTCCAGGCGGCCACTGCTTAACGAATGGGCGACGCCCGGTCGGCCTTGATGGTTCCGGGCTTCTCTTCCTCGATCGCCGGCGGGACCTCGGCGACCGGTAGGGTGAACTGGAAGGTCGTCCCCTGCCCCGGGGCCGACTGCCACTTCAACTCGCCGCCCCCCTGCGCCGCGATCCGGGCGGCCCTCGGGAGGCCGAGGCCCAGGCCACGCCCCGCCTGGCGACCGCAGTAGAACGGGTCGAAGAGGTGGGCGCCCTCGGCCGCGTCGATCCCCCGGCCGGTGTCGTGGACGGTCCACCGGAGCTTCCGGGCGTCGCCGCCGGCGGTGAACCGGACGAGGCCGCCGCCGGGCGTGGCTTCGAGGGCGTTGCGGGCGAGGACGTCGGCCACCTGGCGGAGCGGGTCGGGGTCGGCCCAGACCCGGAGGCCGGGCTCGCGGGCCTCGGCGACGATCCGGACGCCCCGGGCGTCGGCCTCGGCCTGGAGGTCGCGGAGGCAGGCCCGGACGATCTCCTCGGGCTGGCAGGGCCGGGGCCGGGGCTGCGGGGGCCGGGCGACGTACATCAGGTCGCGCAAGATCCGGTGGGCCCGCTGGGCCTGGGCGATGATGGCCCGGAGCGACCGGGTCGCGTCGGCGTCGTCCTCGCGGGCCAGGAGCAACTGGGCCCGGCCGACGATCACGGCCAGGGGGTTGTTCAGCTCGTGCCCCGCGCCCGCGGCGAACTCGGCCATCGCCTCCAGGATCGCCTTCCGCCGCGCCGGCTCCTCGCGGACGGCCCGGCCGCGATGGGCCCAGGTGACGTCGTCGAGGAGCCGCCGGAGCCGGTCCCGCTCGGCGACCTCGCGGACCAGGGCGTCCCAGGCGGCGAGGGTCGGCGGGGGCGGGGCGACGGGCAACGCCCCCCCCTCGGGGTGCCAGAGGTGGACGTGGGCCGAGGGGCGCCCGGGCTCGCCGAGCGGCAGGACGATCGAGGCCGGTCGGGACTCGTTCGGGGGCGGCGCGGGCCCGGGAGGCCCCGCCCAGACCACCCGGGCGACGGCCACGCCGGGCTCGCCGCACCAGGCCAGGCCCGCCCGGTCGGCCCAGGCTTCCGGCCCTTCCGTCGGCGACGATCCGGCCACGACCCGGGCGAGGCGTTCGAGAGAAGCCCGGTCGACGCGGAGCCGGTCGTTGGCCCGCCGGAGCCTCGCGTTGTCGCGGGTCAGCCGCTCCTCGCGGGCCGAGGCGTCGGGCTCGACGAACGGGCCGCCGCAGCGGGCCTGGACCTCGGCCGTGACGATCCGGACCCGGGGGTCGACCGGCCCGAAGTCGCGACCCGGCTCGGGCCCGAGGGCCCAGGGGGTCCGCTCGGCCAGGGCGAAGGCCCGCTGGATCAGGGCCAGCCGCGCGGGCGGGCCGGAGCCGACGTCGAGCCCGGCGCCGAGGTCGGCATGGAGCCAGGCGGCGTCGACGACCAGGGGTTCGCAACCCCAGCGTTCGGCCAGGGTCCGGCCGAGGTCGGCGAGCCCCCGGCCCAGCCATCGCCGCTCCAGCTCGCGGCGGGCGTCGCGGTCGTCGGCGTCGAGCCAGGCGAGCGCCCGATCGGGGTCGACCGCGGCCAGGGCCCAGAGGCCGAGGCCGTGGAGCAGGCCCGCGCGGGCCACCTCCTCGGGGTCGACGTCCCCGGCCTCGCGGGCCAGGCGACGGGCCGCGAAGCCGACGGCCACCGAATGCCGCCAGAGCCGCGCCAGGGCCTCGGCGACCGCCCCGGGACCCGGCGCGGCGGACCACCACCGGAGCCTGGCCAGGCTCGCCAGGGGGTCGGGCGGGCCCAGGCCGGGCCGGGAGCGTTCCAGGGCCCAGCCCATGTCGGTCTCGGCCGAGGCCGGGAGCCGTATCGGCCCGATCGCGGCGACGGCGGGCTCCCCCTCCTCGTCGTCGAACAGGGCGAGGGCCTGGCGTGCCGAGGTGGGGCGCAGCGGGAGCCCGTCCAGCCGGTCGAGCGAGCGGCGGAGATCCCCGGCCCCTGGGTCATTGGCGGACGTGGCACGCACCGAGCCGGGCTCCTTCCCGTCGGCGACGATCCAAACGTGGACTCAACCCGTCGGGCCGGTCTCTATATCCAAGAGTCGGCAGACTCGGCGGATCAATTCATCGATGTCGAGCGGCTTGTGGAGGAAATCGTCGGCGCCCGAGGCCCGCAGCTCGTCGATCTTGTCGTCCTCGATCATCCCCGAGATGCAGATGATCTTGATGTCGGCCATCGTCGGGTCCTGGCGGATCAGCTCGCAGACCGCCTGGCCGTTGATGTCGGGCAGCATCACGTCGAGGATGATCAGGTCCGGATGGTACTCCTTGGCCAGCATCCCGGCGCCGAAGCCGTTGTTGACCACCTTGGTCTCGAACCGCGCGTCGTTGACCAGGACGTCGGAGATCAGCTCGACCACCGCCTCGTCGTCGTCGACGATCAGGACCCGCCGCCGCCCGCTCTCCAGGGCGTCGGTAGGGATCCCGTTCTCCTTCATGAACCGGAAGAGGGCCTCGCGGGGAATCCGCCGGAACCGCGAGCCGGGCACCCGGAACCCCTTCAACTGGCCCGAGTCGAAGCAGCGGATGATCGTCTGCTGGCTCACCTTGCAGATCTTGGCGGCCTCTCCGGTCGTGAACACGGTCTTCATGGTCGATTACGCCCCATCCCATCGTGCGAGCGCCTGGGCTTCGCGACGCCCTTCCACGCCTTTCGACGAGTCCCAATCCCTGGGGAACCGCTCGCCGGACGCCCATCCCTCTCCCCGGATTCGACGGCAATGGACGGGGCGGACGGCCGCCCCTCGATCTCGATCGGTCGACGACCCTGACCCGATGGACGAATGGCCCAACTGGCAGAGTTTGCGGAATCTATCAAGTTTACCAGGCTTGCCGACGGTGCCAATTATAAGACAATTACCTATCCTGTCAAGCTGAATGCTAAAGCCGGTTAATCTCCCAGAGTGCGAGCCCTTCGAAGTTGCTCCAGATGTCGTCGGGCGCCCTCCGCCGCCCCGCTGCCCGCATCCTCCGGGTCGCCCCGAAGCCCGATCGTGCCCGGCCCGTGCCGGGCCCCCCACGGTTGCCCAGCATGAGAGGCCGTCGCCGCCAGTTCAGTTTTCGCCCAGCCCGTAGAGGTCGCGGGGGGTGTCGTGGAGGATCTGGCGGAGCAGCGGCGGGATCTCGTCTTCCTCGAAGAACCGATCTTCGACGAGCCGGGCCAGGGCCGAGGCCATCGCCTTCTTGACGACCTGGAGCTTGCCGTAAGTCCACTCGGCGTAATAGGCATCGCAGAGGAAGCCGCCGACCTTGGTCATCGGGGCGACCTGGACCCGGAGGCCGACGTTCTTCTCGATGGTTATGGGGAAGAAGTTGTGCCACCAGTAGCCCGACGCATAAACGTTGGGGAACTGGCGGGCCAGGATGGCGACGTCATGCGACAGGACGTCAGAGGCGACCATTAGGTCGAACCGGGCGTCGCCGAAGTGGTGGAACCCGCGGGCCATCTCCGAGGTCCAGGTCTCCTGGTAGCGGGGGATGCTCTTGCCGTCGCAGATGAAATACTCGGCCCCGACGGCGATCTGGAACGCCTTGCGGTTCTCGTGGTGCCACTTCAGGACCGACCACGACACCGACCGGGACAGGGCGTCGACCTCGGGGCCCGAGACCTCGCGGCCGACCGACGCCCGGTCGAGGGCGGACCGGGTCGCGGCGGCGTCGGGCGGGTGGAACCGGTGCTCGATCGGCAAGAACGTATTGGTGAACCGGACCCGGCCGGTGATCGTGCGATCGAGCCAGTCGAAGACCAGCCGTTCGAGCTGCCCGGCGGTCGTCGGCGCCTCGCCGAAAGCCGCCGTGAGGGCGTCGTAGTACTCCGCCTTCGTCGTCCGGCCGGCGAAGAACGGTTCGAGGTCGGTCGCGACGCCCGGGCAGAACAGGTAGTGGGCGTCGAGCATGTAGTAGAAGTCGTCGGGGTTCTTCGAAGGGTCGGCGCTCCGGTTCCCCAGGCTGGTGACGACGGTCCGGATGTTGGCGCGATCGCGGAGGACCGTGCCGGCCCAGGCGGGGTCGCCGCCGGTCCTGGCGACCTTGTCGAAGAGGTCGCGATAGTTCGCCGGGGTGAGCTGGGGTTCGTCGAAGTCGTAGAGGTCGCGGAAGATCCGGAACAGGCACCAGGCCATCGCGGTGTTCCGCATCCGGGCCAGGTAGGGGATCGAGCGACGGACCCGCTCGTCGGCCGGGAGCGCGGGATCGAGGTCCGCCGGCGGCATCCCGACGGCGATCAGCTCGGTCCGGACCCAGTGATAGCCCATCAGGGCGGCGAGGTCGGGGGCGTTGGGCTGGTCGCAGCGGATGTGGGTGTGGGGGTCGACGATCGGCGTGTCGCCGATCATCCGCTCGATCCGCTGGGCCAGGCTCGGTTCGCTCGTGAACATGAAGGTCTCGGGGCGGTGGGGACGGACGGCGCCTCGGCACCGATCCGATCGTCCGATGATCGGGACGCCGTCCCGCGCTGTCAATGAGCGAGGCGGGGGCGGCGGAGCCCGCCCAAAGCCCGCGGCCCCGCCCCATTAGACAGCATCGCGGATCTCGGTCCGTGATCCCTCCTCACTTTCGACCCGCAGCAAGACGAACCGACCAGGTGAGAGATCGACCCGGACGGCAAACGAAATCTTTCGTAGGGTGGATGAAATCCACCGAGGTTCGGGCGGGGCGACGTGCCGATGTGGACCGCCCGGATCGCCCCCGTGGCCACGGGGACCGATGGCCGTTCGGGAGGCAGCTGGTATAATCCGTGAAGAGCCGGGTGGGCCAGGCTCGTGTCCGCCGCGGGAGTCGACGATGCGCCGGGATATCGACGAGGCGTTGCAAGGTTGGCCGTACGAGCCCGAGCCCGGCGAGGTGGTCGCGCGGCAGATCCGGGCCCGCGACGGCCGCGCCCTGCTCCAGATCCGGGTCGAGCTGGGGCTGTTGCAGATGGAGGCCGAGGCCCGACCCGACGGGGTCCGGCCGCACAGCTTCGCCACCTATCTCGACTATCTCCGCAACCGCGCGGCCTCGAAGAGTTCGGCGACGGGGGCGAAGGCCAAGGTCTGGACGATGACGGCCGAGCACTGCACCGAGGCCGACCGCGAGTTCGCCCAGTACTACCACCGCCGCGTCGCCTGGCTGGCGTTGCAGAAGTACGACAAGGCGCTGCTCGACGCCGACCACTCGCTGGCCCTGATGGACTTCGTCCTCCGGCACGGGATCAGCCCCGAATACATCGCCTCGCACGAGCGGTTCCGCGGGCTCGTCCTGTTCCACCGGACCCAGGCCGCCGCCGCCCTGGCGCTGGAGCGGCTCAAGCCCGACCACGCCGTCGACGCGATCCGCGAGGGGATGGAACGCCTGATCGAGCACCAGCGGGGCTGGACCCGGGAGAACGAGCAGGACGACACGCCCAACGAGACCCTGATCGAGCAGCTCCGGACGCTCGAGAACGACATCCGCAAGAACTTCGCCGTCGAGAAGACGCTCCGCGAGCAGCTCGACGAGGCCGTCGCCGACGAGGATTACGAGAAGGCCGCCCGCCTCCGGGACCAGATCAAGGCCCAGGCCCGGCGCTAGGGCCGGGCGACGTCGCGGGCCGGGAAGATCGGCCCCTCGACGCAGACCCGGCGGAGGTCGACGGAGCCGTCACGCTGGCGGATCGGGGCGACGCAACTGAAGCAGACGCCGATGCCGCAGGCCATGTGATTTTCGAGCGAGAGGTCGCACGGGACGTCGTGCGACTCGGCCAGCCGGGCCAGTGCGGCGAGCATCGCCGGGGGTCCGCAGCCGACGACCTTGGCCGGCCGCTCGCCCCGCGCCAGGCGTCGCGCGAGCAGGTCGGTGACGAACCCATGATGCCCGGCCGACCCGTCGTCGGTCGCCAGCTCGACCGCGATCCCGGCGGCCTCGAAGTCGCCCAGGCCCGCCGCCAGGTCGCGTGAGCGGACCCCGTAGAGCAGCGTGGCCGAGGGAGCCTTCGCCGCCGCGAGGGGGGCGTCACCGCCGTATCCGTCGCGGCCGAGCCACCATCGCCCGAGCGCCAGGAACGGGGTCTGGCCGATCCCGCCCGCGACGAAGACGACCGGGCCGAGGTCCGCCGGCGGCGGGCCGAAGCCGTTGCCGAGCGGCCCCCAGACCGAGGCCTCGTCGCCGGGCCGGAGCCGGGAGAGGGCCTTCGTCCCCCGCCCGAGGACGAGGTAGACCACGTCGACCGCCTGCGCCGACCCGTCCGGCCCCCGGGCCACGTCGTAGAGCGCGAACGGCCGGGCGAGCAGGGGGTCGCTGCCCCCGGACGGGCGGATCATGAGGAACTGGCCCGGCCGGATCGACCGGGCCATCGCGGGGTCGTCCAGCCGGAGCCGGAACGTATCCCGGGCCATGGCCACGTTCTCCAGGATCGCGACGGTCCGCTGGGCCGCACAGGCCGGGGCGACGGCTTCCAAAGGGGTCGGGCCTCAACCGGGAGCGGGCGGGAGAAGGTTCAGTCGGCCGAGTCGCCGCCGCGGCGCCGCTTCGGCATCGGCCGCGAGCCGGGCCGGGGGGCGGGTCGCTTGCCGGGAGGCCGCTTCATCCGCGGCTTGGGCCGGTCGTCGCGACCCTCGGACCGGGGCTGGGCCTGGACCTGGGGCGGGGGCGGCGTCGGGGCCGATTGCTGCGGCTCCATGCCGATCACCCTCCGCCGCGGCTGGTCGCCGGTCGGGGGCGAGGAGCGACGCGGGGGGGCGGGGGGCCGCTGTCCGGGTCGGCGGTCATCGCCGGGCCGATTCGAGGGGCGACCGTTGCCCTGGCCCTGCGGGGGACGGGGCGGGCCGGCCGAGGGGCGCGGGGGGCGCGAGTCGTGCCCACCCGATCCGCCGGGCCCTTCGGGTCGTCGCGGCGGGCCGCCCGGACCCTGGCGATAGCCGGCGCCGGCCCGAGCAGGCGGACCACCCTGGTTCGACTGGTAGTCGCCGCGGCGCTGGGGCGGGCCGTCCTGATCGGATCGCGGCCCCTCGGGTCGGCGGGGCGGCCCGGACGAGGCCCCCGGGCGATAACCATTACCATCCCGAGGGGGGCCACCCTGGTTCGACTGATAGTCGCCGCGCCGCCGGGACGGGCCACCGGGCCCTTCGGGGTGGCGGGGCGGGCCGCCGGCCTGATTCGCCCGGAACTCGGTCGGTCGTCGGGGCGGGCCGCCGCCATCGGGGCGGGGGCCGGGGCGGCGGGGCGGGCCATCCTGGTAGGACCGGGGGGCGTCGGGTCGGCGGGGCGGGCCGGACGAGGTCCCCGGGCGCGAGTCGCGGGCGGGGCGGCCTCCGCCGGCCTGCTGCGAGGGCGGGCCGGCTCGACGCTCGGGCGGGGCGTCGGACGCACCCCGACGCGGGCGATCGGGCAGGGGCCGGGCGGTCTTGCGGTCCTGCATCCAGGGCATCGGCACCGGCTCGCCGGCGGCGACCCGGCGGAGCAGGTCGACCTCGCGGCCGGTGAGCGGGCGGAACTGGCCGGCGGTCAGGCCCTTCACGGTGATCGGCCCGACCGCGACCCGGGTCAGCATCATCACCTTGTGGCCGAGCTTGGCGAGCATCCGCCGGACCTCGCGGTTCTTCCCCTCGGCCAGGACCATCTCCAGGATGGTGGCCTCGCCCTTGCGGGCGACGGCCCGGACGCTCTTGGCGCGGACCTTGCCCTCGGCCAGCCAGATCCCGTCGGTCAACTGCTTGAGGACCTCGCGGGTCGGCAGCCCGGCCACGATCACGCGATAGAGCTTCTCCACGCCGAAGCGCGGGTGGGCCAGCTTGTTGGCGAGCTCGCCGTCGTTAGTCAGGATCATCAGCCCGACGCTCATCTCGTCGAGCCGGCCGACCGTGTAGACGCGCTGGGGGATCTCGGGCAGGAGGTCGAGCACCCGGGGGCGGCCCGAGGGGTCGTTATTGGTCGAGACGTACCCCTTGGGCTTGTAGACCGCGAAGTAGACCGGCTTCTCCTGATGGATGCGCTGGCCGTCGAGCGCGACGACCATCCGGGCCGGGTCGACCTTGGTCCCCAGCTCGCGGACGACCGCGCCGTCGACGGTCACCCGGCCCTGGACGATCAGCTCCTCGCACGCCCGACGCGACCCGATCCCGGCATGGGCGAGGAGCTTCTGGAGCCGATCGGCCCCGACCAGGTCGCCGGGCCGGCCCTTCGGGGCCCTCGACGGCGGCGACGGGCGCTTCGGGGCGGGATCGCGGCGGGGCGGGGGTCCGCTCGACTTGCGGGCTTGGGGACCGCGGGGCGGTTGATTCCCCCTCTGAGGGGGACGCTGGGGAGCCATGTTCTTTCCGATCTCGAAGGCAACGCGGGTCGCACGCCGGGCCGGGCGGATGCGTCGCCCCGGCATGACATGGGACCCATCCTACCCGCGACGACGCCATTTCGTCCAGGTTCGCCGCCGCCCGCCCCGCCCGGGTGCGTCGCCCGAAATCGGCACGCACACAGCGGAGGAAAGGGGGAATGATCGCTCCTGCGGGAATGACGACGAGATTTGGCGGGATGGCCGGATGTCAAGCGATGCATCGGAGGATCGAGGCCATGCGTGCGGCGGCCCCGGTTCATTGGGGCCGCCGCACGATCGAGGGACGACGTGGCGGCCGGGTCCAAGCCCGGCCCGGAGCATCTCAGGCCTGCGCCCGGCGGCGCGAGCGGGAGACGAGGCCGGCGCCGACGAGGCCGAGGCCGACCATCGCCAGCGAGGCCGGCTCGGGGACGGCCGAGGCCGACGGCATGGTGATCCGGCCGACCGAGCCGATCGGCGAGCCCGCCGAGGGCCCGGTGGCCTTGGTGTCCTGGCCGCCGAAGAAGCCGGAGCCCGGGGCGGTCCCGGTGAGCGACGAGGTGAGCGTGAAGACGTTGGTGAACAGGGTGGTCGTGGTGACCGTCGGCCCGGTGTAGGTCGCGGTGAAGTTGGGGAGCGTCGGCGAGTCGGGGGCCGCGGTGAAGGCCGGGTTGGTTCCCAGGTTCTGCTGCGTCAGGGTGAAGTTCAAGGCGAAGGCCGGGTTGAGCGTGGCCGTGAGCAGCCCGGGGAAGTCGTAGAGCGTGACGAACGAGCCGGCCGTCAGCGACTCGGCGGGCTGGCCGGTGCCGGTGTCGGTCTGGGTGTTGAAGGCGATCGAGTAGACGAACGTGCCGACCGGGGCGGCCATGCCGTTGTTCGGGGTCGGCTCGTAGATGAGCTCGAAGTCGGCCCGGGCCTGCCCGAGGCCCGTCACCGTCGCCGCGAAGAGGCCGGCGATGGCAAGAAACATCCCGCGTCGCATCATCGTAGTTCCCTCGTCGATCGGATGTCCGAGAGCTCTCGCGCCACGCCGACGATCGGCGGGGCCGGGCGGATCATAGCGGCCTCGGCCGGCACCCAACTAATGAATATTCGACGATATTTTATGAAGGAATGTCGGCGTATCTTCCCGGGATTTCCGCCGATTCTTCGGCGGGGCGTGCCGGGGCCGGGCGGCCCCGAGGCCCCTCGCCGCGCCGGCCGAGGCCCGAAGGCCGGGCCACCCCAAGGCTTCGACGCCGGCCCTGCGTCCCCGTGTCCCCCGCCTCCGCGGGCCCCGGAGGAGACGACGATGTGAACGTATCGAAAAGAATCGTCACCAAAGAGCGTGCTCGGCCGCATGCCTCGATGTTCGGGAGCATGTTGATTTATAGGGACATCTTTCGTCGTCAACACCGTCCCAGGGCTGCGTGCCGGGCCTTCGAGGCCACCACCGACCCGATCACCAGCCGGGTCGACCACGACGCCGGCAACGGCCGCGTCGTCGCCGAGCAGTCCAGCGGCCTCGTGACCCGGTTCGACGTGTCTTCGACCTCCGTGCCCGAGCCGGGCTCGATCGCCCTGGTGGGGATCGGGGGCAGCTTCGCCCTGGCCCTGGCAACGCCCCTGCGGCGGCGGTCGCGGGCGGCCTGAACCCCGGGCTCAATCGGGCCCGGGGCCGCCTTCGTCCTCGCCGTCGTAGGGCGTCTTGCACCAGTGGCAGACGAGGACGGAGCCGCAATCGTGGCAGACGATCGGGACCTCGGGCCGCGACATCGCCTGATATTCGGCGAGGCCCGGGGGGTTGTAGGACTCGCCGCAGGCCTCGCAGATCAGCGGCTTCTCGCAGTAGGCGCAATCCATCGGGCGGCCCTCCTTCGCCCCGCCTCGCCTCGCCTCGCGATGGTCCTCGGAAGGCCCGTCCTCATGCCAGGCGACGGCGGCCCGTCCGGGCGGCGAATCCGAGCAGCCCGACCAGCCCCAGGCCGACCAGCGCGATGCTCGACGGCTCGGGCACGGAGGTGAGTTGCCCCCGGATCTCGCCGGCGGGGAAGTTCACATCGTGGATGTTGGCGTAGAGGTTGCCCGCCTGGGCCGCGGCGACGATGCCCGAGAACGTGCTGATCCCGCTCGCCGCCTGATTGATGAGGTTGGCCGCCGTCAGCGTGCCCGTGATCTCGCCCGAGGTTCCGGACGGGCTCGGGCTGAACGGAAGGATGATCGGCCCGCTGACCCCCGGCGGGCCGAGGTGAATGTGCGCGGCGATCGCATTCGACGAAAGGCCGGAAAACAGGACGTCATATGCGATCGTCTGGGACTGCGTCAGGAAGGTGAAGGTGGCGGTGCCGGTGGCCAGCGACGCGTTGGCCGGCACCTCGTTCGAGCCGGATAGCGTGGCCGTCAAGATGAAGTCGGCCCGGGCGGGCTGGGACGCGAGGAGGAAGACGGCAAGGCCCGCGAGGACGCTGTTTCTCATCGTGGAAAACCTCTGGTGTCGGCGATGGGCCACTTGAGCTGCGGGTCGCACTGGAGTCGTCCCGTCGCCAACCTTAAGCGCGAGCGACCCGCGAAGCAAACAAGTTCCTGTTGCCGATCTCGCGTCGTCCCGATGATTCAACCCGATCAATGCCCTTGGACCCGGTCGCGGAAGGCCTCCTCGCGCGCGCCTTGGGTTGTGAACGACCGAAGCTCGTCACAAGCGAGGCCGACTTCGCCCATCCATCGGCGGCAGATCGATCGATAAATATTTCGGCGCCATCCCGACCAGGTTCCGCATCAGTCGGCGTCCGCGGCCTTCTCGAGCTTCAGGGCCCGGCCGATCTGGCGGGCGGCCTGGCGGAGCCGCTGGTCGTTCTCGATCAGGGCGAGCCGGAGGAACCCCTCGCCGGTCTCGCCGAACCCGCGCCCGGGGCTGACGGCGACCTCGGCCTCCTCCAGGAGCTTCATGGCGAAGTCGATCGAGCCCATCCGCGACCGCCAGGGCTCGGGCATCGCCGCCCAGACGAACATCCCGGCCCTCGGCGTCTCGACCTCCCAGCCGAGCCGGTTGAGGCTCTCGACCAGGACATCCCGGCGCATCTGGTACTCGGCCACCTGGGCCAGCCTCGCCTCCTCGCCGTGCCGCAGCGCGACGATCGCGGCGATCTGCACGGCCTGGAAGATCCCGTAGTCGTAGTAGCCCTTGATCGCCTTGAGGGCGTTGAGCATGTCGCGGTTGCCGGCGGCGAAGCCCACCCGCCAGCCGGCCATGTTGTAGCCCTTGGACATCGTGGTGAACTCGCAGCCCACCTCCTTCGCCCCCGGGGCCGACAGGAAGCTCGGCACCTGCCGGCCGTCGAACGAGACGTCGCCATAGGCGAAGTCGTGGATGACGAAGAACTTGTACTTGCGGGCCAGCTTCACGACCTCGGCGAAGAAGTCGACGTCGACGACCACCCCCGTCGGGTTGTGCGGGTAGTTCAGGATCAGGATCTTGGGCGGGGGCGTGAGGCTCTCGCAGACCCGGGCGATGCTGGCGAGGAAGGCCCCCGAGTCGCGGACGTCCAGCGCGATCGCGTTGGCCGAGGCCAGGGCGACGGCGTGGACGTGGATCGGGAAGCTCGGGGCCGGGACCAGCGCCGTGTCGCCCGGCCCGAGCAGGGCCAGGCACATGTGGCTGAACCCCTCCTTCGAGCCGATCGTCGCGACGACCTCCTGCTCGGGGTCGACGTCGACGCCGAACCGCGACTCGTAGCGGACGGCGACCTCGCGGCGGAGGTTGTAGACGCCGGTGGCCACGCTGTAGCGGTGGTTCCGCGAGTCCTGGGCCGCCTCGCAGAGCTTGTCGATGACCCACTGCTCGGGCGGGTCGGTCGGATTGCCCATGCCCAGGTCGATGACGTCGATCCCGGCCCGCCGCTTGCGGTACTTCAGCTCGTTGATCTTGCCGAAGAGGTAGGGGGGCAGGCCCCGGACGCGCGGGGCGACCTCGAGGTCGAAGGGCTCGGCCGCGTCGGGGTTCTCGGTCTGGTCGATCATCGCGGGGGTTCTTTCGTGCGTGCCTGTCCTGGCGACCCCTCCCGCCGGCCTCGGTCGGCCCGGCGTCGGCCCGGTTTCGGTCCAATATAACGCCGCCCGGCCCGCGACGCATCACCGATGCGGGCCCCTCGATCCCACCGCCCCGGGGCGGGCGCCGCGATTTCGCCCAACTTTCGCGATCCCCCGGCCGATGAAGAGTCTTGCTACCGGGCCGGACCGGCGATCCGAGCCGCACCGCGAGCCCACACCCCACCGGGACACTTCCGGTTTGTCCGATACGACGCGAAGGGGGCCGGGGCCGGTCGATCCCGGTCCCGGCCCCCTCGCTCGACTTCCGGCCCCGGTCGATCCGGGTCAGTTCCGCGGCCGTGTGGCATTGATGGCGCCGGCGGGGAGGCCGACGGGCGGGCGGGCGGCGCCGCCCGTGGGCGAGGTCGAGTCGGGGGTCACCGCCCGGGTGCTGGCGGGGAGGGTCGTCGGCTTGGTCTCGTTGGGCACGCTCATCCGGTTGACCTTGGTGTCGAGCCCGGCGCGAAATTCGGGATGCTGGTCCTCGTGGCCCTCTTTGACCTGGCCGGTCAGCTTGTTGTCGATGGCCGAGGCCTCGATCATGGCCTCGTAAAGCTTGTTCATCGCGTCCTTGAGCTTCACGTCGAACATCTGGGCCTGGAGCATGTTCTTGATCGACGGGTCGGAGAGGCTGCCGGACCGGCCGGGGACGAACTCCTCGCGCCTCATGATGATCCAGGAGTTCTCGGTGACCTGGATCGGCCCGGTGATGTCGCCGTCCTTGGGCTTGTGGGCGGGGTTCTTGTCCTGGGGGTCGCCGTCGACGAGCTGGCTGAAGGCGGCGTCGGAGACGTTCCGGGGGTAGGCGTGGCGGGCCATCGGGTCGGGCAGCAGGCCGCCGTTGGCGCGGGTGCTGGTGTCCATCGACCGCTCCTTGGCGGTCTTCTCGAACCCGCCGGGGTTCTTCCGCAACTCCTCCCAGATCTCGTTGGCCTTGCGGACCTGGTCGGTCATGATGAGCCGGCAGCGGAGGCGGGGGCCGTAGTTGGCCTCGAAGGCGTCCTTGAGGTCCTGGTCGGTCACCTGGACGCGGGGCTCGGCCAGCTTGCGGAGGGCCAGGGCCGGGTAGATGATGTCGCGGGCGTAGGTGGCCGGGCTGATCCCGCGCTCCTTGTCCAGGGTCCGGAGCCAGACGTCGCGGCTCACCTTGCCGACGTTCATGGCGACCGAGTCGATCTCCAGGTCGATGTCGGCGGCGGTGATGTCGATCTTCCGCTTCCGCATCTCCTGCTCGATGAGGCGGCGGGCGATGAGCGTCTCGAGGATCTCCTGGCCCTTGCGGGCGACGCACTCGTCGGCGAGCTGCTGGCGGGTGATGACCTCGCCGTTGACGGTGGCGATCGGGTCGGAGAAGTTGGTCGGGACCCGGACCTCCTCGAGCCTCGGGGCCTCGGCCGGCGCCGCGGGGGTGGCGGGCACGGCCGCCGCGGGGGCGGATGGCTTGCGGTGCAGCAGGCCGCCCACCTGCGCCGAGGCGACCGGGAGCGTGAAGCCGCCGGCGGACGCGGCGGCGACCAGGGCGCAGGCGAGTTTCCGACCGCGATCCAATGCGACCATGGCGAGGTTTCTCCTTAAACCATCGGACCCGGGGGGAATCCGGCTCAAGTTCGACGACGATCCGGCCGAGACCATAGGCCGTCCGCCCGGATCGGTCAACGCCAATCCCGCCGCGGCGGGCCGGCCACCCGGCCGGCCCGACCGCGGTCAATCGCCGGCCGGGCCGCCGCCCTCGACGACCTGCCCGGCATGGGTGACCCGGTCGCGGCCGAGCCGCTTCGAGTGATAGAGGGCGCGGTCGGCCTGGTCGACGAGTTCGGCGGGGGTCAGGATGGCCGGGCCGGTCGTGGCGATCCCGAAGCTGGCGGTGATGGGCCGGCGGGGCCAGGGGCCGGCCGCGAGGTTGGCGCGGAGCCGCTCGGCCAGCTCGCGGGCGACGGCGGCGGCGGTGTCGGGGAGCAGGATGGCGAACTCCTCGCCGCCGTAACGGGCCACCTCGTCGTGCCTGCGGACCCCGTCGCGGAGCGACGCGGCGACGCCCCGCAAGACGTCGTCGCCCGCCGGGTGGCCGAAGGCGTCGTTGTACGCCTTGAAGTGGTCGACGTCAACCATCACCAGCGAGAGCGGCAGGCCCTGGCGGCCGGCCATCGAGGAGTGGACCTCCAGCGCCTGGCGGAACCGCCGGCGGTTCTTCACGCCGGTCAGCTCGTCGGAATGCGCCAGCTCGGCCAGCCGGGCGTTGCGGCTCTCCAGCTCGTCCTGGACGGCCAGGATGCGGCGGGCGATCTCCAGCCGGACCTCCAACTCCTCGGCGTCGGGCGGCTTGACCAGGAAGTCGTCGGCGCCGGCGCGGAGCCCTTCGAGCCGGTCCTGCTGGCCCTGCTTCGAGGTCAGGAGGATCAGGTAGACATAGGGCCTGCCCTGCTCGGCCCGGAGCCGCCGGCAGAGCCCCGGGCCGTCCAGGCCCGGCATCACCCAGTCGGAGATGATGACCGGGAAGCGGTCCTCGGCGGCGAGCCGCCAGGCCTCCTCGCCGTCGCCGGCCACGGTCACGTCGTGGCCCGCCCGTTCGAGCAACCGGCAGAGCAGCAGCGCCGAGGTGGCGTGGTCCTCCGCGACCATGATCTTCATGGGCCGCCCCCCGCGCCCGGGTCGGCGCCCGCCCCGGCGACCAGCTCGGGGAGGACGGCGTCCCAGGCGGCGAGGACCCGGCGCAGGGCGTCGCGGGCGCGGGCCGGCTCGGCGGCGAGCGCCGCGGCCTCCAGCTCCGCGGAGGAGCCGGCCAGGGCGTCGGCCGCGACGGTCATCGCGATCCCCTTGAGGCCGTGCGCCGCGCGGGCCGCCGCGGGGGCGTCGCCGGCGTCGAGCGCCCGCCGGAGGGCCGCGAGCGAGGCGGGGACCGCCTGGCGGAACGAAGCCAACAGATCGCGGAGGAACGCCTCGTCCCCGCCGCACCGTCCCGAGAGCGCGTCGCGGTCGATCGGCCGGGCCGCGCGGCCCCTGGCCTCCCGCGTCGCGAGCGCGGCGACCAGCGCGGCGTGGGTGACCGGCCTGGCCAGGTGGCCGTCGACCCCGGCCTCGCGGAGGCGGGGGGGGTCGGCCGCGGGGTCGTGCTCGGTCATGGCCAGGATCGCGGCCCGAGGCCGACCGAGGTCGGCCTCGCGACGGCGGATCTCCCCCGCCGCTTCGAGCCCGCCCATCCCGGGAAGCTCCAGGCCCATGAGCACGAGGTCGAACGCGACCCGCCCCGCCGCCCGGACGGCCAGGCGGCCGTCGGCCACGGCCTCGGCGGTGCAGCCCAGCCGTTCGAGCAGCCGGAGGGCGACCCGGCGGTTGATCTCGTGATCCTCGACGACGAGCACGCGAAGGCCGGCGCCGGGCCCGAGGGGGTGATTCGTCGTCATGATGCGGCCAGTCCCCGGAAGGTGGGGGGATGGGGCATGGCCGCGAACGGGACGGCGTGGCCCGGGGCGGCCAGGCCGGCCGTCGGCCCGGCCTCGGGGTGCGGCGACCGGGGGCGGCCCTTGGACCGGAGGCGGCGCTCGGCCTCGGCGCGGTGCGTCCGCTGGGCCCGCCGCTTCTCCTTGCGGGCCAGGCGTTCGAGGTCGCGACGGCGGACGTCGTCCCGCCGGTCGCGGCCCGCGGCCCGGGGAGGCGAGGGGATGTCGAGGAGCAGGTGGTCGAGCCCCCACCGGTCACAGTAGAGGCAGTACGACGAGGCGGCGAGCGGGCCGGACCGGCACGACGGGCAGGCCGCGGCCCGCCGGGCCTGGGCCGGGCCGGGCCAGGGGGTCAGGCCGGTCCCCAGGAGACCGGTCGGCTTCGGGAGCCGATCGACGGCTGGCGCCCCGCGAGGGCCGGGCGCGTGGGCCCGGCGGAGTGCCGCCTCCTCGGCACGCTCGGCCGCCAGCTCGACCGCGATGGCCGGGTCGACGACCAGCCCCAGCGCCGAGGCCCGCTCGCCCCGGAACACGCCGGCGGCCTTGGGCGGGGGGGGCTCGGGGTCGCCGGGCCGGGCCCATCGCGGGACCTCGTTGGGCCCGAATTCGACCAGGCGGACGCCGAGCCGCGAGGCGGCGACGACCGACAGCGTGACCACCACGTCGGCCTGGCGCTCCCAGGCCGCCAGCCAGCCGTTGGCGTCGAGCGCCGCGAGCAGGTCGGTCGTCTCCTCGACGTCCAACCCCGTCGCCCGGGCCAGCTCGGCCGCCGACTGCCAGGCCACCGGCGCAGCGACCAGGGCCTCCACCACACGCCCGCACATTTCCGTCAGATCGACCATGACTCTCCCCCTTCACCGGACCCGCGACCGCGACCGCGACCGCGACCGCCCCGGCACCTCCGGCCCGGGGCGGCCCATCGGTCGCGCGTCGCTTAAAGCTCGACCCCGCCGATCCCCTCGAACTCCTCGCCGTCGATCGAGCCCCGGCGGTCCAGCGCCAGGCCGATCGCCTCGCCGGGCCGGGCGAGCGGCCTCGACTCGATCCGGGCGGCCCGGCCCAGCTCGGCCTCGCTCGGCGGCCCCACGCCGTCGAGGTGGACCTCCGCCTCGGCCCGGGCGATGGCGAAGTCGGCCTGCGCCCGCGCCGCCTCGGCCTCCGAGGACCGGGCCTCGGCCTCCAGGGTCCGGAGCGTCGTCAGCGCCGCGTCGGGGAAGTTGGGGAGCCCGGCCAGGACCGTCCGGACCCAGCGGAGCCGCGACCCCTCGGGGTCTCGCCGGGCCATGACGAACGCGGCGATGCAGCCGTTGGCGTCGCCGCCGGCCATCGCCCGGTCGACGAACGTCTCCAGCTCCTCGGGACTCCGGCCCGCCAGGGCGTCGACATACGCCTCGATCAGCCGCCGGTTCACGCGGTCGGGCCGGTCGCAGGCCAGGTCGATCTTGCGGGCGTCGTCGTCGTTGTAGGCCCGGTTCCGGAACCCTTCGAGCTGGCGACGGGCCCACTCCTCGGCCACCTCGTCGCCCGAGTCCCGCGCCGTCCGGCCGAAGGCGAGCAGGCCGTCGAGCGTGGGCGAGGGGAGGCCGCCGGAGATCGGCCGGAGGAAGCAGGCGCCCTCGAACTCGGCGGCCCTGGCCTGCAACTGCTGCTCGGTCAGGTTCAGCCTGAGGAGCCGGTTCGTCTCGCGCTGGAGCCCCTCGATCGAGAGCGACTCGCGGGCCTTCTTGCGGGCGTCGCCGGCCTCGATGAGCCGGTCGAGGAAGGCGCGGGGGCGAGGGCTGTAGCCCTCGGACTTCCGGGTCAGGTCGTCGCGGAGCCGGGCGGCGGCGACGGCGGCGCGCTCGCGGGCGACCTTCACCGTCAGGTCGCCCCGGCGGACTTGCCGCTCCAGGTCGGCCCGGGCGGCGCGGAAGCCGGAGAGGGCGGCCTCGGCCTCGGCCTGGAACGGTGTGGTCCGGTCGTTCGCCTCCAGGGCGGCGAGGGACAGGGTCTCTCGGGAAGGATTGAGCACCGACGACTCCTCGGCAAGTGTCGTGAACCGCGATCCGCGGGCGGACCGGCCGCCCCCCTTGTTCGACGGGCGGACGCGAGCCCTCCGAGCCCCCGCGACGGGCGGCCCCGGGCTCGCTTTCCTTGGGAAACTATCTTTCTCGGGCGCCCCGCCTAACACACTTCCTGGCGAGGGGCCGCGGGGGATCGGCCCCCGGGCCCAATGGACAGCCCCGGCGATTTCGGCCACGATGGACCGATTGAAGGGGGTCTCGGAGGTCCGATCGGGGCGAACCGCGATGATCACCGTCGAGCTATTCGGCGTCCCCCGGCTCCGCGCCGGCGTCGGCCGCGTCGCCCTGGACGCCGACGACGTGGCCTCGGCGCTGGCGGGGCTGGGCCTGGCCTGCCCGGGGCTCCGGGGGACGGTCCTCCGCGAGGGGCGGGTCCACCCGGCCTACAAGCTGAGCCTCAACGGCGACCGGTTCGTCACCGACCCCGCCACGCCTCTGGCCGACGGCGATGCCCTGCTCCTCCTGGCCGCCGACGTGGGGGGCTGACGCGCCATGCCGTTCGGCTATCACGGCCGCTACCTCCGCGTCGACCCCAGGCCGGGCCGGGGCGGCTGCGTCCCGCTCGACGGCCGGACGCTCCGCGACTACGTCGGCGGCGTGGGCCTGGGCACCTGGATCGTCGCGCACGAGACGCCGGCCGGCGTCGACCCCCTCGGCCCCGACGCCGCGCTGGTCTTCGCGCTCAGCCCGCTCGTCGGCAGCCCGCTGACGACCTCGGCCAAGTTCGCCGTGGTGGCGATCGGCCCGCTCACCGGCCGGCTCTGCGACGCCCTCTGCTCGTCGCACTTCGCCATCGCCGCGAAGCGGTCGGGCGTCGACGCCATCGCGATCTCCGGCGCCTTCGACGAGCCGACGGTCGTCTTCGTCGACGGCACCGGCCGCGACGAGCCCGAGGTCCGGGCCCTCGCCGCCGGCCCGCTCTGGGGGCTCTCCGCCCGCGAGGCCGAGGACCGGATCCGCGCCGAGCACGGCCGCGACTGGCAGGTCGCGGCGATCGGCCCGGCCGGCGAGCGGCTGATCCCCTTCGCCACGATCAGCCACGACGGCCGCCACGCCGGCCGGGGCGGCCTGGGCGCCGTCCTGGGGTCGAAGAAGATCAAGGCCATCGCCGTCCGGGGCGACCGGCGGACCCCCCTGGCCGACCCGGGGCGGACCGTTGAGCTGGCCCGCGACCTCTCGGCCCGCTCGCTGGGCCCGGCCACCGAGAAGTACCGCGAGCTGGGGACCGTGGCCAACCTCCTGGCCTTCAACCGCTTCGACGCCCTGCCGACGCGCAACTTCCAGTCCGGCCACTTCGAGGGGGCCGATCGCCTGGCCGGGCACGACCTCGGCCCGGCGCCGAAGGTGGCCCGGAACTCCTGCGCCGCCTGCACGATCGGCTGCGAGCACATCTACGCGGTCGGCCCGGGCGGCGGAGGCGGAGGCGGCGGCGGGGCGCGGATGGAATACGAGTCGCTGTTCGCCCTCGGGCCGCTCTGCGGGGTCGACGACCCGGCGGTCGTGCTCCGGGCCGCCGCCGCCTGCGACGCGGCCGGGCTCGACACGATCTCCACCGGCGGCACCGTCGCCTTCTTCATGGAGTGCGCCGAGCGGGGCTGGGTCGACGCCCGCGTCGGCCCCTCGGGCCGCCCGCTCCGCTTCGGCGACGGCGAGGCCCTGCTCGGGGCGATCGCCGCCCTGCTCGACCGCGACGGCCTCGGCGAGTGGCTGGCGCTGGGGAGCCGCGAGGCCGCCCGGCGGATCGGCCGGGGTTCGGCCGACCTCGCCCCGCACGTCAAGGGGCTGGAACTGCCCGGCTACGACCCCCGGGCCCTCCACGCGATGGCCTTGGGGCTGGCCGTCGGGACCCGAGGGGCCGACCACAACCGCTCCGGCGCCTACGAGGCCGACTTCTCCGGCGAGGTCGACCGCCGCGACGGCGGGGCCGACCACGCCCGGGCCGCGATCGGGACCGAAGACCGCGCCGCGCTGATCGACTCCCTGATCCTCTGCAAGTTCCTCCGCGGCGTCTTCGACGACCTCTACACCGAGTCCGCCGAGTTGCTCCGCGCCGTCACCGGCTGGGACGTCGACGGCGACGAGCTGCGGGCCACCGCGCGGCGGGTCGTCAACGCCCGCAAGTGCCTCAACGAGCGCGAAGGCTGGACCCGGGCCGAGGACACATTGCCCGCCCGCTTCCTGACCGAGGGCCCGGGGCTGTCGCGATCCCGCCTCGACGCCATGATCGGCTCGTACTACCGGGGCCGGGGGTGGGACGACGACGGGACGGTCCCCGGCGACGTCCGGCGATCCCTCGGCCTCGATGGGCCTGCGTTCGGGACGGCCCGGTCCCCGGTCTCGTGAGGTGGCGTCGAGCGCGGCGAGGCCCACCGCGATCGACGATCACGCCGCGTCGTCGAACCGGGGGCGACAGGGCCCCCGGACGGTAATGGTCAGCGGGCCGGCATCCGTGTACACTAGGGAGACGCCCCGCGGGCGGAACCTTCCGGTTCGCTCGCGTGTCCGCTCCCTTGCCCGGGGACGGTGGCGGGAAGGATGCCCTGCCCCACTCGGGGCGTCCGGCCGCGGCGACTCCGGGCCGGCGACGTGCGAATGCCCCCTCGGACCCGATGTGATGGCCGATATCAATAACGAGATGACCTCCGCCCGCCCGACGTCCACGTCCGACAAGCCCGCCGGCCCCCGCCGGAAATCCCCGCCGATGCTGCCGCAGGACGACGTCGCCCACGGCGCGGCCTCGCGGCTCATGCCCGGTCGCGTCGCCAAGGCGCTGGAGCGGGCCAAGTTCGCCGCCCGGCTCGCCGACGACAACCGGGGCAAGGATGTCCTCCTGCTCGACCTCCGCGCGGCCACGCCGCTCATCGACTTCTTCATGATCGCCTCGGCCAACTCCCGCCGCCAGGCCTACGCGATCGCCTCGGAGATCGACCAGGAGATGAAGAAGCTGGGCGAGGTCAAGCTCGGCATGGAAGGCGCCGAGGAGGGTCGCTGGATCTTGGTCGACTACGGCGACTTCGTGATCCACGTCTTCTCCGAGGACGCCCGGACCTACTACGCCCTCGAAGAGATCTGGGGCGACGCCCCCCGCGTCGACTGGCACGACCCGTCGCGGCCCCGGCCGGCCGCCGTCGTCGAGGAGCCCCTGTTCGTCCCCGAGGTCGAAGAGTCCGACGAGGTTGCCTGAACCGATCCGTGCCCGGGGAGTGTGCCAGGCGGGTGAATCCTGTCTTCCTCGGCTCTTGTCGGGTGGATGAAATCCACCAAGCCATCGGCGTGGCCCGGACCCCGGCCCCCGTCGGGCGGGCGTGCCGGGCGAAACCGATTAGCCCCTCCGGCGTGGCCCGGACATTGGTGGATTTCATCCACCCGACAAGAGCCAGGATGATTTACGGCTCATTCAGCGGTATTGGGGTTAGATCGGGGGGTCGCGGCGCCGGCGACATCCGAGAAAACGTCGTCAAGTTGCTTAGGACGAAGCCGGGATTGCGATAATATCTCGGAAGTCGACGGCGATGGACATGGGCCTCGGATGGCCCCGGCCCCGCCGATCGATGCGAGTTGGGTTCGTTTTGGAAATCGCGATGAGCCGGCCGGGTGGCTTCGGGGCCGTCCGCCGGCCTCGTCGTGCGATCGGCCCGGGTCTTTCGGCGGCCAAACCCCATGAACGTGCTGGAACAGATCCGTCGGGCCTTCGCGGCGGCGACCCCCGAGGGCGGCGACGCCCGGGCCTTCGCGGCGGCGGTCCGGCCGAGCACGGACCCCAAGTTCGGCGACTACCAGGCCAACGGCTGCATGGCCATCGCCAAGGCCGCGAAGAAGAACCCGCGCGAGGTCGCGCTCGCGGTGGCCGAGGCCGTCGCCCTCGCCCCCTATGCCGACAAGCCCGAGGTCGCCGGCCCCGGCTTCCTCAACGTCCGGCTCCGCGACGACTGGGTCGCCTCGGCCCTCGGCGACCTCGAGGCCGACGACGCGTTGGGTTTGATTTCGCCCGCGACTCCCAAGACGGTCGTCATCGACTACTCGTCGCCCAACGTCGCCAAGCCGATGCACGTCGGCCACCTCCGCTCGACCGTGATCGGCGAGAGCCTGGCCCGGATCTACTCCGCGCTCGGGCACAAGGTCATCCGCGACAACCACCTGGGCGACTGGGGCTCGCAGTTCGGGATGATCCTCTGGGGCTGGAAGAACCACCGCGACGAGGCCGCCTACGCCGCCGACCCGGTGACGGAGCTGGCCCGGCTCTATCGCCTGGCGCAGGCCCGGATCAAGCCCGGCGAGGACCTCAAGGCCCGGTACGGCAAGGCGATCGCCCTCGATGAGCAGGGCCGGGCGGCCGAGGCGCTGGCCCTGTTCGCCAAGTTGGCCGAGGGGACCGACGACACCTTCGAGGCCGTCGCCCGCCGGATCGCCGAGGCCCGCGACGTCGCCGACGCCACCCGCGCCGAGACCGCCGGGCTGCACGCCGGCGACTTCGAGAACCGCGTGCTCTGGGAGCAGTTCATGCCCCACTGCCTCGGCGCGCTCCGGGCCGTCTACGACCGGCTCGACATCAAGCACGACGTCCACCTCGGCGAGAGCTTCTACGACCCGATGCTCGCCGGCGTGGTCGCCGACCTGGAGGCCAAGGGGCTGGCCGTCGCGAGCGAGGGGGCGGTCGTCATCTTCAACGAGGGGTTCAACTCCCCGCTCATCATCCGCAAGAAGGACGGGGCCTATAACTACGGGACGACCGACCTGGCCACCGTCAAGTATCGCCAGGACACCTGGCAGCCCGACCTCCTGCTCTACGTGGTCGACCACCGCCAGGGGGACCACTTCCAGCAGGTCTTCGCCGCCTCGCGGCGCTGGGGCTACGACGGGATCGCGATGGAGCACGTCGCCTTCGGCACGATCCTCGGCCCCGACCGCCGCCCGTACAAGACCCGCCAGGGGGACGTCGTCGGCCTGGAGTCGCTCCTCGACGGCGCCGTGGCCGAGGCCCGCAAGGTCGTCGACCAGACCAGCGCGCACCTCGACGAGGACCGACGCGGCGAGATCGCCGAGGTCGTCGGCCTCGGCGCCGTCAAATACGCCGACCTCTCGCAGAACCGCCTGAGCGACTACGTCTTCGACCTGGCCAAGATGGTCGCCATGAACGGCAACACCGCGACTTACCTCCAGTACGCCTACGCGCGGATTCGGAGCATCTTCCGCAAGGGGGGCGTCACCCCCGAGGCCACCCGCCAGGCCCGGCCGCCGATCTTCCTGACCAACCCCGCCGAGCGGGCCCTGGGCGCCCGCATCCTCCGCTATCCCGAGGTCCTCGAGCTGGCCGCCGCCGAGCTGAAGCCGAACATCCTCTCCGACTACCTCTACGACCTCGCCGGCGCCTACAGCACGTTCAACGAGGAATGCCCGGTGCTCAAGGCCGAGTCGCCCGAGCGTCGCGACAGCCGCCTGGCCCTGATCGACCTGGCGGCGCGGACCCTCCGCTCGGGCCTGCAATTGCTCGGGATCGGCGTCGTCGAGGAGATGTGACACCCGGGCGGACCCATCCGGCGATCCAGGGACGCCGTCTTGACGATATCTTCGCGTGAGAATCGAAGCGGCGGCGCGGATTTTGCAAACTTATCCGGCCGGATGCCGCACCCCGCCCGTCCCCCCCGGCGGTGCGGCGTCCGCCGGAACGAGAAGACCCGTTTTTCCCAGGAGATCAACCGATGATCCGCACCCTGACGCTCGCCGCCCTCGCGGCCGTCCTCGTCGCCCCCTCCGCCCGCGCCCAGGCCACCGCCGCTAAGGCGCCCGTGAGCGACCAACTCTTCGCCGTCACTGCGGCCGACGGCGGGCTGACCGAGGTGACCATCGCCGAGCTGGGCGCCCAGAAGGCGACCAATCCCGAGCTGAAGAAGTTCAGCGAGCACATGGTTGCCGCGCACACCAAGATGAACGGCGAGCTCGCCACTCTCGCCTCGTCGAAGGGTGTTGCCCTGCCCAAGGCCCTCAGCGCCGGCCACCAGTTCTGCGCCCAGAGCCTGGCCGGCCTCTCGGGTGAGGAGTTCGACCGCTGCTACGCTAAGGCCCAGCTCGTGGTCCACATGTCGTCGCTCGCCGCCTTCGAGGCCGAGGCCGAACGCGGCCAGGACGCCGGCATGAAGGCCCTGGCCGCCAAGGGCGTGCCCCACATCAAGGAGCACCTCAAGATGCTCAAGCCGATCGTCATGCGGTACGAGGAAGAGAAGCCCAGCACCGAGAAGTAAGCGACCGGGGCGAAACCCTCGGAAAGGCGAAGAACCGCCGTGTCCGCCGGGAAACTGGGCGGACGCGGCGGTTTTTTCGCGATCGTTCCCTCAGGAGGGGCGGCCCGATGTCACTTTGGGGCCTCGGCCGGGGGCGTCGCCTTCTTCTCGGCACCCTCCTTGGCCGTCTTCGAAGCGGGCGCAGCCGGCATGTCCTTGGCGAACTTGAGCGCGGCGGAGTTCATGCAGTAGCGCATCCCGGTGGGGGCGGGGCCGTCGTTGAAGACGTGGCCGAGGTGGGCGCCGCAGGTGTTGCACAGCACCTCGGTCCGGGGGTAGCCTTCCTTGTAGTCAACCGAGGTGTCGACGCTGGCCGGGTTGTAGGGGACGAAGAAGCTGGGCCAGCCGGTGCCCGACTCGAACTTGGCCTTGGAGCTGAACAGCGGCGTGTCGCAGCCGACGCACTCGTAGACGCCCTTGGCGTGGTTCTTGAGGAGCTTGCCCGAGCCCGCCGGCTCGGTCGCCGCCTGGCGGGTGACCAGGTACTGCTCGCGGGTGAGTTGCTTGCGCCACTCGGCGTCGGTCTTGGTGACCTTCCGCGGCTTGGCCGAGGGCTCCTGGCCGGTCGCCATCAGGGCGAAACCGCACGAGGCGACCAGTCCGACGAGGGCGAGTTGAACAGCTCGGGTCTTCATGGACGGAATCCTCTCGCGACGGCGCGGGGCCGGGCCGAAGGGGCCGGGCCGGGGGCCGTCGGTGTCTTGCCGATCGCGCGCCGATGCGACCTTGAATACGACAACATTCTGGGGCCTGTTCGAATCATAGGCAAGATCGGCGTTCCCGACAGGGATCGGCCGCCCGGGGGTTGCGAAAAGTGAGGCCGAGCCTATCTTGAAGTCGGACCGCCGGGCCGACGTCCGGCATCGCGACGAACCGGGAGCCGACCGCCATGAGTCCGAGAAGCCGACTCCGATCGATTTTCCTCGCCGGCCTCGCCCTCGTCGCGGCCTCGCCCGGGCCGTCGCGGGCGGCGGACGAGGCGGCCGACTTCGCCCGGTTCGTCGACGACTACTTCACCGCGCGGTTCGCCGCCCATCCCACCGAGGGCACCTCCGCCGGCCTGCACGAGTACGACGACAAGCTCGAAGACCTCTCGCGCCGCGAGATCACGGCCCGGGTCGGGAAGTTGCGGGATCAACTGGCCCGGCTCGCGACGATTCAGAGCCCCCGGCCCGACGACCAGGTCGACGCCCGGGTGCTGTCCGGCCAGATCCAGGCCGAGTTGCTCGACCTGGAGACGCTCCGGACCTGGGAGGTCAACCCGATGGCCTACGCCGGGCTCCCCGGCGGCGCGATCGACGGCCTGATGAAGCGGGATTTCGCCCCCGCCGCCGATCGCCTCCGCTCGTTGATCGCCCGCGAGCGGGCCATCCCGGCCGTCTTCGCCGCCGCCCGGGCCAACCTCAAGAACCCGCCCAAGGAGTTCACCGACCTGGCGATCCGGATGGCCAGGGGGTCGGACGGCTTCTTCCGGGGCCCCGTGCCGGCCTGGGCCAAGGGGGCCGCGGCCGGCGACCCCGCCCTGCTCCGCGACTTCGAGCGGGCCAACGCCGAGGTCGTCGCCGCGACCTCGGGCTTCGCCGCCTGGCTCGAATCCGACCTCAAGCCGCGATCCGCCGGCCGTTACGCCATCGGCGCCGCGAACTTCCTGGCCAAGCTCAGGCACGAGGAGATGGTCGAGGTCCCGCTGCCCGAACTCCTGGCCAAGGGGGAGGCCCAGCTCGACCGCGACCACGCGGCGTTCGTGGCCACGGCCCGTTTGATCGACCCGAGCAAGACCCCCGCCGAGGTCATGAAGGCGCTCTCCGAGGACCACCCGACGGCCGACGACCTCCTGCCCTCGGTCCGCCGCTCGATCGACGAGTCGCGCCGCTACCTGATCGCGAAGGGGATCGTGACCATCCCCTCCGAGGTCCGCCCGCGGATCGAGGAGACGCCGCCCTATGCCCGGTCCGGCAGCTTCGCCTCGATGGACACCCCCGGCCCGTTCGAGACCCGGGCGAGCGAGGCGTTCTATTACGTCACTGGAGTTTTGCAAACCGCAGGTCGACAGCGATAAAATAGGTAAAGTCGGCGGCTCATGATCCCGATTTGGTGGTGGGCCCTTGCAGACCTTCCCTTGCGGCGGTGTAATCGCGGTAGGTCACCAGGCACACCGAGAGGCACCGGCGATGGACTTCCCGCTGACCGAACTCATGGATCAGCACGCCTGCTATGCCCGCCTCGTTTAGGCCCTCCACCCCGACGGCATCGCCTGCCCCCGATGCGGCGGAGATCGATTCGGCGTCCATCGCCGCCATCGCGAGCCGGTCATCGACTACCGATGCCGCGACTGCCGGCGGGTGTTCAACGCCTTCACCGGCACGGCCCTCCAGAAGACCAGCCGTAGTCCCGCGGCCCTGGTCCTGATCCTCCGCGGCGTCGCCCAGGGCGTCTCGACGGCGCGGCTGGCCCGCGAGTTGGACTGCGACCGGATGAAGCTGCTGCAACTCCGCCATAAGCTCCAGGAGCACGCCACCGCCGGGCTCGACCCGGCCGTGCTGCCCGACGCGGTCGTCGAGGCCGACGAGTGCTCCGTCAACGCGGGGGAAAAAAGGCATCCCACATCGCGAGCCGGATGACCCGCCGAGGCGTCGGGCCAACAAGCGACGGGGCCACGGCACCTTCGCCCACGACCGCCCGCCGGTCGCCGCCACGATCGGCCGCGAGACGGGCCGGGCCTGCCTGCACGTCATCGGCAACTCGGACAGGCGGACATTGGAGGGCCTGGTGCAGGCGACGACGGCTCCCGGCACGCTCCTGAACACCGACGAATGGCGGGCGTACGCGCGGGTGACCGAACTGGGTCGGGGCCATGCGACGGTCAACCACGGCGAGGGCGAATGGGCCCGCGACGACGATGGCGACGGGGTGCGTGAGGTGCATTGCAACACGATGGAGGGCACCTGGACGGGGTTGAGGAACTTCCTGCGCCCGTTGCGTGGCGTGAGCAAGTGGCACCTGGCCGGTTATGTGGCGATCTTCGAGTGGTCGAACAACCTGAAGCAGGTCACTGATGACTTCCTGAGATTACTGCTCAGGCTACCCCGCTCCACCGAACTGGAAGCATGAGCCAACTTGGTTAGTCCTGACCGAAAGCTGCCTGCTCACGCCTAATATCACGGAGAGACGGGGCTTGGATTGACCTGATCTGCTTCACTCACGTTCCGCCATGAATCCGGCCAGAAGCTAGGCGGGTAAGTTTCCTTCTTGGGCGGCTCTTCGATCACCACGCTGATCCAAGGCCAAGGGGCGGCACGCTTGTATTCCCCCGACTTCCAGGTGTGGAATATTGATACTTCGTCATTCCTAATTATCCAAATGCTAGGGGAATTCCTCCTGTCCAACTCCATCCTTCTGGCCGCAGCCAAGTAGTCATGATGAGCAGCCAGTCTCTCGTAACGACGCCAGCGCGTCCCATAGGCAGAGATGACGCTTATGCACGCCACCGCCACCATGATGCGACCCGTCGTGATTCGTGGGGACATCATGCGTCGCCTCCCGTATCGGTTCATCCGCGGGAGATTCGCATTGACGGATCTCCTGGCTCACCTCTTGATGATCAATCCAGGGCTTGAGGGGGCGGTTCGGGTGGAACTTCCACCCAGGGCCGGGATGAGGCAAACAGGTAGGCCTTCTCTAAGAGACTGTCCCATAAGGGTCGAGGTGCGTAGAATGGTGTATGAGAACGCACCACTATCCCAGCGACGTCACCGACGAGCAATGGGCCCTGATCGGGCCCCATATCCCGGTCCATCCCGGCGGACGCCCGCGCAAGACCGACACCCGCGACGTCACCGACGCCGTGTTCTCCATCCTCCGCACCGGCTGCCAGTGGCGCTACCTGCCCAAGGACTTCCCGCCCAAGAGCACCGTGTGGCGATCCTTCGACGAGTGGCGTCGGGACGGCACCCTGGAGAAGATCCACGACCTGCTCCGCAAGAAGGTCCGGGCGGCGGA
>JAABUX010001609.1_pt1 | contig 33670 bp, 31 predicted proteins | sample 5561851 | NCBI WGS metagenome assembly JAABUX01 (sample SAMN10711883, study PRJNA513361) | rock metagenome | isolation source: Antarctica rocks | place: Antarctica: Victoria Land, Richard Nunatak red sandstone | collected 2016-01-03
CCGGAACCTGACGCTCAGCACGCGCAGCCGGCCGGCCCGCCCGCGCTCCCGCGAGCCCGACCAGCGCCCACACCACCCATTCGACACCAGTCTCCTAGGAGCACTCGAGCATTGCCACCATTGCCATGGTCAAAGCGGGTTTCCGTGCCCGAGGGACTGCGCCGCGTAAGGCAGGCCTACGGGGTGCACGTCAGGCGGTAAGCGCGCCGCAGGGAGCTCAAGCGCGAGCCGACTCCGAAACCCGTGCGGTGCGATCACGAGCTGAAGTGATGATGATGCTGAATACGCGCCCGGAGCCCGGGCCAAAGCCGACAGCCCGAAAAGCAGTAAAATCGCCGGCGGGGCCGTGCCCGTAAAAGTAGGTGTAGGTGTTCGCATTCAGAGAGCCCTTCTTGCCAACCGTGCTCGGGCGACCGAGTCGATGGCGCACCTGCGCTGGCGTCATCCCGGGACGAATCCCCGCAATCGAGACATCGAGGACGACTGAGGCCACCCTGCCCGTGGCGGGATGCCCTCGCAGCCGTCGGCAGGAGGGCCGCGAGGAGCGGGACGATGACGAGAAGGCCCCACACTCGCATCTGGCGTCTTAGACCAGCTTTGATGTGCTGCCATACTTCGGTCAACGATGCCCGGGCTCAGGCCGCCGCAGCCTCGCGCAGCGCGGGCGCCCCGTCGGGGAGGTCCTGGACGACGAGCTTGTCTGCCAGCGCGCGCCTGCCGACCGCGATCAGGTGATGGTGGTGCGTGAGCACGATCACCTGGGTCTTGGTCGCAAGCTCGCCGAGTGCCCCGAAGATGCGCTCTGAGCGCGGCTCGTCGGACTCGATGAAGACGTCGTCGAAGATCACGGGGACCGGGCCTGAGGTCGCGACGTAGCGCTCGATCGCCGCGATCCGCAGCGCGAGGAAGAGCTGCTCGCGGGTGCCCTTGCTCATCTGCGGGACGCGCTTGCGCACGCGGTCTCGCTGGCGACCGATGAGGACGCCCTGACCGCGCTCGTCGATGTCCACGAACAGCTCCACAAAGCTCCCCAGCGTGAAGCGCCCGAACAGCTCGTTGGCCCGGCGCAGCAGAGGGTCTTGGTGCAGGCGCCGGTAGCGCTCGATGGCCCGCCGCACCACCGTGGCTGCGAGCCGTGCCTTGGCGTATGCGATCGCCGCCTGTGTGCACTCGCTGCGCGCCAGCTCGACATCCTGGGCGGCCCGCACCGCGGCCGTGTCGGTCTCAGCCTCGCCTAGCTCGCGCTTGCGCTCACCGATCTGCTCGGTTACCTGCTCGCGCTCCTGGCTCACTTCGTCGGCGTGCTGGCGCAGCTCATCGAGCTCCTGTGCGGCGCGCTCGCGGTCAAAGCCCGCCATCCCCTGCGCGAGCTCCGCGAAGCGCCCCTCCCCCACCTGCGCGACCTGGCGCTCGATCTCGGCGATCTCCTCGCGCAATGCGCCAGCCCGAGCGGCGCGCGCCTCGATCCGGGGCAGCTCGCCGGCGTGCTCGGCGCCCGCGGCGGCGATCAGCGCGTCGATCTCTGACTTCGCGACGCCGACGGCGATCTCGGTCGCCGCCAGCTCTTCCTCCATGCTCTGGCGCTGCTCGCTGAGGCTCCGGCACCGCCGCAGGCGGTCCTCGTGCTCGGTGAGCTTCGCGCCCAGGACGCCCGCCGCGCGCTGCGCGTCGAGCGCCGTCAGCTCAGGACTCGAGTCCTCGCAGAGCCGCCGCACGCGATCCTCGAAGCTGGCCCGGTCCGCGTCGATGCCGGCGATCCGCCGCTCGAGATCGGCGATCCTCTTCAAGTGCGCCAAGCCCTCGTCGACCGCGCGCGCGATCTCCTGGGCGCCGTCGGGAGTCGCGCTCGCCGGCAGCCCCGCCTGCGCCCGACGCTCCGGCCACGCGTCCTCCCACCCCGACCTCGCCTGCGCTGCGCAGTCGCGCTCGCCCTGCGCCACCACCAACGCACGCTCCGCGCCCGCCACGGCACTCGCTGCGGTGCACCGCGCGCTCGCCTGCTCTCTTGCCTGGTCGATGACTCCCCGCGCCCGGGAGAGCAAGGTGTCGAGCCCGGCCGCGGACGGGACTTCGTGCCCGAGCACGCGAACCTGCGCCACAAGCGCGTCGCGGTGGCCGCGCTCGCGGTCAGCCAGCGCGCCGGCGCGCGCCTGCGCCTGGGCGGCGGCTCCGATCAGGCCGAGGATCGCCTCACGCTCATCCAGCCAGCCGGGCGCATCCTCGGGCGCGATCACCGCCAAGCCTGTGACCCGCCACGCCTGCTCCCACTCGTCGTTCAGCCTGACCCGGCGGTCACGCAGCTCTTGCTCGCGCGCGAGGAGCCCGGCACGCTCGCGCTCGGTGCGCGCCGCGCGCGCACCCACAGCCGCCGCGCGCTCGATCTGCGCGGCGTGATCTGTGCGGGCGTCGGCGACACGATCAGCGTCTGTGAGGGCGCGCTCGAAGCGCTCGGCGTCCTCCAGGGAAAACGGAAGACAGCCGCTCAAACGGGAGCCGTCGCCGCTCGCGTCGCGGATCGCCGACCAGTGCCCGTCGCGCAGCCCACGAGCGACCGCCAGCGCCTGCGCGCTCGGAGGCTCCCCTTCCAGGATCAGGCGCTCGCGCTCCTGCACCAGCTCGCTCTCGACGCCCGCCAGGCGGCTCGCTTCGGAGCGCAGTTCCTCTGCGGCGCGCCTGAGCTCGTCGCTGTGCGCGACCGCACGGGCTGCCTGCTCACGCGAGGGCGCAGCGAGGGTACGCAGCACGTCGAGCGAGGAGGATGCCGGGCTCAAGCGGCTAAAACGCTCGGCCGCCTCGTCGCGCGAGAGCTCAACGGCGAGGCGGAGCTCGCTGATCTGCTCGGACAACGGAACCACCTTGAGCGCGGCGGTCATCGCGGCGTCGAGGTCGTGCACATCCATGAGCCCGGCGCCACGACGCTCGGCGTCAGCCGCTTGCAACTCGTCGCGAGCGTCGTCCCGGGCCCGTGTGGCGTCCTCCATCCGCGCTTGCGCGCTGGTCCGCCGCGATCCGCGCTGCTCGCGCTCGCGCAGGCAGCCGTCAAGGGCACGCCGTGCTGTGGCGGGACGGCGCAGCTCCTCTATCTCGTCGGGCTCTACCCCGGCGATCTGGGCGGCGCCCTCGAGGCCGGCGCGTGCCTCGGCCAGCTCGCCCTCACGCTTGCGTCGGTCCGCCGCAGCCTTGCTGGTCGCCGGCGCGCTCTCCTTGATGGCGCGAATCTCGTCGCCGCGGACGATGATCGCCTCGTCGACCTCGATTCGCTCGATCTCCTGCTCGAGCTTGGCCGCGACGCCTCTGATGCGCTCGAGCGCAGCCGCCCCCCCCTGCACGCGCCCCTGGGCGTCGGCGCGCTGCGTAGCCGCCGAGCTGGGCAGATCCGGAGTACCGGCGAGGGCCTGGAGCTCTCCCACACGATCGGCGCGGGCATCGAGCAGCGGTGCGATCGCCCGTCTGCGCTCGATCGCGCGCGCTCCGAGGTCGAGCTCACGCATCTGGCAAGTCAGCTCTTTGCACGCCGCTTGCGCTGCGGTCAACGCCAGCGCCATCTCGCGGTGGCGAGCTGGGCGCAGCGTGGCCACGCGTAGGCGCCGATCGGCCTCTCGTAATGCGACCAGCGCCTTGTGAAGGACCGTCTTGCGGGCGCGCGGGTTGAAGATCCGCTCGGCTTCGGTGTCGAGCTCGGCGAGCGTACCGTGCAGCGTCGCGATGCCCGCGGCGGCTGCGAACAGGCTGGTGCCGATCTCTCCCTCACCTTGCAGCAGCTCGGCCCCGCCCTGCACGAGCGTGTCGTGGTCGATCTGAAACAGCGCGCGGTAGACCGCCTCGGTTAGGCCTCCCAGCGCCGATGAAATAGAGTCCTCGGGCAGGGACTGTCCGCCGGGGGCGACCAGCGAGCCGGAGCGGCGCTTGCGGCGCGAGAGCTCCACGCTTGATCCATCGAGCCGCAGGCGAGCGCCGATGCGCAGATCCGCGTAGTCGTAGGTGTGGTTGTCGGGCGTGCGCTCCTCGATCCCGTAGAGCAGGCTGCGCTCGCCGCGACTGGTGGTCGATTTCCCGGCCGCATTGGGTCCGTAGATCAGATCAACATCCCCAACCCTGGAGCTGAAGCGCAGGGACAAGTCCTCAAAGCAACCCCAGGGGGCGAAGTCGAGGCGTTCGATCGCCAGTGCCATCAGGCCGCCGTCCTCTCGAGCAGCGCGACGGGCAGCGACCGGCTGACGTCGGCCATCAGCTCCCGGACGGTCTCCGCGTCACGGGGGTCGAAGTTCGCCAGGACGCTCGCTGGGAGCGCATCGGCGAGCGGGGCGAGCGCCGCCAGGAGCTCGCCGATCGAGCCGTCCTCGCCCGACAGCTCCTCCAGCTCCTGGATCAGCTCGCCGACAGCGTCGTCTCCGCCATGCGCCAGCTCGTGCGAAGCAGTGGTGTCGAGCGCGACTGACTCGATCCAGACCTGCTGAGCGGCGACATCGGCCGCGGCGGCGATGACCTCGTAGCGCAGTCGCTCGACGTCGGCCACCAGCGCGCGGTGTGCATCGGTCATGCCCGCGATCTTCACCCGCGCCGCGAGCAGCCGGTCCCCGGCGTCGCCCGCGCTCTGACGCACGGCGCTCGCGACGCGCTCACAGACAGCATCACGGTCAGCGCATCCAGCGGCATCGACGGTGATGAGGTCCCAGCGCACGCAGTCGAGGACGCGATGCTCGAAGGAGATCGTGCCATCCTCGCGCAGCTCGATCAGCGTCGCGCCCTTGGGCCCGGTCTCGCGCAGGCCGCGGCCCTGGACATTGCCGGGGAAGACGATCGGGGGATCCGCGTGCAGGACCTCGCGGTGGTGGACGTGCCCAAGGGCCCAGTAGTCATAGCCGCGCTGGGCCAGGGCGCTGACGCTGCACGGCGCATAGCGCTCGTGTCCTGGGCGGCCGTCGGCGCTGGTGTGAAGGAGGCCCACGTTGAGCATCCCGGCAGCCGGCGCGGGGTAGCCGATTGACAAGTCATCGAGCACGGCGGGCGTCGCGTAGCCCTGACCGTGCACGGCGAGACCGATATCTTCGAAGGTCACCGTTTGTGGCTTGCGCGTGTCGAGCATCCACACGTTCCCGGGTAGCCGCAGCGATTTGGTCAGCTTGGACTCTGCGTCGTGGTTGCCGGTCACGATCACCACCGGAATGGCCGCCTCGCGCAGGCGACCCATCTCGGAGACGAAGTGCACGCCCGTGCCGTAGTGCGGCCAGTCTCCGTCGAAGATGTCGCCCGCGAGCAGGACCGCGTCCACCTGCTCCTCGACCGCCGCGTCCACGAGGTTGCCCAGCGCCACCCGCGTGGCCAAGCGCAGTTGGTCGATCGGTGCCGAGTCGTAGACGACGAGCCCCCGCATGGGGCTGTCCAGGTGCAGATCGGCGGAATGGAGGAGCTTCATGACCCGTGCGATTAAAATGAGCGCCCCGGACGGAACCGCCGCTGGGTCACTCAGGGCGTGCTTGGGCGCGGACGGAACCGCCGCTGGGTCGCCGCGGTGTCTAGGACCTGCTCGCGAGCGGTAGAGGCTGAAGAGCAAGCCGGCCAATAGAGGCGCCCGCAGGACACGGCTTGAAAGGCTCGCGCGGGCAAGCCAACGTGCGATCCTGATTCGAGCATGCCCGAGGGTGACACGATCTATAACGCCGCGAAGCGGATCCGGTCCGTGCTGGAGGGCAAGTTGCCAGACGAGATCCGTACGCCGCACCCGCGTCACGCGCTAGAGCGCTGGCCCCAGCGGCTGTCCGGGCGCGTTGTGACCGGCGTGGACACGCACGGCAAGCACCTATTCCTGCGCTTCGAGGGAGGACTCACGCTCCACTCCCACCTGGCGATGCGCGGTGCATGGGATGTCTATCCGCTCGGGCGGCGCTGGCGCCGTGCTGCACGCCAGGCCTGGCTCGTGATCACGAGCGGCACCTACGAGGTCGTCCAGTTCGGCGGTCCGGCGCTGGAGCTGATGCCCGACTCACGCACGCGCTTCGATCGGCGCTTCGCAGCGCTCGGCCCCGACATCCTGGCGGACGAGTTCGACTCGGCGCGATTTCTGGCTCGCCTGCGCGCAGACGATCCCACGCGGGGCGTAGGTGACGTGCTGCTCGACCAGACAACGATCGCAGGGATCGGCAACATCTGGAAGGCTGAGGGCTGCTGGGAGGGGGCGATTGACCCCTGGCGAACGCTCGCGGAGCTTTCCGACGCCGAAGCCATGGCGATCGTCGACGGCGTCAGGCCGCGTATGCGGCGCTCGGCCGACCACGGGTGGCGCGCGGCTGAGATCCAGGTCTACAACCGGACGCGCAGACCCTGCCCGCGCTGCGGAACCCCGATCAAGGCTCGCGGCCAGGGCGACGCGAACCGGACGACGTTCTGGTGCCCTGGCTTTCAGTCCTGAGGCGCAGCACGATGGCTCATGGTCGCGCGCCAATCCCCGTCAAGGCCTCCCGTGGGCGTCCCGGACAGTCGTAAGCTCTACAAAGACGAATGAGCTCCTCAGGCACCCCATAGAGAAGAGCCTAACCATCATCGGACTATCGAACACGATCGACACCTTGCTTGACCGCAGCATCGCCCTGGGCTACGGGAGCATCGGTCTCGTGGCTCGGCGGCATTTGCCGGGCTGGCCGAGCGATCCTCCACGAATGGACGGCAAGGTGGTGCTCGTCACCGGCGCGGGGTCCGGGCTCGGCTCGGCTGCCTGTAAGGGCTTTGCCCGCCTGGGCGCCAGCGTGCGGGCCCTGGGTCGCGATCACCAGCGCGCGGAGGATGCGGCCAGCGAGGTTCGGCGGGCGGTGCCGAGCGCCGATGTGCGCGGTGTGGTCTGCGATGTGAGCAGCATCCGGGAGCTCCTGTCGTTCGCGGAGCGCTTCGGTAGCGAGGAGACCCGGCTCGACGTGCTGGTCAACAACGCCGGCGTGATGCCCGATCAGCGACGGTACTCGGTCGACGGGAACGAGTTGATGTTCGCCACGCATGTGCTCGCGCCGTTCGTGCTCACTGCAACGCTCAGCGGCCTGCTCGAGCGCAGCGCCCCCGCGCGGGTCATCAACGTCAGCTCTGGTGGGATGTACGGGCAGAGCCTCCCCGGCGAGGACTTGCAGTCCGAGCAAACCAGCTATGGCTCTAAGAAGCTCTACGCCCGCACCAAGCGCGAGCAGGTCGCAATCACCGAGCAGTGGGCCGTCCGCTTGAACGGGACCGGCGTGGTGGTCCATGCGATGCACCCCGGCTGGGCCGATACGAAGGGCGTCAGGGAGTGGATGCCGGTGTTCCGGGCCCTCACGCGCCCCATCATCCGGACGCCCGAGCAGGGGGCGGACACGATCGTCTGGCTCGGTAGCGCTTCGGAGCCCCTACAGAGCTCCGGCCAGTTCTGGCACGACCGCCGCCCGCGCCCTACGCACTATTTGCTGGGTGTCTCCGAGGACTCCACGGCAGACCGCCAGACGCTGTGGGACCTGTGCCAGTCGCTGCTTGATCAAGCGAGCAACCAAGCGCTCTGAGCTGACCGCTGACTGTCCACCTTCTACATCGCGAGCAGCTCATACCCCGGCCGGTGGGCGAAGTGTTCGAGTTCTTCTCACGGGCGGGCAATCTCGAGCGGATCACGCCGCCATGGCTGCGCTTCAGGCTCGTCACTCCCGAGCCGCTCGAGATGCGCGTCGGGACGCTGATCGAGTATCGCCTGCGGGTGCGCGGGATGCCGTTGGGCTGGGTCTCGCGAATCGATGAATGGGAGGAGAATCGGTCATTTGCCGACCGGCAGCTTCGCGGGCCTTACCGGCTCTGGCATCACCGGCACGAGTTCGCGCCGATGCCGCAGGGCACGCTCGTGCGTGACCAAGTCCACTATGAGGTGCCCCTCGGGCCACTTGGCGAGCTGGCGCGGTTGGCCTTGGTCCGCCGCGATCTGAACCGCATCTTCGCCTACCGGAATGCGGCGGCCGCCCGGCTGCTCCAATGAGCTCGCTGCGAGGCTCCGCGCCCTTGCGTGTCGCCGTAGTAGCCGAGTGGTACCCCTCGCGCGTCGATGCGGTGCATGGCGTATGGGCCCATCGCCAAGCCATCGCCGCGCGTGACGCCGGCGCGGAGGTGCGCGTGATCGCCGCCCGGCGGCCGGTCCCACCGCTTGCCGTGGCTCGCCGGGGCCCACGAGCCCTCACGGCATCGCTTCGTGATCTCCGTGCGCTGCTGGCGCCGTGGGAGCTGGATCGGATCCCGGTCGATACGGCGCTCTTCATCAGCCCACCGCGCCCGCTGAGCTACGGCGCGTGGGGCTATTGGCTGGCGCCGTCGCTGGCGCGCTCGCTCGATCTTCTGCACGCCCGGTGGCCGTTCGATGTACTCCATGCCCACTGCGTGACGCCGTCGGGGTACGCAGCCGCGCGTTGGCTCGCCTCACGCTCGCGCGGCTGGCGCTCGCCCGCGCCCCCGCGCGCACCCGGCTCGCGCTCGGGCGGGAGCCTCAGCGCGCTGGTTGTCTCTGCCCACGGGCCGGACGTGATCTCGGTGCACGCGCGCAGCCCCTTCGCCAGGAAGGCAACGCGCGTGGCGCTGGAGAGTGCGGACCTCGTGGTCGCTAATTCCTCGTGGGCCGCCATCAGGTGCGAGGCGATCGCGGGTCACGAGCTGCCCACCGCAGTCGTTCACCTGGGTGCGGACATTCCCGGCACCATGCCGGTACGCCACAAGCGCCAGACGATCGTGACGCTCGGCCACCTCGTAGCGCGCAAGCGCCACGCCGTGGTCTTGCACGCGCTGGCCGCGATACCCGAGAGCGAGCGGCCCGACTACCTGGTGATCGGCGACGGGCCCGGCCGTGAGCCGCTGGCCCGTCTGGCCCGCGAGCTGGGGCTCGCGCAGCGGGTGCGCCTGGTTGGGCAGCTCGAGCATCAGCGCGCGCTCACTGAGCTCGCGCGCTGCCATCTGTTCGTCATGGCAAGCGTGGAGGAGCCCTTCGGGGTCGCTTATGTCGAGGCGATGGCCGCGGGGCTGCCGGTCATCGCAGCGCGCGGGGAGGGCGGTCCCGCTGACATCTCCGCGGCCGGCGCGGGAATGGTGCTCGTGGCGCCCGACGACCATCGCGCGCTCGCCGCCGTGATCACGACCGCGCTGCGGGACCCGGCTCGGCTGGAGGCACTCGGTGCCGGCGCGCGGCAGACTGTGGCGCGACACTTCACATGGGCAAGCTGCGGCGAGCGCACGCTGGCCGCATACGAGCGGGCGCTCGGCGCCGGCCACATGAAGTCGGCGCTCCGATGAGCGAGGTGCTCCTCGTGTCGCTCGGCACCACTAGTGGGCTGCGCATCGCCGATTCGCTGCTGGTGTCGATGCTGCGCGAAGCCGGGGCGAGCGTCGAGGCGATCAAGGTCAAGCTCGGCGCGGCTGACCGTCTGCGGCGCGGATACCCCGTCAACGACCTCGTCGAGGCGATCGCCGCGCGGCGTGCCCTGGCAGGCGCGCTTGCGAGGGGCGCCCGACCGCGGGCACTGCTGTTCTCCACCACCACCACCGCTCTACTCGCGGCACCCGGCGGGCTGCCCTACGCGGTGCGCCTGGACTCGCCCGCGGCGCTCAACCGCCCCGGCGCACGCAATGCTCCCGTGCACGCGTTGGAGCGCCGAAGCCTTGCCCGGGCCCGGCTGATCGTGGCGTTCGGCGAAGCCGGCGCGGGCGCACTGCCCGCGGGCAGTGCGGCCGCCGAAGTGGTGCCGGTGCCGATTGAGCCTTCCGGGGATATCGAACGCACGCGAGACGCCGATCTTGCTGTCGCCTACGTCCCGGATCCAAAGGCGAGGGGCCTCGATCGGCTGTGTGCGTCGTGGGCAGAGATAGCCCGGGATATGAGTGCGCGCCGCCTGGAGATCTTCGGGATCGAGCCTGAGCTGGCGCGGGCCTTCCTTTCGCGCCACCGATTGCGCGAGCCGCCGGGGGTCACGTTCCGCGGGTTCGTGAGCAGGGAGACCTTTCGGTCAGCCTTGCGAACGGCTTGCTGCTTTGTGTCGGCCACCGGCTGGGAGGACTTCGGCGTGGCACCACTCGAGGCGCTGTGCGACGGTGCGCTCCTGGTAACGACACCCGCGCACGGCCCCTACGAAGCGCTAGCGCTCGCACGCGCCCTGGATCCCGAGCTCATCGCGCGCGACCTCGAGTCCGGCTCGCTGGCGATCGCGATACGCGCTGCCTACGCGCGCGATCATGGCACCCGAGCCGGGTACCGCGCGCGTGCGGCTGCCTGCCTGGAGCCCTACCGCTGGGACGCCGCGGTCATAACGCTCAGAGCGCACGTGCTGCCGGCGCTGCTCGGTCGCTGATGGCTCATCCGCGGGCCAGAAGGACGGCGCGCGCGAATGCGTCGACGCTGCGCTCCAGCGGCCACTCGGCGTCGATCTCGGCGCTGGCCTGCGCCATTGCGATCCGGCGCGCTGGATCGCTCGTGAGCAAGTGCACGGCGGCGGCGATCGCCGCGTGGTCGCCGGGATCGACGACCAACGCGTTGCGACCTGCGATCGCGATGTCGCCGGTCGCGCCGGCGCGTGTGCTGGCGATCAGCGGCAGGCCCGCCGCGACGGCCTCGCGCAGCGCGACGCCAAACGGCTCGTAGTGGCTGATCAGCGCGAACGCGTCAGCGCTTGCGTAGGCCTGGGCCATCTCTGCCGGGGAAACGGCGCGGTGAAAGCGGACGGTGCTCGGAACGGACGCCGCCAGCGACTCGAGCTCCGCGCGCAAGGGGCCGTCGCCGATGACCTCTAGCTCGAGCGCGCCGGGCTCGGTGCTCGCGGCAGCCCTGATCAGCGCAGCGATGTTCTTCTCCGGGGTCAGGCGCGCAACGCACAGCAGTCGCAGCGGATCCCCGGGGGGCCGGGTCGGCCTGGCGGCCGCGGCAGTGCGGATCGAGTCCGCATCGACGCTCTGAAGGCTCATCACCGTACGCATGGGGGGCGCTCCGAGGCCCACCAGACGCTCGCGCGCCTGAGTGCTCGCGCCGATCGCTCCCGCGGCACGGCGCAGGAGGGCGCCGTGCAATCGGCGCTGGGCTGCCGGCAGCTCATGCGCAGCCGGCGCTCCGAGCTCGCTGAAGTGCACGAGCGCGCGACGGCGACGCGAGCACCAGGCACGCGCGACCAGCGCAGCCGGCCCGAACTCCCATGCCACGACCACATCCGGGGCAAAGCGCTCGAGCTCCCTCCACAGTCCGCGCGACAGCATGATCGGGGTTCGCCCACTCCGGGCCCACTGCAGCGCGCCCAGCACAGCCGAGTCGTAATCGTGATCAGTCGGATACCAACCTTGATCCATGTCCCAGCCAGCCGGCTGCTGGGCCTGGAACACGACGCGGAGGCAGAGCTCCTCACGCGCCGCGAGCGCGGCCAGCAGCGGCTCGCGGTAAGGCACCGCAGCCGGCGGCAGCATCGCACAGCGAAGCTGGCTTGCTCCTCGGGTTGCTTTGTCGGGGCGCAAAGTGGCTGCGGTAACGCGTGGCTCGGGTCGGGCGGGAGGGATGAGCTTGGGCGGGGGACGCGGCGCTCCGCAGTCCAGGTTGACCGCCGAGCGCCGGGGAATCGGATCCTCGTCACGAGACAGGATGACGAACCGGCGCCTCATTCCTCCGCCACCAATGTCAACTGCTCGTCGCCGGCCGCGCGCACCGGCTGAAGGCCGGCCACGCGCACCCCGAGCAGGCGAACTGCGCGCGGGGGATGAAAGCGCCTGAGCATGTCGAGCGCGACCGGGCCCACCCGGTCGGCCGTGCTCACGGCTCTCTTCAGCGTGCGCGCGCGGCTGTGGGTGGAGAAGTCCTCGAGCCTGACCTTGATCCCGACCGTCTGCCCGGCGCGGTGCTGGTCGACGAGCGCCGCGCAGAGGCGCTGCACGAGACCCTCGAGGACCGGCTCGAGCTCGTGCGGATCGGCGATGTCATGGTCGAAGGTCACCTCGCGGGACTCCGAGAGCACCTTGCGCACCTCGGTGACCGGGGTGTCGTCCTCGAAGCGCGCGCGGCGCCCGAGCGCAGCGGCGCCTCTGATGCCGAAGCGAACCGCGAGCAAGCGCCCGGGCGCGACGGCCAGCTCGCCGAGCGTGTCGATGCCCAGCTCGCGCAAGCGCTCGGTGGTCCTTGGGCCGATCCCGGGCACCAGCCCGCAGGGCGCCTGCTGGAAGCGAGCGCACGCCTGCTCACGGGTCAGGACCACGAATCCGCGTGGCTTCTCGGCATCAGAGGCGACCTTGGCGACGAGCTTCGAGGGACCGATCCCGACCGACGCGCCGAGACCCGTTTCTCGCTCGATCTCGATCACCACGCGACGCATTGCAGCGTGGGGCGCCGGCAGCCCGGTGAGCTCGAGGTAGGCCTCGTCGAGGCCCACGACCTCCACTCGCTCCACATGGGCACGCACGATCGCCATCACTTCGCGCGAGGCATCGCGGTAATAGCCGTGATCGGGCACCAGGAACACTGCGCGGGGACACAGCCGGCGCGCGCGTGCGGCCGGCATCGCCGAGCCGACCCCGAAGCGCCGAGCTTCGTAGGAGGCGGTGGTAACGACAGATCGGGGGCCGGCGCCGGCCACGATCACCGCCTGCCCCGAAAGGTCAGGGCGCCGGCGCAGCTCGACCGACACGTAGAACGCGTCCATGTCGAGGTGCGCGACGCAACGAGCGTTCATCAGGCGCGAGGCTAAGGGTGCGCTCAGACGGGCAGTAGGGAGTGGGCACCCCGCGGGGCGCCCACCGATGCACCTGCAAGAATCTTCTAGGTGCGCAACCCGGACCGGCTCAGCGGCCTTGATGACTCGTTCCTACACCTCGAGCGTGACTCGACGCACATGCACGTCGGGGCCTGCACGATCTTCGCGGGCTCGGCTCCCGCCTACGAGGAGGTCGTGGAGCAGATCTCCTCGCGGCTGCACCTGGTACCCCGCTACCGGCAGCGGCTCGCGTTCGTCCCCTTGCAGCAGGGACGGCCGGTGTGGGTGGACGATCCGCACTTCAAGGTCACCTACCACGTGCGCCACACCGCCCTTCCCCGGCCCGGAGGCGAGGCCCAGCTCGCACGCCTCGCGGGGAGGGTCTTCTCGCAGGCGCTCGACCGGGCGCGGCCATTGTGGGAGCTGTGGCTGGTGGAGGGCTTCGCGGAGGATCGCTTCGCGCTGCTCTCGAAGACCCACCACGCGCTCGTCGACGGCGTCTCGGGCGTCGACATCGTCACCGTGCTGTTCGATTCCTCGCCCGATCCCATGCCTGTCGCTCCACCCGACCACGAATGGATCCCGCGGCCGCTGCCGTCAGGAGCACAGCTTCTGGCGCAGTCGCTGCTCGAGCGCGCTACGGTGCCCGGAGAGATCGTCGAGGGGGTCCGTGCCGGCTTGCGCGCTCCCGGTCATGTAGCGCAGCGAATCGGCGACGCCCTAGTAGGGGTAGGGGCGATCGCAAAGGTGGGATTGGACACCGCGCCGGCGAGCCCCTTCAACGTCAAGGTCGGCCCCCACCGCCGCCTCACCTGGGTGCGTGGGGATCTGGCCCAGTTCAAGGCTGTCAAGAACGCGCTGGGCGGAACCGTCAACGATGCGGTTCTCGCCGTCGTAGCGGGTGCCCTCGGTCGCTACATGCGCCTGCACGGCGAGCCCACCGACGAAGTGGTGCTGAAGGCGCTGGTCCCGGTGTCGGTGCGCGCCGACGTGGACCGCGGTGCGCTGGGCAACCGGCTCGCGGCCCTACGGGTGCCGCTCCCGGTCGGGGTCGCCGACCCCGTGGCGCGGATGCTGGAGATCCGCGGGGCGATGGAGGGCATCAAGGACTCCAGCCAGGCGGTCGGCGCCCGCGTGCTGACGGAGCTCTCGGGGTTTGCGCCGCCGACGATCATGGCCCAGGCGGCGCGCCTGCAGGCTCACCAGCGCATGTACAACCTCGTGGTCACCAACGTCCCCGGACCGCAGTTCCCGCTGTACGCGCTCGGCCGAAAGCTGCTGTCCATCTTCCCGGTGCTCCCGCTGGCCGAGAACACGGCGCTGGGAATCGCGATCATGAGCTACAACGGGCAGCTCGAGTTCGGCTTGACAGCCGACTACGACGGCCTCCCCGACGTGGAGGTGCTGGCCGGGGAGCTGCTGGACTGCATCGAGGAGCTGGCGGGCGCCGCGGCAGCCACGACCGGCGAGGACGGAGCGGCCGGGGCCCGGACGCCGCGCGTGCGCGCTGCGCGCGCACCGCGGTGAAGCTGCTCGAGCGCGGGGCGATCGGGCTCGCTTCGCTGGCGCTTTCGATCGGAGCGATCGCGGCCTTGTCGGGCTTCTTCGCGGGACGCGACACGGCTCAGGTGTCGGGGAGCGCGAACGCGATCGGGCCCGGCTTGTCCTTCCCCGACCTCGGGCACGCCCGCCTGCTCCCCGGCCAGCCCGGGCCCCACTACGACTCCCGTCCCCCGACGAGCGGCGCCCATGTCCCCGAGCCGCTCACACGCGACGGAGTGAGACTGAGCGACAACCAGCTACTGCAGGCACTCGAGCTGGGCGATGTGGTGATCGAATACGGGGGAGGCACGCCGCCACCGGGCTTGCAGCCGCTCGCGCGTGCGCTCGCGCCACCGTTCAGCCCGGCGCTCGCGGCAGCCGGCCAAGCCGTGGTTCTCGCCCACCGCCCGGGAACGGACGGGGTACTCGGCCTGGCCTGGGCGCACGCGGTTAGCGTCGGTGCTCCCGGCGACCCGCGGCTGCGCGCCTTCATCCAGTTCTGGCTCGGGCGGGGCGCACCGGGGCGCTGAGCGGGGCGCCCACGCCTCCGTGCGGGGCGGCGGTTGTGACCGGCGCTGGGCGCGGCACACGGCGCGCGGAGCGGGGCCCATAATTGGGGATCATGCCCGGTCCACTCGAGATCGCCTTGTGCCAGTGCAACCCGACCGTCGGCGACATTGCCGGCAACCGGCAGAAGATCATCGCGGGCATCGAGTCGGCCAAGGCGGCGGGCGCGCAGCTAGTCCTCTTTCCCGAGCTGGCGCTCACCGGTTACCCACCAGAGGACCTGCTGCTCAAGGAGCACTTCCTTGCAGAGGCGAGCCAAGCGCTCTCGCAGATCGCGGCCCGGACCGACGGACCGGACGGGATCGTCGCGCTGGTCGGATTTCCCGAGCGCGCGGATGACGTCTACAACGCCTGCGCGGTGCTCGCCGGCGGCGCGGTCAAGGCGGTCTACCGGAAGATGTTGCTGCCCAACTACGGCGTCTTCGACGAGCAGCGCTACTTCCAGACCGGTCCCGGCCCCGCGCTGATGACGCTGGGGGACGTGAAGATCGGGCTCATGATCTGCGAGGACATCTGGGAGCCCGGACCGCCCGCGGCCGAGGAGGCACTCGCCGGCGCGACGCTGCTGGTCAACCTCTCGGCTTCGCCCTACCACGCGGGCAAGGGCCTCGAGCGCGAGCGGATGCTCGTCCAGCGCGCCCGCGACAACTTGTCTGCGGTTGCCTTCTGCAACCTCGTCGGTGGCCAGGACGAGCTCGTGTTCGACGGGCACTCGCTCGTGATCGACCACTTTGGCGGTGTTATCGCGCGCGCAGCGCAGTTCACCGAGCAGCTGCTGCTCGCGACGATCGACCCCGTCGGTCCCCGCGGGGCCCGGCTGCGCGACCCTCGCCACCGTTCGGCGGCTCGCCGGGAGCTCCCCAGCGTGCCGGTGATCGCCAGGCTGGAGCTTCCGCAGGGCCCTTCGGAGCCGCGCGTGGTGGGCGGCGCGCTCAGCGAGCCGCTGGAGCTCCTGGAGGAGGTCTACGCCGCGCTGGTGCTCGGGCTTGCAGACTACGTCGAGAAGAACGGCTTCGAGCACGTGGTGATCGGTGTCTCGGGCGGGATCGACTCTGCGCTCGTGGCGGCGATCGCGGTCGACGCGCTCGGACCCGAGCGGGTGTCGGCGGTCGTGATGCCCTCCCCACACTCCTCGAAGCAAACCCAGGCCGACGCTCGCCGGCTCGGGGCAGGGCTCGGCGTGCATATGGACGAGCTCCCGATCGCCGAGGCGATGCACGCCTATGACGAGACGCTTGCGGGCGTGTTCGGCGGCCGAGCCCAGGACCTGACCGAGGAGAACCTGCAGGCGAGGATTCGGGGCAACCTGCTGATGGCGCTGTCTAACAAGTTCGGGTGGCTCGTGCTCACTACCGGCAACAAGTCCGAGCTGGCGGTCGGATACTCGACGCTCTACGGCGACAGCGCGGGCGGCTTCGCGGTCATCAAGGACTGCCCGAAGACGCTCGTCTACGAGCTCGCGCGGCACCGGAACATGTGTGGCGCCGGCGGGGGGAGCGGCGGCGCCGGGAGGAGCGGCGGCAGCGGGGTGGCCGGCGGTGCCGGGGTGCGGAGCGGGCCGATCCCGCAGTCGATCATTGACCGCGCGCCCAGCGCCGAGCTACGAGCAAACCAGCTCGACGCCGACTCGCTGCCACCCTACGAGCTGCTCGATCCGATCCTCCACGGGTACATCGAGGACGATCTCGGGCGCGAGGCGCTGGTGCTGCGTGGGTTTGACTGCGCCGATGTCGAGCGCGTGATCGCGATGGTCGATCGCGCCGAGTACAAGCGCCGCCAGGCGCCACCGGGGATCAAGATCTCGACGATCGCGTTCGGGCGCGATCGGCGGATGCCGATCACCAACCGCTACGGAGGCTGAAAGGTCCCCCGGCGCTTGGGCGGGAGCCGAGGGCAAGTGCCAGGATGCGTAGCTGCGTCGAACAGCTCCTGCGGGCCGAGGATGCCAGGGAGTCCGTGCATGGCCCCGGTCAGGACGGCGGTGAAGGGGTGGGAGCGTCCCTGACCGCGACCGTCATCCGCGTCAGGACGGCGGTGAAGGGGTGGGAGCGTCCCTGACCGCGACCGTCATCCGCGTCAGGACGCATAGCCTTCCCACGTCGTCGGTGATCTCGACTTCCCAGACCCACGTCGTGCGCCCGCGATGCTTGACGCTCGCCACTGCATGGATCGTGCCTTGCGTGATCGGCGCCAAAAAGCTCGTGTGGTTCGAGAGTCCCATCGCCTGCTTGCCCTCGCTCGCCACGGCGAGGTGGGTGGCGAGCGAAGCCAGGCTCTCGGCGATCGACGCATAGACGCCGCCGTGGACCAGGCCCGCCGGCTGCTTGAGCTCGTCGCGCACGGCGACGCGACCACGCACCAACGAGTCTGAAGCCTCGGTCACTTCGAGGCCGTATAGCCCATCGAAGCCGTGCTCGTGGATGAAGGGGAGCTCGAACCGCATCGAGAAGGGACCTTAGACCGAGAAGCCTGCGTCCAGAGACGCAGTTCGTGCCAGGACCTGCGCAAGTACGCCCTCAGGGGAGATGGTAGGTCACGAGGGAGTCATTCCGCCGGCCGCTTCTCTAGGCTACGTAACGCAATGGCTTCACTGGAGAGCATTCCACCCGACCAGCGGGCCCTCCTGCAGCTCGTGCTGGACCAAGATCGCGGCTACGACGAGATCGCCAAGCTGCTGTCGATCGACCGCGTCGGCGTGCGTGAGCGAGCGCTCGAAGCCTTTGACGCACTCGGTCCGCGGACCCCGGTGGCTCCGCAGCAGCGCGCGTTGGTCACTGACTATCTACTCGGTCAGCTTCCCTCGCGCGTCAGCGAGGAGGTCCACGCCCGCCTCGCCGAGTCGGCCGACGAGCGCGGCTGGGCGCGGGCGATCGCCGCCGAGCTGGCGCCGATGGCAAGCCGGCCCCTGCCCGAGATCCCGCCTGGGCCCGGCGGCGCCGAGTCTGAACCCGGCCTTGCGGACGAACCTGACTTCGCCTCCGCCGGTGAGCCTGAACCCGGCGCCCGGGAATCCAAGCGCGACCGCGCCCCAGAGCCCGAGTCCGCCTTCGCTCAAAGCGAGCAGCCTGCTCCGACGGCGACTTCGCGCTCCGGCCCGGGCGTGCCCAAGCCGGCGGGTGCCGCGCCGAGCGCGCGGAGTGGCGGCTGCATCCTGCTCGCGCTCGGAGCGCTGATAGTAGTCGTGGTGGTGGTGGTGGCTGTAGCCACCAGCGGTTCGGGCACCAAGCACAGGCCGTCCAAGGCCGCTCGGCCGGCCTCCACCTCAACCGCTCCGGCCCGCGCCCCCGTTCTGGGCCACATCGCCCTCGTCCCGCTCGCCCGGGGCTCCAAGGCTCTCGGGGCGGCCATCGTGTTGCGGCAGGCCGGCAACGACGTAATCGTGCTCGAAGCCCAGGGGCTTGCGCCCACCAGGAACTTTTTATATGCCGTGTGGCTTTACAGCTCAGGCTCCGAGAACGAATTCGTCGGCTTCGTACACGAACGCGTGGGCGCCGACGGCAAGCTGTCGACCCGAGGAATGCTGCCGGCGAACGTTGCGCGCTACCGGCAACTGCTGGTCACCGTGGAGACCCAGGCGCAGCCGCACGGCCCGGGCAGCGTCGTCCTTCACGGTGCGCTGAAGCTCACCTGAGAAGACGATCCGCGAGGCGCCGCCCGCGTCCGAGCTCGGCGGGGTCGTGGCCCGCTCCGATCAGGACGGCGGATAATCGATCAGCGCATGCACCCGATGCGGCGCAAGCCGTTCCCGGCCGCCCAGGAAGCCCAGCTCGACCAAGAACGCGCACGCGCTGACCTCGCCGCTGAGCCCGGCCACCAGGTCGCACAATGCACCGGCGGTGCCGCCGGTCGCGAGCAGGTCGTCGTGGACGAGCACCCGTGCGCCCGCGAGAGAGTCCGCGTGGATCTCGAGTGCGTCGACCCCGTACTCGAGCACATAGTCGGCGCTGACCGTTTCATGGGGCAGCTTGCCGGGCTTGCGCGCAGGTATGAAACCTGCCCCGAGCTGGCGAGCGAGCGCCGCGCCGAGGATGAATCCTCTCGCTTCGGCGGCGAGCACGAAGTCGATCCCAAGCGGCGCCGCGAAGGCGGCCAGTCCCGCCACCGCCGCGTCCAGCGCGGCGGCGTCCAGGAGCAGCGGCGTGATGTCCTTGAAGACGATTCCGGGCTTGGGGAAATCCGGAATGTCGCGAACGAAAGCACGAAGATCGATTGCGCTCACCGGCAACCCACTGCTCACGTCGCGATCTTGCGTAGGTCGCGAATCAGCAGCAGGTGCTTGAGGTGGGTCGTGACCGTCGCCAGGTTCTCGAGCGCCTCAATCGCCTCCTTGCGCCGATCAGGGTTGTGCGAGCGCAGCGCTGGGGCCAGGATGCTCTGTAGGAGCTGCGCCTCGCGGTCCGCCGAAGTACGGAACACGCGGAGGTTGCGTCCCCCAACGCCGTAACGGGCCAGCTCTGACACGGCTCGGACGATCTCCCGCTCGGTTTCGTCGTAGTAACGCACGCCGGCCCGGTTCTCACCCTTGATCACACCGAACTCCACGAGCTCGCGCACCAGCTTGGGCTCTGCGCCGGTCTCCTGCACCACGTCCTCCAGCGAGTAAAGCGCTGCCGGCTCGCGCGCGGTGACGATCGCGCGATGGCGCGAGCGGGCGTCGCCCTCCGACGAGCTCCTGAGGTCCATCTCCGTCCGCCCGCCGGCGAGCTCCTGACGGATGACGCGCAGCGGCAAGAACTCGTCGCGCTGGAGGCGTAGGATCGTACGCAGCCGCTGTACGTCTTCCTGCGTGTAGAGCCGGTAGCCGCCCTGCGTACGGCGCGGCGTGAGCAGCTTCTGATCCTCCAGGTAGCGAATCTTCGAGATCGAGATCTCGGGAAACTCCTGGTTCAGCGCCTTGCACACCGCGCCGATCGTCACCGCCTTCTGACGCAGGCGTCCCCCCTCCTCGCCGGTAGACACGGCGGACACGGCTGCAGTGGCCTCGTGGTCGCGGAGCTCTGAGGCCATCAGCCGCTCAGGAACGCGAGCTTGTACTTGCCGACCTGGAGCTCGTCCCCATCGAGCAGCCGACGAGACTCGATTCGCTTGCGATTCACGTAGGTCCCGTTGAGCGAACCACGGTCATCGAGGTAGTAGTCGGTGCCGCGACGGACGAGGATCGCGTGGTCGCGGGAGACCGTCACGTCGTCGAGGAATATGTCGCTGTCCGGATTGCGCCCGACGGTGAAGCGATCGCCCTGTAGCGAGAAGCTCTCCCCCACCCGCCCGCCTCCCGCCCGGATCACCAACGCGGCGCCGCGCGCCATCACGTCTTCCAGCTCGACCTGCTCCAGGTCTCCGGTCTCGCCGACCTTGTACGTCGCGGTGCTGGGCCCGTCCGAGGACTCCGACTGCGCCAGGAACGCGCCGCAGCGCCGGCAGTAGCTGGCGCCGTCGGCGTTAGCGAATCCGCACTCTGGACAGTGCTGAGCCACAGGTGAGACTATACCCGGCCGCCCGGAGGGTCTAGTTGAGCTTGAGAGTCTAGCCCGCTGCGGCCTGGCTGCGCGAGCGGAGCTCCTGCACCCCCCGGCGGACGTAGAGACCGGTCGCCAGCAGCGTAAGCACCATGCCCAGGTAGAGCAGCACCAGCGCAAGCCAATGAACGCCAACGACCGCGAAGAACGGCGCTCCGATGATCGGCGCGACGCCGAGGCGGCCCGGCCAGTTGATCTTCAGCTCGACCCCACGCGTTAGGCCATAACGGCTCAGCGCGAGCATGAGCAGCTCGCGCGCCAGCACCACGACGATCGCCCAGCGCGGCAAGAGCGAGAACCGGAACGCCACGCCCATGCCGGAGATCACGAGCAGGCGATCTACGACCGGGTCGAGGATCGCTCCGAAGCGGCTGTACTGGCCGGTCAGCCTAGCGACGAAGCCGTCGAGATAATCCGCCCAGCCGATAAGCGCGAACAGTGTCGCCGCTAGAGCGTCGTGGCCGTGACGGCTGGACAGAGCGAGAACCAGGAACACCGGTATCCCGGCCAGCCGCGCGAACCCGATCGCGTTGGGCAGCGTCCACGGATTGAGCGCCTTCCCGGCGAGCGTCGCGTCCGGTGCCGGGCCCGAGCGGTCCACGCCGAACAGTCGGCGCCTGGTGATCGTGGTGCGCAGCACCTCAGGGCCACGCAGCTTCGGTCATGCGAGCCCGCGCCATAGCTCGGCGACGGCCTCCGCGGCTCCCTGCACGGGCACGCTGCGCGCCTCGCGCCCCCGCCGTACTTGCACCTCTACTTCATTGCGCGCGAGGGTGCGCCGGCCGACCGTCAGCCGTGCCGGAGCCCCGAGGAGCTCGGCGACGGCGAACTTCTCCCCGGGACCTATGTCGCGATCGTCGTAGAGCGTTCGCAGCCCCAAAGCCTCCAGCTCGTTGTAGAGGTGCTCGGCTATCGCCCACTCCTCGCTGCCCCTTCTGCCCAGCACGACCAGATGGAGGTCGAACGGAGCGATGGCCCGTGGCCACGAGATCCCATGCTCGTCGGCGTACTGCTCGACCGCCGCGGCGGCGGCCCGCGCCGCGCCGAAGCCATAACAGCCCATCCACACCGGGTGGCTGATTCCCGCCTCGTCGAGGTAGCTCGCGCCGAGCGGCTCCGAATAGCGGGTGCCCAGCTTGAAGATGTGTCCGAGCTCGATCGCCCGCTCGATCCGGATCTGCGCCCCGCCCACCGTGTCGCCCGCAAGCACGCTGCGGACATCCACGGTTTCGTAGGAGAAGTCACGGCCGGGCTCCACTGCGCGCAGGTGCGCATCCGGACGGTTGGCCCCGGTTACGTAGGCGCCGGGCGCGACGGCGGCGTCGAGCAGGATCGGCACCTGTGCGCCGACCGGCCCGGTGAACCCCGGGGGCCCGATTTGCTCGGCGATCTCCTCCGGACCGGCGGGGCGGAAGTCCGCCCCCAGCACCGTCCCGAGCTTGATCTCGTTGACCTTGTGGTCGCCGCGGACGAGCACGAGCCGCAGCGACCCATCGCCGAGGATCACCGGGTAGGCCTTCAGCAACGCGCCCGCGTCCAGTCCGAGCGCACCCGCGACCTCCTGCACGGTGCTCAGACCGGGCGTCTGCACCTCCTGCGGCGCATCCAGTCCGGCCGGCAGCGACACGGGCTGTGCCTGGGCACGTGCCACCTCCACGTTCGCCGCGTACCCCGGCGCGAGCGCCACCTCGTTCTCTCCCGCCGCGCAAGGCGCCATGTACTCGTGTCCACCGAACCCGCCCATCATGCCCACGTCTGCCTCCACGCGATACCACTCCAGGCCGCAGCGGTCGAGCACCCGGTCATACGCCCGCACGTGCTTGGCGTACGCGGTTTCAAGCCCCTCCAGGTCACGGTCGAAGCTGTAGGAGTCCTTCATGACGAACTCCCGGGTGCGCAGCACGCCCGCACGCGGGCGCGGCTCGTCGCGCTGCTTGACCTGGAAGTGATAGAGAATCAGCGGCAGATCGCGATGTGAGTGCACCGCGGCTGCGACGTGGACGGTGGCGACCTCCTCGTGGCTCATCGCCAGCACCAACTCGGCACCGCGCCGGTCCTTCAGCTTGAAGAGCTCCTCGATCGGATAGCGACCGCTGCGCCGCCACAGCTCGGCCGGGTTCAGCACGGGCATCAGCATCTCCTGGGCGCCGATCGCCTCCATCTCCTCGCGCACGATCGCCACGATTCGCTGGTGGACCCGCCAACCCGCCGGCAGCCAGGACCAAAGGCCTGATCCGAGCTGACGGACCAGGCCAGCGCGCACCATGAGCTTGTGCGAGATAGCTTGCGCGTCCGCCGGAGCCTCTCGCTCGGTCGGCAGAAAGTACTTTGACAAGCGTGTCACGAACCCGGAGCCTACCCAGCCATTGCGAGTATTAGGGGTCTGATAGAACGAGACTGCAGGAGTAGGAACCCTCAAGACACCGTTCAAGGAGCCCACATGGCCTACTCAGTTCCGAATCTTCCCTACGACTACAACGCGCTCGAGCCCCATATCGACGAGCAGACGATGCGAGTGCATCACGACAAGCACCATCAGGCGTACGTCGACAAGGCCAACGCCGCGCTGGAGGGCACCGAGTGGGCGCAGAAGCCGGTGCAGGAGGTCCTTCAGAACCTCGACCGCCTGCCTGATGACAAGCGGGGGGCGGTACGCAACAACGGCGGCGGTCATTACAACCATTCGCTCTTCTGGGAGTGGATGGCCCCCGGCGGCAGCTCGGGACCGGACGCTGAGCTACGCTCGGCGATCGAGTCGGCGTTCGGGTCCTTCGAGGACTTCCAGGCCAAGTTCAAGGACGCCGGCGTCAATCAGTTCGGCTCCGGATGGTCGTGGCTGGTCCACGACGGCTCCGGCCTTGCCGTCGTCTCGACGCCCAACCAGGACAACCCGATCAGCGAGGGCAAGACCCCGTTGCTCGGCGTCGATGTATGGGAGCACTCCTACTACCTCAAGTACCAGAACCGCAGGCCCGACTACATCGACGCTTGGTGGAACGTCGTCAACTGGCCGAAGGTCAGCGAGCTGCTCGCGGCGACGGGGCGGTAGACGGCTGGGCGCTCCGGACGTAGACCCTACGACGCCACGGCATCCTGGGTAGCCGACGGTAGCCATCTGGCTCGCGGACGAGGGCGTCCGCGAGCCGATACCTGGTTCGACCAGCGCGACAGCGCTCACGCGGACCTGGTGATCGAGTGCTTGGAGCACTCGCATGAGCTTGTCGCCGCCAGAGCGATCAACGACCTCGCAACGCTGGGCGGATGCGGGTTGACCGAGCGCGTCCTGGCGCTGGGTGCTGACCCGCGCGGAGGGGTTCGCGGCGCCGTCTTGCGCTTCGTGCGCGAGGTCATACCCGGCCGGGCGCCCCCCTGTTGCTCGAGGGCCTGGAGGATCCGCACTACATCGTTCCCGAGGCCGATGTCCGCGATAGCGCGCTCACCGTGCTCGAGTGCGAGCGGTTCACCGGCCGCGATATGCTCGAGCGGATGCTCGATGATCCCGACGAGCGCGTACGGTGCAACGCGCGCAACATCCTCGAACGCCTCGATTAGGCGCGGGTGAACCTTCGTCCCGCCACCGGAGACACGTCTTCGTCCAGCCGTGCAGGAGCTTCGTCCAGGGGGCCCAGCGTAGGCTCGGCCGACGGGGCGGGCTCATCGCCGAGCGCCTCATCATCGGCCGCGGCCGCCTCCAGCGCGGCGAGGCGCTCGGGTGTCAGCTCGTGCGCATTCTCGGCTTCGATTCGCTCGAGCCCTTGCGCTGCCTGCGCTGCCTCGATGCTGTCCACGGCGACCCGTCCTGAAGCCACGTATTTGTCGATCTCGGCGAACAGCGTGTCGACGAGCTGATCGGTTGGTACCTTGCGCAGCGCTTCGCCGCGGCTGAAGATGAACCCCTCGTTCTTAGCTCCGGCGATTCCGAAGTGCGCGTGCGATGCTTCACCGATCCCGTTGACCGCGCAGCCGAGCACCGCGACTTCGATCGGTTCCTCATATGCCTCGAGACGTCGCTCGATCTCGGTGACCACGGTGTCCATGTCGAACTGCAACCGGCCGCAGGTGGGACACGCGATCAGAACCGGTCCCCGCTCGCGCAGTTGCAGCGCCTTGAGGATCTCCCAGGCGACCTTGACCTCCTCCTCGGCGTGAAAGGTCGACAGCGAGATCCGGATCGTGTCACCGATCCCGTCCGCGAGCAGCGTGCCGAGGCCGACGGCCGACTTCAGCGAGCCTGACCACTTAGTACCCGCTTCGGTGATCCCGAGGTGAAGCGGGTAGGGAATCCGCTCAGAGAGCAGGCGATTGGAGGCGATGGTATTGGGGACGTTGGTCGACTTGATCGACACCTTGAAGTTCGAGAAGCGAAGGCGCTCCATCAGCTCTACGAACTCGGCCGCCGCGCTCACCAGCGCCTCGACAGGGTGCTCACGCTCGAGCGCATGCAAGTGCTTGGGCAGCGATCCCGAGTTGACCCCGATCCGCAGCGGCGTGCCGAGCTCGGACGCGCGCGCTGTGACCTGCGCGACCTTGTCGGGACCTCCGATGTTGCCCGGATTCAGGCGCACGCAGTGGGCTCCGGCATCGAGCGCCTTCAGGGCGAGCGTGTGGTTGAAGTGGATGTCCGCGATCACGGGGATCGGAGAGTCGGCCACGATCGTCTTCAGCGCCTCGACATCCGAGTCGCGGGGAACCGCGACGCGTACGATGTCCGCCCCCGCCTCGGCTACGCGCCTGATCTGCTCCATCGTCGCGCGCAGGTCTGCGGTCTCGGTCTTGGTCATCGTCTGGACCGCGACCGGAGCTCCACCGCCGATCGGAACGTCACCGACGTGGATCTGGCGAATTGAAGGCATGACCGTAGTCTAGACGTGAGAAGCCCCCGTCAGAATCAGCGCCTCATGCGGGGCTAGAATCGCGGCAGATCGTGACCGGCCAACCAGACTGGAGGTCTTCCGATGAGCTTCATTGATTCGTCCGCGACGCGCGATCTGCTGAATCCGTCTTCGAGGCGGGACGACCGCATCACCCGCCTGGAGGCGCAGGTCGCCTTCCTGGCCGACCGGCTCGGCGTGTCCCCCGACGAGCTCGACCGCCACGGCGAGAAGCCGATGCCCGAGGAGGTGGCCCGTCTCGTGGCCCAGGGCAAGAAGCTCCCGGCGATCAAGGCTTATCGTCAGGCCACCGGCGCGTCGCTGCGGGGTGCGAAGCGTGCGGTCGACGGAGTCGGCTAGTAGATGACGCATGAGCATCCCCTGATCCAGTTTCTCGATGGGCCCATCACTCGCCTGCTGCTCTGGGGCGAGGCCTCCCAGCTCCTCGCGCGGCTGCAGCTCAAGCCACGCCTGATCGGGAACGTACTGGTCTACACCCTGCCGCCCTGCCCCACACCTCCTGCTCCGAACGCTGCGTCTCCTTCATCTCTTCGCCGCCTGGGAAATCGTCGGATACGTGTACGGAACCGTCACACGCAGCTTTCGCCAGCTCGGCTTCGGTCCCATTATGGCGCTGAGCGGACTCGCGATGTGGCAACCTCCACCTATCCGCCGCTCACTGCGCCGCTCCGATCGCGAGCGCGGAGCTCAATCGCGTCTGAGCGCGTGCTCGCCGGTCACGCTGGCCAGGGAGGCGATGATCTCGTCCGCCAAACGCGCGCCGTCGATCGCGCGGTCCGGGGTGGCCTGGACCCTCACTACGACGTCCCCGCCGTCGATCTCCTCCAGCAGGACAGTCACCGCGGCACGTGTCGGAGTGCCGATGCTGTCGTCGAGGATCGCTTGGACCTGGCTCGGGCGGATCCCAGTTCGTAGGCGAACTTTGACATCCACCGAATCGGGCTCCTTGATCGGTACGACGGCTGCGGCAAGGACCACGTTGTTGGGGATCATGACGCGATCCTCGCCCCGGGCGAGCGTCGTGTACAGCAGCCCTAGCGAGCTCACCACTCCTTCCACGGTGCCCCCGACGGCCCCGGCCTGGAGCCGGACACGCTCGCCGACTCGGAACGGGCGGGCACTCAGCAGGACCATTCCCGCGATCAGGTTGCCGAGCGTCTGCTGAGCTGCGAGGCCGAACACGACCGCGGTGAACGCGCCGCCGACGGCGAGCGTCTGTGGCTTGATGCCGGCTTTCCCCAGCGAGAGAAGCAGCACGACCGCGATCGTGACCAGCCGGATCAGAAATCCCAACGTTCCCGCCGTGGCGGGATCTATGCGCCGGAAGAACGTTGGCGCGGCGGCGCGGCCGATGTCGCGCGCGAACGCCCACCCCAGCACCATCAGCGCGATCACCGTGACGATCTGAACGGGAGTGTGACCGCCGTTACCGAACAGCCGTTTGCTGTGGGCGCTGACCACCAGTACGCCGATCAGCAGCAGCAGCGAAATCGCCGCCTGGCGCCGCGCGCGGCGGACATCCTTCTGGCTGGCCTCCGCCGCCAAGCCGACGCGGTCCCAGGCGTCGCTGCGCGTCTCGAACATCCGCTCCAGACGCCGTTCTCCTTGCTTTTTGGTGGGGTCTCGCATCATTCGTGCCTCCTCGCCCAAGGCGAAGCTCCTCAACTACCACCGGCGGGAAGCAGCGGTTTCACCCGGAAAGCAAGCGTTCAGCTCCCGATCGGTTCTGACCGGCTACGCCCCGGTCATGCACCGTTCTGGTGAGGACATCAGAAAAGCGTTGCTGATCTGGCTGGCGTGGGGCGTTGAGTCTGACAGGCCACCGGCCACGGCGGCGACTGTCGTACGCGAGCTGAAGACGGGACGGCCGTCTTGATCCTCCTCGACGCGAGCGTGCTGCTCGCCGCCGAGGACCTCGACGACCCAAACCATCCCGCATCCACGGCGCTGCTCGAAACCGACACGCTCGGGACGCTGGAGCTCGCGACGCACTAAACCATCAACGTCGCCGAGCGGCGCTGGCACGACGCCGACCCGAGCCGTCGACTCCGCTCGAGCTCCTCGACGGCCAGGATTGATCCGGCGGCCCCAGCGATTGTGACCCGCAATCTCTGCGCTTTTCGGCGGTCTCCCATCAGTCCTACCTAGAACAAGCGTTGCTGATCTGGCTGGACTGGGGCGCGCCCGGCTCCCCGGCCGGGCGTGGTGCGTCCCCGCATGCGCTCGCCCGGGGGCAGGTCCGGGCCTCTGACCAACGCCGCCAATCGCTTGCGCTCCACGATGGGCATGTACGCACGGCTTTCATATAGGGACGCATACAGGGAAACCAGGTCGGAACGGTGAGAGCGCAACCAGTCGAAGAACAGCTCATGGACCTCTCCACGCAGATGCAGCGCGATTCCGGTCACGTAAGCCGCACCAGCCTCGGAGGCGAGCCTGAGAATCGGTCCGAGCTGTTCGGGCGCGTCGTTGATCCCGGGCATCAGGGGTGCGATCAGGACGCCCGTCCTGATCCCCGCGCGGGTCAGCTCTGCGACGGCCTCCAGTCGCGCCCTGGGATGGGGAGTGTGGGGCTCGGTGGCACGCCACGCGCGCTCGTCAAGAGTGGGAACTGACAACGCGGCGCTGAAGTCCGTTCGAGCCGCGACCGCTGACATCAGCGGCAGATCGCGCAACAGCAGCGGAGACTTCGTCAGCACCGAACATGGGTTAGCGGCATCGCGCATCGCCTCCCAGATTCCGGGCATCAACCTATATCGCCCCTCCACCCACTGGTATGGGTCGGTGTTGGTGCCCAGCGCCACGTGCTCGCCTTTCCACGACGGGCGCGCCAGTTCGGCTCGCACCAGCTCCGGCGCGTTGACCTTGACCACGATCTCGCGCTCGAAGTCCCGGCCGGCGTCGAAGTCGAGGTAGCGGTGCGTGGGGCGGGCGAAGCAGTAGGCGCAGGCGTGGGTGCATCCGCGATACGGGTTGATCGTCCACCGGAACGGCATTTGCGATGCCGCCGGCACCCGGTTCAAGATCGACTTGGCGCGGACCTCGTAGAACCGCGTGCGGAGCGCGCCGGGCGCGTCAAAGTGACGGACGACTGCCTGATCGCGATAACCGGGCAGGCGCGTCCGTTCTTGGGCCTCACTGCTGAGGCTGCTCCAGCGCATCGAACAGATGTTCCCATATCGTGCAGACAGATGCGTGAGGCGCATTTTGACTTCGATCGATCTCCCGAACTGACGCCATATCGAGGCGCTAAGCTTCGTGGAAGCACTGGAGGCTTTGAGCGATGTCGTCCGGCGAAGAGTCTCAGCGGCGTCCCGCCCGGCAGTCGAAAGCGATGAGGACTGAGGCGGAGGCTCCTGCGAGAGGACGGACGAGGCGCTGGCAGACCGATCTCGCGGCCAAGGCCGCACTGCGCTCGCTCCTTCCGGCGCGGCGCCTGGTGCTCGGCGTCGCGGTCGCGCTGCTTGCTGGGCTCGCAGGTGCCGCCACAGGTGCCGCCGGCGCGACCGCTGCTGCGGTTTGGCCGCCGGGGGTGACGATCGACCCTCACACCGACGGTCAGGGGCCGGTGGGGCTGATCGACGTCTCCTGTCCGACGAAGCGCTTCTGCGCCGCGCTGGACTTCAACGGCTACGTGCTCGCCTCGGCCGACCCCGCGGGCGGGGCCGCTGCCTGGCGGCAGGTTGAGAGCGGCGCCAACTTCATGCCGGAGTCGATATCGGGCGAGATATCGTGCGCGAGCAGCCACCTGTGCGTGGTTGTTGACGGCTCCAGGCACGTATACACGTCGAGGGACCCTTTGGGCGGCCCGCGCACCTGGCGCAGGATCAGGCTCGGCTCCGGCTTGGGGGACGTGTCCTGCCCGAGCGCTCGCTTCTGCGCGGCGACCGGTGACGGGCCGTGCTCAGCTCGACGAACCCGACCGGGCGGCGCTCGCGCCTGGACCCACACGCCGGGAGAGATCAACACTTCCGAACCGCGTGAGTTCGAGATAGGCCTTTTACGCGGTCTCGTGCGCTAGCAGCCACTTATGCGTCGCGGTTGACACGCTTGGCACCGCGCTCGTCTCGACCGACCCCGCGGCAGCCGCCCGGCACCGATAGGCAACCTGGTTCGAACTCATCGTGGGGACGGCTACTTCGCCCCTCCTGACAGCTTCCTTACCGGCGGGCCAACTCCCGCCCCGCGAGCGTCTGGCTCGTCGCCTCCGAGATCTCGACGCTGACCAGATCCCCCGCCGCGCCCAGCCCGTCGAAGTTCACAACCTTGTTGTGACGTGAGCGACCGCGCAGGCGGGCGGAGTCGGTACGCGAGGGCCCTTCGACGAGCACCTCGAGCGTGCGCCCGACGAAGCGCTGGGCACGCTCACGCGCCCGGCGCTGGATCACCTCGACCAACCGCTCCAGGCGCGCCACCTTGACCTCGTGGGCGACCTGGTCTGGTAGCGTCGCCGCCTCGGTCCCGCGCCGGGGCGAATAGATGAAGGTGAAGGCTCCGTCGTAACCCACCTCCTCGGCGACTTCCACTGTCTGCTGGAAATCTGCCTCGGTCTCCCCGGGAAAGCCGACGATGATGTCAGTGCTCAGGGCGCAGTCGGGCACACGCTGGCGAATCAGCGCCACACGGTCGAGATAGCGCTCGCGCGTGTAGGTGCGGCGCATGCGCTTGAGGACCCGAGAGGAGCCGGATTGAAGTGGGAGATGGATGTGCTCACAGAGCGAGGGCAGCTCGGCGTGGGCGCGGATCACGTCCTCGCGCATGTCCTTGGGGTGCGGGCTCGTGTAGCGGATGCGGTCGATGCCGTCGATCGCGTCGATCTGCGCCAGCAGCGCCGCGAAGCTGATCCGCCGCGCTCCGGGGAGATCGCGTCCATATGAATTGACGTTCTGGCCGAGCAGCGTCACCTCGCGCACCCCGTCCCGAGCAAGGCTCGAAACCTCCGCCACCAGCTCCCAAGCCCCCCGGCTCGCCTCCCGCCCGCGCGTGGATGGGACGATGCAGTAGGAGCACGCGCAGTTGCAGCCGACGCTGATCTGCACCCATGCCTGATGCTCGCGCGCCCGCTTGGCGGGCAGGCGCCCGGTGAAGCCCTCGAACTCGAAAAACCCTTGTGCGCTGAGCGAGTCGCTGGTCAGGAACTCCGCGAGCTTGTGCACCTGCCCGGGGCCGAACGCGACGTCGACGAACGGAAAGCGAGCGAAGACCTCCTCCTTGACCGACTGCGCCCAGCAGCCCCCGACGCCCACCGTCACCTCAGGGCGCTCGGACTTTAGCCGCTTGGCCTCCCCCAGGTGCGCGGTGAAGCGACTGTCGGCTTTCTCGCGGATCGAGCACGTGTTGAACAGGATCAGGTCCGCATCGTCACGGCGCTGGGCCGCGGAGTATCCGATCGACTGAAGCATCCCCTCGATGCGCTCGGAGTCGTGCGCGTTCATCTGGCAGCCGAACGTCGTGAGGTGATATCGCTTCATCGCGGTGCCAAGGGTAGCGCCGGCCAGATGCGACCGCGGGTCGGCCGCCCAGCCGCGATCGCGCAAAACGCGCGCTGCCGCCGCCCCGCCCGCGGGCGGGCGGCGGCGATCAATCCTCCCTGAAGCCCGGCAGCACCAGCTCGACACGCGCCCCCCGCCCGTGACCCGAGTCTCCTGCGCGGACCTCACCACCATGCGCCTGCGCGATCGCGCGCACGATCGCCAGGCCCAGGCCCGCGCCGCCCGCGCGGCGGCTGCGACCCGGATCGGTACGGTGAAAGCGCTCGAAGATCCGCTCGCGCTCGGAGGCCGGGATCCCGGGCCCGTCGTCGAGCACCGCGAATCGGATCTCCTCATGCCCCGCGCTCTGCACCTCCAGGCGCACGAGACCCGTCTGCGGCGTAGTGTGACTCACCGCGTTGCCCGCGAGATTGCGGAGCGCCTGCGCCAGACGGTCCGGATCCGCGAACAGGGACCCTTTGGGGACGGGGCCCAGCTCGAATCGTCGCGCGGCGGTCAGGCTGACGCCGTCCCAGAGCTCGGCGACGAACGAACGCACGTCGATCGCCTCCTCGCGCAGGAAGTCTGTCTGCTCGGTCGCAGCCAGCACGAGCATGTCGTCCACGAGCCGGCTGATGCGGGTGATCTCCGCCTGCACGAGGCGTTCGACGCGACATATTTCGGATTGGGCGGGCGCGTGCTGGGCTGCCAGCACCTCGAGCTGGCCACGGATTACGGTCAGGGGCGTGCGGAGCTCGTGGGAGGCATCGGCAATGAACTCCTTCTGGCCGGCGAACGCCTCGGCGAGGCGGTCGAGCATGTGGTTGAACGCCTGCGCCAGCACCTCGACTTCGCCTCCATGCCCGCCCCCCCCCTCGCCGTCCATGCGAGGCTCGAGATCTCCGGCGTCCACGCGCGTGGCGACTGCTGCCATGCGTCGCAACGGCGCCGAAACGCGCACGCCGGCGAGATAGGAAGCCAGCAGTGCGAGTGCGAGCGTCAACGCTCCGGCGAGCACAAAGGAGCGCGCCAACCCGTGCTCAGCGCGCTCGACGCCCGCGAGCGGCTCACCGGCGCCCACCACGACGGCTGGATATCCGGAGCGCACCGACCGCTCGAGAATGCGAAAGCGGCCCACGTCGGGCACCGCCCGTGTCGAGTAGCCGACCCTCGGCACCTGGAGCGCGCGGCTGGCGCCGTTCTCCTTGGCCTGCTCGGCCGCGCTCTCGCCGGCCTCCGGGACGGCGATGCCGAACACCTCCCCGTGATTGCTGGCAACCGGCTCTCCCGAGACCAAGACGAACAGGAGGATCGAAGTCGCGCTGTACGGCTGCGCGCGAACGTAGCGTGCGGCGGCGGCGGTGATCTGACTGGCGCCGCGGTCCTGCAACGCGTTCAGCGACTGCAAGAGCTGGCTCGTGTCGCCTGCGAGGTCTCGGTCGATCTCGCTTCGGAGCTGAGTGCCCGTGTAGTCGTAGACGGCGACGAAGATCACGGCCACCGAGACGAGCATCACCGCGGCCACCCACGCGGTGAGCCGCCAGCGCAGCCCTGCCGGCGCGCGCGCTCTAATCGCGCCCATCGAGGCGGTAGCCGACCGACCGGATGGTGACGATCGGCCCGCCGCCATCGCCGTTGCCCAGCTTGCGGCGCAGGTACCCGATGTACACGTCGACTACGTTGGTTCCGGGGTCGTGCTCGTACCCCCAAACCGCGCGGAGGATCTGCTCGCGACTGAGGACATGGCCGCGGTTGCTCAACAGATGGACGAGCAGCTCGAACTCCGTGGTCGAGAGGCGGACGAGCTCGCCCGCGCGGCGGACCTCGCGCGTGAGCAGGTCGACCTCTATGTCACCGACCCCGACGGTGGTTTGCGGCGCCTGCGCGGCGACGCGTAGCTGCGCTCGGACTCGCGCTGCCAGCTCGTTGAGCGAGAACGGCTTGGTCAAGTAATCTACTGCGCCCGCATCCAGCCCCTTCACCCGATGCTCGATCTCGCTGCGCGCGGTGAGGATGATCACCGGCAGGCTCGGCTTTGCGTCGTGAAGCGCGGCCAGCACCTGCAGGCCGTCGCAATCGGGAAGCATCACGTCGAGGATCACCAGGTCGACGTTCTCGCTCAGTGCGCGCTCGGTTCCGGCGACGCCGTCTGTCTCTGCGCAAACCTCGAATCCTTGAGCCTCGAGCCCCCGCTCCAGGAAGTCGACGATCCCCGGCTCGTCCTCTATCACCAGCACGAATCCGGACACGCTCGGTCAACCCGCGTCTAGCGCGCGCGACACACACGATCGGACTGGCCCCCGCGCGCCGGTGCGGGGCAACCGGCACGCGCTCACCGCGCGTACTCCACCGCGCGGGACTCGCGGATCACCGTCACCTTGATCTGTCCTGGGAACTCGAGCTCGCGTTCGATCTCCCGCGCGATCTCATAGGAGAGGAGCGTCGCGTCGTCGTCGTCGATCGCTCCCGGGGCGACCATCACGCGAATCTCGCGCCCCGCCTGCATCGCGTAGACCTTGTCGACGCCCTCGTGACGGGTTGCGATCCGCTCGAGATTGTGCAGTCGCTTGACGTACTGCTCCAGGGATTCGCCCCTGGCTCCCGGGCGTGCACCGGAGAGCGCATCGGCGGCCTGCACGATGACTGCCTCGATCGTCTGGGGCTCGACCTCGTTGTGATGAGCCTCGATCGCGTGTGCGACTGCCTCGGGCTCACCGCACCTGCGCGTCAGGTCGCCGGCGACCAGGGCGTGGGGCCCCTCGACCTCGTGGGTGATCGCCTTGCCGATGTCGTGCAGCAGCGCCGCGCGGCGGGCGGTCTTCGGGCTCGCGCCGAGCTCCCCTGCCATCATCGCCGCCAGCCTCGAAACTTCGACTGAGTGCGCCAACACGTTCTGGCCATAGCTGGTGCGAAACTTGAGCGCTCCGAGCAGCTTCACGAGCTCTGGGTCGATCCCTCCGACACCGGCCTCGAACGCGCCC
>JAABUX010001613.1_pt1 | contig 33656 bp, 34 predicted proteins | sample 5561851 | NCBI WGS metagenome assembly JAABUX01 (sample SAMN10711883, study PRJNA513361) | rock metagenome | isolation source: Antarctica rocks | place: Antarctica: Victoria Land, Richard Nunatak red sandstone | collected 2016-01-03
ACTGCTTAACCATTCGCTCGCAGTCCAACCGCCATTCTTCTTCGTGCCCTGGGGCACAAGGCCTGCAATTTGACACTGCTGCTGTTCATGGCCTTTTTTGCCAATGAGTGAAGTGATCCCACATTGGCCGTCAAGTAATCGTTCCCATAGGCGCTGAACGCCTGGAATAAGTCAGTAGTATTTACAAGAATACATCATGGCCCACGCACCAAGTCCTAGGGGTGTCACTGCTCCCAGTCCAGTGACCACCACTCTTTGCATTGCATCTTCCTAAAGGAAGATTCAATCATTTGAAAGAATGGTCAGACCGAAGTTTGACCTGCAGATGTGAGCCAAATTAAGGTTTAGAACTAGGTTAAGCTCGTCAACATATCTCATCGTCAAACTCCGACGTGGGCTTTGTACATGCTTGGCCATGCTTCAGAGGTGACTGTAATGACTCGTGGACATACTGCAATCCGGCGAATAGCTTCGCATTCGAGTGAGTGAATGCGCAGCCTCTGTCTTGCAGGCTACAGACCCTAACCTTCGTAGAGCAAACCACGCGTATCTGCAGTACATGTCTCCATCAGCTTCGTGCTGCTTCCACCGCAGCTTCGCCCATTGAATCAAACTGTTCCGACCAAGCTCCACATACTACTCCAGTCTCTCAAGCCCACCATAGCGCCTACAAGATCAAAGCCTCCGTGCTCCTCTCCCGCCCCCCACTCTTAACCAGGGAACTCACACCCTTCGAGAAATCCTACTACCTCTATCAGCGGCGTCTGAATGAACGCCTAGCTCTGCCCTTTACTCGCTACTTCTACTACCAAAAGGGGACTCCTGGAGATGTGGAATGGAAGCGAAAAATCAAAGAACGAAGGACCCCAGCGCGAGACATTGGAGCTTATAGCGCCTACGGAGACGAGGGCTGGAACGATGAGCTTCTAGTGGGTGACAGAGTAAGCGAGCCGGAAGAGCAGACGGAGAGGTTGGTCAAAGATGCGGAGGTGGAAGTGATAGAGCGGGACATCCAGGGCGAGGGGGAGGTGGTGAAGAAGGAGGAAATTGAGCGGCCTATGCCACGGATCACGGAGGATGATAAGAACGGAAATTTGAGAAGTCTCACCAGGAGATTGGAGAGAACGCTGTACTTGGTCGTGACCAGGGATAATACCTTGTGGGAATTCCCAACTTCCTTACTTGAGGCTGGCAAGGAGAGCTTGCATACGGTATTTCGATCGCTCTTCTACTGCTACGGAATCCGAATTTACTGATGTTCTGAAGGCTTCAGAACGTATTATTGTACAAACAGGGGGCGTGAACATGAACACCTGGGTGGTGGGCAACATGCCCATTGGACACAAAGTCTACAATTACAGCAACTCCGTCGTCAACAAGGAGCAGGGGACAGAGATTCGAGGGGAGAAAACATTTTTCATGAAGGCCAGGATGATGGCGGGTCAGGCAAACCTCAAGGATAATGTTTTCGGACTGCAGGATTTCCAATGGCTGGATAGAGAGGAGACCCGGAAGGCCGTCAATCCGAGGGATTGGGCGGCTGTGAAAAACATATTATCCGAACGATGAGATGGTAGGGGTCGGGGTTGTACACGTGAACTCATGTATTGTATAAGCTGTATGGGATGGACGCAAAGTTGCTCTGTAAGCATCTACCTATCATCGTCATATTGCTTTGCTTCAGAGTTCGCAGGGCCAAGTAGGAATTCCAGCTCCTACGGCACTACTACTAGGGTACGAAGACTTTTTCAATCCGAGAAGGCTTAGAATAACACCGAAGCAATATCGATCAGATAGTATTGCATGGCATGATGTCGTCGCTGGGTTTTGATGCATTCCCAGATCGGCTGGAACCTGGTGCCTCCAGCTCTGGCGGAGTGCTTTTCCAGTCCGATGGCTCTTGGGTCTCTATCAAAGTCGCCAATTCCACGTCCTTCCGCGCTTGGTGAGGCTGCGGCCTCGTCCTATCGATTCGCCTCCGCCACGGCTTGTATATCAGAACGCTAAGTGCGCCAACGACGTTGAACGAGCAGCATATTGCTCCACCTATTATATCGTAGTAGTCTCCGGCAACAACAATCCCGTCCCAGAACTTTCCTGAAGGGTGAGCAATGTTTTTGATCAGACTGAGCATCTGTATGAATCCTATCGCTATTGCTACGGCCACTGTGACAGCTGTGAGCACTATCGAATAGTACAGGATGGCGATTCGGTCCTTTGCCATGGCTGTAGAGGTGTATAATGCCATTATGAGGGCTCCATCAATGGTATCGAGCAGGCACATCCCCGTCGTGAACAAAGTTGGGAAGATGAGAATTAGCCATATGCTCGTGCCTTTCGCCCCCTGTATGGAGGCAACACCCAAAAGTGCTACTTCCGAGGAAGTATCGAAGCCCAAGCCAAACATCACACCCAAAGGATACATCTTCCACGGCCTATTGATCAACTTGAACATTTTCTACAAAAGGAAGAAAAGGCAGCCAGCCCCTTTTATCTTGAAATTACGTTCTTCTCCCGGTGCTTTGCTGATTAGTATCTTCAATTGTTTGATCAGCTTGTAGAGAATATAGATGTTCATGGTCCCCAGAAGAATGAGAAATCCTGCAGAGACGGAGGCGCCAATGATGCCCCCTATCTTACTGAAAGCGCAGAATTTGGAGCTGATGGCAGAAGCAGTCGCTGCCACTATTATTGATATGATTACGACAATACTGCAGATAGAATCCACGTTAGAGCGACTCGAGTTCATTAGACATAAAGCAAGCATGTTGCATCAGTATTGAAGTTGAACAGCATACGTGGAATGTCCCAGTGAAAAGAACGTGCCAACGGTAACTGGGCATTGACCAGAAGCAATCAATCGACGAGTCATAAGGTCTATGGCCTGGAAAATTGCAGTCAGCCGAGACCTTTTGATATCATCTGGGGTTTCTGGTAGATTACCGGGATATGGTCGGCATCCAAAGCATGGCGAAGTCCCAATGTGCAGGAAAGAACAGCCGTTGGGGACGAGAGCTGCATGATAATGGAGAACAATGGCGACGGCGACCCATACCAGGACATTGGCAAGTATAAGTGCTACGATGATGCCCACAGCTGGGAACGGTAGCTTCCGGAGGCCAGGGATTCGTCCATGACAAGCAATCGCTCGTGTACGGATGGAACCCTTGAGCTTAAGGAGGCCCACATTCGTCTGGAGCGCTTGCGGCATGCATAAGGGAATCAGTGATCCACGGCAAGTGATCTTGGAGACTACCACGAAGTGGAAGTCGATGGCAAAACTGTTGGTTATGCTATATTGTTACTTAAGGTATAGCAGATGAGAGGATCGAGAGTGGAAGTGGACTGGAAGTAGAGCAATCGACGATGCACCTCGAAGCATCCTAGACTTATACCCTCACAACGAATATGCAGTGCAGTATAGTTAGACGCGGTCTCCAATCAAAATGAGTTACTGCTCCGATTCTAAACACTCATGAGATCACATATGGTACAAGAATGGTGCATATCGCACTCATGGCCATCCACTTACATGGTAGACAAAGCCTTGTAGAACGCCACGCTACATACCCCTAGTCGTATCGACCTTCATTTACGCCGTGATTTCTTTCGCTCCCCCAGGCCTGGCCTCGAGCTTACCATCTCTCCATATCTGCCTCTCTCCTTCGTAGTATCGTAAGCCTGCAACACCCTGTTCTGGCTTTCATCCGCCTGGCTGAACGCGTAACCTCTCTGCTTCCGCATCCTCTGTACTTGTCTGACCTTTCGGATCGCCTTCTGGAACTGCTCCATCCTCGGCCTGTAGTCCTGGATGTTGTATTTCTGTATCTCCTGCACATGATGATACGTTTGAGGCCGATACATCCTCTTCCCGTACTTCCATGCAAAGTCGCGGAGAAGACAGATCACGGGCAGAGTGAAGGCCATGAGGTAGAAGACGGGTGACTCAAAGAGCCGTGGAACGACGCCATCGTATTCCGTCGAGAATCCAAGTTTGGGAGCCACGGTGGCATAGACAGCGATGAAAGCTAACCAAATCACCATACTCCCAGGAACGGCCAGGAAGGTGTATTTGGTCCATATGTTCGTAATCAGTGCAGCTTTGCCTAGGACTGTGGCTAGTACCGCGGTGTATAGAGCGGTCCCCCACACCCAGTGACCTGCTACTTTGCCATCACTTTGAGGAAGATCCCAAAACCATATGAGCTCCGAAATGAAATAGCAGAGGAGAGAATGATAGAACCCATTGAGGATCCAAGACCAGAAAGAATGCATCTTGAAGAAGACGCCCTTCTGGCCGAGCTGATAGAGTTGCGGATAGCGATCGAGCAGTCTGGCAGATATGAATTGGTCAAAAATGCCAATCACAAATGGTGGGAAGACTGTGAAAAAGACGTTGTAGAAGGACAACGTCCAGGATTCGAATATGACCTCTCCAGAAAAGCCGTTCTGAAAGGAATACTGCGAATGGGTAATTAGCGTAGGATCTATCAAAGACGCTTATCAATATACGTACCCAGAATTGCGTCATGTACAGTGCAATGTTTTTGTAGAAAGAATAAAGGATCAGCTTCGAAATACGCTGGTAGCTCCATGCACCATGCACAAGGAGCAACTTTCGAAGATATCGGAATTGTCCAATGGCCACATCAGCGCTTCGGGCTGCCTGGAGTCCTTCAACGCCGCTAATGCCGACTCCGACATGTGCTGCTTGTATCATGGATACGTCGTTCGCGCCGTCACCGATAGCCAGAAGGATTGCTTTAAGGTTTCTTTTCACCAGCTTGACCACAAGGGCTTTCTGCAAAGGCGATACACGGCTACAGAAAATCAGTAGAGTGTTATTCAGTTTCTGCACCAGGGAGGACAAACCAGCATATCACTGCTTTGCACATAATCGCAAGCTCGAGGAACATCTTCTCCATGTTTTTCTCCAAAGCGAAAGTTAGAGATTTGCCATCGATGACAAGAGCCAGTGTTTCAAGTTCTGCGCTGCCCGCCGATTGATTTTGAATAGCATTGAGTTTGTTCCCGAGGTTGGTCCTTGTACCTTCGGAACTTTCTTCGTTGACAATCAATAAGGTCATGTCTTCGCTGATCAATTTACAGCTCATGCCAATATTTATGGCAGTCTCCTGCCGATCGCCTGTAAGGACCCATATTTTGACACCTGCCTCCTGAAGAGTATGTATGGTATCTGGTACACCATCCTGGAGTTTATCCTCAATGGCAGTGGCGCCCAACAACGTAAATCCATGTTCGATTATTTCCGCGGCTTTGTCGAGCTCTTCGGGTCTGTTTCCACTCACAGTAGTGTTTGCTTTGTCAAAGATCTGAAGCCACTGCTGGAGCTCCGTCTCCGGTATCTCGCGCATTGCTAGACATAAAGTTCGTAGTCCTTCTGTGGCATACTCCTCCAAGTGCTGCAATGTTGCTTCAACATTTGCGTTGCCCTTGCCAAGCCGCTCCATGATGACGGTATCTGCTCCTTTGCAGTAGCATCGGACTTTACCGTCAGGACATCGAAATATAGTTGACATTCGTTTCCTAGTAGAATTGAATTCTAGGACTGCCAATAGTTCGTATTCATAATCTTTACCCTCAACAGTGATCATGACAGAACGAGGCCTGCGAGCGGTAAACTGATATCCTAGCATTACTGCACCTTCCACCAAAGCACCTTCATCTGGCGAAGCCGCTTGGTACTTGATTTCACCTGGCTTCTCGTCCCTTCTTTCTGGGATCACGGTGTGACATGTCGACAAAAGTGCTAGAAAATGATGTATCTCTGTCTGGCTCTGGTGCTTTCTCAGGTTCTCACGGAGTCTCGTAAAGTCATAGATCCCGATGGGATTCTGTTCGGTTGCTCTCATATCTTCAGGAACCTCATCTGCATACTGTATGCCCCCTATTGAGCATTGCTTGAACTCCATCATGTTACAAGTGAGCGTTCCAGTCTTGTCCGAAAAGATGTATTCAATCTGGCCTAATTCCTCCACGAGTGATGATGTTCGGCAGATCGCCGCCGTATCGGTTGGATCATAATACATATCAAGATCTGAATTGATCAGTAAAGCTTGGTAATACTTGACGACCTCAATGGTGACGAATAGCGAGATCGGCACAAGATTAGAATACAGAACCCAGTAGGTAAATATGTCTGAGAAGAACTGCTTTGCGACGCCTGTATTCTCAATATAGAGGTACGAAAGCTTTGAGTGCGCAGTCGCTCTTACGATTAGATCGCCGACGGAGCTGACGATGCTTAGACCAACTAAAACCGCTACAAGCATGAGGATTTGGATGTTCACCATTCGTTCAACATGGGTTCGCTTGATGGGAGTCGCAGTTGCGTTGCGCATCAATTTTGTCTCGTGGCCCGTGAAAACAACGATACCGTGAATCCATGGAGTGTTTCGTAGGGTTGCGCCTCGTAAGAGGAGCTGGTCTGGTGCCAATGGAAGTTCCTTCTCACTACCGCCAGCTGTCGTGGTTAATGTCGCTTCATACGTATACAGGCTGCTATTTGGCTGCTCGGAGCGAAGCCTCCCAGATAATCGACTGAGCTCGCTTGAGCTAACAAGGTTCGCCGTCTCTGGGATAGCTTGCTTTATTTTCAGATTCGTTTCACCGTCAAGATTGGCAGTCTCGATGTAGCACAGTCCTTCGGGTTCAGAACTTGCCAATAGCACCAGATCTGCGGGGAACGGCTCTTCTGACTCTACCCTTACGATATCCCCAACCTTCACACTGACCCATTTGATATTTTCGAAAGTAGATCCTCTCAATACTCTTGCCTTGGAGTGATTTAATGACTTATCCGAATTCTTCCGCTTGAAATCTTCTATTAGCTCCTTCCCCGCTGATACGAGTAAGACGATTATGAGAGGTCCAATAGTGGTGTATCTATTTGTCGGAGATATATTCGGAATTTGCTGCAACGCTGCCGTAAAGAGAAAGAACAAATTGGCGTATTTGGAAAATTGTTCGAAGAGGAATTTAGGGAGAAATGTGGCAGCGTTATATTTGGCGGTGGACACGTGGTTATCAAGATGTCTACTCTGCGAATTCGCTGGTGGATTGTTGAGATGTATGATTCTTGGACCCAAGGAGGATGGATCTGGCTTGCCTCTTCCAAGTCCAAATTTGAAATTTCCTATATCAAACCTCTTTCGCTCTGACTTTTTGATAGGCTCTTCTGTCATGTCGCTGTTCGTCCTGTGCTGCCCAGAAGCGGTCTCCCGTAATGGCATGTCCATCTCTGAGTATTCCGGGCCTCTACCGAACATGTTCTTCGCCTTTCCCATCAAGCCTCCACCCATGCTAAGCACACTGTTTCGGCTTCGATGACCACTCCCTTTAACCATACCGGATGATCCTCCTTCCAATCGACCATCAGTATGATAGTAGCCTCCGTGCATAGATCGGTCATCGTCAGGAAGGTCATCCAAGTCAGAGTAGCGCTGGTAGTTGTTCAGGTCGGAAGTCTGCGAATAAGTACGTCCATCTCCGATGCCGAGGTAGGGAGGCTGGCCATGCTCGGTATGGCCAGTCCTAGGTCCAGAACGAAGGCCATGCGTTGATTGCTCTGCGCCGATAAAAGCGTCATAGGATACTGAAGGGCGAGGTTGGGGTCTTTCGGAGCTGTCGATGTGGTACTGATGAAGAAGGTCCTCGTCATTGACAAGAGGCGGTTTTCCATCATTGTTTGTGGGGCTTGGATCCTCGAGATCGAGTAAGGGGCCGCCATGATTCGATGTTGCTGCTTGTCGTCCTTCTCCTGGCGGCCTAGATGCCATGTCGCGGTGAGATGTATATGTTCAATCGGCCCGAGCGGTACTGCCAGAGCGGTACGGTTCGATAAGACTCAACCATCAAGTATCTAGAAGTGCGATGCATACGTGCTGTTATTTGCTGTGCGTGTCTCCACAGTGGTCTTTAGTAGCATCAAGTGAGGACGTTGCATGGAACTGGCTATTAAGCTTCTTACAATACGGAGTTGGAGCCGCAAGTTACGACGTGCGGGAGGCACTGCTACAAGTTATTATTATCTTTATTGCTGCGTCTAACTTGTGCGTTTGTCTGGTATCCTAGGCAGTCGTTAAAAGATCTCGTTACCTTTGATCTTCATATAATTCTTATAGTGTTGAACGAGAGAAGCAAGTCAGATTGATACTCGGCTGTAGTTGTCCCCAGATCTACCCCTAGAACTAGTTCTAGTTCTAGTCGTAATTTATAAAAAGCTTGGCGTCCGAGGCTTGCCTTTGCGCATCTTGGGTGTTTCGTATCTTCCTATTGAGCCCTGAGAAACATAGTGAGACGGACCTGACCCCACTTCTCGATATGGTCTGTGCCAGATGCCAGAAATTGCAGAAGACCACCCGGCTTGCTACGCCAACTGTCAAGCGCAGGAGCGATATATACCATGGTTCCGCCACGAGTAGTGATAGAAGCAAGCCCTCAGCTACCCTAGGCTCTGCTCCCATAAGCAAGGCAAGCTACTCTCGGCCATTACTACTACCACTACCAGGCGCTGACTAGGACCGTCACTCCCAGAGTAAACTTCTTGACAAAAGCGCGAGGAATCCATACGCAGCGTATTCCAGCAGCTGTACTAAATGCAAGGCCAAGGTTGATCAAGGTCACACATATTGTCACAAGTGTGCATACGCTGGGAATGGTACATGCTCAAGCCGTGGAGAGGCGTCCACATGAACAAAGCTGACGACATTGACAGCTTGTGCCGCATGTGGTAGAAGCCAGAACAAGAGCACGTCGACGGAGGGTGATATGTTTGTTCAAGGGCAAAAGTTTTCAGCCAAATAAACGAGGATGAAGTCGTCAATTTACTACTTGACTGCCTTCCATCAAACCTCCTAACATTGGCCGTAGCTCCGTACAGCCTACCAGGAACATGTTCCTCCAGGCGAACAGCGTTTCGATGGGTGAAGCAGCAGGACAGCGGCTCGTTACTCAAGTCATACCTGTGGAAGAATCGCAGAGATGGCTCTAAGAGTAATTTAACCATCCATGATCGCCGGTACAGCCTGAGGCTAAGCATGATCTTGCGATGGTGGGAATTCGCTTGAGTAGAATGCACATACTGTGGAGCTCATGAAAGGTGTAGATCCTATCTCGCAAGTTAAAAGTTGATGTCGATCTACAACCATCCAGAGGAATCCAGAGGAGGAAAGTACGGGCATTAGCAAGCTGGTCGTCTTGGGTATAAGTAGGTGCATCCATTACTAACGCCTTACAACGCATGAGGGGTTAAGAGTAAAGTAGTGCTTGTCTAGGTCGAATTGCCTGTTATGAGCAAGACTATCTGCACCACCATGGCGGTAACCCAAACAGTAAATTAGAGCACTTCGGGAGCATCCCATAAGGCAAGGCGTGCTTTAGCTCACGTGGCTTCAGCGGCGGTGGCTTAACGTTTCTATTTTAGAGACTGCGAAATTAAGCGGGAGTTTCCCGTAAGATACGATCTAGCGCATGCAAGTTTTACGCAAAAGCTTGGCACAGGCTGAACCAGAAAAGCCTCCCTTCAGATCTAGACGGTCGCCAATGTAGAGCCTAATATCAGTAAGCATTCTTGTCCATGACAGTTTGTCCCTAGCAGGTTGAGAGAAGCTTTTGAGCTATGTGATCTCTGTTAGTACTCCGTAAGAAAGTAGAGGTTAGACGATTAGGCACACCGGCGGGATTATGGTTTGCAGGAGTATCGCATACGCTAAAGATCTGCCAGGCACTAGCGCGAGGCACCAGCTCCGGCTGTGCGCTCCCATCATATGAGTATATAGCAGCATCATCAAGGACCACGATTGCAAGTAGCATCACTAAATGCTCCATGTAGCCCTCGCTGTAAATCCATAACTAAATCAAGAACGAACAACTCACCGAGTAGGGCTGGCCGCATTGGTCTGTTGTTGTACCTTACCTAGATAGCCGTGACAGCGGACCCCTGTGCCCCTATTCTGCCAGGGATACTTCTCATTTGATCTAGTGAAATTATCTGTCTGCATTTCACTCTTTTCACTCCGTAATCCGTACACTCCCACCAGCTCTCCTGCCCCAACTACATTCTTTTTTTCATCTACACTCTTCTAATAGCTGCAGCATTCCTTTACACGTTCACTAAATACTAATTATTTTTATGCTACGTCTGCCCTTTGCTTATTCTACAACACCTGCCAATCCGGCACTTCAAGACAACAATCACTCGCTGCAAACATTACTCCATCCTGGCTGTCGATCATCGAAACATCATACGCAGTTGCTACGAGGCAAGTGACAGAGCTGGAAGGTTTCGGGAGCTTCGAAGCGTGGTCTCCGATTTCTTCCTTCTTACCGTTCAATGTGCAAATAGTTTGCCGGTGCTATTCCTTCAAAAGGTGTGCGGCTTTCTTTTGCATAGGTCTTGCTAGCCCGAAGCCCTGTGAGTTGGCATTGGCGTTGGTATGGCTACTGACAGATATGTAGATATTCCCTCCCACCTCTTGACCAAAGCCTCTACTTGGCTGCTCCATCGTTCTCTCACGGACTCTACACCATACGCTTCTTTCATTTTCAGAGCCCGACGAAGGCCTACATTCAGATTCACACATTCTGAACGCCCTAGTTCATCATCTAACCAGCAGGACAGGTTCGTCCGGCCGCCGCACATGCTTGGAATGCAGCATCAGCAATCCTCGATGGAGAATGCTCCGCAGGGTCATTTCTCAACCTCCTCGAAGCCCTCGAATACCAGCAATAATGACACTGGCTTTTCTCATGGCGCATACAACTCAAACCAACACCCTCTTGGAGGCTATGCTCAGAGGCATCCTCGTCGCGGGAACATGTCTATCAACACTGCTTCTTACGGGCAAACAAATCTCCAAAGCCCAAGCGATATCACAGCACCTGGCACAGCAATGGACATGAACTTCACTCCCCTTCTGCCGTCTCAGCTGTTGTTGGGTAGTCCATTCCAGCCTGGTACCCCACAATTCAATAATTTCGGTGGTTTCCAGCAACACGGTATCACGGCACATCAGCAGAGCCATCCACCACAGGCTGGTAGCCCTGTGAATAATCAGCATTCGGGGTTTTCTCCCCATCTATATCAAGGCATGGTTTCGCCAACCAATTACGGAGTATCGCAATTCCTCAGTGGACCGCAGTCACCCACCGGCTCGTTTGGCAATACTGGAAACCAAAATTACGGAGCAGTGCCTCAAATGCAGATGGCACCAACTGTGGGTAATGCAGGCAGCCGGACGGTGTATTTAGGGAATATCCCCCCAGAGACTTCAGCGGAAGAGGTACTTGGCCATGTCCGTAGTGGACCGATTGAATCTGTGAGATTGCTTCCGGACAAAAATTGCGCATTCATTTCGTTTCTTGATGGAAACTCAGCTACGCACTTTCACTCTGATGCCATCTTGAAGAAGCTCGCGATCCGTGGCCAGGACATCAAGGTTGGCTGGGGAAAGCCAGCTCAAGTTCCTACTTCTGTTCAAGTTGCTGTGCAACAATCCGGGGCCTCTAGGAATGTGTATCTGGGCAATCTTCCAGAGACGGTGACCGAGGCGGAGTTGCGTGAAGATCTTGGTAAATTTGGTTCCATCGACACTGTCAAGATTGTACGTGAGAAAGCGATTGGCTTCGTTCATTTTCTCTCAATCAGCAATGCCATTAAGGCAGTCTCACAGCTGCCTCAGGAGCCGAAATGGCAAGCACCTCGTCGCGTCTACTATGGCAAAGATCGATGTGCATATATTTCAAAGACACAACAACAGAATGCCGCTCAATACCTAGGGATTGCGCCGGGGTACGCACATATACTCAACGGCGCTGACCGTGACTTGATTTCCAACGCTCTAGCTCAACAATCCGTTGCAGCTGCCGCTGTGGCCACACAAGCAGGAGGCGTGAACAACCTTGGCAATCGCACAGTGTACCTTGGAAACATCCATCCTGAGACAACCATCGAAGAGATATGTAATGTGGTTCGTGGTGGTCTTTTGCATCACATCCGCTACATTCCTGACAAGCATATCTGCTTCGTCACGTTCATTGACCCTACATCAGCAGCATCGTTTTATGCGTTGAGCAACATCCAAGGTCTGATGATCCATAATAGACGTCTAAAGATTGGATGGGGCAAACATTCTGGTGCACTTCCGCCGGCTATCGCTCTGGCGGTCAGTGGTGGTGCCTCTCGAAATGTGTACATTGGTAATTTGGACGAATCTTGGACAGAGGAACGGCTACGTCAGGACTTTTCGGATTATGGTGAAATTGAGCTCGTTAATGCTCTTCGAGAGAAGAGCTGTGCTTTTGTCAACTTTACAAACATCTCGAATGCCATCAAAGCCATTGAAGCAATACGAAGCAGGGAGGATTACCAACGCTTCAAGGTGAATTTTGGCAAAGATCGTTGCGGAAACGCACCTCGACAGAACAACCAGAACAATCAGCATGCGCAGCAGCAGCATCTTGGTATGCAGGGAAGGGATGGTATGGTTTCGCCCTCGCCGATGAACGGAGGTCTACGTCCATCCATGAGCCACAATGGCTCCTCGGTCAGCCCAACACGAGCTGCTCTCTCACCAGCTCCAGGATCCACTGGCTCTAATTCACAGAATGGTATTCATTACGGTCACCATGCCAACCATGCGCCTACGCCTTCTGCTATCCTCAATGCCAGCAGCAGCAATCCGCTGGCCATGTATCTCAATCGGATGTCTCTCCAAGATATACCTCAAGAGCCGCAGCAGCAGCAAGCAGATCCTTACTCTGTCGCGGCGCTCCAGCAGCAACAGCAGCAAGTGCTTGCGAATCAACAAGCCGCTATCTACGGGACCTCAAATAATGAAGTCTTCGCCAATGGCATGCTCAATGCCCCACAGCAGCACGGAGGCCATAGCAGCAGCCTGAGCCAAGGCATAAACGGCATCAGCCTGTCTGGCTCTGCACAGACAATTGGCGGATTGCTTGCGCCTGCCCGGAACCAGCAGCATTCACGCGCTGTCAGCTTGCCCGTCTTCACCCAAGAGCCACTAACGAATGGCGTGAGCCAAAATCAACAACCGCAACAGCAGCATCTAGCACTCCAACAGCCAAGCCATAGACATCAGCAAGCCAGCATGAGCGGTTTTGGCAATTTCGGTGGCAGCACCTGGGGTCTCAACGGATGGGCAGAAGAAAGTGCCCAGTGAGATACCCTAGCATTCGATCATTCAATGTACATTTCTTGCCCTATTAACAATCTACCACACTTCTTTTCATTTGTTCTAATACTGGTACGTGTTTCAGCTAGTTCGTTAGTTGGATACCGCAGGCGTTTGACCCTTTAGTACCGTCGCCGAAGCAAAGCCCTTTCACTTCGTGCAAATGTTTTATTGTAATCTTAATACCCCTTCCTGGATGCATGCGGCTGAGAGGAAAATCATTTGAAAAGCGAATTGCGAAGCCCCTGGATTGATATAGAGGACACCGTTCCGCCATCAGGCATGAGGAACCGGGGAGTGTGAGAGCAAATCCTGTATCTTACGGGTTAAGATAGCATTAGAGGGTACGATGGCATAGAGTTGCGAGGGGACCGGGGAATGAAAGCTACCTTGTCTAAAATCTTTCAAATGTTCGTTTACGTATGCCGTGAAGGCATTATCCTGCAATTCGCAGTTTCTTGAAGAGACAGCAGTTGATAAGGCGAAATGAGTGATGCGTATGGATCTTGCTAATTTTACGGCTGACATTGAGCTAATCATCTTCGAATAGTCTTCGAATAATCGCACTTGATAGCTGAGTCTCGATAGAGAGAAAAGAGATTTAACTATGCAAAGACCAATCTCCATTACGTATCTTATGAGAGCTACCGCCCATTCGGACTAGGACGTAGACGTAGACCTAGACGTAGCTGGGAAAGGAAAAGAAGTAAGGACGGCAAAAAGCCCCACAGTGTGTATACGTGCGAGCTCGCATCGCTTGCCAAGGGGTCGAAATCTCCCAGCAGCCCTTCCCTGCACCACCACCTACATCGCTTCAGCAGCAGTACCTAACAGCTTCTTCAAGCTCCCGGTAGCAGAGCCCATGCTCGTCCCAATCTGCTTCTTCTTGTAGGTGAGATCATTGCCGTCCTTGCCGGCAGGAGAGACCTTGGTGGCAGATGTAGCCGGCATGCTAAGAGCAGGTCGAGCCACGAACTCATATGGTGTACCCTCAAGACTGTCCTCACTGGAAGTGCTTGCCGTTGAAGTATGAGAGAGACCGGGAGTCGAGCGGCTCGAGACTGGAGTGCGGCTCTGGCTGATCATAGGACGTCGCTTCGAGGGGAGCGAGTCACAAGAGCGGTGGAACTTGCTAAGGTATGATGTTGCCTCGCTACTAGGGCGATGCGTCAATTTCGGTTTCCATTCGCCCGATTTCGTAGGAGATTTCTCGGCCGTCATGCCTAGTTCGGCGGGCTTCCACTCCGTGGGGTCAAGATCTGATTTGGCATTGTGAAATTGAGCGGGTATCCGGCCATCCGGAGCGGTACGAGGAGTCGGTTGAAGCCGGGGAACGTATGTAGGGATCTTAGATCCAATTGACTCGTCCATGTCGTCCCCAATGAGGGGATTGGCCATCCTCGTGGGGCTGCTAAGGAGGGATAGGTATGGGTCCGCAGTGGGGATGGCGGCGTCACCACGACGGCAGCTAAATTATTGTATCAGTAACTTAGAGCGGCAGAGGGTTTGTGGAATTCACCTCTCCGAACAATACAGGATCGAGGAGTTCGGGACCACGATTTGCTTCTCACACATTGCACTGGTCTGGTCAGTATCATGGACAGGGACATGCGATATGAGTGAGTTACCAGAATTGTAGAAAGCTCAGTCCTGTATCGTCGTCGTCTTCTCCGAAGACTTGCTCCTCTTCTTCCTTGGCCTTCTTGGTGGCCTTGGTACCCTTAATGGTGATCTTGAGGGATGCTATGCTTTTGGAGGCTGGGGCAGAACGCGCTGCTTTGGCAGCTGTCTTCCTTACGTGAGGGGGAGAGTGACGAGCCTGTGCGTGAGCATTGTGAAATCCAGACATTGAGGGGACGAGCAACTTTTGGAGAAAGCGGTTGGTGCTGTCTTGATGTTCGAATGGCGATCTGGTCCGAGTGTTGACGCAACCTGATCCAATGCAATCTGAGAGTGGAGCGATGAGCTGTGCACGCCGGAGGGAGCTTGCCAACACTGCGTCTTGTTCGAGCACGGATCGGATGCGGCTTATCGCCAAAAGCGAATGACCTTGGGTTGATTTGCCAGACAAGTGGTAAGTTATTCTTGGCTTAACGGGTATCTGCAGCGCTGTGGAACCTAAGAAAACGATCGGTGAAGAAAGGGATATAGTCTTATTTTTTCCCTGTATTAGAGATATACTATCTTATGCCCCGAAAGACGGAGGGAGAGGGGGAGAGGGGGTGAGGGGTTGTTTGAGTACGGAGTGTTGTCTTTGATGCTGCTTTGGCTGCACCTTTGTTGATTGATCGACGGCTAGATAAGGTAAGCATAAGTCCGGAGTAGATAAGCCAAGGCGAGCCACAGGGACTATGTCTCACTAGTCAGATCCTGGACTAGTGCAGCACGGAATTGAAGAGCGACGCTGACTCGTCCAATTTCATCTCGTTTCAGGGATTTCGAGACCCCTGCCCAAGTTGCCAGGACCTGGGCACGCTGGGATATTCGTTCATTTCATCTGAAGCAAACATCACCCCACCTCGTCTCACATATCTAATTACTTGACCTAAATATTCATATGTTCATCCTTCGCACTCGTGAGACTCCCTGCCAAAAATAGATCCACTCAGTATCAGCACACACTATTGAGAAATGGCATTCCAACAGGTATGGGACTCGGTACAATTGGATACCCAACGGGATTGCAGCAACCAACCGCTATGGTGCCTGTCTCATGCGAACCATGTCACTACCGCTTCATACTTCAGGTCGTTCGTCGACCTCTCTCGCACACTGTTCCGAGTCCCATCCGCTCCAGCGACTCTGGCAGAAGCGGAGCTGCCGGTTGTCGACTTATCGGGATTGTACATAGGATAAGTCACCGTCCAATCGGATCGGAGAGTATCTATCTGGCACGATCCGAGAGGTGACCAGACTAGGGCATGCTATTATGCTTGCCTCAGTCTTCTTGCATTTCCCTCATGTCCCCTTCCAGAACCTTTCTGGCACTCCTTGAGCGGGGCTGTTGATCGGACCCACGTAGCAGTCCAAGAGATTGCTCCACCGTGATCCTCCATGCCGAAGCCTTTGGATTTCTTTGTACGCATATGAATTCGCATAAATGAGGCTAGTCGTCGGATCACGGAATCGGGCGGGCTGCGTTGTTATTGCGCACATCTCCGAAGTCGGCCCTGCGGAATTGGTCAGCTTCACAGATGATAACGGTTTGGGATGCGAATTCCCTACTCGAAAGCTTCGCGCGTGGCCTTTTCAAGAGGACGCTGTTTTGGAGTTCTGGTAGCTTAGCCGCATTGGCATCGATATCTTTCAGTACTACCAAAGTGCGACTTGCAATCTCAATCTGAGGGGCCTGCCTCAACGCTGGTACAAGCATGCCCGGCCTAGAGTCGCCTAGCCCTCGTGATACAGGGCCAGATTGGCTTTGAGGGTGCGCTTCGTCGTCCGCAGTCCCTGTAAACTCAGCTTGCTGTTGTAGCATAGGCAATGCCGCGTAAGCATGAATACCGTCAAGGAATCCGTAGGGTCCTTGTGGCGGCGCAAACGTAATGTGTTGTGGCGTTGATTGTTGGCGTCTGCTTGTCAAACTCACTTGGCCTGAGAGCTCGGTCAAATGGTGAGGATGTAGGACATCGGGTATGGCTGCTTCTTGGTCTTCAAAGCCATTCGAAAAGCTATGGTACGGCTTTTCGACTGCTATATCAGTGTGTTGGTCTTCCATAATGGTTGGAGCTTCAATATGGCCTGCCTTTCTAATCGCTTTGACGCCGAGCTGCTCAATTTTGCCATCAACCCAACGTGACAAGCCACTCCACCATGTGAGGACAGGCCCACTGAGCTGACGATTGTGCAGCGCTTCCAATCTAGCTCGTTGCTCCTCTGCGCGCTTCTTTTCTGACTCCTCCCATCTGTTCAAATTCTTGGCGTTCTTCCTCTCTGTTCTAGCAGCTTCCTCCATCCGATCGGCTTGTGTCAGAGCTCTGGGTTTCGAAGCGTCTTTCCGCTTTTGGGCCTCCTCCATCTGATGCATGACCTTGAGTCGCGTTTGTTCGCTATTCAAAAGCCGCTTATGTACGAATTCTCTGTTTCGAACAGTCTGTTTTCGAGACGAAGCCCGTATCGGCGTATCAGCTTCCGTATGCACCCATGATACCCTTTCGGACTTCTTCTTGGGCTTAGGGGCAGGCGTTGACTTGGTAGCAGAAGGATCGATCTTGACTTTCTTCCGCAGCCCTCCGGGTCTCTTGAATACATCTTGGGCCTTGCGCTTCCTTTGCCGTTCTAGCCTGCCTTGTTTCTGTAACTCCTTTTCACCTGCTAGCTCGTCGTCACCCTTAGCAGCGCCCTGATCCTCCTCGTCAGTCGAAGAATCAAGTTCAGCATCTGATGCATCTTCTTCTTCATCCTCGAATTCCACATCCTCTTCGTCTTCGTTCTCTGCGAACAGTAGCTCAAGCTCGTCGTCGCCTTCTTTCTCCAGTAATTGGGACAGTCTGTTTCCCGCCGTGGCGCGCTTTTCTCTCCCAGTCACAAGCGATTCCACGGCTGGCTGATCATTGCTTTCGTCATCTCCAGAAGTCTCAACATCACGGTCACCGAATGGCGCAAGAGACCCGTCTTCACACATGATCAGGCGGGATTGATGGACAGTGAATATGAGCCAACCCGCGAAAAGCTACCTTAAGAGAAGCTCCTCGATCGATTGTGAACGCTCTGAGCGCAGAAGGAGCTACATGTTCGCCGCTGCATAGTGAATCCGCTGGTCAGGGTCGCTTCGAAGGTGGGAGGACACCAGATAAGGTCTCCAATATTCTAGGTTGTTTTGTCAACTGTTATCGCCAGTGCCAGTGCAGCATGTAAAGATTTGTGTAGTAGCTGTGACGCTGAACGTTGATGTTTGACAAGTTGAATATATTCATCTTAACTCCGGTCCCCAAGCTCCGGTCCATGCCAAGCAGACACACTTTGGATCTCACACAAAGCGACTCAGTGAATGAGGAGTGGTTTTACACAATAGAATACTATTCGATCTATTCCTGGGTACAATGTATACGCTTGATTGGTCTTGCTGGTAGCCACAAGAGCCGTCACGCTTCGCTCAGACACCATGTATTCTATGCGACAGTTTGCCGACTCCATAAAGGTGCTCCAAATTGAAGCCAAATGCACGAGAACACATGGGCAAAAACGATCCTGGCCCATAGATTGAATCATAGGGTCATGAATGTCCGTGAAATGCACTGTCATGAAGAATTGCTTCTCCCGAAACTAAGTGCAGGATGGAATAAACACCTTCCCAGGATTGGTGTTTCAGAATCCCAAAATCAGGGGGACCACTTTGTGGCTGAATTTGCCCTTCCCAAAGCTCATCCAGACAACCAAACTCCAACAATCTTTTTTCTTTCTACCATCTCCTTGCACGCCAACTCTCCCCTTTCCTTCGTGATCTGTTTGGCATCAGAACTTTTAATTGACCGATACTTTCATTCGCTTCCCCCCTCAGCTTCCCTTCGATTCCTCCTCCTGCTCTTACTACGGCATAATCCTACCACGTCCGCCAGCTTTTCATCGTCTATCAAACCACTACATCAGCAAGCTGATGATCTGACCTTGATGATCGAAATTACGACGATCCTCCCCTACTTCAATAGCCATCTACGGCGGACTTAGAATCTCTAGCGCACATCGCAACGTTGTCTTGCAAGGGATAAGGGCGCAGCTGTACATCGTCGTTCCGCGCTCCGTACCATACAACATCCATCAGCTGCGGGCACACGCTGGCTTCGTCAACAAGGCTATCATCGGAGACTATCCACAGCTACCCTCGAAGTACCTTGCATCCCCAAAAATATCCCAAAGAGCCTCATCGCGGACCAATCAGGGAATCTATCTAAGCGTCTCGAATATTATACACTCCCAGAGACCCAATATCACGAAATAGCTGCTGCCCTCGCTGAGCGACAGCAAAAATCGTTCGGACGTGACAACTTGCCCGTCATCGCATATAACTGCAAGGTCTCAAGCTTTTCTAATACATAATGGGTCCTTCGCCAAGACCGGACCACCATCTAAATCTGAATCATCTTCCTCAACTGTCTGCAACCCAGCCACGGTCTGGGTCTTCAACTGCTAATACTTCACCCATTGAACCACCAGCTGGTACTGCCGTGCGATCTCCATTTGGGAATCCTGGGAACAAGACTGGTATGGGTACCGCGGCGGGTAATGCGAGGTCGGGGACTGGCTCTCCATCGCATGAACTTGGAGGAGCGGGCAGGCTATATGCAAAGAGGTCAGTCAAAGTAGATGCGTCACTGCCACACCGCTGATGGACCGATTTCTATACAGGGCCCGTGAGATACAAGCTCAAGAGGGTTTGACTCCAAGTCTTTGGGGGACACTAGGTCCTCCAGCTAGCGGGGGCTCGACCCCTTTGCGAGAAACTATACCAGAGTCACCAAGCCAAGATGGCTTCCCAGACTTTATGCCGCCCTCTGAAGCTCCTACCCAAAGTCCTGCGCGCAGAGCTCGAGCGGGTACTGTTCCCTCAAGGTTCTCCCCTGCTGCTCCCCCGGGCCAGGTCGTTAGTCAACTATCCTTGCCTAAGACTTCAAGACCTACACCATCAGCAAGTCCTTTCAGATCATCGTCTCACATGGGCTCCGATGCCGCAAATGCAACAGCGGCAATGGGCAACTCTACATCGGCACTTCTATCACGCCTAAGGGCAGGCTCTATGCCACAGCAAGCAACCTATCCTGATGGATCCAACCCTTTCGGGTCGTCCTTGTTCTCGACTAGCTGGAGCAATCCGCGAAATCGGTCTTCAACCTTGGCTAGCATCCATTCCGCGGATGTTCCAGCATCGCCTGCACAGTCTTCTTTCTCCAAGGATGGGCTAATCGACACTGATGTGAAGACTCTTGACTACCTTGGCTTAGCAGAAACACCTCGCCAAGGGCAGATCAGTCTAGTTCAGCCCGGTATGCAGAGGATCTCTATGCAGCCTTTCGTGAATGACATGATAGGCATGAATAAGAACTTGAATCGATTCAGGTCTTACTCTGTGAATGCTAAGGAAAAGTATGCAGCAGAGGATGAGGATGACTATCTCCCCAGCGGTGGTTATTCGGGACAACACAGTGGTGTTATGACGCCAATGGACGCCGCAATAGCTCAAACTAACGCCCAGATCATTCACCATAATTTGGCAGTCCAAGCATTTGCCAGTCAGGCTTCCGCCAATAGACCGAGGGCTCGTACAGCAGGTGTTCTTGACTCTCCACTGAGGACGCCAGGAGGACCAATGCGATTTTTATCACGTCCTCAACAGCTCAACAGCTCCTCCCTTTCCACGAATTGGGCCGACGACTATGAGGGACTGCCAGAGGCCGTTCAGAGTATGAATTTAGGTCAGATAGGACGCCAATCGACCTTCGAGAGCGCAGATGATACAAGCCAGGATATACCCACGCGTGCTTTGTGGCTTGGCAATATTCCTACCTCGACGACGGAGTCCTCTCTAGAGGCCATATTTGCTGCCTATGGAAAGATAGAATCTGCGAGAGTTCTCTCCCACAAAAACTGTGGTTTTGTAAACTTTGAAAATACTGAAAGCGCAATCAAAGCAAAGGCGGCCATCAATGGCAAGGAGATCTTCCCTGGCGCTGGGCCTGTGAGAATCGGCTACGCCAAGGCTCCTGCCTCCGTAGGTGGTACTCCCGGAAACAATCTACACTCTCGGAGTCCTGAACCACATAGCAATGGGCAGATCGACAACGAAGCCTCACAATCAACAGATAACACAAATGGAGGCCGTCCAGTCAACGGAGCTCATGCCAAAGTTTCTGTTGCTGCACTCGAAGTCCCAGAATTATCAGATACGAAGTCCGAAATGTTGCAGATGGCTCACGAATTTGGAGCTAGTGCGGACGAACGCTACAACATCGAAGATAGTATCGTCGCTGCTATAGAGTTTCAAAGCTTCAAGACTGAAATCTCGGCAATCTCGGAACCGAGTCATGCCAGACTTCACGACGCACCCAAGCTTCGAGAAATTCGGAAGAGAATTGACAATAACGCCATGACCCAAAGCGAAATCGAGGACACAGCAATGGGCATGATACCCGAAATTTCTGAGTTGGCTTCCGATTACCTTGGGAACACCGTAGTACAAAAGCTATTTGAATACTGTTCCGAGGCAGTTAAGAAACAAATGCTCCACCAAGTTGCACCCCACTTGGCCGAGATTGGTGTTCACAAGAACGGTACCTGGGCTGCCCAAAAGATCATTGATGTAACCCATGACCCAGATCAGAAAGACATTATCGTCGACAGTGTTCGCCCATATACAGTGGCTCTGTTCCTTGACCAGTACGGAAACTACGTACTGCAGGGCTGTCTGCGATTTGGTTGGCCACACAACAATTTCATTTTCGAAACTATGCTCAGCCGCATGTGGGAAATTGCTCAAGGGCGTTTTGGTGCAAGGGCTATTCGAGCATGTCTAGAAAGTCACCATGCAACCAACAGTCAGAAGCGAATGCTCGCTGCAGCCATTGTACTACACAGCATCCAGCTTGCGACGAATACCAACGGCGCCCTGTTGCTTACTTGGTTCTTAGACACTTGCACATTCCCACACCGACGAGCTGCTCTTGCTCCCAGGCTTGTTCCTCACTTGGTGCATTTGTGCACGCACAAAGTCGCTTACCTCACCGTCCTCAAAGTGATCAATCAGCGAAATGAGGTCGAAGCTAGAGACACTGTTCTCCACGCGCTTTTCTTTTCCGACGATGACAAAACCTTGGGAGATATATTGAGTGACCAAGTATCTGGTGCCACTCTTATCTTCAAGGTTCTTACCACTCCTTGCTTCGATGAAAATCAGCGTAACGACGTATTGCAAAAGGTCCGCAATGTACTTCTGAAATTGAAAGTATCGGCATCGCAAGGCTACAAAAGACTTATGGACGAGGTAGGCCTTTCTGCCAAGGGAAGCAAAGCTGAGCGAGAGCAAACTCCAAATGGTCGTGCTTCACATCAGGAACGCAATCGGACCCCGCAACATGGGTCAAGAGAAAGAAGAAATCATCAGATGGACAACGACCGGCAGTACAACGGGCAGTTTCTCCACGCAACGCCTCAACAGCAGTATCATATGCAGACCGGTTTTCCTGGAACAACCCCTGTGGATCCGAATGGAGTCCTCGCCTACGATCAGCTCGGATCAAATTTCGTACCCAACGTTCTGAATCCGTTAAATCAACAATACCAGCCAACATTACTTCCACGCGGTGCCTCGCCAGCCGACTACTACCCCGGAATGGGCCTTGGTGGCTACGCCTCGGCTCCTCCCCCAATCAACCAGGTACCACAGCAGCACATTCGCATAAGCCCGAATCCCATGCTCCAACAATCTGCGTTCGCTCCGCCTGGTTTCAATCCTTTGATGGGTGTTAACGGAATGGCTGGTGGGTATCAATACCCCATGCAATACTATCCTCAGCAGCAGCATGTGATGCCGGGACAGGATAGTGGGAGACGAGGAAGGGTACGAAATCCACTAAAGAGCGAGTGCTACTAAGCTGATCTCGTGATAGCGTTGAGTCCAGCAGATTCTAACATCTGTTTCCCGTTCTCTGCCAAGTCATCATCGTCACTTGTGGCTTGATTCATTGGTTCTATTTCTACATGTCCATTTATCCGGGCATTTGACGAATTACTACGTCTTTCGAGGGTGCTGGCACGCCTCTGCATCCACGTACGATAAGATATGTCAGGCTAAGACGACAAATTTCGGGGGGCTATATTCGTTGTAAAGATTCATCGGATGGATAAAGTATTGGAAGGATTATGTAGGCTTCACATACGGGCGTCGTGACATGGGCCAAGCTGCAGAGCGCACGAGTGCTCAACACAATGTACCTAGTCTGGCTCTCTGAATGCAGGTCTATCACATTCGCTTGAATGTACTGTGACTTCAGGATAATACATTCCGTATGTCTCGTAGTTCTGGTTGATGAATTATAGAATTTCGTTTGATGATGCCAATGCCAAGAGCTCCATATCATGTGACTTCATCATCAGAACTAGCTCATATCGAGTTAGTGCTAACTTAGCTAAAACGCTTTAGTGTCTGACAGTAAACAAAGCAAGAGGCTTCAGCATTCCCAAGTATTCCGACCAGCTTTGTCTCGTACATTCCGGATCGGCAGCGTCATGCCTGGCAGCCTAGGCTTCGATACCACTCTCCTTCCCAAGCTTGACATCAACGTAGGCGCCAAGTCTCACTTCTTTCAACCACCCAAGACACCCTCCGCTTGCAGCGCACTTCACCAATCTACAGCTCCAACGTCTCAAGATGTCGGCAGTGGTCCGGGCCGGAAACGGACACGCCAAGATTCGTTTGTCCACCAAGGTACAACATGTTCCGCACCGTCACATGGGCGGTCCATGGCTTCTGCCACCCCATCCACGGAGGATGCTTGGGGCGCCACAAGCCCCCTACCATTCGTGAACACGCGGTATGCGCTTGCTGGCGGATTGGACACACCCACGGCCGCCGCTTTGTCTGATATAGATCTAGGCGAAGACGACTACAGAGCATCTATGGATATACATTTGCGGGGAGGCAGAGGATGTAGAGGCTTCGATCCTACGTCCAACAGCTACTTCCCACGCTCCTCGGTGGCTCTGGCAAGGGAGGGCAACGGACGCTCAAGGGGGCTAGCGCCGCCTCAAGTACGGGATGGACTGGGAAGGGCTGTCTACAGTGTCGTGGGAGTTGCTGGTAGAGTATTGGAATTCTGCAAGGCAACGGCCTTCAGAGGATTCTACGCCGGAGGTGGCAGGGGGTATCCAATCAACTCATCAACACCGACAGTGAACAGAAATCCGTGTGTCTGGCATGAGGACGAAAGGATGGATTTTTTGACGTACGAAAAGGGGAACATACCAGGTCGTTTTCCCGAGGAGGACTACATACCAGACTATATGTCACAAGATCATACTATGTCGTCACGAGCCACGAAGAGGGTTCAACGAGACAAAGGTATGGCAGAATCGAGCGCGAGCTGGGTACTGGTGGAGAGCAGAGAGACGAGTCCATCACGGCTCTCACGTAGAAAAGTACCATTACGAAATACATCGCCACAGAAATCTGTCTCGAGGCCTAACAAGAGATCGATTCTACCTGCCTCCAGGCCGTCACTCACCTCACATGCCGGCTCGCCGGGCCTGCGTTCTGACCGGCCAGCATCCTTTGCGTCCGCAAGGTCTCCAGCCCCTTCACCCAAGTACGAGAGTCCAGTCAGCATCGAGATGCAGCGTCACGCCGCAAGGATAAGGAAGCGGGATTTGGCGGAAGACGCGAATCTGAAGCGCTTCAACTCTCAGCTGAAGGCCATGATTAAGGAGGGAAAGGAGGCGCTAGGGACGAAGTTCGAAGTGGAGGAAGCTGAACTCGCAGATGAAGATTACGCCGAAGGAGACTATTTCTGCGGAATGGAGAAAGGATGATGTGTGCATGCAATACGTGAAGAGCCAAACTCGAATTGTTGTGGGCAGAGGCATAAAATCAACACGCTGCTGCTCTATTGCCACCAGTGAAGACATGCAGTTAGCGACAATCTCCCCCAGACACGAAATGTTTCCTTAGAACCTTGCCCAAATTTTACGCTTTTGTCGGTGGGCCTATCCGATCATGCCTAGGCTCTGCCGAAGGAGGATGTCATGGTTTTCCCAGGAAAACCCCCGAGATTATGTCGTCGGAGAGGAAGATTGCGTAGAGTCGTTGAGAACATCTTGGGCATCGGAACCGTCGACCTGGGGCAGGGCTTGGTGATGGAAGCCGTCCACCTGGGCTGGGTCTCGATAATTCAAGCCGTTTGGAAAATAGAAGCTATTGACATGAGACCCTTCTGGTTGATTGAAGCCGTCGATCTGAGTTGGAGCTGGATGATAGAAGCTGTTGACCTGCGCTGGGTTTTGATGATTGGAATTCACCATATGAGCTGGGTCTAGGGGTTGGAAGCCGTTGAGCAGGGTGGAAATTGGAGGGTGGACGCCCTTGACCTGGGCTGACGGACCGGAGCCATTCCCAAGGACTTGGGCAAAGCGATCAGCAGAAGCTCCATTTCCTCTGAGCCTTGAAAAACCTGCCTGAGGGCCGATATGCTCTATCTGCAAGTCTAGCTTGTCTACTAGGGGCCTTGAACTCTTTCTCCCGTAGCTTCCAGTGATACTCGTGCAGACTGGTGGCTACCGTTGCAGACCACAGCCGCACCGATCGTTGGCCAACGGTGCTTTCGTAACCGATGATCATGTCTCTCGATCCATCAGGGCATATTTCTCCCTGTCCTCCTCGGAAACGGTTTTCCACCGCGCTAAGCTCGACGGCTAATGCATTGTTCCCATCGACGATGCTCTCGAAAACATCCGAGGTTCCGGCAACGAGATGGGGGTATGTCCTTCTCTTATCTTGATGCATGCCGAGAACGAAATAGCACATCTGCGACATATTGATGCAGTCACAATGTATGTTCTAGTGATAATGATTCACCCTAACGAGCGTATGATAGTATAATGAATGTTGAGTATGCTGAAAAATAAGACCTTTGAAGGTCGGGAATTTGGGAGTGTAGAGATGAATGAAAGAGCAAGCCGAATGTTAGTCGACGTCGTTCCTGCCGTACCATTTCTGCCACCGGCGAGCGTTGTGAAGATGCAGGCACTACGTCAATCTCTTTCTCATCCTAGGCCTTTCCCCCTGACGACATCGTCTGAACTCACCAAATTTTTGCCTCGAATATCCACTCCACAGGATCTTATGCAGGAACCCAGTCGTTGCAATGCTACGGACACTTTCGTTGTCCGGTTACACCATATTTTGCACCTCTCCAGATTGTACGTGCCAGATTTTGGGCACGTTCAGCTCCATTTCGTCGTGGTGATTGATATTCGTTGGAGATACAGAGACGCATCCTATTGCCAGGTTCGATTATTAGAGTACGGCATGATCGTTAGGAGAACAGGTTGATTCTTCAGGCGGAACGAACTGGGATGATTGGTATCCGAAGGCAGTAATTGTAAATCGTGGCAGAGCGAAGCCAATTGAGCTGAATACTGTATCCAATGCATCGTCAATTCAAAGGTCATCAAGGACTCCATGCTTCGAAGTCGAGCACAGCCGGTGAACCTTTCTCTTCAAGTTCGGTGCAAAGCAAATCTTTCGTTCCTAAGACCTGTGCTCCATTTCGTACATGTCACCGGCTAGATGATTTATCTTTGGGTTGAACTCAGCCATGCACATTTCCCAATGCGTGCCCAAACCGTAAATCACCCATTCGCATTCAAGAGGGCTCTACTTCCCCGGTCTTTCATATACAGACGCAGTTGCATTTGATGTACCGGACGGAGGAGCTATCACTAACAATACGGCGCCTGCTTGACGCGGCGTGAAAGTACCCTGGATAATGTTCAACTCAATTGTTGCACAGACTAGCCCATTCCGATTGCCCATACCATTAGCAAGACCCATGACTGTTTCATCCATGTAGACTACTTGGGTAAGGATGTCCTGCCATTATCTTGCTTGCTGGAGGTGTCATATGCACGCCACTTTCTATTGGCTGATGTCTTTGGTCTCCAGGAAGGGACCCTTTGAGGCAGAGATTGGATGCAAAGCCACCACTATATGAGATTGTTCACCGAGCTTCCATAACAGTCCGAGAACTGGACACTCGGCTCCAAGTTCCCCATGCTTGAGACACGCCAGTGAATCCTCCAACAGTACAATTGATCACTAGACCAATGCATTGATCTCGTTCTCTTTTGTGACCGATTTGCTGAGACACCAGATTCGGATGTTTGACCCACATGTTGATGATGCGCTTGTTCTGTTCTAACGTCTTCCCTTCGTATCCTTTTCCCAATTCCTTTACCACGAAATGCACTTCATCACAATCCGCGATTTGAAAAGCCGCTAAGTCGAACATTGACACACTTGTGCGCCGTTTTCAAAGGCTTGTTCGCAAACTATGATTGCGATAAGTCGCCTCACAAAGTTTTATATTGCCGGTCCGCAGCAATAGCGAACCATTTGCATACCACTGATCATTTCGTGCGATTCATTTGACTTGACGTTCAGCTCAACGTCTAAAGTTCAGCATCGCTTCACGATCCCATGCTCAGAAACCTGATCTGTACCAAGCAAACGTAGGCCCTGAGAAAGTTAATGCCAAGACCAGCCAAATTATCGATCTTTACCCTCTGGGACGACGTATCTTTGAAGTCTCTTTACCAATTGTATCACAGCACCGTAGTCGACCCTAATAAGCTTGAGGGCCCTATGTATGAGTTTCCTCGTTGGACAGAGTCGGGGCGCACTTGCTGAATGCTCGTCGATATTTACCTGCTCTATCAACCGGAAGATCTGGAAAGAAGCTTCAGCATAGGAGCCGGCATTGGATGAATCAAGGCTCGATAATCCCTAGATCTTGTGACGAAGATTAGCGTTCACGACATGAGTAATGTCATGCCTGAGGAGTCTCTGGTCATGGCGTTGCAGTCTTTTGGAACTGGGCGAAGCTGGCTGCGTGAGAGGCCCAAAAATTCCCGAGCATGACACGTATTTAGCGATGACTCCGAATGTAGATAAACAATGGGCAATGGCTCGAGCTACGATGAATTTTCAAGTCCGTTGTCACAAGACAATGCCTTTCCAGGAGGAGAGACGATCAGAACGCAAGCTTCACATAGAGCAGAATTAAAGGGAGCATCGATCATCTTCAAGCGCCCCTTCGACGCATCCTGTGATAGTAGCTTGGAGGGGTTGCAGAACCTCTTCTAGGTTTGCTTTTGGAAAGAAGATGTGGTCGAGCAAGCAGGCGACGCGGCACAGGACCTGTAAGTGAACGACAAACCGGCAATGGAAGACTAGAGTTGACCATCTTTCTATTGCTGAAATTTCAAAGTTCCTCTGATGACCGTGCTGAAAGCATTGAACAGCCGTGAGAGAAATGACACCTTACCCTGCAGTAAGGGCCTCCAAAGATACCTTTACGCCTACGAAGCTGCAGCCTTTCATTTCCTCACAAAATTGTGCAAGCGCGATGTTTTCTTCCATCCCTGCCACCTTTACCGACCTTGGTTGGAGGCGGCTCCAGAGCAGCCACGATTGCCTAGGAGTAAAGTATTGTCAGTCATCGTAGGGAGGCTATGGGATGCATAGCAAAAGGGTTAGATACCTACCTCATCGAAGACGTCCTTTAGTTTATACTGCGTGAGCGCTGAACACTCAACATACTTCACCGCACCTAGATCCTTCGCCATGCGCTCTCCGTCCTCTTTGCGAACGGGCTGCATACGCTGCTTTGCAAGCTTGTCACGGACACTCGGATCGTCTCGAAGATCGGTTTGAGTGCCAACGATCAGGCAGGGCACGCCAGGGCAGTGGTGGTGTACCTCAGGAAACCATTTCTCTCGCACATTTTCGAACGAAGCAGGTGATGTGACCGAGAAACAGACGAGAAAGACATCTGTTTGAGGGTATGAGAGTGGGCGGAGGCGATCGTAGTCCTCTTGTCCAGCAGTATCAAAAAGTCCAAGGGTGTAAGGTTCGTCACCGATCCTGGGACAAATGATTCCGTTAGCCTAAGTGATTACTCTCCGCAGCATTGGAATGTCTCTCGAACGGCCCGAGGTGGCCCTGTCAAAGGATGGGGTATACTTGGACTTACATGACGGTCACAGCATAATTGTCGAACACGGTGGGCACGTATTCCGAAGGGAATTTATTCGTGGTGTATGAGATCAATAGGCAGGTTTTCCCGACGGCGCCATCCCCAACGACCACGCATCTGGGTGGGAAAGGCTTCTGTCAGCTGACAGATCTCCGCAGGCATGCCCCAGTATTGCCCATGCCCGGGGAGCTAATGTAGCAGGGACAAACGTACTTGATAGTAGCGACGACCATGTTCGCAAACGAGCTGATGTCGTAGGACGCTTGGTGGTTGTGTAGAAGTGGAAGAGAGCTGTCTTTAGCGTAAGGGCGTAGCTGAGTAGACCTTTGTGTTCGAGGTAGGGAAAGCGTGGTGCGGAGGCGAAAGTTTTCCTGTGCTGTGAAGTCGGGACAATCGCCAAAGGGACGAGAAAGAGCCCGAGACTGTTCTGGATAGAGGTGTAGCTTGGAGAGGTATTTTGTTTTTGTACGGCGGCTCAAGGAGATACTGGGTGCTGTGCGGTCGGACTCCTTTCACCGCGGCAGCGAAGAGGTGCTCCTACTCGAGCTGCAAAAGATGTAAGTACTGTGTCTTTTCGCATTGAAGTAGGATTTGGAAGGGTGAGCGGCAGGGTAAAGGTGTCACCGCTGCTTGATGGCTGAGACTGGGACGAGGTACATACTCGGATCCTGGTCCGCAAGGCACCCTCCTCCGTTACACCTGCCTGTGCCTGTGCCTGTGCCTGTGCCTGTGCTTGTGCCGGTGAATGGTCTCTTGACAGTCGCCACAGTACACTGTGGGGTAATCAATTTTATCGAGTGGTTACGAAGGGGCGAGAACAGCTCTGGAAGATAGTTGTAGTCGAGTCGAATCGGTATTCTATTCTAGAATGGCTCTATTCTACCCCCTGCAAGCGAGTCGAGCTTGCGTTTGGCGTTGATTGCGATAATCATAAAGTATCACGACTTCTTAACCTTTTACATCGTACAGGATCAAATTTGACAGGAATTCTGACAGCCTTCCGCTTTGGGTCTTTCTTCTGCGACATTTGACGCCCTCGATAGAAGAGACTTGCTCTTGCTGCGCATACTGTGCCATAGCAAACACCCTAGAATAGTTCTAGAATACAGGAGCCGCCGCCCGTGCAGGGTCTTCCATCAAACTGGTGAGAAACACACAGCCCTTTCACTGAATGCAAGGCTACCCAATTAATCTCTTGATCACGAAAGACCGATTTACTTGGTCAGCTCCTGGTAATATATACAGAGTAGAAGAGGACTCTAAGACGTCGCACTTAGTAGAAAATGGGACAGCACAGCATCCGTTTTGGTCTTCTTTGTTGACTACGCTTAGCCTTCGCGGATCGCAACACCGCCAGAATACGTCCCATTCGCACACTTTCGCAAGACACAGGCTACATTGGAATTTGCATTACCCGACAGCTATCTCCATCCATTGGGTCTTGGCCGACGAGAGGCCTCTCAATGCCGGTAGAGCTCTATGCACATCATTGATCATTGTATAAGCTGAATACTGTCTGTTTTGTTCAGCGTAGTAGTGAATAGATCAGAGTCCTAGCTCACATTTTATCAAGTCCAGCAATAGTCTTAGAAGCTCTCAAATGTTCATGGGTAGTTTCCTGAAACAATGCCATGCAATCACTACAGCGGCTAGTAGAACTTATGGGTGCACAAGCTCAGTTTGGAGCTGGGAATCGATATCGGGAGTGGCGGAGAGCATTGTCGAAGAAGTCGAATTTTCTCTCCTCGATACTCACCTTTTGTCTGGAAGTCTACTTCCTTAACCTCCTGGGATAGTGTGCGATCTATATTACCTCATCATCGAATATAGAAGTACAAGAGTTACAGCAAGGGAAGCCACCAAAACAAGAAAGGCTTCCTTCGTATCTTGGTAGCTATCATGCGCCGCTGCTCGCGCCAATTCTACCTTCCTTGCAGCTCTCCGCTATGGTCAGATTACCAAAAGTCAACGTAGCATACTATATACTTGATCCGCTAGAGGCAAAGTCTTGCGCCAAAAATATTGAGAACACGAAGCCTACTTTTCCTTGCGACAGCAATTGCTTCCATGTGGCGGGCAATGTCATCCTTTCACTGTTGAAGGAGGCCAGTCGTTTCTCGTGGCTTGACATCCGCGTTCATTTCCATGCTTGTACCCATATGCCTGTTTCTGGAGGACGTTGCCCGATGCTTGTCTAGGGGCAAGCTTACCTTACAAGACTCTCAGGTCCTCGATCTTTCTGACTTTTAGACCACCATTTTTGGGCATTGTCACCATTGGGATCATTTCGATTGTTCGCCAATATAGGCACTGGATCCCTTTTCCAATTCGACCTGGTTCGGTGTAGAATCATCATCCCGTTTGCCTTTCGGCAGTGAAATGCAGAGTAAGTGCCCAGACACGTTCTGATCATAACGTTATAACATTCTTGATTTGCCGATCTTTTCCAATGACAAGCCTCAGCTGTTTGCCCCTCGTTCCCTCCAAGGCGCCTGCCCTCAAGCGATCGGTAAAAAGCTCATACGCAGGGAAGTAGCCATCCACAAATCTCTCAACTTGCTCAAATGTCATACCAGATCCCTTCGCCTCACGCAAAGCCTTCTCTTGCTGTTCTCTCCATTGATATACGAACAGAGGATCTGCAGCATCAAGGTGAATGAATGCATCGAGCTGATTCGTCAACTTATCATAATCCTTGAGGGCCTCGTTCACGAATTCCACATCTGTTCGCTTGGTGTAACCCAATCTTCCGTGATACATTCCTTGTTCTCGCTGCTTCACTGCACTTGCCCATTTGCTCTCCAAATCTGCCGAGGCCACTGCTCGAAATCCTACACACCATCCCTCAAGGATTACAATCTTTGTGATTGGCTGTCCTTTTCGATTTGCTACTTTCCAATCGTCTTCAGGAACGCGGTCGCCTTGCCCGTTGTATGCACTCTTGTCGTAGCTAGGAATCTTGGTCTCTTTCCCATCACGGAGGTCAGAAATAACGGAGAGGGCGAGCGGGAGGTCATGAGTTGACGGCTGTCCTCGGTGTTGGACCAAAGGATTATGAGGGTGAGCTGCAGCAAGCCTGACTTGAAGATCATGCGGTAAATAAAGATCATCAATAGAGAGGACTGTAGTTGGAAACGAATGGGGAGGCTGGCTAAGCTTTTCAGCAAGAGTTGACACCTACGAGCAGCAAGGAGAGGATTAGACAGCGCCAACAAAGATATGGAAGAAAGCTTGAAACGAGGGATATCAATCATAATTGCACGAGCTCGTCTGGAAAATAAAAAGCCTGGACGTGACACAAAGCCACCTGTGGTCACACGTGAAAGATTGCCTTGATCTCTCATACTTGATAGTATACACAGTGTCGTTGATTGTTGCAGTAGGAGGTGTCCGTCAGAACATCGCGAGGTTTGGTCCAACTTACTAAAGTCGTCTTACCCGAGCCTTGAGCGCCATTGAAGCCCTTTATTAGAATGTCTTGTCAGGGTAGGGAAAGCCATCTACAGCTAGGCGTGCTCTTACCACGAACAGGGGTTCATGTAGTGCACCGTCTCTAAGCTTCTCATCAAGTCGCTCAAGTATGAAAGGTATACAGTACTGTGATTTGTCATCATCTGGAGTTCTCATTGTAAAGACTACCCTAGAACCAGGCTTGATGAGGAGTGGTGATGTACGCGACGCAGGATACTTTATATTTTCACATAGAATATGACTCCTGCGCTCACTGAGGGATTTCGAAGATCGTTGCACCGTTGGATTCCTCGTGAGAACATGCATCGGACTCGTGCTCATAGTTTGAATCATATTGTGGTTGGTGGATGTACGATGGTAGGACGTCGCTTCGGGGAGCTACGGGTACGCTAAAGTAACCGAAGGTTCCCCCAGTGCCCCACGACTGGGCACCTCGGCACCTGGGGTAGTCCTAGTACTGCGGAGATGCTCCGCACTCGACCACTAGGTAGGCCTAGAACTACCGCTAGATATGCACGCTTTCTCGCTGTATCTAGCCACCGCATATGGTACGTACGAGGGTCCGACTGTATCGCCTAATTCCGGCAGAAAGTCGGCAACGACTTTTGTTACCGACCCTCGGTATCCTATTTCATACGCTTCATTGACTTCCCATCCTCCACGCGTGCGGCAGTAGGTTCGTGCGATCGCCCTTCTTGCCGAAGCGTAAAGTGTGTGGCACCATACCAATCTATATAATTGCGGGGAGGTTGTGATGTGGTTTTCGGGAGGGCCACAAGGGCTGCAGCCCTAAGCCGAGGTTCCAGTGCCTCTTTGGCATTACAACAGTGAACATACGTCCCCACGGTCCCTCTCCCCGACTTTCGGTATGTCTCTTCTTCACACTCCCCGCTCACTTCTCCCATATTCCGCTTGAGTCGTTCATACTCTCGCACTTACTGTCCGCTCATCATTGATCGTATTATCCTTCCGTGCCCGAAATCACACAACATGGCAGCCCTTCGCTTTGATGACCAGGTCGTAGTCGTCACAGGTGCTGGCGGAGGTTTGGGAAAGGCCTATGCTACATTCTTTGCCTCGAAAGGCGCCAGTGTCGTTGTCAACGACTTGGGGGGTTCATTCAAAGGGGAAGGGCAGTCGTCAAAGGTAAGAATGTACCCTGTTTCCATGTCTACGCCAGATGCTGAGCTGACAGCTATATTGCAGACAGCGGATGTAGTGGTGGATGAGA